>Ga0302220_10003764_pt1 | contig 10341 bp, 6 predicted proteins | sample II_Palsa_E1_3_FD_194572 | JGI IMG/M metagenome (GOLD analysis project Ga0302220, IMG submission 194572) | Peat permafrost microbial communities from Stordalen Mire near Abisko, Sweden - II_Palsa_E1_3 | ecosystem: Environmental > Terrestrial > Soil > Palsa > Peat permafrost | place: Sweden... | reverse complement strand
GTACCTGTTGTGCCGCATCCAGCGCCAGCTTCACCGTGTCGCGAACATTGCCGACAATAATTCCCTGGGCGTTCTTTACCTGTCCCATCACATCGATGTTTGCTTTATCTCTGTCACCGTTCTTCACAAATGGAATCTGTGATCCTGGCACGATCAGGGACACCGGAACAAAAAACTTATTGTCATCCATTCTGAAGTACAACGCCTGCAGATACACCGCAACATCGGTCGCCGGCAGGTCGCTTCGCATCTGCTCCGTAAGGGCTACCTCCCGATCCTCGCTCTTCTGATGCTGAAAATCTGCCGGCGCATAGTACCCTGGCCGATAGTCGATCTTTGCATCGTTCCGGTTCAGCTTCACCGTCAAATGCCGAAAGCTTCCGTCCCGCGCGGTATTCGTAGAGTGGAATCCGAGAATGTAGTACGCCTCCGTGTCATGTTGCACCTGCTGAAACGCTGGTCCGAAGTCGTTCGAATCGAAGAACGCCTTCCCGCCTGTATCGGACGAGAGCGTAGCCAGCAGCTCCTGCGAGCCGAAGTTCGCATCCAGATTGCTCTGCATCGATCCGCCGCTATACGCAGCAGTTCCGCGCAGACTTCCCGTCGATGCATTGCCCACCGGCGGCAGCGCCTCCAGGCCGCGCGAGTCGACGCTGTAAATCGCCATATTCGCCTTGACTGCTTCATTGGTGGCGGCCCGCATACTTGCCTGGTTTTCGATGCCCTGCCGCGTCAGTCCACCGCTGAAATACAGCAGACTCTTTCGTTGGTTGACCCGTTCCAGGCTCTTCGCAATCGTACGAATCGCGTACAGCTCGCGGTCTGTGTTCAGGGAGTTATACTCGCTGTCGTCGGCGGTGAAGCTTGATGCATCATCTGCCGTCCCGCTCGAAACGCCGCCTTCATTGCCGTTCGCAAAGCCCGTGCCCTCTGTTCCGTTGTAGCCGCCCACGCCCTTCAGCAGGGCAGCTTTATCCGAGGTGAAATCCTGATCCATGTTCAGGCCGGTGGCCATGCTCACCAGAGCAACCAGATCCGCCGGCTGCATTTTTTTATTGATGTAGTCCTGTGCCGCCTCTACTGCCCGATCAATGTCCTCCGGTTGCATGCTGCTCAGGTCAAAGAACATTACGATAAGCCGGTGGTCCTTCAACTCCTCCGGGTCGGACGCAAAGTTACGGTTCAATAGGTCCGCAATTGTAGCTTTACCGGTTACAGTTGACTTCTCATGCAGCACCGCGGCCTCATCGACATTCTGGTAATCGAAGCTGGCGATCTTCTGCGGCTTGCCGTTCTCCAGAATCGTAAAGTCACTGGACTTTAGTCCCTTTACTACCTCGCCCGTCTTCTTATCCCGCACGACAACGTTGGTCAAAACGATATCGGTCTGCACCTTCAACGTAAATGCCGGCGAAGAATTCTGCTGCGCACGAGCCGTAGCCGGAGACCCGGCCATCGCTCCCATGAGCAGGATGGCCACGCCACGCCGTGCGATTGATGCTGTTGCTCGTCCACTTCGACTGCTTTCACCCATAATCACTCCATCTCGAACAAGGCCGTTTATCTTCATCCTCAAAACCGATACCGCGCAAACACGGTCAGTGTGCGCATCGACGCTGCTCCTGTTACCTGCCCAAACGTTGGCGAGTTCAGCGTCGTATTGATCCCCGAGTACTGAACGATGTTCAATGCGTTCGCCGCAGTTACGCGCGCCTCGAACGATCGTGTATCGCCCAGTTGCACCGTCCGCGAGAGCGAAGCGTCTACCACCGTGATGCCCGGGCCTTCGATCGAATTACGCGATGCCGTTCCGAACTGTCCTGCCGGCGGAGCGGTGAATGCCGCGGCATTAAACCAATTGCCAATTCTTTTCTCGCCGCTGATCGGCACGCTGAAGTTTCGGTTCGGGCGTAACGAATCGCCTGTACCTGACGACGTTTCCTGTACCGTCAACTGATAATTTGGCGTGAAGTAATTGCCGGTCTGAAACGTAAAGTCTCCCGAAATCGAAAAACCATCCAGCGTCTTCGACCAGAAGCCCCCTTTAGCAAGAAAGGCTCGATTGGGTCCAAACGGCAGCTCAAACACCCAGTTGCCTGTCAGCTTTTGACGGATGTCGAAGGAGCTGTTGCCCTCCTCGGCATTCAGGTTCTGATCGTTCTGTGCCACAGTCTGTGCCGATCCGCCAACTGACGAGGCATTGTCGATCGAGTGCCCATACTGATAGGTCCCCTGCAGCGAGATGCCTTTTTGCATGCGCTTCCGCACGTTGACCCTCAACGCTTCGAATCGCGAGTATCCCACCGAGTCCTCATAGGCGAATGGCTGCGCGCCAGAGTCCAACACGCCCGTGGCGGTCCGATTCGGCGCTCGTACCATATCCAGGTCTCCGCCCTTCGCTCCGTCGTAGCCAATGTTCGCCACAATGCCCATCGGCAGGGTCTGCTGAATATCCACGTCCCAGATCTGCACATGCCCCAGTCGATAGTTCAGGTTTGCGCTGAAGTTATTCTGCACCGCCGCGTTCGAGCAGTTGAATGCGCCTGCCAGGGTAAACTGCCCGATCGTTCCGCATCCCTGTTGTCCGGCGATGTTTGTCTGCGTCACAGCAAACGGCGGTTGGTTCGCCAGCAGCCTTGCAATCGTCGCGTACTGGCCCGTGTTGTAGTTAATTCCGTAACCGCCGCGAATCACCGTGTTCTTGAAGAACTTCTGCTTCAGCCGGTATGCAAACCCGAATCGGGGCGAGTACATGTTGCGGTCGGGATTCACGAGCGATCGCGGAAACGCACCGCTGTAGGTTCCGCGTTGATCCGGCTGTACCGCCTCTACCGCGGTAAAGTCAGCGTTGTGGTCCAGATTCACCAGTCGATTGTTTTTCTCCACATACGGCGAAAAATACTCGTATCGCAATCCGTAGTTCAGAGTGAGGTTCGACAGCGCCCGCCAGTCGTCCTGAAAATACCAGTCGTAAACATTTGCTCGCAGATATGTTTTATTCAGACCGGCCTGCACGGCAGCCTGCTGCGGCAGGCCCAGCAGGAAGTCTGCAAATCCCGATCCACTGGCAGGACAGGTCACGGTTGCGGAAGGCGTGCATGTGCTGGCCGCGGGATTTTGTGTTGCATATCCTGTGAAGCTAAAGGAACCGAGGGGAGTGATCGGAGTTGTTCCAAGAAGGCTGGATTGCGCGCCGCCGATCGAATCTGCGTGGACCCGTCGAATGTCCACGCCGTAGCGCATATTGTGTCGCTTGCGGCTGTAACTCACAAAGTCGCTGAATGAGATCGTCTGATTGATCACGTCGCTCGGTGCCGTATTGCTCAATCCGGTAAAGGCAGTTGAGCCGCCAAACGAGAGCGACGGGACGCCGTAATAAAACTGATTGGACTGAATCGTCGAATCACCCACCAGCACTCCTGCAGTTGTCGCAGGATTTGTCAGTCCATTCGTAAAGTAGTTTTGTGTCGTCGCGTGCGAGCGATTCCAGTTGATCGAAGCATTGTTGGTCACTCGTCCATAGCCCACGGTATATCCCGCGGTGATGCCATACCCGTCGGTGGCCGTCGTTCCACCCAGCGGCAAAAAGATGTTTCGGCTGTCGCTCGCGGTGTGAGAATAGCTCCCGTTGAAGTTGATATTCTGCCGCAACGTCTTTGGCGCATTCGCCGCCTGCTGCCGCCTGCCCCCGCCCCCTCCGCCTCTGCCTCTGCCGAAGTTATTGTTCTGTCCGAAGTTCCTCACATACCGCAGCGCAGCAGTCGTTGCATTCGTTCCGCCATTGGTCACCGTCTGATAGTTGTTGAGCGTCCCTGCATTCGGAACGTTTGGCGCGGGGTAGAAATTCAGCAGCGCCAGCGCCTGCGGAGAGATCGGAGTCTGCGCGTTCTTCAGGTTATTGCCTGGAATTGGCAACCCGGTCTTCGGGTCATACAGGGTTTGTGTCAGAGAAGAGAAGTCCCCACTGCGCTCTGCCAGCGACGGTACCGTTCCGTTGAAGATATACGGAGTGATGTTCCTTTGACCCGTCAGGTTGAAGAAGATGAACTGCTTTGTGCTGGCCTTCACCAGCCCCGGTATCGACGGCGATCCGGTAAAGCTCACCCCAAATCTGTTCTGCATCGAATCCGGCTTCACCACCTTTGCGCCCGCTTCACCCAGCGCTGCGGCGACAGAGAATGGAGCCGCATTCAAGGCTCCGTTTCCACCCTGATAAAAGATTGCCCCATGAGGCTGCGTCGGATTGAACCCTCGAAAACCGCCGCCACCACCACCGCCGCCGCGTCCCCCGCGGCCGCCACCACCTCCACCACCCGGTCCGCCAAATCCACCGCCACCCATCATGCCGCCGAGCATTCCCGCGACAGCATTTGCAACGTCGCCTGCCGCGCCACCCTGCCGTTGCGCCTGCGCCATCGCATCCTGCACGCGCTGGCGAATATCATCCTCGCTCATTCCTGCCAGGCCGTTGGTCGTGCCCTGCTGACCGCTGAATGTCACCGAATCCGTCGCTGTCGAATCTCCTCCCCCGAGCCCGGCTAATGACGGCATCTGTGCCCCGCCGCCTGCGTCTCCGGTGCCGGCTGCTGTCAGACCCTGGTCGTCTCCCAGGACACTCAGCGACTGCACACCCCTGCCGTCACCTCTCGCCACGGTACGCGTCGGCGTCTGCCGGACCTCCTGCTGCTCCACGCGCGAAGCCAGCTGCATGCCGAACTCCGCTACCTGCTCTGGCTTTCCGCCGTTCGCTCCATCCGCATTAATCAGAACCTCTTTTGTCGCCGCTGCAAACGCGGCAAGTTCTGCCCTCACCACATATCGTCCGTTCCCTGGAACAGACATGGCGAAGGAGCCGTTCACATCCGTCGTTGTCGCGTACTTTTTACCCGTCAACGTATTGGTCGCGGTTACCCCGACTCCTGGCAACGGTATCGGTCCTGACTTTACCGTTCCCCTGATTGTTCCTCCGGCCGCCGCACTCGGTGCATTTACAGCAGGGATAGCCTGACCGGTCTGTGGAGTGGCCGCTGCAGGTTCCTGCGCTGCGGGCTCGGCCTGACCGGCTGCTCCTCGCGCTCCCGCAATCATCACCAGACTCATCGCTATCAATCGAATCAATCTCTGCACCTTTACCTCACCTCAAATCAGTCAACAAAAAAATGTAGTTTCTAACTAAGGAGTTCCTGTCGGACCTGCAGGAGCTCCGGTACCGCTTTCATCCGCACCGCGCCGGCGTCTCTGTGCGGCCTTCGTGGCGTCCAGAACACCCAGCTCCGTCGGCACAAATACGCCATTCTTCATCGCCCCTCGTCCTGCCACCGAATCTCCGGTCTTCAGATCAGCCAGCGTAATACTTTCCCCATCGACGCCATTTCCGGCAGTAGCGGAATCTCGTCCGGCTTCAGTTCCGACGCTTTCCCCTGCAAGCGCCGCCATCCCTCGGCCACCCCGTTTGAATGACGTACTCTCATCCACTCCGATGACCTGACTTACGCCATCCGGCCGCAGCACCGTCAGCCTCAGGGTGTCCATATTGATCGCCGTTATCTTCCCGGTGATATAGACCTTACCCAGCCCTTCGCGTGCCTTTTTGACCTGCTCTGCATCGACTACACCCACAAACACGGCATGCAGCGTTTTGGCCGCAGGGTCCAGCACCCCCATCGCTCCTACGCCGTCTCCGGCCTTGATCTCCGTCAGCTTCATCGGTTGCCGATCTCTGGTCACCCGCGTATTCGCAGATACAACGACCTGGTAGACCTCACCTGCCTCAGTTTTCAGCGTCAGGTGATCGGCTGATACCGCCGTCACCGTTCCCCGCACCATCCGTCCTCCGGCAAACGACGCTCCACCCTGATCCTGTCCATCCTGAGCCGTTAGGGTTGCCGGTATGGCCACCATAACCACCAGCAAAAGCCGGCTCATCGCCCAACGCCAAATGGATCGCTGTTTCATCCTGCACCAACCGCCTCACCCATCTGTCTACCTGTGCTAATAGAGACGTACCTCTCGCGCGAAAGACTCGACTGCCACAAAAAACTTCGAGCGAAAAGCCCTCCTTCTTCGCAGGTCAAAGGCCCCTGCACTAAACTACCGCCATGCATGATGTAGCTTCCTCGCCACGCAGCCATGATCTTCACGGCGGTCACAGCCCTCACATCGAAAGTCACTTCGAGGCCACTGAAACTGTCCGCGACATCGTCATCGGCCTCTCCGACGGACTCACCGTTCCTTTCGCCCTGGCCGCCGGTCTCTCCGGAGCCGTAGCTTCGTCGCACATCGTGGTCCTGGCCGGACTGGCGGAGATCGCAGCCGGTTCCATCGCCATGGGCCTCGGTGGTTATCTCGCCGCCCGAGGCGACGCCGAGCACTACGTCTCCGAGCGTCTCCGCGAAGAGCGCGAGGTCGTCGAGCGCACCCATGACGAAGAAGAGGAGATCTACGAGATATTCGAGCAATACTCGGTCGACCGCACCAGCGCCGCCCCCGTGCTGGCCGCCCTGAAACAAAACCCTGCTGCCTGGGTCGACTTCATGATGCGCTTCGAGCTTGGTCTCGAAGAGCCCGCTGCGAACCGGGCACACCGTTCCGCTCTTACCATTGCCTTCTCTTACATCGCCGGCGGCCTCATTCCGCTGCTCCCTTACATGCTGGTTGAGAACAACATCACAGCTCTCAGGTTCTCCACCGTCATCACCCTTCTGGCGTTGACTATCTTTGGAGCCTTGAAAGGCAGACTGGTCGGTACTGGCTGGCTCCGCAGTTCCATCCAGACCGTTGCCATCGGCGGAGCTGCTGCTGCTGTTGCCTATACTCTGGCTCGCCTGCTCAACACCTGGCACTAGATTACCAGCGCGGCTGTGCAGGCAAATAAGAAGACTCCTCCTGCGAGCCTTGAGTTTAGGGTTCATGCGCTACTATGCTGATACCTTCGAGTGCGATAAATCTTTAACCCGGGTGAACGATTGCAACTGCATACGACAGCGTTAGTGATCTTCTGCTTCTTCTTCCTGCTGGTAACGATGGCAGGCTTTTGGGCCGCGCGCTGGCGACGGCCGAAGACCGGGATGGCGTCGCTCGAAGAGTGGGGGCTGGCTGGTCGCAGCTTTGGCACCTGGGTGACATGGTTTTTGATCGGTGGAGATCTTTACACGGCGTATACCGTGATTGCCGTTCCGGCGGCGCTCTATGGCGCAGGTGCAATGGGGTTCTTCGCGGTGCCCTATGCCGTCATCGCCTACCCATACATGATGCTGGTGCTGCCGCGCCTCTGGACGGTTTGCCACCGCCACGGTTACATAACCTTCGCTGACTTTGTGGCGGGGCGATACGGCAACCGCTGGCTTACCGTGGCCGTTGCTCTCACCGGCGTCCTGGCGCTGATGCCCTATATCGCTCTGCAGCTGGTAGGAATACGCGTCGTGATTCAGGCGCTGGGGGTGCAGGGAGAGTGGCCGCTGGCAGCTGCGTTCGTGATCCTGGCAGCCTACACCTACTCGAGCGGGTTGCGAGCGCCGGCGGTAATTGCAATCGTGAAAGACCTGATGCTCTACGTCATGGTGCTGGCGGCGCTGATCTATATCCCGATCAGGCTGGGCGGATATGCGCGGGTCTTCGAACTGGCAAACCAGACTCTTTCGCACCACACTCCGGCAGCTACGATTTATCTGCGGCACGGACAGAGTCTGGCCTACTCGACCCTCGCGATTGGGTCGGCGGTGGCGTTGATGTTATATCCGCATACGGCAACCGCTGTTCTGAGCGCCAATTCCGCGAATGTGGTGCGCCGGAATGCGGCGATGCTGCCTGCGTACAGCTTTCTGCTCGGGCTGATTGCGCTGCTGGGTTATCTGGCGCTCGCAGCGGGCGTCGTCACGAAGGATACAAGCGCCGCGGTTCCGCTGTTGTTCCTGAAGATGTTTCCGGAGTGGTTCGCGGGATTTTGTCTCGCAGCGATAGCGATTGGCGCGCTGGTGCCGGCGGCGATCATGTCGATTGCTGCCTCCAATCTGTTTACGCGGAACCTCTACGGCGCGTTTGTCCGGGAGAAGATGATGGCCCATCAGGAGTCGGGTATGGCGAAGGTGGTCTCCCTCTTCGTGAAGTTCGGTGCGTTGCTGTTCGTGTTGAAGCTGCCGACGACGTATGCGATCGAGATGCAGCTGCTGGGCGGAATCTGGATCGGGCAGATGTTTCCCGCAGTGGTCGTTGGAGTGTTTACGCGGTGGTTTCATCCGTGGGCGCTGTTTGTGGGATGGGCCACCGGGATGTTCTGCGGCACGGCGATGGCGTATTCACTTGGGCTGAAGAGTTCGGTGTATCCGATCCACTTTTCCGGTGAGACGTATGCGATGTATGCTGCGGTGCCGGCGCTGCTGCTGAATCTGCTGGTCTCGGCGGTGCTGACCGTGGTATTTCGTGCGGTGAAGCTCGATGGTGGAAGCGATGTGACGGATGCGGCGGCTTATGTCGGCTGAGACACAGCCTGGCGGGGCTAAGGTGCATCTTACGGCTGATAAGTCTGGTGGAAGGCGGAGTGATGAGCGAGACAAAGACGTATGCGAAGTCGCTGGCGAAGGGATTGCTGGCGGGGTTGGTTGGCGGACTGGTAGCAACCGCAGTGAAGACAGTAGCGGAGAAGATCTATCCGCCACGCACGCACGGCGAGCCTGAGCCTCCGGCGGTGCTGGCGGAGAAGCTTGCCGGACACGAGTTAGTGGGAACCCGGAAAGAGGTTGCCGTGGAGGCGAGTCACTGGGGATTCGGTGCGTTGACCGGCGCAGCGTATGGCGCACTCGCGGAGTACTATCCGGCGGCTACGGCGAAGGACGGAGCAGGCTTTGGCATGGCGCTGGCTTCGCTGACGCATGAGACCGCGTTGCCTGCGATCGGGTTATCTGCTCCTCCTGAGCAGCAGACGACGCGGGAGCGAACCAGTGAGATGGCCACGCATGTTGTCTACGGAGTGGTGACTGAGACGGTGCGGCGGTTTGTGCGAAAGATGCTGGGCTAAAACTTTGCAGAATCGTCCGGGCCGGGGACGCTGAGCTGGGTGGACTCGGCCATCGCCAGCCATGCAGCGTTAGCCCATAGCCGCTCGGCCCCGCCGTAGCGCGTGGCGAAGCTGCTGACGAGGGTGGCTGTGTCTTCATCGATCTGCGAAGCATAAGCGAGGATGAGCCGCTGTTTCCGCTCTGCCGCTGCATCGGACCGGCAGAGTACCGCGGTAAGAGGGGCGTTTCTCTCGTCGGTCGCTGGGCGCGGAGTTTCGAGGTTCGCTGGCGTGCCGGGGTATGCGGCATAGGGAAGGTCTTCGTAGAATGCGCTCGGCAGGCCGCCTTCGGTGAAGGGAAGCGCCGCTGCGCGAACGGTGAGGTGGTCGACGTGATCTCCCAGACCCAGCGGGAGTGCGAGTGCGTCCATATTGCCGGCTTCAGATTGCCGCGTGAGCGCTTTGCGAATCTTTTCTATCGCCGGATCTTCCGGGTTGACGGGGGTGCTGCACACCTCGTCGACAGGGCAGCGCAGGCGGATGGGCGCGTCCTTCAGGTTGAGGTCCACCCTGCTGAGGTTGGATTTGAGGTTGCGCGGGAGTTCCTGGGTCATGCGCTGGACGAATAGTTCGTCTTCGCGCAGGCGCATCGCGGAGACGTAGGAGAGACGGTCGTTTTCATGCACGAAGTCGGCGTCCGAGTAGGGGGCGTAGAGGCTGCGGGTGAAGACGTTGAGCAGGGTGACGGTGTGGCCGGCAGTCAGCCAGTTGTGGATGGCGAGCGAGAGCGAAAAGGCTGCGTCGTCGCGGTGCGGAGACAGGATGAGAATCTTCAGGGCCGAACTCCGGAGGTGCTTTGTGGAATGTGATCGCGGGTCTGCGGCCAGTTGGCGACCAGGTTGTCGACGACGACGTGGCCGACGCGGTAGGCGGAGTCGAGCGCGGGCATGTAGGCGCTGTACTGCCTGACCTTCGTCTCGGAGAGGCTCTCGGCGGCGGTGGCTCCAATACGCTGCTGATCGTAGTTTGAGGCGGTGCGCAGAACGAGAACGCGGTCAATGTCGACTTTGTGGGCTTTGGCCAGCCAGGTGAGCGACTGCAGGGTGCCGGTGTCTTCCATGCCGCAGATGGCGTAGGTGCCTTTGCCGTCGGTCTGATATTTCACCCAGTCGCGGGCCCACTGGTTCAGCAGTTTGCCGTGCCAGAAGGTAGCGGCGGAGAGGTTATCGCCGCGAAGGACGAACGGCGGACGATGCCCCGCGTCGCCTTCGTACTGCATGCGTCGTTCGGCGATGGCGGGTGTGTCGGGCAGGGCGTTGTCTTTGGTGAGGTTGAAGGCCCAATCGACC
>Ga0302220_10003755_pt1 | contig 10363 bp, 6 predicted proteins | sample II_Palsa_E1_3_FD_194572 | JGI IMG/M metagenome (GOLD analysis project Ga0302220, IMG submission 194572) | Peat permafrost microbial communities from Stordalen Mire near Abisko, Sweden - II_Palsa_E1_3 | ecosystem: Environmental > Terrestrial > Soil > Palsa > Peat permafrost | place: Sweden... | reverse complement strand
CGCCGCGCGCCGCCAGCAGCATCTGGTCGAACTTCGGGCTCTTCCAGTTCGCTTCGTTCCATGGCGCATCCGACTTGAAGAACTGGGTGAACAGCACGTCGGCGCTTGGACGGGCATTTATATTGCCGAAACCCAGAGGATGTTTCATCCAGTGGTTCGACCAGTACCCGTCGGCGGGCACACGCGTGACCTGCAGGTTAAGGCCCGCTGCGGGCGCGGCCTGCTGCAACAACACCGCCATCTCGACCGAACCGTCAGCCGCCGGCGATGCAAAAATCTGCACGGGCGTATTGCCCACTTTCGCCTTCTGGAAGTAGAACTTGGCTTTGTCCGGATCGTAGGGACGTTGGGGAATACCGGGCATGTAGTACTTGTTGGTCGGATCGATCGGCTGGTCGTTGGCGATCGTGCCGAAACCCTGGAACACGGCGCGGCGAATCTGCTCCCGATCCATGAGATAGAACATACCCCGACGAAAATCATCGTTGCCGGAAATCCCGCCGTCGTCGCGAACAATCAGGTCCGTGTACTGGCCCGTCTTCGTCTCCAGCACCGTGAAACCCGGCGTGCCCTTGATGCGGCCCGTCGAGCGCGGGCTGATCGCGTTGATCAGCTGCACGTCGCCGGAAAGGAGCGCGTTCACGCGGGCGGATTCGTCGCCAATACCAATCAGCTCGACTTCGTCCAGATGCGGCAAGCCCGGTTTCCAGTACTTCTCGTTCTTCACGCCAACCGTACGCACGCCCGGCGAGAAGTCCTTAATCTTGAAGGGACCGGTGCCAATGGCCGTCTTGAAGTCGGTCGTGCCGTCCTTGATGATCAGGAAATGCGAGGTCGCGAGAATCACCGGCAGGTCAGCATTCGCGCCTTCCAGCGTGATGGTGACTTCATTCGGGCCCGTGGCTTTCGCGTCCTTGATCTGGTCGGCGAGCGTCTTGGCCTTCGATGCCGTTGCCGGGTCCTTATGGCGCAGCAGCGAATAGATCACGTCGGCGGGCGTAAGCGATTTGCCGTCGTGGAATTGCACGCCGCTACGCAGCTTCACGATCCACACGGTCGCGTCTTTTGTTTCCAGCGATTCCGCCAGCGCCATCTTCGCGCCCAGATGCGAATCCAGTTCGGTCAGCCCGCTGTAGACCATGAATGCACGAACATAATCCGTGCCGAGCGCGCCCTTGGCCGGGTCCAGCGTATCTGCGGCGGATGCGGACTGCGTCGCCACGCGGATCTTCCCGCCCTGCTTCGGTTTTTCCTGTGCGAACGCAGCGCCACTCGCGGTCAGTAACCCTGCCCCGGTGATCGAGGCCATGCCGGCCGCCGCCAGCGCACGCAACACCTCGCGCCGTGACGCGCCTCGGCGCGTCAGGCGCTCGAGTTCGGTCACTTCAGTCCCGGCTGGGGCATCGGCGTGTTGCAGATTTTGTTTATTCATTGAGACTTCTCCGCGAGGTGGCTGGGGTTGGTTTTGGTTATTTCAGCGTGGGTACAAATCAATAAAACACGTCCTTGATGCGGTAGTACGTGCCGACCAGCGGCAGGAACCAGGGCTTGCCCGTGTGGCCGGGAATCGCCGGCCAATCGAATTCACGCCACGGGTTCGCGCTCTCGCGGCCGTCGATGACATCGGCCATGACCTGCCCCATGTGCGTCGACATCTGCGTGCCGTGGCCGCTGTAACCCATCGAAAAATAGATGCCTTCATGCTGACCCGCACGCGGCAGCCGGTCCGCGGTGATATCGACGAGACCACCCCAGCAATAGTCGATACGCGCCTGCGCCAGCGCCGGAAACATCTTCGCGAGGCCGTCCTGCAGGATGCGCCCGCTCTTCGCGTCCGAGGGTTGCTCGGACGCCGTGAAGCGTGCCCGGCCGCCGTATAGCAAACGCGAATCGGGCGTGATGCGGAAATAGTTGTGCATCAGGCGCGACGTCGTGTACGCGCGGCGATTCGGAAAGACTTCGTGCACCAACTCCGGAGGCAAACACTCAGTCACCACGATGAAAGAGCCCACCGGCGCAAGGCGTCGCCGGTACCAGCCGAACGGCCCTTGCCGCGACGGACCGGTCGCGATCAACACTTGCTTTGCACGAACTTCGCCACGTTCGGACACGATCCGATAACCTTGATTGCCGGCCTTTTCTATCGATGTCACGGGCGCATTCTCATAGAGCTTCGCGCCGTGACGCGCGGCAGCGTCCGCCAGACCGACGGTGAATTTACCCATGTGCATCTGGCCGCCATGACGCTGCAGCAGGCCGCCGAAAAAGCTGTCCGACTGAACTTCGGTCGAGATCCGATCGCGGCTGATGATCTCGATATCGGCGTCAACTTCACGCCGGATCACCTCCGCCGTCTTCTCCAGATGCGCGAGATGATGCGGCTTGGAGGCAAGCTTCAGCTTGCCCGATGCAAGGTAATCGCAATCGATCTGCTCTTCGCGGATCAGGCGTTCGACGGTATCGACTGCAGCCGCATACGCCCGATAACAACCGCGCGCCTTCTCCACGCCAAGCTGCTGAACCAACGCGGCGAAATCCTGCGCGACGCCGGTATTGACCTGACCGCCGTTGCGCCCCGACGCACCGCCGCCGATTCGCCCCGCGTCCAGCACCACCACCGACGCGCCGCGTTTGCCCAACGCCAGCGCGGCCGACAAGCCCGTGAAGCCCGCTCCGACCACAGCCACGTCGACTTGACCGTCGACCGGGCCATCGCTCGTTGAGAGCAGCGGCGGCGCGGTGTCGAGCCAGTAGGAGTCGAGCTTCATACGATGAACCCCTGATGCAGAAAGCGTTGGAACTGGAACCGCCTGCAACAACTTCTTACAGCCCTAGCATGGTGGCGAGATGCGGGATGTCGTCGACTTCGGTGTACTCGTAGTACGGCGTCGACGGTTCATGGCCGCGCTTGACGAACGCCTTGTGCTTCACGCCCATGTCGTGTGCGGTCATCAGGTCATAACGCAGGCTCGACGACACGTGCAGCACGTCTTCCGGGTTGCAGTTCAGCTGGTCGAACATGTACTCGAAGCCTTGCATGCGAGGCTTGTACGACTGCGCCTGCTCGGCCGTGAACACAGCATGAAACGGCGCGCCGAGCTTGTCGACGTTGCTTTGAATCTGGTTGTTCGATGCATTCGACAAGATCACCAGCTTGTACTTCTTCGCCAGGCGAGAGAGGCCTTCCGGCACGTCCGGATGCGGACCCCAGGTCGGCACGGCGGTATAGAACGTTTCTGCCTTGGCTTCATCGAATTCGACGTTCATGCGTTTGCAGGCCCGTTTGAACGCGTTCACGATCACGTCGCGATACGGCTTCCATGCGCCGAGCACTTCATCACGCCGATACCCCGAGAAGAAGGCGATCAGCTTGTCCATGTCGGGGGCGCTCAGCACGTCGCCGTACATTTCGCGCGTCATGTCGGCGAGGCGGAATTTGGTCAGAGTGCCGTAGCAATCGAAGGTGATGTACTTCGGTTCGAATTCGATCATGGTGATAGTCCTATCGTTGATATGAACCCGCGAGGGGGTTCAGTGGCGAAAACAGGAAAGCGCATTCCTGTATGAGATTTAATCAGCGCAAAAACAAAGATGTCCCTGATTCGCGCAATCCAAAAACACAAAAACATGCGTTTTTCAGGGTGTCGGCAGCAGAGTCTGCGGTTAGGGTTTCTGCCCGCTTTGCGGCCCGTTTTCAGGCTCAGGGTTTGCCCGTCCTTTCGCGCGCTTGGGGCAGGCCGGATCTACTCCCGCAGATCGATCAGCACGCTCTTGAAGCGAAGGTTCGCCTCGTAAGCCTGCCGGCCCAGGTCCTTGCCGATGCCCGAGCGTTTGTAGCCGCCGGTCGGGATCATGAAGTCGGACGTCCTGCCGTAGCGGTTGACCCATACCGTGCCAGCTTCCAGACCGCGGACCAGCCGCAGCGCACGGCCAAGATCTGCTGTGTGCACACCGGCCGCCAGCCCATAGTCGGGGTGCTGCGCGAGCGCCAGCGCTTCTTCCTCCGTATCGAAGGTCTGCAGGGTCAGCACGGGTCCGAATACCTCCTCGTGAACCGCTTCCGATTGCTGCGTCACGCCGCTCAGCAGCGTCGGCGCATAGAACGCGCCAGCACCGCCGCCATCGGCCCGCACGCCGCCACAACGCAGCGTCGCGCCGCCAGCAAGCGTGCGCCCGACGATCGCTTCGATGCGCGCCGCCTGCGGTTCGGAGATGATCGGCGAGAGCGTCGTGCCGGGCGTCCAGGTCGCACCCGCTTTCAGTTCGCTGAAAACAGCCTGGATGCGTTCGGCCAGCGGCTCCGCGAGCGAGCGCTCGACCAGCAGCCGCGAACCCGCGACGCACACCTGGCCTGCGTTACCGGAAATGGCCCCGGCGATACGGCGTGCGACAGCATCGAGGCGCGGTGCATCGGCGAAAACGATTTGCGGGCTTTTGCCGCCCAGTTCCAGCGTGACCGGCTTGGTTCCCGTTTCGGCGCATGCGGCCATGATGGCGGCGCCTGTGCGCGTGGAACCGGTGAACGTGACCTTGGAGATTTTCGGATGACGCACGAGCGCGTCGCCAGTCGTGCGGCCATCGCCTTGAACGACGTTGAAAATACCCGCCGGGATGCCTGCGCGGATAGCGAGTTCGGCGAGCCGCAACACCGAGAACGGCGTCATTTCGGAGGGTTTCAGGACGACGGCATTGCCTGCCGCGAGTGCCGGCGCGATCTTCCATGACGCCATCACCAGCGGAAAATTCCACGGTGCGATAGCGCCAATCACGCCATACGGTTCGGCGATCGTCATGCCCAGGTGATCGTGATCCGTGGCGGCCACATCGCCGCCGATCTTGTCGGCGAACTCCGCGTAAAAACGGATTCCTTCGGCGGTGAAAGGAACGTCCCAGCCGGTTGCATCGCGAATCGGACGGGTCGAACCGAGCGCTTCCAAGGGCCCAAGCGTATCGACATCGGCTGCGATGAGATCGGCAAAACGGCGCAGAATTCGTGCGCGTTCCCGCGGCGGCATGGTTCGCCAGCCGCTGGTGCGAAATGCCTGCCATGCGTTCTCGACCGCGCGGTCGATCATGTCTGCGTCCGCGAGCGGCACCGATGCATACACCACGCCGTCCGACGGGCGCGCGACCTCGATGCGGCGCGTGCCTTCATCCACATATTCGCCGCCGATAAAATGGCCGCTGCGCACGGTGACGGCGGCGGGATCGAAGCTATCCATATGAAGGTCCTTTGAGTAGCAGTACCAGTCGCGGCCGCGGATGCTGCGCGACCTTATGAAATCGTAGGGCTAGCTGTGCAGCATTTATCGTCGACAAAAACATCGGCTCAGCAGATCACACGCGTTATGAGGGCGTCGACATGCCGTTTTGCATCGAAGTTGGTGCGGCGCGGCTTCAGCGTCCTTTCATGAAAAGATCGTCCTAGCCACGTTGTTTGTGGGATGCGAGAGTGGCGGCGTGAACCCTGAGCTTGATTTGAGCTTGATTAAGAAGGCCTGATAAGTGGGTTGCTGAGCGGCTGAAGTGAAAGCCATCGAGGGAGGTCGGCGTGTCCGAGCAAGTCAACGAACGAATTACCGAACAAATTACCTATAGAGCCTTTACCGGCGACGATATTGCTGCAGCGCATGCGTTGACCGTTGAACTGAAGTGGCCTCATCGGGCGGACGACTGGCGTTTCGTGGTGCAGGCGGGCGCGGGGTTTGTCGCCGAGGCGGCGGACGGGGTGATTGGCACGGCGTTGTACTGGACTTACGGGACTGAGCGCGCGTCGTTGGGGATGGTGATTGTATCGCCGGCGTGGCAGGGCCGGGGGATTGGTAAGCGGCTGATGGAACTGGTGCTTGAGCAACTGGGTGGGCGCGTTACGTTTTTGCACGCGACGGCTGCTGGACAGCCGCTGTATGAGAAGTTGGGGTTCCGGGCTGCTGGCACGCTTGACCAGCATCAGGGAGCGGCATTCCAGCCGCCATTGGTGTCGTTGCCGCCGGGTGAGCGGTTGCGGCCGCTGGGGTCCAACGATACGCCTCAGTTGATTGAGCTGGCTTCGCGGGCGTGTGGGCTGGATCGGAGTGGGGTGTTGCCGGCGTTGCTTGAGAGTGCGGATGGCATTGCGCTGGATCACGATGGCGAGTTGCTTGGATTTGCTTTGTTCAGGCGTTTTGGTCGTGGATTTGCGATTGGGCCGGTGGTGGCGCCGGATGCGCCTGATTCGAGCCGTGCGAAGGCGTTGATCAGTCATTGGCTGTCGTTGAATGAGGGGGTGTTTGTTCGTATCGATACCCCCGGGGATAGTGGGTTGACCGAGTGGTTGGATGGGCTGGGATTACCGAGGGTCGATACGGTGGTCAAGATGGTTTTGAATGGGCCTAAGGGTGGAGTCGCGCCTTTTCCTCCCGCTGATGCGGACTTTAAACAGTTTGGGATTATTAATCAGGCCATGATGTAAGAGGCCTCCGGGAGGGTCGTTCGCACTTTCAGGTTTTGGGTGACGGGGGTTTTGGGTGACGGGGGTTTTGGGGTGATCGGGGTTAGTGGCGGGGTGCCAGGTTCTAGCGTTAACGGTCGGAGTCAATGCCGGGTTGTTGCTTTCAGTGTTAGTGGTCTGCGAGAGTCGGATTTTCTCTTTGTCACTATTAGCCACTGTGCGTGGCGGCACGTCATTTCATGGTCCAAAGCGACAAAGAAACGAAGCAAAGAAAACGCTTTCAACCACGCTACCCTAAGTGTCCACAGCGTGCAGTTCCCATTCATGGGTGCCCCAAAAGCACGGTGCTCGCCAGAGCGGAGGATGTGTGAAACCCTCCTTCTCGCGAATCCTGACATAGACACGCTTCGCCACCAGTGCTCTCGGGCAAGCACGAGTTCCCACGAATGAGCACGGCCTCACGCGCATTTTCAGCTTCAATTCATAGTGGGTTGGCTGAGTGGGTTGGCTGAGTAATCTGTACGGTTATTTTCGTGGGTCACGGCCCCGCACGTATTTGCTGCATCATTTTTTGGTGGGTTGCTTACGTAGTCAGCACAGCCATCGTGGCAGTCACGGCCCCACGCGTGTTTACCGCTTCAGTTTTGGTAGGTTGGTTGCTTGGTCGGCGCGGTTATTTTCGTAGGTCACGGCGTCTCTCATCTTCGCGACTTCATTGCTTAATGGGTTAGTGGGCTGGCGACGTGGTTCGTCATGCGTACTGATTTGGTGGGTGGTGTACGCGGATAGCGCGGGATGCTCTTTGGGCAGGTTCAATCACTGGTGGCGAAGCGAGTCAGAACCCGTGTTCGGAGAAGGAGGGTTTCACACATCCGGGGCTCTGGCGAGCACCGTGCTTTTGGGGCACCTATGAATGGGAACTGCACGCTGTGGACACTTAGGGTAGCGTGGTTGAAAGCGTTTTCTTTGCTTCGTTTCTTTGTCGCTTTGGACAAAGAAATGACGTGCCGCCACGCACAGTGGCTAATAGTGATGAAGAGAAAATCCGACTCATGCAGACCGCTAACGCTGAAAGCAGCAACCCGGCATAGACTCAAACCGCTAACCCTTGGAACCTAGCACCCCGGCATCAACCCAACCGCTAAACCCAAACCCCAAACCCCCAAAACCCCGTCCACCGGCGCGAGCGAAATGAGCTTTCTCTACAAAGGCAGTCCCGAACGCGGAGCCCAATGGGCACGGCTCTTTGCCCAAAAAGCCCCTGATACGCCATTTCACATATGGCCAGAAACCGGCGATCCCGCGAAGGTCCGCTACCTCGCCGCCTGGCAACCACCCGAAGACCCCGCCCGCACCCTTCCGAACCTCGAAGTCGTCTTCTCGGTCGGTGCAGGCGTCGATCAGTTCGACCTCTCCGGCGTGCCCGCACACATCCCGGTAGTCCGCATGATCGAACCCGGCATCGTCGAAGGAATGGTCGAATACGTCACCCACGCCGTGCTCACCATTCACCGCGACCTCGTCGACTACCAACTGCAGCAGCAACAAAAAACCTGGAACCCCCTGTCAGTACGCGCAGCGTCATCCCGACGCATCGGCGTACTCGGCCTCGGCGTGCTGGGCACTGCCGTGCTCGAACGGCTGAAACTATTCGGCTTCCCCTGCGCCGGCTGGAGCCGCTCAGGCCGGGACATTGAAGGCGTCGAATGCTACGCCGGCGCCAGCACGCTCGACGCGTTCCTCGCCCGCACCGACATCCTGATCTGCCTGCTCCCCCTCACCGATGCCACCCGCGGCATGCTAAATACAGGGCTATTCAACAAGCTGCCGCGCGGCGCATCGCTGATTCAAACCGGCCGCGGCCCGCATCTCAATCAGGACGACCTGCTGGCTGCACTCGAGAGCGGCCAACTACAAAACGCCATCCTCGACGTCACCGACCCCGAACCCCTGCCGCAAACGCATCCGCTATGGACGCACCCGCGCGTTCGGATCACGCCTCATATCGCCAGCGAAACACGGCCGGACAGCGCCGTGGAAGTGGTGCTTGAGAATCTGCGACGCCATCGCGAAGGCCTGCCGATGATCGGACAAATCGATCGCAGCCGCGGCTACTGAATCTGGCCCCTCGCCCCGGCAACTCACGGCAAACCACCGTTTTTACGCGCCCGTGGCAGAAAATGCTGCGGGCGCGCTGCAAAACGCGGCATCCGCGCTATTTCACGAATTGTTTAGGGCGTCGGGCGCCACCCGCCTTCTCTAGTATGGAACGGTCATCAGCCCCTTTCCGCGACGAGAAAATTCCCCATGTCGATTCAATCGCTCATCGAAGCCGACCGTAAGCATCTGATTCATCCGGTCATCAACTACCGCGCGCACGAAGCCCGCGGCGTCACCGTCCTCGACTCCGCCAGCGGCGCATTCCTGCGCGACGCCGAAGGCAACGAACTCCTCGACGCCTTCTCCGGTCTCTGGTGCGTCAATGTAGGCTACGGCCAGCAAAGCATCGTTAAAGTAGCGGCCGAACAAATGGCCCGCCTGCCCTACGCGACCAGCTACTTCCACTTCGGCAACGCACCCGCGATCGAACTGGCCGAGAAACTGGTTGAGCTGTCGCCCGCCTCCCTGCAGCACGTGTATTTCACGCTGGGCGGATCCGACGCGGTCGACTCCGCACTGCGTTTCATCACGCACTACTTCAACGCGACTGGCCGGCCGTCGAAGAAACACATCATCGCGCTCGAACGCGGTTATCACGGGTCATCGGCGGTCGGTGCAGGACTGACCGCACTGCCCGCGTTCCATCGCAACTTCGACGTGCCGCTGCCGAACCAGCATCACATCCCGTCGCCGTATGCGTATCGCAACAATTTCGCCGACGATGCAGCGCTTATCGCCGCGTCGGTTGCCGCACTGGAAACGAAGGTCGCAGCCCTCGGGGCGGATAGCGTCGCCGCGTTTTTCTGTGAGCCGATCCAGGGCTCGGGCGGCGTGATCGTGCCGCCGTTCGGCTGGCTGAAAGCCATGAGCGAAGCGTGCCGTAAGCTCGACATCCTGTTCGTCGCCGATGAAGTCATCACCGGTTTCGGCCGTACCGGCCCGCTGTTCGCCTGCCAGGCCGAAGATGTCGCTCCGGACCTGATGACGGTCGCCAAGGGCCTGACGGCCGGTTACGCACCGATGGGCGCGGTATTGATGTCGGACGCGGTGTACCAGGGCATCGCCAACGGCGACGCCGCCGCGATCGTCGGTCATGGTCATACGTATTCGGCGCACCCGGTCAGCGCGGCCATCGGCCTCGAAGTACTGCGCCTCTATCACGAAGGCGGCCTGCTCGAGAACGGCGTTCGTCATGCCGAGCGTTTCGCACGCGGCCTCGATGCGCTGCTGGCGCATCCGCTGGTCGGCGATTCACGTCATCGCGGATTGCTGGGCGCGCTTGAACTCGTCTCCGATAAAGAAACCCGCCAAGGCTTCGACGCATCGCTTCATTTGTCCGACCGGATCACGGCAGCCGCCTACCGGAACCGTCTGGTGTTCCGCGCTTTCGGCGACAACATCCTGGGTTTTGCGCCCGCCCTCAGCTACACGGAAGCAGAGTTCGACCTGATGTTCGAGCGCCTTGAGAAGACGCTTGACGACGTGCTCGCCGAACCCGAAGTCCGCGCCGCGCTGAAGCTGAACAAGGCCCCGGGCGGATCCGAAGCAGGCGTCAAAGTCGAGATGAAAGCCCACGTAGCTGCGTGATAAGATCAAACGACAAAGATCAAATCACACTGTTGAGACGATCCCACGCAACTGGAGAGACACCCTGACGATGAGCAGCGAAGGCAAGCTTGACCGCATAGATCTGCGCATCCTTTCGCAATTGCAGAAGAAAGGCCGCATCACGAATGTCGAGCTGGCCGACGCGGTCGGGCTCTCGCCGAGCCC
>Ga0302220_10003752_pt1 | contig 10371 bp, 7 predicted proteins | sample II_Palsa_E1_3_FD_194572 | JGI IMG/M metagenome (GOLD analysis project Ga0302220, IMG submission 194572) | Peat permafrost microbial communities from Stordalen Mire near Abisko, Sweden - II_Palsa_E1_3 | ecosystem: Environmental > Terrestrial > Soil > Palsa > Peat permafrost | place: Sweden... | reverse complement strand
ATAGATGAAACCTTTTTCGCTGCGGGGTAATCCTGGCGCTCAATTTATTCCCGACGGCGGCGCCAAGGCCGCCGCCCGGGCGATGGCCAAGATCGCCGGCACGAGCCGCCATTCGTTGTCTGTCAAGGCGTCGCTGCGTCTCGCGTTCGCGTTGCTGCTGGTTGGCTCGTTGGTGATTGGCGTCATCGCGCTGACGCAGATCAGCCGTCTCAACGGTTCGACGGAATCAATTTATCGCGAGGGGTATGTCGCCAGCCGGAACGTTGAAGAACTGCGCAGCGCCGTGCTGCGCGCGAGCCGCTCGCAAAAGATGCTGCTCACCGCGACCACCGCGAAGGAGCGCGACGAACTCGGCGCGGACGTCGAACATGCGCTCGCCGATATCGGCCGCGAGCAACGTAACCTGCAAAGCTACGCGGACCCCACGGGCGACCAGAAGCGCCTGGCGACGGCCGTTGGCGCATGGAGCACCGACCTGCGCGCCTTCGTCAAACTGGTGAAGGAACAACCGCTCGACCTGTCGCAGATGAACTGGCAGGTCGGAATCATGGACGTCTCGCTGCTGGTGGCAACAGCCAAGCTGGAAAAGCTCGTGAATACGCTCATTGAACAGCGTGGCGCGGCAGCCAAGGCGACTATCGACTCGGCGGCGTCCATCTATCACGAATCGTTTGTGATGGTCGCCCTGTTGACGCTCGTGCTGATCGTGCTGGCGTTCGCGGTAAGCGAATGGGTCGTGCGGCGGCTCGCGAAGCAGCTCGGTGGCGAACCAGTCTATGCAATGGAAATTGCGAGGAGGATCGCGGCGGGCGACCTGTCGAACCTCATCTCGATCGCCAAACGCGACAACACCAGCATGCTGCACGCGCTTTCCGGCATGCAGAAGGATTTATCGACGACGGTCGGCGAAATCGCGGCCAGCGCCGAGGCGATCGCCTCGGCGTCCGGCGAAATCTCGCAGGGCAACGTGGACTTGTCGCAGCGTACGGAGCAACAGGCCGTCGCGCTGGAAAAGACGGCGTCGAGCATGGAGGAGTTGACGTCCACCGTACGCCAGAACGCCGAGAACGCGAAGCAGGCGAGTTCGCTGGCTCACAACGCATCCGAGATTGCTGAGAAGGGCGGCGTGGTGGTCGGGCGCGTGGTGGCGACGATGGAGCAGATCAATGCAAGCGCGAAGAGTATTGGCGACATCATCGGGGTGATCGAAGGCATCGCGTTCCAGACGAACATCCTCGCGCTCAATGCAGCGGTTGAAGCGGCACGGGCCGGCGAAGAGGGGCGTGGCTTCGCGGTCGTCGCCGGGGAAGTGCGGAACCTCGCGCAACGGTCGTCGGCGGCGGCGAAGGAAATCAAGGGCTTGATCCACGCATCGGTGGCGCGTGTTTCCGATGGCTCGACCTTCGCTCACGAAGCCGGCGCGACCATGGAAGAGGTCGTAAAGGCGGTCAAGCGGGTGACGGACATCATGGGTGAGATTTCCGCGGCGTCGGCGGAGCAGAGCAGCGGCATCGAGGAAATCAATCTCGCCGTGACGCAAATGGACGCGGGCACGCAGCAGAACGCGGCGCTGGTCGAGCAAGCGGCGGCCGCGGCGCAGTCGCTGGACGATCAGGCGCATGCGTTGAAACAACTGGTTGGCAAGTTTCAGCTGGCGTGACGTAACGCGGTATGCATGCCAATCGACGAATGCAGGCTTGCTGAACCGCAAGCCTTTGTTCTAGAATTCGCGACGGGCGCGGCAGGGCGCCCGGTCTCGCGAAAGTGAAAACACCTGTCACGCGTTATCTCTTCATCTGGATAAACCGCAACGTTGAACCTTTAGCCGCAGCGAGAACGGCGCAACAAGGAGAAACGTCATGTGGTCAACATCCTGTCCCAGCTTTGCCAATTCCGATCTCACCAATACCGAATTTCTTCGACGCCACGCGCGCCGGCTGCTTCGTCGCGCTCACGCGGACAATACGAGCACGGCGATGCCCGTCGTGCGCCGCCTGCTCGCAGCGGGCGTAACCCGCGCCGAGACGCTCGCGCAGCTGCACAAAACGCGCACTGAGGTTCAGCTCAAGCACATATTGAACATGCTGGCGGTGGAGTTGGGTCATGTCGGCTGGGACGCTTGCAAGCCGGTGCTTGATACGCGAGAGCCGGCCGTTATCGATCGATACCGATTCGATGCGGGCGCTTTCGGCGACTACGAGAAGGTGTGGTTTGCAGGTGCCGGCGCCGCGCGTGAATGGCAGCGCGAGCATGGCGGGTACATCGTGGAGTACGGCGATCAGGCGGTGGCCATACTCTGGCGTGAGTGAGAACGAGCGTCGGGACCCGCAACTCGCGGTCCCGTAGCCGGTTCGTGACCTTGGGGTCACGAACCGGCTACGCACCCGTTGAAGCACGAAAATCGCTAGAGCAACTCCACTTCCTTCCAGTCCGCATTAGAAAAAAAACGACTCAGTTCCCGCATGAGTTCATTCAGCGCGGCCATTTCCGGCTGCGTGATCTTGCGTACGTTCTGCGCTTGCGTCCAGTCGCCATAAAGCATGGCGACGGTCGACCCGTTCGCCTTCACGGGTAGCAGGACGAACGCGTGGGCGTCGCCGAATGATGGTTTGAACCAGCGCGGCAAGCGGGCTTCGATCCGTGGATCGCGAGCATTCTCGATAAAGATCCCGACCGGGTTCGAGATCGCCAGGTGGAACACATCAGGCTCGAACGCGGCGGGAAACGTCAGCGACGGCAACAGGCTCTCCACACCCGCCCCAAGTCCGAGCCGCGCGTGGAACTCGTTGTTGGATTGGCGCACGAACACCACCGTGCGTGAAAACGCGAGCCCGGCGAGCACCGCTTCCGACGCCAGCGCAAGCACGGCGCTCAGCGCGTTCTTTGACGGCAGCGAGCGCAAGTCCTCAAGCCCCGCAGCAATCCGCGCTTCCGCCGATAACCCCGCGCGCGCGATGGCATCGGCGTCCGCGCGCAGTTCCACGATCTCCCGCATCACGCCGTCGTTCGAGTCCTCGTTCGCGAGCGCGAGACTCATCGCGGCGAGCGTGGAAGCGTCGGTCAGCAACACGCGGCTGTAGCGGTTCGCGATGTCCACCAGCGACGACTCACGATGCGTCTCGTCGACATGCTGCGCGGTGAGGGCATCGGCAACTTCGGTGGAGTAGTTGGTGACGGCCTGCAGCCAGCGCACATGGCGCGGCGTTGTTTCATCGATCGGGGCGAGCGGGTCGCGGGTCAGCATGCCGGTGCGGATGGTCTCCGGCAGGCGCCAGCGGTCCGCGGCTTCCATGCCGATTTCCTCGAAGGTGACGCCGAGCAACATGCTGCATGCGAGGCTGTCGCTGATCTGCTCGGCCGTGGCCTTGCGGCGCAACTGATCCCACTCGGTCTCGAGATAGAACGCCACCAGCAGCTTGCCAATCTGACGCATCAGCGTGCAGACGACCGCCTCTTCCGACGCGCGGAACTCACTGTGCTCGGTCACTTGCCGCGCAACGGTGCCTGAGAGCAGCGTGCGATTCAGTTCGAGCTTGGCGTCAATGCGCCGTGGCGCACTTTGATGAAAGTGATCGACCAGTTTCAGCCCGACCACAAGATGGCCGACCGCGTCCATGCCGAGCACCATCAGCGCGCGCGTCACGGTGGTGATGTTGCCGCCGAACGAGATGTACATCGCGGAGTTGGCGAGGCGCAACACCTTCTGCGTGAGGCCGAAGTCGGACAGAACGACCTGGACCAGGGCGGTAAAGTCCAGGTCGTCGTCGCTCATTGCGGACACAGTAGTGCGGAGAGCCTGGGAGAGCATCGGAAAGTCTCCGCGCTCGCTCATGCGCCCCCACAGCTTGTCCAGTAATTCGGCTTTGGAATTGCTTGCCATGCGATTGTGTGAATGCCTTACACGTTCCGGACCGGGTGCCCGGAACGGCTTGAATCGTCAACCTGGGTCGAAGTGTAATGCGCGGAAAAAAGCCCGCACAAATTCTGCATAAACCCTATAACGGCGCGCTCACACGGAAGCTTTACAGCAGACCATCAATGAAACGCTGCAATAGCGCCCGTCCTTGGCCTGCGCCGACACAAAAACGTGACGGTATCTTATAAAGGCGCCTGGAGAAAGAGCGTTTTATCCTGAAAGCAACGCATCAGGTCGCCGGCGGGAAGGGCTTTGCTGATCAGCCATCCCTGGATCTGGTCACAGCCCATCTCGATCAACAGTTCGCGCTGCGCCTGCGTCTCCACGCCTTCCGCCACGAGTTCGAGCCCCAGCGATTTTGCCAGGCCCACGACCGCGGCCACAATTGCCTGGTTGTTGCGCGAGGTCAGCAGGTTTTCGATGAAGCTGCGATCGATCTTCAGCTTCGACAGCGGGAAGCGCTGCAGGTAGGACAGGCTGGAATAGCCGGTGCCGAAGTCGTCGACGGCGAACGCAATGCCAAGCGCCGCCAGCGTTTCGAGCAGGCGGGTAGCTTCTTCCGGATCATGCATCAGCAGGCTTTCCGTGATTTCGAACACGAGCCGGCTCGGATCGAGGCCGGTCAGTTGCAGCGCCTCTTTCACATTTTGCGTGAAACGCTTGTCGCGGAATTGCTGCGGCGAGACGTTTACCGAGACGTAGTCCAGCACGAAGCCTTCGCTGTCCCACTGCACCAATTGCATGCACGCGGCCTTGAGCACCCAGTTGCCAAGATAGTTGATCAAGCCGATCGATTCCGCGAGCGGAATGAAAGCTGTCGGGGGAACGAGGCCGTGCACCGGATGCTGCCAGCGGATCAGCGCTTCGACGCCGACCACGCCGCCGCCGCGGCTTTGCGTGATTGGCTGGAAGTGCAGCGAAAACTCGCCGTTGCGCACGCCTTCGTAAAGATCGGCTTCCAGGTTCAGGCGCTCGGCGTTGCGGGGGTCGTCGTCGGGAACGTGGAACACGACAATATTGCCGCCCGAGGTCTTCGCCTGCGCCAGTGCGTGGTCGGCCATGCGCAGCAGGCTGCTGCTATCTTGCTCGATTTCGTCGGGAAAGATGGCAGCGCCTATGCTCGCCGACAAATGCGTATGTTGTCCGCGGTACCGGTAAGGCTGTGCGATCGCGCTCAACACCCGCCGCGCGACATCCTCGGCCGCCGTGGCCGCCTCGGCCGAGGTGCCGGCCGAGAACAGCACGGCGAATTCGTCGCTTGCCACGCGCGTCACACGCTCGCCGGCGCGTGCTGCATGCTGGATGCGGCGAGCGGTCTCGCGCAGCATGTCGTCGCCAGCGTCGTAGCCGAGTGCGCGATTGATGCGCTGGAAGTCGTCGATATCCACCAGCAGCAACGCCGCATGCGTGTGCGTGTGAATGGCCTCGGCCTGGGCGGCATCGAGCGCGCTTTTCAGCGCTGTCAGGTTCTCGAGTCCGGTCAGTGAATCATGATTCAGCGCGTGCCGTAGGGCAGCTTCGCGGTCGCGCCACTGCGAAACCTCAAAAGCGGCGAGCGCGAAGCCGGGCAGATCCGGCGCGTGCGTTGCGAGGATCCGCAGTTCGACGAGGATCGGCGTGGTCAAGGATTTCAGCAGATGCAGCGTCGCGGTCTCCAACTTGCCGCTTTGTTGCGCGCGCGCGACGAGCGCGTCGAGTTCATCGATTTCATGCGAAGGCACCAGTTCGTGCAACGTGAGCGAGCTCAGGTAGTCGCGGTGATAACCCAGGAACTCGATGCTCCCCGCCGATACATAGCAAAACCGCAGCGACGCATCCACTTGCGCCACGAAATCGACCGCGGCGAGGGTGGCTTCCGTGGCGACGCTTGGCGCGCGCTCAGGCTCATTCACCGCAGCCGGATGCAACAGGTGAAGCGGCGCGGGCGAAGCCGAAGCTGGGACGGGCCGTCCCGTTTTGGTCCCCCGAGCACTGTGCGATATCGATCCTGGGTGGGTGAGCGGCAGAGAGTCGTGACTACCCGTAGCCAGCACGGGCGCAGGCGTTGCTTCCACTGTAGCGAACCTGACGATGCAGTTGGGCAACGTGGTCGCGATCAACGTCCTGACAGTCGCGCGCACGGCGACGCTGGTTTGGCCGGCTAGGGCGATCCATGCATTCAAGCGCTGGGCGGTGATCCGTTTTACTGGCATGTTTCGGTTTATAGCCTGTCTGATTGCGCGCCGGGCCGGTAGGGGCGCGGCGCTCGCTGTCCGGCCAAGCGCGCTGCATCGCGCATCGGCTGTCGATGTTCCGTCGATGCGGGCGTGAGCCAGCGCAATATCCGGTAACCGCGACTCGGACGCGTTCTTTGCAAGTTAACGGTTATGCCCCGAAATTCTTTAGAGGAATAGCGTAGCGCCCGAGAGCCACGGCCCCGGCGGGTTTCACGCAATTTGTCGACATCACGATTTGGGGTAGAGTGCGGCTTGATAGTTACAAATCGTGAACCGGTCAGTTGGTCCGTCGAAAGTGGTGTTGCGCTATCGTCTGGCCGCTATCTGAGCACTGGTTTGTAAGTTAAACCCTTGTGCTAGCCCTTAAGCCAACCTCTCAGGCCAATCGTTTGAGCTAACCGCTGTCTGGTTGCCATTCAGTCAACCCCGTTCCATTGCTGCACGCCATGATCGCGTCCCCAAGCCGATTGCCGGAGCCGGCCCTGAAGCCAGGCGTATTGAACGCGCCGAGCGCACGCATTGTGTCGTGCGAGGTCTGGGTGACGGCCGCCCATTGCATTGAGCCCGCGGTTTCGCATCAACTCAGCAGGTCCATTCATGCCGCCGGTTGATCGGAACTTGACCCGGCGCGCTGCGCACAACGCCGCGGACAGTCCCGCGGCGGCGCCCAAGGGCGAGGCAAAGCTTGCCGCGCCCGTTCTTCGCGAGCCGGAAAGTGTCTATCTCGGCCGCCAGCCGATCATCGATCGCAACGGTGCGCTGCATGCATACGAACTGCTTTTTCGCGACAGTCCGGATAACCGTGCGCGCATTTTCGACGACGTGCAGGCCACTGCCCACGTTGTCGCGCGAACGGTCGGCGAGATCGGTTTGTCGGCGGTGCTTGGCGATCACCGCGGCTTCGTGAACATGAACCGCGACCTGCTGTTCGACGACATTGTCCACATCATGCCGCCCGAGCGTTTCGTGCTCGAGATTCTGGAAACCGTCACCTTCGACGCCAAGCTTTTCAAGCGCTGCGCCCAGTTGCGCGCGGCTGGCTTCCAGTTCGCACTAGACGACGTCGTGTCGCTCACGGAACCCCTGCACGAAGCGTTGCCTTACGTGGATTACGTGAAGGTCGACTTCCTTGCCAGCCGGCGCGCCGATCTGCCTGGACTCGCGGCAACGCTCAAGCAACATGGCAAGACGCTGATCGCGGAAAAGATCGAAACGCACCAGGACTTTGAAGAAGCCCGCAAGCTCGGCTTCGACCTCTTCCAGGGTTACTTCTTCGCCCGTCCGCAAGTGCTTGTCACGCGCCGCTCGAATCCGTCGCGCACGGCATTGTTACGTCTTCTGGGCGTGCTGTCTGGCGAGCCTGATTTCAGTGAACTCGAGGCCGAGTTAAAGCTCAATCCAAACGTGGTCGTGCAGTTGCTGCGGCTGGCCAATTCAAGCGCGTTCAAATTGAGCCGGCCGGTGTCGTCGTTGCGCGAGGCCATTGCCGCGACCGGTACCCGGCAGATTTCGCGCTGGACCCAGCTGCTGCTCTATGCGGACGGCCGCCACTTGCCGTGGCGTTCGGACCCGCTGGTGCAATTGGTCGGGACACGCGCGCGTTTCATGGAACTGACGGCGCGCGCCATGCGGCCATCGAGTGAGGAATTCGCCGATGCCGCCTTCATGACCGGCATCTTTTCGCTCGTGCATGTGGTGGTGGATTTGCCGCCGGTCGAGATCATGGATTTGCTGAAGTTATCGAAAGAAATGTGCGCTGCGATCGTCGATGGCCAAGGTCCACTCGGTGCGCTGTTGCGACTCTCGCAGGCGGCGGAAAGAGGCGATGCGCCGGAGCTGGATTCGAGCATCGGTTCAAGCGTGGATTTCAAGGTGTTGACCCCGGCTGTGCTTGCCGAGCTGCAGTTCGAGGCGGCCACGTGGTTCGGTGCGCATCGGGTGGAGTAGGGATCGTGTTTGCTGCGTTAATGGGTTGTTCCGTTTGTCCAGATGTGCGCGTATCACGCAAATAGAGGAGTCTCATGAAGCGAAAGTTTGCTGGGAGAATGCTGGGAGTGTCGCTGGGCGCAGCGCTTGCCGTGTATGCGCTGGTGGCTTATGCAACGCTAAAGCCCGGCGATCACGCGCCGGTGTTCACCGCGCAGGCGTCGCTTGGCGGCAATGTCTATGAGTACTCGCTCGCCGACGAGTTGAAGAAGGGGCCCGTGGTCCTGTACTTCTATCCGGCTGCGTTCACGAAGGGTTGCACGATCGAGGCGCATGAGTTTGCTGATGCCGTCGATGAATACAAAGCCCTGGGCGCCACGGTGATTGGTGTGTCGCACGACAACATTGACACCTTGAAGAAGTTTTCGGTGAGCGAGTGCCGGAGTAAATTCCCGGTCGCCGCCGACGGCGATGCGAAGATCATCAAGCAATACGATGCCACCATGCCGCTGGTCAGTTCCATGGCTAATCGCGTGTCATACGTGATCGCGCCGGACGGTACCGTGATCTATGAATATACGAGCCTGTCGCCGGACAAGCATGTGGCAAACACGCTGCAGGCGCTGAAAGACTGGAACGAGAAGCACAAGACCCAATAACGTAACCAGCCCTGTAAGGTTTTGATCGATGCCGATTATTGTTGCGCTCGTTGTCCTGGTTGCCGTGATCTACGGTGCGGTCTGGTCGTTTCACGTGTTATCGGCGGCGTACGGTGTGAGTGTTGCGATTGGCGCTGCGGTGTTCGCGGTGCTGGTGGTGGTGAGCATTGCGGTGTATTTCTGGCTGCGGTGGAAGGAGGTCGCCCCGAATGTCCACGATGGCGACTGGACGCACGAACTCAAGCGGGATTGGGGCGGCGTGCGGCTCGCGGCGGCCAAGCGATTGTGCGAGGTGAGGGTAGGCGGCCAGGTCGGCATGTATATTTTTGCGGACCTGCATGGAGCGCGGATGGAGGCTGCGGGGGCGGCCACGCCGGGCGCCTGGCAAGTCGCGCTGAACGTGAAGGATACGACGCAGCCGCGCTGGAACCTGCCGATGCAGGACCGGCGCGAGGCGCACAAGTGGTGCAGGATTTTGGAGAAGGCCGCCGCCCAGACTTTGTGACGGGCTGCGCGTTCACCATGCTGGTGCCGCAGGTCTAGTTCTGCCAACTCCGGGACGCTTTCGATTGAATAATCGATATCGGAGCGGACGACGCGCGTCACCTCCTCCCGTATTTCTTCAAGTCTGCCATTAAATGACGCGAACTTCGCTGGAGCGCTTCGAGCGATTGACTGCTACCGTGCAAAATGCGAACGGCGCGACCTCTGGCGGCCGCGATAACACCCGCGATAACACCCGCGATAACACCATTGACGGGCGTCATTGGCGGTCCCGTGGACATTGCTAGCGCTAATAACGGACATCGGCAGATATCCTACACGTTGGGTGCCGTGCCGATGACCTGTGAACCACGCCCGGTTACTCGTTAACCAACATTGATGGGTGGGTCATTGCAGAAGCGCAGGACGGTGCAGTAGAGCGACCAGCACCGTCCGTTCAACTGTCAAACTTTGGCCGTACCGTCGTTAGCGGAAGCCGCCTGCTAATCGTACACCGGCCACGTATGCCGTAGAGAGAACCGAGCAAGATTGAAGTTCCGGAGTCGACTTGGTCTCTGTTGCGCAGATTGCAGAAAGGTCATAGGAAAAGACGCCGTCAAGTGCTAACCGAGCTTGATCGGTGAAGCGGTTCTGCTTCTTATAGTTCCTATAGGCGAAGTCGTGCCGAAGGCAAGCGTTCACAAAGCTGTAATTAAACGGTTGGTCCGCCGAGTACGAACATGCATCGCTAGACCAGTCAAGTGCAGGAGCAAGAAGATTGGCCGCCCTCGCAGCCATAAAATCGGGAAGCGTTGTGTGCAGTATCAATTGATCTGTTTTGGCATTGAGGTCCGCAGCCGAGATAAGATCTGCCGAGGCGATTGTGCTCGCACCTCCGATTGCTGTAGCTATCAGTACGACTAATGAAAATCTCAAATTTTTAGAAAACATTTTTACTCCAATACGAGTTCAGGGGGGCTGAACGAATAACGGGTATTCAGCGCTACGTCGTCAAGCCGATTTGCGTCATCGATCGACTGTCCGGTACTTCCAACAAAGGGATTTCTGCGGGTCCTTATGCCGCAAATAGAGATCAACTGACTAGTTGATATGTTATTTCGTGATACTTACTTGTTTTCGCCCTGTAAATATCACGGGGCTACGATACGTA
>Ga0302220_10003748_pt1 | contig 10377 bp, 10 predicted proteins | sample II_Palsa_E1_3_FD_194572 | JGI IMG/M metagenome (GOLD analysis project Ga0302220, IMG submission 194572) | Peat permafrost microbial communities from Stordalen Mire near Abisko, Sweden - II_Palsa_E1_3 | ecosystem: Environmental > Terrestrial > Soil > Palsa > Peat permafrost | place: Sweden... | reverse complement strand
AGCAGCAAGGGCATCATGGCCGGCAAGCCCTGGCCGCCGAACACGACATAGGTATAAACCGGCAGCGAGTACGGGTGATACGCGACCATGACGGTCGCACCGAATTCGCCGAATGCGCGCAGCCATGCCAGCGCCAGTCCGGCGCTGATCGCAGGCCATGCAATCGGCAGCGTGACGCGAAAGAAGCGGCTGCCGGCGCGATGGCCCAGCGTAGCGGCCACATCCTCGTACAGGGGGTCGACGGCAGCGAACGCGGAGCGTGCCGCGATGATCAGGAACGGTGCCGCGACAAACGTTTCAGCCAGCACGATGCCGGCGAACGAGTCGGTCAGCGCGCCGCCCGTCAGTTGTCCGACCCAGCTGTAGGGGCCGAGCAGAAACAGCAGCAAGACGCCGCTGGTGAGCGGCGGCAAGGCGAGCGGCAATTGCACGACAAAACCCAGCAACGCCGCCTTGCGCGAATTTGACCGCGCGAGCAGATAACCCAGCGGCACGCCGCCCAGCAAGATGACGAGCGACGCCACGCTCGCGCTGCCCGCCGATACGGCCACCGCCGACAGCGTGCTCGTCCAGTCGACCCCGTGCCAGTCCGCCGCGCCGACCTGCGGGATGCTGGCGACGAAGGGGGCGCACAAATAGACTGCGAGCAGCGCTGCAAGCCACAGCAGCGGTCGCGCAGCGGTTCGTTTCATCGAGTAGCGTCGATCACAGCCTGGAGGGACGGCGGCATGGCCTGGGCGTTACCGGTGATCGCGGGTTTGATGACGTCGACACCGTGTTCCTTAAGCAACTCGCGGCCCTTCGCGCTGAGCAGGAAGTCGACGAAGCGCGTGGCGCCCGTCGAGTTCGGTGCATCGCCAAGAATGGTCAGCGTATAGCTCGCCTTGGCTTGCAATTCGGGCGCGGGACGAATGGACGGAATCTTCAGGTCGGAGGTCTCGGTTGAATAGAAAAAGCCGGCGTCCAGTTGCCCGGATTGCAACCGTCCGACCAGCGTTTCTTCAGGCAAGACCTGATCCGGATTTTCGGCTGCGCCCAGGGTCTTCTCGACCAGATCCGGCTGGTGATAAAGATCGGCTGCCTTGGTCACCATCTCGACGGTGAACGCGCCCTTCGGGTCCAGTTTCGGATCGGTCCGGCCAATGCGAATACCCGGTTCCTGCAAGACTTTGTCCCAGCGCTTTGTCTTGAAGTCGGCGGCGAATTTGCTGCGCGGGTTATAGCCGATCATCAGCGGCGATTCGGCGAACGTGACATACCACGTCACATGGTCGCCGTTGTCCGCACCCATCAAGCCCGTGTTGACCTTCGGGCTGGCGCTGATGAACACATCGCCGCGACGCAGCTTGCCCTTGATCTCGTTGGCGATCTTGTTCGAACCCGCCGCGTAGCCCTGGAAATGCAGGCCCGTTTCTTTTTCAAAAGCAGGGCCAACGCTGCGCTCCATCAAATTGACGAGCGACCCGGCATACAGCACGTTTACGGCGTTTTCATCTGCCACGGCTGCATGGCTCAAGAGCGCGCTGGCCATGACCGCAACCGACACCATCACCTTACGGATCATCTGATTCTCCACGTTGATAAAGGGCGTAATAAAGGCCGCTATATTACGCTCAGACGCAACTTGTTCGCTAACGGCATCGACATGTTTTCCGCGACTATTCGTCTCAAAGGGGCATCTCGATGCGGTTACACTTGTGGCCTGCCTGCAATGCAGGTGATCCAAGCCAAACGAGCGTCCTGAGATCCGGGTGATCCACGCCTTCAAGGGACGCCGCAACCGGAGATGAACATGCGAACAAGCGCCCGAAATCAATTTGTCGGTGAAGTGGTGGACGTCAAGCACGGCGCAGTCAATGACGAGATCTTGCTGCGCGCCAATGACGGCCTGGAGATTGTCGCGGTGATCACGCATGGCAGCGCTGCATCGCTCGGACTGGCGGCCGGTAAAGCTGCGTTTGCGCTGGTCAAGGCATCGTCGGTCATCGTGATGGTTGATGTGGCGGATAGCCAGGTATCGGCGCGGAACTGCTTTGCCGGGAAGGTGTCGGCTGTGACCACGGGCGCCGTCAACAGCGAAGTCATTATTACTGTGGCGGGCGGCGCGCAGATTGCCGCTATTGTCACGAACGAAAGCGCGCAACGGTTGGCGCTCGCCAGCGGCAAAGTGGCCACGGCGATCTTCAAGGCGTCGAGCGTGATTATCGGCGTGGACGACTAGCCTTCTCGTCAACTTGCGCGGCGTCAGTTCAGTGGGATGGCGCGCAGAATACTGCCGTTGTCAGCGGATTTCGGCCGGTCTATGACGTACAGCACGTGATGCGCCGGGTCGATAGCGACGCCCCGGGCATCCTCGAAATCGTTTGCGATGGCGGCAACCGATTCATCGGGGCTTATCCGGCACACCGCCGTCGAGTTGCATTTGGTATAGAGCGTGCCATTTGAATCGATGGTCAACAGGTCGGGTCCGTTGATCTTGATCACCGTTGTGCTCAGGCCGCCGGCCTGGGCGTGGTTGATCAGTCCGGACAGGGTGGTCTTCAGGATCATGTTGTCAGCCTGATCCGATATAAAAACGGCGTCGCCTTGAACGACTATGCCGACGGGTTTCGCCAATCCGGTCAACAAGTTGTGCTCGGACGCGGCGTGGGTTGAAACATCGTAAGTGATCAGGCTGAGGCCGCCCGTTGCCGGGCTATTGCCGTTCTTGACGAACCAGGTCGAGAGTATTTTTCCCGCACCAATGGCAGCAAGTCCCAGCCTTCGCCGCATGGGATCGGTGCCTGACAGCGGGGAGACGGACCCATTTGCGCCAATGTCGAACACAGCGCCTGCTGTGCCGAATCCGAATCGTCCGACCAGTAGCGAACCGGTATCCCCGATGCTCACCTGGCTTAGCGCATTCCCTTGTCCCGTGACCACGGGAATGGCGGCAAACGGTTTAAATGTCTTGCCATCAGCTGATGAAAGCACGCTGTTGGTTTTATCGTCGGTGATGAAGATCGTGCCATCGGCTGGACGGATCGCCATGCCGTTTGCCCGTGCATCCAGGGTGACGCGTTGTGGCACGCTTACGACTTGCGCCGAGCTGCAACCGGTTAGCGCGATGACCGCAGCGGCGGTCAAGGTGCTTGCAAATGTTAATGCGTAACGGGCGAGACGCTGGGACATCGTATTTTCCTTGCCGGAGCGCGGGTCTGAGGCCACCAATATATCGCTTAGTGCCACCCCGGCGCCCATATGCGCGAATTTGTATGTTGCTTATTGTTCGCGCACTGACTTGCCGGCCGTGAGAGCAGCGTAATATTCGCGTGGATATAATGCCGGACAAGCCGCCTGAAACCGGCCCCTGGAGGATGAGAAATGAGTGATGCGAGTGATGTCCATTCCCACGCAGTCGCGCTCGAAACCACTGCGAGAGCCGTCATATCGCTTGAAGGGGATTTCCTGCGACCGTTGACCGTCGATCTTGCGGAATTCAGGGAGCAACCCAACGTCGTTGCCGATCCGTTCGATCTGCGTTGTTATACGACGAACCGCTTTATCCGCAGTGTCGACACCTATCGCGGGGTGTTGCTGAAAGACCTGATCATGAAAGCCGGACTGCGGCCCGAGCCTAAGGGCGAGTTCAAGCGCACCGTGTTCATTGCGGTCGCACACGATGGCTACGCGGTCACCTTCTCATGGCACGAGTTGTTCAATACGCCCGTGGGCGAGCGTGTCATCGTCGCGCATGAATGCGGGGGCCGCGCGCTCAGCACCGAGGACGGCGTACCCATTCTGTTTTCAGGCGCGGATATTCTTCCCGCGCCCCGTCATGTGAAGCGCCTTGTGCGGATCGTGGCGCGGGTCTTGACAGTCTGATATCGAGCGAACTTCTGAAGCCCGATGCGGCAAGCGCTTCCTGCAGCGCTTGCCGGCCGGGAACCAGAATCAGAACTTATGACGCAAGCCAACGCGGGCTGCAACCTGATTGTTCGCGCCGGTGCCTGAGTTGCCGAGGAAGCTCGAGCTCGAGCCGATTTCAGCCTGCACCGGAACGTCGCGGCCGTTGACCGTATTGCTGCCCAAGGCCTTCTGGTAAATCACGAGTGCGTAGACGTCGGTCCGCTTGGACAGCGCGTAGTCGAGCATGCTGCTGACCTGATGCCATTTGCCTTCGAAATGGTCGTCAAGCTTCGAGAACGTATAGCCCAGGCCTGCGCTTAGGGCTGGTGTAAACGCATACTTTCCGCCAAGTTCGTAGTTGTTCAGCTTCGACTCGGCGCCCGTGATTGGATCGAACGTCGTATGGGTCCAGTTGCCCCAGATCGTGCCCGCACCAATGGCATACCGCGCGCCCACGCCAAACGTTTCGAGGTCGCGCAGTCCGCCGGTATTCACGTTTGCGATGCTGACGCTGAACGCGGGCGTCGCGCCATTCGGGAAGCGAATGTTGGTGTACGCGGTGCCGATACTGAACGGCCCTTGCGCGTAATTCACGCCCGCGCTGACCGTGCTCGACGACCCTTGCGTGGTCGTGCCGCCGGCGCTGGTAGTGGGCGAACCGGCGAACGACCCGGCTTGATTCGAGAAGCCGTACATCGCGCCGAACGTCAGGCCCGAGAAATTGGCGCTGCTGAACTTGACGGCGTTGTTGATCCGGCTGGCCGTCAGTTGATCCAGGTCGTTGATGTGGTACGCGTAGTTACCAGCGGGCGTCTGGCCGCCCATCGTATAGTTGCCGCCGAGATAGTCGGTCGAGAACGAGTACTGGCGGCCGAGCGTGACCGAGCCCAGGCCTTTCTTCGCGATACCCACATACGCCTGGCGGCCGAACAATGCGCCGCCTTGCCCGAGCGTACCGTCGCCCGAACTGAAGCCGCTCTCAAGGGTGAAGAGGGCTTGCAGGCCGCCACCCAGGTCTTCCACGCCGCGCAGGCCCCAACGGCTGCCTTGGGCTACGCCGTCACCGTATTTGAAGAGCTGGCCATGGCCGGTCGAGGTAGCAGCGTTACTGACGTAACTCACGCCGGCGTCGATCAGGCCGTATAGCGTCACGCTGCTTTGTGCATGCGCGATTACCCCGAAACTGCTCAATGCGGCAGCCGCCACGATCTTCTTTTTCATCGCTATTCCTGTTTTTAGTTTGAGTTGTCGCCGTTTGTGATGCATGCCATGCCCACGTGTTGCTCGAGATGAAGTGAGCCTCAAAGCGAGCCTTACGATGAGCCTTGCGAAATATCTGCAGGAATATAACGATTGGTTTGGATTTGGTAAACTAGATATTAGGTATTTGTATGGTTGGCGAGACATGGGCTTGACTCTCGGCTGCGCGTGGCATACTCGTTTTGAGTCAATCACTTCCCGTGACACCCCGAGATCGGCTATACGTTCGATCTATATCCTCGCTACCCGGCAATGACACATCTGCTCGTGATGAGTGCCCAGTTGCTGGCCGCCTCGGCCGCGCCCGACGCCCCCGGCACCGCTTTGTTCGCCACCTTGCTAGCCGCGCACAGCGACCCTTCTGTGCTCGGGTTATCGCCGAAACAATTCGCCTTGCTGTATGCCCGGCACTTTGACTTAATGCAACCGGCGAGGGCGGGCTTGGCTATTCATTCGGAAGAGCAGGCCGGGTTCGTCAGCGCGCTTGTTGCCTTCCTGCTGAGTCATGTCCGGGCGAATAGCGCCGACGACATGGCCGACGCAGACTGCCTCGCCTCGATCATCGCCCATGCGTGCTTGCGGCCGGACCATCTGTGGCGCGACCTCGGACTAAGCGGGCGCGACGAAGTCACTGACATGCTCAGCCAGTATTTCCCGGCGCTGGTGGCGCGCAATGTCGACGGAATGCGCTGGAAAAAATTCCTGGCGCGAGAACTCGCGCTGTCGCTCGGACGGGTGCCGCAGCCGGCGCCAGGGTGTCCGGGCTGCGAAGATTTCGGCTTTTGTTTCGGCGGTGAATCGGGAAGCCACGCCTGAGCATCACGCCTGAGCACCGCGGCATCCTGATGCACCGGTCGTGTGGTGGATGCATGGGCCTGTTGGCCTCGTGTATGCTTTCGCGCATGGCCAAATCCGTGAAAGATCCAGCGACTCCTTCCTTATCCCGTCAGCCCGAGGTGCGTTTTCGCATGCGCATCCGGCAGGCGGACGCCGTGGCAATCGGCCCCGGAAAAATTGATTTGCTCGAGGCCGTGCATGAGCATGGTTCCATCTCGGCTGCCGCGCGCAGCCTGGGCATGTCGTACCGACGCGCGTGGTTGCTTATCGATGAACTGAACCGCACGCTCAAGTTGCCCGCAACGTCTTCGGAAACGGGAGGTTCAGCGGGCGGCGGTTGCGTGCTGACGCCTGTTGGTGAAAAGATCGTGCGGCTTTATCGCGAGATTGAAGCGGAAGCGGCCAAGGCCTGCGCGCCGCAGATTTCCGCGCTGACCAAGCTTATGAAGCGCTGATCATAGTCAATGCCGCAGCGAGCCTGAGGCTCAGGGGCTCAGGGGCTTAGCCGTGCCGCAGGCAAAACCGGGATGCCGGCGGCGTATTGCCGGACTGTGACGACGCCCGGCCCAGCCGTGTCATCAATTCCACAAAACTCGCCACGCTCGCGGTTCTTAGCGGGTGATAGTCGACCTGATGACGGTCGCATACGCGCTTGAGCAGGTTCATGGAGTCGTGGTCTATGCAGTCGACCGGAAACACGACGATGTCCGCTCGCGGGAGCGCAGCAGCGAACATACCCTTGCGGTCCTCTATGCCGCCATCGTGGACGATAAAATCGCCTCCCGCCGATTCGACCAGTTGCCTCAGCGCGGCGTTCGAACCGGGTCGGCCGCCCACATAAACCACGCGCTTGCCGCTCAGGTTAACGAGGTCCTCAGCCTTCGAACCGGCCTCGCTACCCTGCGCCACCAGCGCTTGTTCCAGTGCGTTGCATTCGGCCTGGACCACGTTGAGCATCGCAATGGCATCGTCCAGCCGCTGACTCAAGCTCTGCGCATGGCGTTGTTCATCGAGCGCGCGTTGCTCGGCAGTTTCCCGACGGCTTGTGTGAATCGCAACGCGTTCGTCGCGCGCAACCAGCGCCTCGCGCAGCGCCTGGACGTCAGCTTCCAGAGCTGCTTCGGACGTATCGGGCTTGCGCTCTGCCTTCGCCGTCAACTCGGCCACTTGCGCGCTCAGTTGGCGCAGTGACGCGTCGCGTTCCGTAGTCAATTCGTGCAGCTTGTCTTGCTGTCGCTCAATCTTGTCCTTGAGCGCCGCATTTTCTTCTTCTAGCGCAACCAGACGGCGGATGTCGGCCCGGTTGGCCGCGCCCACGAGATGGGACAGCATATGCAGGTCGCCGAACGCAACCTGGCGCACGCTCATGACGGCTTCCGGATGTGTCATCAACGCCCAGTAGGCCGGCGGAATATCTCCGCTCTTGAGCGCGTCTTTCCAGAGCGCTAGCACGGCTTCAGGATCTTTCGCCGCTTCGAAGCGGCGCACGGCGCCCGAGTAACGCGCATCTAGCGCCTTCTGCAACGCCTTGGCGCCCGCGCCGCCGTCTATGGCAAGTTCCACCGCGGCGTGATGAATCTCCAGATCCGTCGCGTGTTGCCGGTCGAGATCCGTAAACTTCGGCACGAGTTTTCTAAGCTCGTTCGTGCTCAGGCATGTGCCGATCACTGAGCAATGCAAATGCGAATCCAGATCCGACAGCCGCGCCCGGCGGTGCGGACTGCGAAGCTGTGCGTCGGTAGGCGCGCAGCAGGCATCCGCCGTGCCGGTGTGAGTGCCGGCATAAGCACCCGCAGCGCTGGTCGATTCAGTGGACGGCGTGCGGGCAAGGCGGAAGGGGGGAACGGATTGCACATTCACCTCGAATCGATCTGGATGTCAAACGGCTGAACAGGCAACGGCCCTTAGCCTGCTCGATGAACGGATATCGAAATATACCATTGAATATAACGGTACGAATCTGGACGGCTGTTTCGATGAAATCAATGCCCGATGGTCCTAACGTACAGGACGCCGGTGTTCAGACAGACACGTCGCTGCTCGCACGGTCTCGATAGTGCCGCTCAAGCACGTGTTCGACGCATAAGCCGACGAAGGTAGCGTCCAGGCGTTCGAGACTTCGCGCAACCTGCTGAAGACCGGCCGTGCCGTTGCCGGGCGCAGCCAGGAATACCTGATCCCGCTGGTGCTCAGCCGTTCGAGCGGTTTCGATGGCAAACGTCAGGTCGTCGAGGCGGCCGAAGTCGAGCGCGCGAGCGTGATCTTCAAGGGAAGACAAAAGATCGCCGAGCGGCTGGCCGGTCGTGGATTCGAGGGAGCGGGCATTGCCGCGTATGTCCTCAAGCATGAGGACAAAACGGGCGACGCTTGCGCGCAGGTTCCGGAAGGCATCGACCACTTCCCTGATCGCTTCTGTGCGCTCAGGATTGCGCGCTGAGTTGAGCGGCGTGATCGCGACCGACAGGTCGTGGCGCAGCGCGACGGAAGCGGGAGCGCGGGGTGTGAATGCCTTTTGCCCGGACATGGGTAAATCCTCGAGATGCATGATTGGATCGGTTTCTTTGCGCCGGCAAGATGAATAATCAGGGGCAAAAGAATAGTACCGTGATATTCAGAAGAATATAACGAATGGCTATTTTCTGCCTTAAGGGTTAGCCGGCACGTGGGCGGTTTTGAGGCTTTGGATGGTGCGCGGACGGGCAGCTTTAATGTTCAGGCGGCAACGCGCTGGGCAAGGTGAACGAAGCCAGGACAGGCTCGTTTTTTCCCGCTGGCGGATCAGGAAGAGCGGGGTCGTTCAGTTTCGGTCAGGAACAAAACAGCGGCGGCTGCGGACTTGTTCCAACGAGAACAAGTCCGCAGCCGCCGCGAGATAGCTCGATTTAGAACGTCGGCAAAACCGGCCGGGTTTCAATCGAGCGCTTGATCAACGCTTCCACCGCGAGACGTTCGTCGCCTGCCAGCGGCAAGCGCGGCGGCCGGACCGGTTCGGTGCCCAGACCGACCATGGCCTCGGCCAGCTTGATGTTCTGCACCAGCTTGGCCGAGACGTCGAGCGCCAGCAGCGGCGCGAACCAGCGATAGATCGTGCGAGCTTCTTCCAGCCGGCCGGCCTTGAGCAGCTTGAAGATTGCCACGGTCTCTGCAGGAAACGCGCAAACGAGCCCTGCAACCCAGCCATGCGCGCCCATCAGGCAGGCTTCCATCGCGAGGTTATCGACGCCGCAAAAGAGTGCGTAGCGATCGCCGACCGCATTGATGAGGTCAGTGAAGCGGCGTACATCGCCAGCCGATTCCTTGATCGCAACGAGCTTCTTTTCATCGGCGAGTTCGGCGAACATCTCAGGTGTCACATCAACGCCGTACGCAAGCGGGTTGTTGTAGACCATGATCGGCAAGGGACTCGCGCTGGCGACCACGCGGAAGTGATTGAGCGTTTCGCGGCGGTCCGACAAATAGCGCAAACCCGGCAGCACCATGTAACCGGCAGCGCCGTGCTTGACGCCGAGTTCGGCTTGGCGGCAACCATCGAGCGTGCTGTTTTCCGCAATCGTCAGCAACACGGGCACACGTCCCTGGGCTGCATCGACGCCGATATCGAGCACGTCGAGCTTCTCGTCGAGCGAGAGCGTCGACGCTTCGCCAAGCGATCCGCAGACGATAATGCCGTCGACTCCGGCCGCTATTTGCGCCTCTATATTCTTCTTCGTCCAAGCGCGATCTATGCTGAAATCTGCATTGAACTTGGTCGTGACGGCGGGCATTACGCCTTCCCAGATATGCGCCATGGTGGCTCTCCTAAAAGTAATCGATTGAGTGCAGTCTAAGCATTGCAGAAAGGGCCGTCTTGCATGTTGCGCGCAACTACGATGCCGATTTCGGCACAACTGCGATCTCCTGACCGTCGCAGATAGCAGCCGTGCCTGCGGCAGAATCAAGCCGTGAGCGTGCATTATCCGAGGACTTCGGGGCTCACCAAAAGAACGTCGTCTATGCCGAAATCGGCATCAAATTCGCTGAGCGGCACCAAGACGGCTCACGCCCGAATTTCTACGATGTCAGCATGAAAATCCTACACTTCATCGACTCCCATACGGGCGGCGAACCCACTCGCCTTGTCACGTCGGGCGGACCGGATCTGGGCGACGGCACCCTGGCCGAGCGCCTGGAAAACCTGCGCACGAAACACGACGACTGGCGCGCGGGCGTGGTCACTGAACCGCGTGGTTCGGACGTGATCGTGGGGGCATTGTTGTGCGAGCCGGATGATCCCGCGTGTGCGGCGGCCGTCATCTTCTTCAATAACGTCGGGTATCTCGGCATGTGCGGCCACGGCACGATCGGCCTGATCGTGTCTCTTGCTTACCTGGGGAAGATTCAGCCCGGCTCACA
>Ga0302220_10003747_pt1 | contig 10380 bp, 10 predicted proteins | sample II_Palsa_E1_3_FD_194572 | JGI IMG/M metagenome (GOLD analysis project Ga0302220, IMG submission 194572) | Peat permafrost microbial communities from Stordalen Mire near Abisko, Sweden - II_Palsa_E1_3 | ecosystem: Environmental > Terrestrial > Soil > Palsa > Peat permafrost | place: Sweden... | reverse complement strand
GCGAGGATGCACAGGCCGTGCGATCCGGCGTCGATCATGAAGTCGATCGCGCGTCGCTGGCCGTCCAGGTCGAGGCGTCCGGAGGCGTCGAAGACGGTCGGGGCGACCGGAAACACGCCGCGGTAGGTCGCGCGGTGGCTCTGATTGGGCATAGGGAGTCTCCATTGTCTATTTGAGGGAACTATAGGTGCTGGCAGAAGGCGATGTATAGTGAAACCTTTCCATCTAGTGATCGCTTTTACGACTCACCTGACTTAGCCCTCAAGGTTTATCAACGCGTTATGAAATCCACGCTGGACGTATTAATGGGCCGCTTGCGCATGAAGCAGCTGCAATTGCTGATTGCGCTTGACGACCACAAGTCGCTGCACAAGGCCTCGAGCGCCATGTCGATGACGCAATCGGCCGCGAGCAAGGCGCTCGCCGAGCTGGAGTCGATGCTGGAAGCCCCGTTGTTCGAGCGCGCGAAAAGAGGGCTGGTGCCGAACCAGTTCGGCTTTTGCGTCATCCGTTACGCGCGGCTGCTGGCGGCGGACCTGACTTCGCTGTGCCAGGAAGTCGCCGATATCCGCTCGGGCACGGGCGGCCGGCTGGCGGTTGGCGCGATCATGGGATCGGTGCCGGATCTGGTCGTGCCGATCCTGAACGATCTGCAAAAGTGCAATCCGGGTTTGTCGATAGAAATCGTGGAGGACACAAGCGCGCGGATGTTGGCGCTGCTCGACGAAGGACGGCTGGATCTGGTTGTCGGCCGATCGATCGTCAGCGATGAGCCGTCGCGATATCTCTATCAGCCCCTTGGCGACGAGCCCTTGTCCGTGGTCGTGGGCTACGATCATCCGCCGTTTGCGGCCGGCGAGCTGACGTTTGCCGATCTGAGCGGGCATCGGTGGATTACGTATCCGAGCGCCATGCCCATGCAGGCGCTGTTGCAGCGTGAGATGGATCTGGCGGGGGCGCAGGTGCCGGTGAGTGCGATCTCGACGGCGTCGACGTTTGTGACGGTCGCGCTGCTGCAATGTAGCGCCGACCTGGTGTCGGTGCTGCCGGCGGGCGTGGCGAAGCTGTTTTGCAAACATCGGATGCTGCGCACGCTGCCGATCGGATTCAAGTCGAAATCGCAGACGTTCGGGATCGTGACGCGCAAGGTGGGGGTGTTGTCGCCGTCGGCGCGGCAGTTTGTTCAGCGCTTGAAAGAAGCCGTGAAGGATTGAGCCGGCGAGGTGGGCTCGCTCGTTTTTGCGCAAGTGCCTAGTTGCTTTCTATTGGCCGCAGTACGTAGCCCAGTCCACGCAGCGTGACGATCGCGGCCGAACTGCCGTCGAGCTTCTTGCGTACTCGCGAAATATAGACTTCGACAGCTTCTTCGGTCGCCTCGTCGGCGAGCGTAAAGAGTGAGTCCATTAACGCTACCTTGCTCACGGTCTTGCCCGGGCAAAGGATCAGCCTTTCGAGCACGTTGTGCTCGCGCGGCGTCAAGTGCAGCGGCGCGCTGTTTAGCGTGAACTGACGTGAATCGATGTTGAACTTGAGATCGCCGCAGATCAACTTCCCCACCGTCGACGCCGTCTGCCATCGAATCAGCACCTTGATGCGCGCGATCAGTTCGCGGAACTCGACCGGCTTCACCAGATAGTCGTCGGCGCCGGCACCCAGCAATTCCACCTTGTCGTCTATCGAACCACTGGCGGTCAGGATCATGACGGGCGTTGTGTCGTCGCGCAGGCGTAGCCCCCGCAGCACGTTCTTGCCGGATAGCTTCGGCAGGTTCAGATCGAGTAGTACTACATCGTAATAATTTGTGCGCAAGAGCTGGTCGGCGGTAATGCCGTCGAGCGCTGTGTCAAGTGCGAAATCCTCTTGTTCCAGCACTTTCGCGAGCCAGTGGGAAAGGATCGGGTTGTCTTCAACAAGAAGGAGCTTCATGGGGGAACGAGCGGTAAAAAGGAGCAGGCGGAACTGGTCGTCGATTGTGCCGTAAAGCCTGGCGTTTGCAATGATTTGCGGCGGTGTGGCGGGAATATCCGTAGGAGTGCGGAGTTGCACGGGTTAACACCCACGGTTTTATCACGGGTCGGAAAGCCGGCAGTAGGGTTCCAACTTGCACAATCTTCTCATCCGCCTGCGAGGCGAAAAGAGACGTGGCGGGTCAGGGAGAACGTACTGCCGCTACTATTTTGTAGCAATGCACGATGCGTAAGGTATTCACTTAGAGATGCTGAAGGAATGCTTCATGAATGGAGTTGTTATGTTTCCGCGCTTGGGGGCTTTTTACCGATGATTTCCATGTGAAAGGGGACGGCGTTCGCCGAGGGCCCGCGCCGTACAGGGGAGTGTGGGAGAAGCTAGCACGAAGCGAAAGACAACTTATAACAATGCAGAAGGAGTGGAATTGAAAAAATCATCATCGGGTAAAGCGCTTCTGACGGCAGGTCTGTTTTCCCTGTGTTCAACAATCGTGGATGCTCAGGTTACTGTGTACCCACCAGTCAAGCCTACGGCCTACCCCCACCTCAAGCTGAACACCGAGGGCACCATGGCTGCCCCGGACTGTGCCAATGTTCCCAAGCTGGTCATTGGTGGAACCGTGGGTTGTTCCAGCCTGGAAATGCAGGCATGGCTGAGTGAAATGCGAGCGTGGCGCACCGAGCGTCGTATTCGTATGGGTTACTTCAGTGACATGGTTGACCAGCCCGAACTGAAATGGACCCAGTCCAGTTTCATTCAGCCGCAAATGATGATGGAAGACCGGTATTTCTATGATCCGATGGCAGGGAAATACACGGTGGATCGTTACGTGGACGATACCGTGAAGCGGTATGGGGGAATTGATTCCGTACTGATATGGCACACCTATACGAACATCGGCATAGACGATCGAAACCAATACGATCTGCTGCGCGACATGCCGGGAGGAATTCCAGCCGTCAAGCAGATGGTGGCCGATTTCCACCGTCGTGGAGTTAAGGTCTTTTTCCCGGTGATGGTGTGGGACCAGGGCACACGCGATGAAGGCAAGCCCAATTGGACCGCGACCGCGGAAATGATGAAAGAGATCGGGGCCGACGGCGTAAACGGCGACACGATGGACGGCATGCCGAAAGCCTTCAGCGATGCCGCGCAGAAAACTGGGCATCCGCTGGCAATGCAGCCGGAGCACTTTCCGGGGCACGACGAGATGCTGGCATGGAACGACATGTCATGGGGCTACTGGCAGTACCCTTACGCGCCGGAGGTGAGCCGCGCCAAATGGCTGGAGCCGCGCGCGATGGTCAATGTCAGCGATCGCTGGAGTCACGACCACACGGACAATCTGCAGGCTGCATTCTTCAATGGCGTCGGCTTTGTGAGTTGGGAGAATGTGTGGGGCATCTGGAACGGCATCACGCCTCGCGACGGCGAAGCGATTCGGCGTATGGCAACCCTGGAGCGCGGCCTGGCGCCATTCCTGGTCAGTGCGGACTGGCAGCCTTACTACACGACTGAAATGCGCGGCTTGTTTGCCAGCTATTTCCCACTGGGCTCGAACGCGGTCTGGACGCTCGTCAATCGCAACGGGGCGTCCATGGACGGGGAGTTACTACGAGTAAAGGCCCCTCCAGCTGGAGCAAAATTTTACGACGTGTATCACGGCGTGGAACTGACTCCTCGTATGGACGGCAAGGACGTCTTGCTCTCGTTTGCAGTCGAGCCCCACGGGTATGGCGCTATCTTGCAGATAAGCAACCCGCTAAGCGCGGGCCAGCTTGGCCTGCTGACAGAGATGCATGAAATGACGAAACAGCCGCTCGCCAGCTACAGCGCGGAGTGGCGTTCTCTGTCGCAGGCACTGGTGAATATTCCTGCAGTCAGGGCGACATCTGCTGCGCCGGACGGCATGGTGAAAATTCCTGCTGCGGCTTACCGGTTTCGCGTGAACGGCATTGAAATTGAAGGTCACGATGACGTGGGTGTGGATTTCCAATACCCATGGGAGTCTTCTCCCAACCGGTATCACGATCACACGGTGAATATCGACGCGTTCTGGATGGACAAATATCCGGTCACCAATGCGCAATTCAAACGGTTCGCGGACGCAACCCATTACCGTCCTGCAGATACCAAGAACTTTCTTCGCGACTGGAAAGACGGCACTTACCTTGATGGGTGGGCAGACAAGCCTGTGACCTGGGTATCGCTGGAGGACGCGCGAGCGTACGCGAAGTGGGCAGGCAAGCGCCTGCCGCATGAATGGGAGTGGCAGTACGCCGCGCAAGGGTCGGACGGCAGGACGTATCCCTGGGGAAATGCCTGGGATGCCAATGCGGTGCCCGTCCAGGAGAAGGGGCGCAGGTTGACTGCGCCGAACGGGGTCGGCCTGCATCCGCAGGGGGCAAGTCCCTTCGGCGTGCAGGACATGGTTGGAAATGTTTGGCAATGGACGGACGAATATCTGGATGAGCATACGCGGGCAGCCGTGCTTCGCGGAGGCAGTTACTACCAGCCCGGCGGCTCTATCTGGTATTTCCCGCAGGCGTATAGAAATGACGAGCATGGGAAGTTCTTGTTGATGGCGCCGAGCGAAGACCGCTCCGGTGCCGTGGGCTTCCGTTGCGTCATGGACGTGAACTGATTGATTTAGTCCGTCCACTAACAGGTTGGATGAAACGATTATTATTTAGTTTTCCTATATGAATTGCTGGCGTACGAAGCTGTCCTGACAGGTTGCCGGGGAGAGCGGCGCTATCCGATAAAAAGTTTGCTGCTTAAAAACTAAGATAATGGAGAATAGTTAATGAAGAAGTCGCTTCTGGCTCTTGCAGTTCTGAGTGCCTTGCCGAGTGCCGCCTACGCCGAGAACAGCGTGACCCTCTACGGTATTGTTGACGACAGCATCAACGCTACCAGCAATGCCCAGGCGGCGGCTAAGAGTGGTCGAAGCGGCGGCCACTCGTACAACCTGTCGACGGGCGGAATGCAGGGCAGCCGTTGGGGCCTGCGCGGTAACGAGGACCTCGGCGGTGGCGTGAAGGCGATCTTCCGGCTGGAAGGCGGCTTTGACGTGAACTCGGGCAAGCACAGCCAGGGTGGCAACGAGTTCGGACGCCAGGTGTACGTCGGCTTGTCGAGCAGCTTTGGCACGGTCACACTGGGACGTCAATACGACTCCATGACTGAATACGTCGGCCTGATGGAAGTCGGTGATCAGTGGGGCGGCGCCATGACTGCCCACCCGAGTGACCTGGATAACTTCAACCCCACGAACCGCGTGAATAATGCAATCAAGTACGCGAGCGCAAACTATGGGGGCTTCACGTTCGGCGGCGTGTATGGCCTCGGTGGCGTTGCCGGCAGCATGACCCGCAACCAGATCTGGTCTGTGGGTGCAGGCTACAACAAGGGCCCTTTGACGCTGGGCGTTGGCTACCTGAATGCGCGTGACCCGAACAAATCGTTCTGGGGCAGCAACCCTAATGCATCGACGACGGGTGGCAACAACATGGGTGCATCGACCACTACCGGCGTACAAAGCAATCCAGTGATCTCCGGCTTCGCCACGGCTCGTACATACCAGGTCGTCGGCACAGGTGGCGCATACACATTCGGCGCGGCAACGATCGGTGCCACGTACTCGAACATCAAGTTCATGAACCTCGGTGCAGACGCAGTTGCGGGCATCACGCCCCGGCAGGCGAGCTACCGGGGCACGGCCACGTTCAACAATGCTGAACTCAGCCTCAGTTATCAATGGACGCCGGCCCTGGTCATGGGCGTTGCATACGATTTCACAAAAGGGAGTTCCATCGACGGGTTGTCGGCTGCGGAGTATCACCAAGGAGCACTGGGCGCGGATTACTTCCTGTCCAAACGCACCGACGTCTATCTGATCGGCGCGTATCAACATGCCTTGGGTCACGACTCGACGGGCCAGGACGCAGTTGCTTCGATCAACAATCTCGTTCCGTCGAACTCGAACAACCAGGCTAACGTTCGCGTTGGTATCCGCCACAAGTTCTGACGAGTATTAATCGGGCTACTTGCATTAGGGCGCTTTTCGCTTTCTTTTTCTATTAGTGCGTGGCGGCTATCACCACGCAGAGGCGAAATGAAATCGTAAGAAGATTGGCATCCAAGGGGATGTTTGGCATTCCCCGACTGCATCGTCCTATACTTTAGTCACTCGCGTCCAATGCCCGGACCGAGCGTTCTGGTTGGCGCTATCCTTGCCGACAGGCATCAGCACTACCCCCAGGCGCCGACCCGGCGCGCTACGCTTACGGATCTCGGGCATGAGCCAAGTCACCACCGGCGCCTTGAACGGCCTCGCCACCGCCTTGCGGGGACAGCAGAAGCAGCTCACCGAGCGCTGGATGCAACTCGTCTTTGGTGACGCCGAGGTAGAGCATTCCGACGATCTGACCTACCGGCAGCTTGCCGACCATATCCCGCGCATTTTCGACGAAATCTGTCTGGTACTCGAATCGCAGGATATGGATTCACAGGAGCACGCGATCGAACACGACGCGCGCGAACACGGAAAATGGCGCTGGCAGCAGGGTTATCGTGTTGATGAACTGGTTCGAGAACTGGACTTGTTCCGCCAGGTCCTGCTCGCGGCCATTGGCGATTACGCGGAGCGCAATCCCTCGTTCGACCGCAAGCACGAGGAACGCGCGCGTCTGATCACCGATCAGACGCTCAGTTTCGTTACGCTAACCTCCGTTCGCGAGGCGGTGGGCGAACGCGACCGGAAACTCGACGAATACACCGGCATGCTGGAGCGCGCGAATCAGGAACTGACTCTGCGGCAACGGTTGATCAGCGACCTGTACGAAACGCGCATGCAGGTCGCCCGGCGTGTCACTCACGATCTACGCAACTTCCTGAACGTATTCGCGACCGCGCTGCAATTGATCGGCCGTTCGCAGATGAAAAACGACCGGGCGATTGCGCTCGCGAAACGACAAGTCGCCGACATGGCCGCGCTCGTCGACGAAATGGGTGAATACTCGAAAGTGCTCGGCGATGATTCCATCCTGACGGTCGAGCGTTTCGACCTGACCGACCTCTTCGACGAACTCATGCTGCTCTGCCATGCGTCCGCCAAGGCGAAGGGGCTGACGCTCAAGGGGCGCGTTGATCCGGCATTGAGCATGATCACGTCCAACCGGCTGAAGATGAAGCAGATTGCACTGAACCTGCTGTCCAACGCAATCAAATACACCACGACGGGCGAGGTGGAACTGGCGATTGTCACCTCGGGCGCGAAGCACTGGACGCTGCGTGTGTCGGACACGGGCATGGGAATCAGCGAAGAGGATCGTGAACGGGTGTTCGAGGAATTCGAACGCGCGGCTTCCGACGAGATTCCCGGCACCGGATTGGGATTGGCGATCGTGAAGGAACTCGTGCGCGAACTGCACGGCGTGATCCGCTTCGAATCGTACAAGGGTCGCGGCAGCGTGTTCGAAGTGCATTTTCCGCTGGTGCTTGAAATCGATGGCGGGGCTTCGGGGGGATGAGGCTGGAGGATCAGATATTTCCGTTGGACCAAAACTGCGTCAGGCTCCCAATGGCGGCGCACAATCGATCTTGCATAGCGTATAGCGTTCATGTACACTATACGAATGATCAAAAGCTTTCGACACAAAGGGCTGGAGCGGTTTTTTCTCACCGGATCTAAAGCTGGCATTACCGCCGCTCATGCGGTGAAACTGCAGATTCGCCTGACGGCGCTCGATGCCGCGACGGGTCCCGACGATATGAACGCGGCGGCGTGGAGACTCCACTCGCTCACCGGGCGGAACCCGAAGAAGCAGGATGTCGAAGGCCACTGGTCAATATGGATAACGGGCAACTGGCGTCTGACGTTCTTTTTCGAAGGAACAGATGCTGTTCTTGTTGATTACCAGGACTATCACTAAGGAGCCGACATATGACATCAATGTATAACCCGGCGCACCCCGGACTGGTGTTGCGCGACTACCTGGGCGAACTCAGTATTACGACAGTAGCGGAGCGGCTTGGTGTTACGCGTGCCGCGCTTTCGCGCATACTCAATGGTCACGCCGGCATTTCGGCTGACATGGCTATATTGCTGGGTGCCGCGCTCGGAACGTCGGCGGAAATGTGGACCATCATGCAGGCTCGCTACGATCTGTGGCAGGCACAACGGAAACCGCACCGAAAGGTTAAGCCATTCCCCGAACTGGCACGAGCAGCCTGACGCGCAATTGCCTCACCCCAACCGCCCTAGAGGCGGTTTTTTTATACCCGGGCGCGTTCCTGACGTTCCCCGACACCGCTGCTAAGCATAGAAGTTTTATGTGGTTCCAGCATTTTTTCCTTTTGTTTAACATCGTGTGGCTAGCATTTGCTGATGCTCGTTGCCGCGTTGGGCGCGGCGAGCCACCCGGACAAAAGGAGTCTTCAACCGATGGCAGACGTATTCGCCCGAGGGGCATCCGTTCTCCATTCGCAGCTTGATCCCGACGCACGTCCCGCCGACGCGCAGAAGCCCAATCATGCAGGTCCGCTTTCTCCGTGGCTGCGTTATGTATCGTGGAGCATGCCGGTTCTGCTGTTGATTGTGTGGGAGCTGTTCGCGCGTCTCGGCGCGTTGTCGCCGAACGTGCTGCCGGCGCCGTCGAAGGTCGCTCTCACCGCATTCGAGCTGGTGAAAGAGGGGCGTTTGATTGGCGACATGGCCGTGAGTCTGCTGCGCGCGGCAACCGGTTTCGTGATTGGCGGCTCAATCGGGTTCGTGCTCGGTACGGCTGTCGGCTTTTCCAAAGTGGCTGAGGCATTTCTTGATCGCAACATCCAGATGCTGCGCGCGATTCCGTTTCTTGCGGTATTGCCGCTGGTGATCGTGTGGTTCGGCGTGGGCGAGGCCGGCAAGATCTTTCTGGTATCGCTCGGCGTCATGTTCCCGATCTACATCAATACCGTTCTCGGGATTCGTCAGGTCGATCCCAAACTCATCGAACTCGGCCGCGTGCTCGGGCTGTCGAACTGGACGCTGATCCGGCGCATCGTGTTGCCCGGCGCGTTGCCGTCGGTGCTGGCAGGCGTGCGTTATGCGCTTGCCACGGCGTGGCTCGCACTGGTGGTGGCGGAGACCATTGCGACCAGTACGGGTATCGGTTTTCTTGCAATGGACGCGCGCGAATTCCTGCGTACCGATGTAATCGTGATGACCATCGTGATCTATGCCGCGATCGGCGTGCTGGCGGATCAGCTCGCGCGTTTCCTCGAGCGCCGCTTGCTCTCATGGCATGTGAATTTTGCGAAGGGGTCACGCTGATGAGTGCGGCTTTGAAGTCGTCGGGTCCGGCGGTCGTCGTTCGTAATCTGCGGCGTTCGTACGGAGAGCGAATCGTTATCGATAGCCTGAACCTGCGGATCGAGCGGGGTGAATTCGTCGCGTTGCTGGGCGAAAGCGGCTGCGGCAAGACTACGTTGCTGCGGGCATTGTCGGGGCTTGATCCTATCGACGGCGGGTCGATCGACGGGCCGCGTTTGCCGGCTATCGTGTTCCAGGAGCCGCGTTTGTTGCCGTGGGAGACGCTTTCGCGCAACGTGGCGCTTGGGCTTGCACCGGGTCCGAAAAGCCATGCGGCCGCGCAAGCGGCGCTGGCCGAGGTAGGGCTGGGCGAACGACTGGAAGACTGGCCGCGCAATTTATCCGGCGGTCAGGCGCAGCGCGTGGCGCTGGCGCGTGCGCTTGTGCAGGAGCCGCAACTGTTGTTGCTCGATGAACCGTTTGCCGCGCTCGACGCGCTGACGCGTATCAAGATGCAGCGTCTGGTGAAGCATTTGATCGAGCGCCATCAGCCGGGGGTATTGCTCGTTACGCACGATGTAGATGAAGCGATTGCACTCGCGGATCGTGCGCTGATCATGCGGAACGGCGCGATTGCCGCCGAGTATCGGGTGACGGATGCCGTCAGGCCCGCACTGCGGGAGACCTTACTCGCGCAACTCGGCGTGGACGCCGACACAGCCGCTCACTAGTCCCCAGCGTCTCATCTCATTCAATTTGTCTTGCCTCTCGGCCGCCTTCAACGGCGGGCGCGATTCCGTTCATCTGTCCGACTTCAATTCGCCATGTCAAATCTAAGTTCTTCTAGCTGGTCGCGTCGTCGCTTCCTCCACACCACCGTGGCTGCTTCGGCGTTGGCCACCGGGCTCGCCGCCTGCGGCAGCCGGAAAGCCGATACGGTCCGCCTTGGCTGGGGACTCGGCGGCTTGCCGATGCTCGCAAAAGTCCGCGGTGAATTCGAAAAGACTCTCGCAAAAGACAACATCAAAGTGGAATGGATCGGGCCATTCCCGAATCACGCGCCGTCGCTCGCAGCAGTCACCGTTGGCAGCGCGGACTTTAGCTTCGGCGGCAGC
>Ga0302220_10003746_pt1 | contig 10381 bp, 6 predicted proteins | sample II_Palsa_E1_3_FD_194572 | JGI IMG/M metagenome (GOLD analysis project Ga0302220, IMG submission 194572) | Peat permafrost microbial communities from Stordalen Mire near Abisko, Sweden - II_Palsa_E1_3 | ecosystem: Environmental > Terrestrial > Soil > Palsa > Peat permafrost | place: Sweden... | reverse complement strand
ATATTTTACAGGCACAAATCACCCGCAAGCTGCACAAAATAAGTAATTTAGCCGCAAAATACCCCCCAGGGGGAGGGGGGAGGGGTCGTCTACCCCACCGATGAATCTACAATCACCAGAGCACTACAGGGAGAAGAAGTGAATCGTGTCGTAGTCACCGGCCTCGGATGCATCACCCCCATCGGCAACACCGTCGCGGACTTCCGCACCTCGCTCTTTAGCGGCACCACCGGCATCGCCACCTTCCCTCCCTACCCTGAAGCCCCGGCCCGCGAAGCCCACGACAAGACCCAGGGCCTCCGCTTCACCCGGACCGCCGCCGTCAAAAACTTCGACCCCAGCCAGCACCTCGAATCCGGCATCATCACTGCCACCGACCGCACCGTACACTTCGCCGTCGTAGCCGCCCGTCAGGCCGCCGCAGAATCCCAGCTAACCAGCCACTATTCACCAGAAAAAATCGCCATCATAGTCGGCTGCGCCTGTGGTGGCCGTCAAGCCGAAGAGACCGAAACCAACAAGCTCTACACCCGCGACGCCCGTGTCCATCCCCTCACCGTCGTCCGCACCATGGCTTCCGCCGGGGTCAGCAACATCTCCATCGATCTCAAGATCACCGGCCCCGCTCTCAACATCTCCACCGCCTGCTCCTCCGGTGCCCACGCCATCGGCCTCGCCTTCCAGATGATCCGCGCCGGAATGATCGACGCCGCCATCACCGGCGGCCACGAAGCTCCACTCACCTTCGGCTTCCTCCGCGCATGGGACTCGATGCGCGTCGTCTCCCCCACCCAGTGCCGACCCTTCTCCGCCGACCGCGACGGCATGACATTAGGCGAGGGAGCCGCCATGTTCACCCTTGAAACCCTCGAGTCCGCAAAAGCCCGCAACGCCCACATCTACGCCGAAATCGTAGGCACCGGCAGCTCCGCCGACGCCAGCCACATCACCCAGCCTCACCCCGACGGCGCCGCCGCCGCCATGCACATCGCCCTCAAAGACGCCAACGCATCTCCCGAAGAGGTCGGCTACCTCAGCGCCCACGGCACCGGCACCCTCGTCAACGACACCACGGAAGCCGCCGCCATCCACCAGGTCTTCGGTCCACTAGCTTCAAAAATTCCAGTCAGCTCCACCAAATCTCTCCACGGCCACTCCATTGGAGCCAGCGGCGCACTCGAGGCCCTCGCCACCATCCTCGCGCTCGAAGAAAATCTCCTCCCAGCAAACACAGGCATCACTGAAATCGACCCAGCGATCGACCTCGATATCATCCTCAACGCCCCGCGCAAAGCGTCCCCAAAACTAGCTCTCTCAAACTCACTGGCCTTCGGTGGTCTCAACGCAGTCCTTGCCCTCCGCCCCGCCGAATAACCGCACGAGTCCCAAACGAGCGACAGACGCAACACAAATTCAAAAGACCCGCGCGGGTTCCGGTTTCTTTTCGATCAGCAAAGCCGCACTCAACGCACTCGCCAAAGAAAGCTCCACCGCAATCCAAAGCACCACACCATATGCACCAACAAACGAATCAGCAATCAGCCGCTGCACTCGCACATCATCGCTCTTCGCCGCCGCGAGCTTACTCCTCTGGGCTTCAACACTCTGCCTCTCCTCCGAAGACAGAGCTAAGCCATCCAGTCCCCGCGCCAGCCTGCCATTGAAGCTCGTCGAAAATACGAGTCCCAGCACCGCAATCGCCAGCAACCCAGCCACCCGCGACACAGCATTATTGATCCCCGAAGCCACACCCGCCCGGCTCTGATCGATCGAACTCATCACCGTAGTCGTCAACGGAGCCACGCTCACCGCCAACCCCAGCCCCAGCACAACTACCGCCGGAAACACCGTCGACCAATAAGACTCACCCACCCCAGTCCTTCGAAACAAACCAAACCCCACTCCCGCAATCAGAGGCCCAACAATAAGCGGCAACCGCGCTCCATACTTCACAATCAAACCACCTGACCACCGCGACAGCACGAAGATCAGTAAGATCAACGGAAGCAAAGCCCCACCCGCCTGCGTGGCCGAATAATGCTGTACCTGAATCAAATCCAGTGGCAGAAAAAACAGCACTCCACTCAACGCTCCATACAAAAACAGAGTCAGCAGATTCGCCCCACTGAACGTCCGCGATCGAAACAATCCCAGCGGCAACATCGGCGCCTCTGACCGCAACTCCACCACAAAGAACCCAGCAAGCGCCACCGCGCCAATCACCCCAGCAAACAACGCCCGATCCCCGCCACGCACCGCCTCAATCAACCCAAACGTAATCCCACACAGACCCACCGTAGCCAACCCCGCACCCCACACATCCAGCCTCTGCACCATCTCCTCATCGCGGCTCTCCGGCACACGAGCCAGAGAGATCAACACGACCAGCACAGCCAACGGCACATTAATAAAAAACACCCACCGCCACGAAAGATGTTCGATCAACCACCCACCCAGCACTGGCCCCACCGCGGTCGTGATCGCGGTAAAACCCGACCAGGTCCCGATCGCTTTTCCTCTATCCTCCTCACAAAATGACGAACTAATCAGCGCCAGACTCCCCGGAACCAGCAGAGCCCCACCCACTCCCTGCAACCCCCGCGCCACGATCAACGAACGAACATCCGCAGCAAATCCACACCACACTGAAGCCCCTGCAAACAGCACCACCCCAATCAGAAAAATCCGTCGTCGCCCATAAAGATCGCCAAGCGACCCGCCCACCAACAGCAACGCTGCTAAAAACAGCGCATACGCCTCAACCACCCACTGCACATCGGTGACAGTGGCATTCAGAGCACGCTGCAACGCGGGCAGTGCAACGTTCACCACCGTCCCATCGATAAACACCATGCTCGATCCAAGAATCGTAGCCGCGAGCACCCACACCCCGCCTCGCGTCCCCGCCGGTGCCCTGGCCCCACTACGCATCGCGCCCTCTTCACACGGCAAATTAGGCATGCACCCGTATCCACCGCCGCCAATCATAGCAGTTATAAAGCAAGCGCAAACGAAGCTTCAAACAACGCCGCCACTCTAAACGACACCGCACTTTAAATAGCTTCAAAAAACACGTCAACACCCGTTACTTGTGCAGCACCGTAACTTACGGCTAACCTTAGATACATGAGATGGAATCGCATTCTCCCCTTCCTTCTATCGCTCGCTGTCACCGCTAACCTTCACGCCCAAGCCAAACTGGCCATCTACGGCACCATAGGTGGCGAAAAGACCGAAGTCGGAAACGAAGGCTGGACCACCGCAGGAACCTTTGGCGTCTACTACGGACTTCTCAACGCAGGCCCTATCGCGATCTCAGTCGATGCACGCGGCGATCTCTCCGACAACATCAACAGCGGGCTCTTCGGACCACGAGTAGCCCTTCACGCTCCTCTCTTCCCGCTCAAACCCTACGTCGAACTTCTCGGCGGATTCTCCTCCTACAGCAGTTCGAGCGGCAGCGCTAAAAACACCACAAGCGCGAACTATCGCTGGGTCGGCGGCGTCGACACCACAATTCTTCCCCACCTCGACTGGCGTATCGCCGACTACAGCTACAGCCCCGCCGGCATCTCCCAACAAGGAGTCACCCGCCATCCGCAAAGCCTCACCACTGGACTCGTCATCCGCTTCTAGCCTCAGACGGAGATCATCATCGCGATACCATAGCCCATAGATGATCTCCGTCCTCATCCTCACCCGCAACGAGCAGCGCGATCTCCCCGACTGCCTCTCCTCCGTATCTTGGTCCGACGACATCCACATCTTCGACTCCCACAGCACGGACGACACCGTAAAGATCGCCCAGGCTGCCGGCGCACAAATCCACACCCGCACCTTCGACGACTACGCCACCCACCGCAACGCCGCCCTCACCACAGTCCCCTTCAAACACCCGTGGGTCTTCATCCTCGACGCCGACGAGCGGCCCACCCCCGAGCTCTCCCGCGAAATGCAGCAGCTGGCCTTAGCTGCTCCGGAACATACCGCAGCCTTCCGAGTGCGACGCCGCGACTTCCTCTTCGACACCTGGCTCAAACACGCCCAGATCTCCCCCTTTTACATCCGGCTTGTCCGCCCAGAGCGCGCCCACTACACCCGCGCCATCAACGAAGTCCTGGAAGTAGACGGCCCAGTCGCCCAACTCAGCTATGCACTCGATCACTATCCGTTCTCCAAGGGCATCGCTCGGTGGGTTGACAAGCACAACCTCTACTCCACCATGGAAGCCGAACTAATCGTCCGTAACCAAGGTTTGCAAAACCCATCTCTCATCACCGCGTTACGCGACCCAGACTTCCACACCCGCCGTCTCCACCAAAAGGCCATCTTCTACCGCCTTCCAGGCCGCCCCGCTATCAAGTGGGCTTACATGATGTTCGTTCGCGGAGCTATTCTCGACGGCGCCGCCGGTCTCACCTACGCCACCCTGCAAGCCTTCTATGAGTACCTCATCGTCCTCAAGACCAAAGAGCTTCGACGCGGCGGAGCGTAGCCTCACGCATCAGGATGATGCACCCGGAAGATTAAGGAAGCGTTCGTTCCGCCAAACCCAAAGGAGTTCGACATCGCATACTCCATCGGCACGCTGACAACAACATCCCTCACCAATCCGAACTGGCAAACCTCATCAAGGTTGTCAATGTTCGTCGTCGGTGGAGCAACCTGATCGCGTAGCGCCAGCACTGTTATTCCCGCCTCAAGGCTCCCCGCTCCACCCAACAAATGTCCCGTCATCGACTTCGTAGAGCTCACCAGAAGACTTTTCGCGTGATCACCAAACGTCTCGCAGATTGCTCTCGCCTCCGCTCGATCGCCAAGCGGAGTAGAGGTAGCATGTGCGTTCAAATACTGAATCTCATTCGGCTCGAGTCCAGCATCACGTAATGCCAGCTGCATCACTCGACGAACTCCCCGCCCATCCTCCGGCGGAGCATTTGTATGAAACGCATCCGAATTTGCAGCATAACCAACGATCTCAGCCAGTATCTTCGCGCCCCGCTTCAGCGCATGCTCCCGCTCCTCAAGTACAAGAATCCCCGCGCCCTCACCCACAACAAAACCATCGCGCCCGCGGTCCCAGGGCCGCGAAGCGCGCGACGGGTCATCATTCCTTGTCGACAGTGCTTTCATAGCACTGAACCCGCCAACAGAGAGCGGCGTGACGGCTGCCTCGCTCCCACCACAAATCATCGCGTCCGCATCGCCCCTCTGGATAATCCGAAACGCTTCTCCTACTCCATGAGCGCCCGTCGTACACGCGGTAGCGCATGTAAGATTCGGCCCCGTCGCTCCGTAACGTATCGAGATCTGCCCCGCCGCAAGATTTGCGATGGTTGCTGTAATAAAAAACGGCGACAACCTGTCAGGCCCGCCACTCTGCAGCTTCGTATGCTCGCGCTCGATCACCTCAAACGCGCCAATCCCACTCCCCACATAAACGCCGACGCGCTCCGCATCTTCAGCAGACATATCCAGTTCCGACTGCTCCATCGCAAACTGGGCTGAAGCCATTGCGAACTGGATGAAGCGACCCATTTTCTTCACATCCTTGCGCTCGACAAAGTTCTCCGGCACAAAGCCCTTTACCTCTCCAGCAAACTGGCAGCTGAACTTCTCCGGATCGAAGAGCGAAATCTTGTCTATGCCTGAAACTCCTCGCTGCAACGCCGTCCAGGTCTCCTCGGTGCCAACTCCTACCGGACTTATTAATCCCACGCCAGTCACAACAACCCGAAACTGTTCTCTCATTCCTGTCTTCGAACTCATCCAACTCCTCTTCCGTTGCAACGAGGCAATCATTACATCGAACGCCGACTCTCGAGAAACTCCCCCTTTTTACATGACAATCATAATTTATTTAAAGAAATAGATAGCACGACGGAAGCATTCTGGAAACATCACCTCTAAAATTCCCCCTCGGCCGCAATCAAAGAGATCCATAAGGCACTCTAGAAGTTACAAATTCAGCTCTGGTCCCTGCGCTCCAACCTCCTAACAGCTCAATTTTCATCCGTGATATATCAAAAAAAAATCTTGCAATATTCATGAAAGCCATTTAAGGTTGGCTCACTCTTTCTTAATTTGCCGTTTTCGCCACACTTCTAGCAGCCGCTTGGCCCTTGGAACACAGTGACGCACCCGCAGCATTCTGCTACGTAGCCGGCTTGTTGTCTAAAACGAACTAAAAAAATCGCTCTAGCGCGATAAGGGAGATTATTTGTCTTTTTTCGGAGGTCATATGCAACGGTCGCCAGCAAGACGATTACAGGCTGTGCTCTACAGTCTAGCCGCCATTCTCCTAACCATTCTAGGGACATCCCTTGCCAATGCTCAGACCTTCCGCGGCGGTATCAACGGCACCGTGAACGACAATACCGGCGCTGCGATAGCGAACGCAACCATCTCTGCGGTCGATTCCGCAACCAACCAGACCTATCAGACGGTGTCTTCAAGCGCTGGCGAGTTCAGCTTCACTAACTTGCCCATCAGCAGCTACACCGTCACCGTCTCCTTCAGTGGTTTCACAACCGCCAAGTACGACAAAGTTCTTATTGCCGCAGGGAGCAGCTACGTTATCTCCGCAAAACTAAGCCTCTCCTCTACAAGCCAGACGGTTGAGGTACAGGCTGCGGCGCTTACACTCGACACTGTCTCAGACGTTCAAGCTACCGTCTTGCCCGAAACAGTTGTACAGAATCTGCCGAACAGCGGTCGCGACTTTACGCAGATGGTCTCGCAGACCACAGGATTCGCCGGCCTCTCTACAGGAGGTGGAGGAGGCACTTCGAGCGTCAATGGAACCAGGTCCAACTCCGTAAACTGGCAAATCGAAGGAACAGACAACAACGACTTCTGGTGGAACATTCCGGCTGTCAACCAGGGCGGCGTCTCTGCTATCGCAGGCGTCGTCTTCCCGATCGACGCCATCGAGAGCTTCAACTTTGTCACGACAGGTTCAGCTGCCCTCGGCCGCAACCCCGGTGGGACTGCGAACCTCGTTATCAAGTCCGGAACCAATGGATTGCATGGCTCCGCGTATTACTACAACCACAATGAATTCTTCGAGCGCCAAAATCCCTTCTCTGACACAAAGCCAGCATCCAGACTGCAAGACTATGGCTTCTCAGTGGGAGCGCCAATAATTCGCGATAAGTTCTTCTTCTTCCTCGCGGGCGAGCACCAGAACTTCCTCATTGGCGCCCTCAATCACGCGACCGAACCCTCGGCGGCATATCAGACTCAGGCTTACAGCGTACTCGACTTCTACGGCGTCCCCCATAGCACCGTCGCCGCCAATCTTCTAAACGGAAACGGAACCCTTCCCGGTCTCTGGCCAACCGCAGCTCTTACAGGACCAGCCCAGCCGGAAAACTATCAGGCAACAGGAAACTTGACCGGCCATAGCTTCAACGGGCTCATCAAGCTTGACTACAAGCTCTCCGACAAAGACCACATCTCAGCCCGTTGGTTCGTAGCACAAGGCACACAGACTGCCCCAACCTCTTCGGATCTCACTCCCTACTTCGAGAACGCACCCATCCACGTTCAAAACTACTCCATCATTTACAACCGAATTATTTCCAACTCAATGGCCAACCAGCTCTCTGCCGGCGTCAGCTACTTCAATCAAGTCTTCAGCGACTCTGACACAGGCTTCGACCCCATCGGCCTCGGCCTCAACACTGGCGTTACAGATCCAGCTCTGCCTGGTGCCCCACACCTGATCATTGGCCCCACAGGTAGCGGTGCCGGACTGACTGCAGGTAACACCGGATTCGACCCCACCGGCGTCACCGCTCCCTCTGGAAGAAACGACATCACCGGACATCTCGATGACGATCTCACCTGGACCAAAGGAGCGCATCAATTCCACTTCGGCGGCGAATTCCGACAGGCTCAAGTCGACGACTTCTATCAGACCGGCCAGCGAGGCACCCTTTACTTCGACGGCTCTCAGGGACCTTGGAACGCCACAAACTTTTCCGATGGAATAGCACAGACACCATGCGCTACTCTGGCAACCAAAAATCAGGGAGTAGCCGCCCCTACCGTCGCCTCAAACGTCCTCTTTCTCGCCGACTTCCTCGCGGGCTGCATCAATCCCACCGCGTCGAGCATCATCCTTGGCGATCCAAAGCGACAAGTATACGGCAACTCGTTTGCTCTCTATGGTCAGGACTCCTGGCAGGTCAGCAAGAATTTCAACTTCAACTACGGCGTGCGCTATGACTACGCAGGCCCAGTTCATTCTGACTACCCGAATCTTTCCATCTTTGACCCCACAAGCGTATCTGGTCTCGCAGTAGCCGGCCAGGACGTCGCAAATATCTATCCCAAGTTCTGGGGCGGAGTCAGCCCTCGAATCGGATTTGCCTATCAACTCGACAACACCGGCAACACTGTCCTCCGCGGCGGTTACGGCTACTACTATGACTCGGTCTACGTTAAATCCATCCTGCAGAACAACGGAATCCAGAACATCTCCGTCTTCGGCCCCGGCCTCAATCCCGCAGGCAGCAACTTGGTCGTCAACGCTCAGGGGCTCAACCAGGTTATCCAGCCAGGCGTAGATATCTACCCAACCATCAACGCTGCCAGTCAGAACCCCGCTCCAGGCAGCGTCAGCATCTCAACCTTCGACAAGCACTTCAGACCGTCCGATACCCAAATCTGGGACCTGAATATTCAGCACAGCATCACCAACTCAGTCATCCTGCAGATCGGCTATGTAGGCACCAAGGGCACACACCTGTCAGGCATGTTCGATATCAACCCTGCTCTTCCGAATGCCTCCGAATCGCCCGACACCACAACCCGCCCCTACTACACCCAATTTCCATCTTTCGGCGTCATCGATGAGATGCGCAGCAACCTCGGATCCATCTACCACTCACTGCAAACCAGCCTGCGCGTTCAAAGCTGGCACGGTCTAACCTCGCAGTTGAACTACACCTGGTCTCACGCGCTCGACTACGAGACAGGTCTTCTTCCCTACCTCCCTCAGGACCCAACCAACGAGAAAGCAGAGTACGGCAACTCCGACTACGACGTTCGCAACACCTTCACTGGATACTTCAACTACGCCATTCCAGTATTCCGCGGACCCGAGCGGCTCACACACGGTTGGGAACTCACCTCCGGCTTCTCCTTCCATGGAGGAACACCCTACACCGTTACCGCCAGTTCGAACGTCAGTGGCAACGGGGATAATGCAGACCGCGCCGTGCAGGTTCTAGGAAATCCAAACAATGTCTCCCACTCCATCGTCGACGGCTCCGTGCAATGGTTCAATCCCAATGCATTCGTCGACCCGGCCGCCGGAACCTACTCTCCAACTCGCCGAGGACAGAACTCCAACCCAGGCTACGAAGCGTTCGACCTCGCCGCATCAAAGACGACCGCCATCACAGAAAGGGTGCAGATCAAGTTCATGGCAAACATGTACAACCTCTTCAACCATACCAATCTGGCTCCAGTCGGCTTCCCTGCAACAGGCGAGGGTGGAACCATCGGTTCGACGGTTGGACCTTATCTCGGCAACCCAACCATCGGCCCCGGAGAACCGTTCAATACAGAATTCGCATTGAAGGTTCTTTTCTAACCCACTACGCAACCTAAAACAAAAAAGCCCCATCCGGCGAGCATCGCAGGATGGGGCTTTTTTACGTCTGCTCGTTCAATCTACAAAGGCCATCTCCACTCACGAATCTCTTTACTGTCGATACCATTCTCATGCGCGTAGTTCACGGCTTCAATAATCTGCCCCTTCAGCCACTCCTTTGTATGCGCCGCCGTCACTTGCAGTCGCGGCACGCGGTCGATTACATCAATCGCCAGATCGAACCGGTCAATCTGATTCAAAATAGCCAGCTCCAGTGGAGTGTTGATATTTCCCTTCTCCTTGTAACCACGCACGTGGAAGTTCTCATGGTTCGTCCGCTTGTAAGTCAATTTATGAACCAGCGAAGCATAGGCATGGAAGTTGAAGATCACGGGTTTGTTCTTCGTAAACAAGCTGTCGAACTCCTTCTCTGAGAGCCCATGTGGATGCTCCGTCTCCGGCATCAGGCGAAACAGATCCACCACATTCACAAACCGAATCTTCACATCCGAACAACGCTCCCGCAGAATCGCCACTGCCGCCAGCGCCTCCTCAGTAGGAATATCCCCCGCGCAAGCCATCACAACATCTGGCTCATCCCCCGCGTCATTACTAGCGAAATCCCATATCCCAATTCCCTTGGTGCAGTGTTTCACTGCGTCATCCATGTTGAGATACTGCATATGTGGAGCCTTATCCGCGACGATCACGTTCACATAATTCGAACTGCGCAGGCAATGATCACCAACGCTCAACAAACAGTTCGCATCCGGTGGA
>Ga0302220_10003740_pt1 | contig 10389 bp, 10 predicted proteins | sample II_Palsa_E1_3_FD_194572 | JGI IMG/M metagenome (GOLD analysis project Ga0302220, IMG submission 194572) | Peat permafrost microbial communities from Stordalen Mire near Abisko, Sweden - II_Palsa_E1_3 | ecosystem: Environmental > Terrestrial > Soil > Palsa > Peat permafrost | place: Sweden... | reverse complement strand
ATCTCAGCGTATTGCATGACTGAATCCCCCAAGTTGACGACTCACTACTCTCTCAGCGCACCAGTTGGTCTGGCACGACATTGTGTTTAGGCATTATCAATAAACGGAAAACAAGAATCAACCGGATTTTCCCTGTTGAGGGTTTATACGTGGAATTAGCCCGATGTTATGTGGCGGCCACTTCATTTACCTGGTGCATTTGGCGCACGCAACAGGCAGAAGAAAAGCTTATACAGACAGAATATGTCAATTTGATGAGATACGTGGGACAACGCATGGATGCACTGTCGTTGTGCGGTTGATGCTTCTGGTGGCGGAGGGAGATTGCGGCTTCGGCCGCTTCGATGACACCCAACGGGCACGGAGATTCTGCAATGCCTTTTTACCTTCGCGTATTCTGACGCTTAGGTTTGCTTGGCGAATGTGATGACGTATTGAGGCGCTTAGCCTTGATGTCAGGCACGTGATATGCGCGCAATCCTTACACCGACAGCAATGTCCTAATGAACTATGGGGGAGCTTGTGAAACTCGATCCGACTGCATGGTTTCCGTTGAGCGATTACACGCCGGTGCGCGACGGATGGTACGAGGTGCAACTCGCGAGCGGCGAAACAGCATTTGCGAAGTTTGGTACGGACGGATGGACCGAAAAACCGATGCTTGTCTTCACTCACTGGCGCGGCCTTGCTGGCGATCCGAGCAAGGTTGAGGGTGCGGAGACTATCGATGCTGAAGCGACAGCGGCGGAAGGGGTTAGAGCGGTTTGGGATACGTTCTTCCCCGGGTCAGGAGCGCAGCAGCATAAGCCGTTGGACGCGGGGCATAGCAAGTAGTAGCGGTGGGGTTTGATGACCCGGTGAGGGTCCATAGGCTGGCGAGCGTGGGTGGCTCGCCAGTTTTTTGTTTTGGGGATGCGGGTTGCGTTTGTTGCGGTGAGGTCGACTGGCACGCGACGTCTAGATTTTTAAGTTCTGCGCGTGGCTATTGTGCGGAAAAGATCCTATCAGTGTTGTGAGTTCGGGGAAGACGCAGCCTCAATGCGAATCCGGTACGAATAGTCCCAATACAGGACGGAGCCGATGATGGCAAGTAACACCGCGACTCCGAGAACTGAGCTCACACGTTCAATCAAAATTAGCATTCTTTATAGCGGCACTTGGTTAAAAATCACGCGAACGTCACAGCTCGGCCGCGTGAGACTTCAGTTCCTGGACAATGAAGCTCGACGCAATCTGGTTGAAAGCAATATCGGTACCCGCCAGCAGCGTAATCGGCACGCTCTGTCCAGCCATGGCATAGGTTGCGGCATACACCCCCACGTTTAGTTGTGCATAGGCAGATGCTGGCGCGTTCTCGTTCATGCCTGTCAAATAGGAGACGTCTCCTAACGTAGCGACCGTTCCGCCAAACTGCTGTTGCAGTTGCGCAAGAGTTTGTGAACTAGCGACCGCCCCGCTTTGCACGACGAGCACCGGCGCACTCGCGGTGATTTGCGTTGAATAGCGAATCGATCCGCCCGGCATTGCCACAGTGTCTGCGGCAAGCGCGTGCGCGACGCCGCTATCCGCATCAGTGGCCACGCCCGCAATCGATTGACCGGAGACATCCGATGATGTCAGCGTTGCCCGAAAGACATCGGCGGAACCGCCCAGACCGAACGTGAACCCAGTCAAATCCTGGTGGAACATCTGGATGTCGTTGCCAAGTCCCAACGTGCTGAAATCGCCTGCCGCCGTGACGATTGTCTGGCGTGCAAGCGTCGCGCGGTATTGTCCGATGACCTCGCTGGTTTGCGCGTTAAACACAGTGCTGCTCGCGGTCGATATCGACAGTTGCTCGCTTGCGACGCCCGTGTATTGAGAGGACGTGTTCTTGCTGCTGACGAAGCTGACATAACCCGTCCCGCCGGGCTGCAGAAATATCGCCGAGATGAATGCCGATGCAGAACTCGGTATGGACCCGCCTTTGGCGCCGCTGGTGCCGGTCTCGGACGCATTGTTGACGTTGCTGCTATTGCCGGTGTCCCCACCGCCTCCGCATGCTGCGAGCGCGCTTAGCGACGTGGCGACAGCTAACCTGCAGAGGGGCACAGCGAAATAGCCTGACGAAGTTTTTCGTGATGTCATGGTTGTTCAGTATTGGTAGATGACCTGGATGCCAGCGGTGGTGCGAGCGGTTGGATAATTCGATGGCTTGTACAAGGGCGTGCCCACGAAGAAGTCGTAGCTGACGGCACCGGCAACGCCGGCTTTGCCGCCGCGAATGCCAAGCACCGCACCAGCGAGCTGTTTGCCCAGCAGCGCGGCGACGCTGGGGCCGTACACATGGCCGTAATCAAGGCCCACATAAACGACCTGGCCGCTATTGCCCACAGGCACTTCAAGATCATTGCGCCAGTAGAAGCCTTTCTCCGAGCTCAGGAGATATTCACCATCGAACCCGCGCACGCTATAGAAGCTGCCGATGGAGACATCGTCGATATAAAACAAACGTTGATTCGTGAACTGCCCGCGAAATGTGCTCGCGTATCGAAACGGAACGTCACCGAGTTTGAACGGAACGGACAACGACGCATCGAGCGTCGCCATTTTGTAGAGATACGTCTGCGGGAGCTTCTGCCCACTGTACGGATCGTGGAGATCGCCTTGCGCGCCAAACCAAGGCACGCCTTGCTTGTAGGCGAGCGTCGCGTCGAGCGTGGCGCTACCTGCATGCTGACGACGCGTCAGGCCGACCTCGAAAAACGAGTTGTCGCGATGTTGCGCGTCAATCTCCGTATCTTCGATAAAGCTGCGTCCATAGCGGCGGGAAAGTTGTGCCTCGACGCCTGTCTTGCTGGCTTGATCCCGATACAACAACCGGTCGATACGGAAGTTGAGTGACTTCGTATCGCCTTGGGATAAGAACGTCTGATTCGCGCCCGCTATATGCTGGAAGTAGCTGCTTTTGTTGCCCGAGAGCGAAAAGTTCCAGTTCCCCCAGGGCACCGAGTAATACGCGTTCAGGCCATGTGTGCCGTATTTCTTGTCGGTGAAATAGAGGTCGTTCGAAACGCCAAGACTGAGAAGATCGTTAAGACCCAGCGGATTGTCGAGGCCGAATGTCGCCGTACCCTGAAACCTGCCGGTCTCGAGGGTTCCGGAGTTATCTATTCCCAACACGAGCTTCCACGGCTTTGAGCGCTGTACCGCGATGACGATGTCACTCGTGCCCGCAACGGCCGCCGGCTCGATCTTCATGTCTGCTTCCTGGCTCGCGATACGCTTCATCTGCTCCAGTCCCTGCTCGATGTCACGGAGGTTCAGCAAATCACCGGGACGGCTTGGGAACGCGGAACGCCACGTACCGCGGATGGTGGGATCGGCAAAGCGGATATCGTGGATCGTTCCCGGCAGCAGTTCGAAGCGCAACGTGCCCTTCGATAAATCTTGATCTGACAACAGCACGCGAGTCGTGACGAAGCCGCGGGCAAGGATCTGCGCGAGCACGCCCTTGCGCAGGAGTTCAATGCCGTGTTGCCCGACGCACTGGCCCGCGTACCGGTTTAGCCACTGGCGCGCGAAGGAAAACGCATCGTGTAGCGAGGCAGGGTCATTGAACGATTGGATGCGATCAGGGAGAGTCGCGGGGACGTCGAGCGTTATGGTGTCGAGTTTGAAACACGGCGCTTCCGATGGCAGGACAGCGGGGATCGGCTCGCTGCCTACCGGAAGCCGGACGTCCGGCGTCTGCCATTGGCGATCCCGCTCCAGCGCTCGCTCGCGTTCTTGCTGCAGTTGATCTTGCAGTGCAAAAGTACGTGCTGCTGCGGCTGCGTTTGGATCGGGTTGGGTCTGGGCAAGCGCAACCAAAGGCATCGCCAGCAGGGCCATCGTGATCGGGCCATATACGTGTCGCGACATTGTTATTGGTTGTGTATTTATGTTTATAGTTTTGGCGCGATGTGACCGGCGATCCATATCCATTGCGAACCGTCCCAATGCCAATAACCACCGACCCACGCGACACCGGGCAAGTTGGGCGACATCTCTGCGATGGGGGCAGGCTTTGGGGGTGCGTTTGGCGGTGCTGATTCGCATGCGGAGAGTAAAGTCGCGGCGACCGCGAGTAGCAGGCATTTGCGTAGACGAAATCTAAAAATATGTATTCCTAAATCTTAGAATAAATCGGAAACAAAACGATGTAGCGGCGTTAGCGAAATCGCGCGGTCACACTGGAATTCCCTATGCAGGGTTTTTCAAGTCCTAAAGCTGAGCGAGACGGCACCATTGGTAGATAACAACACCCTTACCTATTCCCGCTCGATACGGGACACACGACTCCAAGTCAAGCGTGAACCCGTTGCGCTCAAAGATGGGCATTGTCTCTGCGGCCAGCGCGCGATTCTGCGTAGCCACGTCTTTTTCGTCATCGGCGCGCAAGCCCAAGCTGCACTTCGTCGAATCCCCGGAACCCGGGAGTACCGTCGCGTGCAGGTGAAGATGCGTCACGGCCCAACGAACCGCTGCGCACCCCCGATCACTGTTGGCTAGGCCCAGACGCGTCATGACCGCACTCATGGAAGCAACGTTGTCGATGCGCCAGTTGTAGGTGCCGTTCACGATGCCGAATGCCGGACCGTTGCGCTCCCTCACCCGGTCACGGATTCGATCTCCAAACGCAGCTGTTCCCGGAAAGCTGCTTTCGAGCTGCGTGAATGCGACATCGGGTGGAAACTGCGTGACTAGCCATCCCCAAGCGGTCGTGCCTCCCACGATGACCGCCGTGGTGCGTTCGGGTTGCGTGAGCGCCGGCAACTCGGCGTGATAGAGAGGATCGGACCATCCCTCGTGGCCCCACGTCCTGCCGCCGCCAGTGACAACGACGGCTGTCGCAACACCTATCAAGCCTACCGTTGCATAACGGGCCACCCGGGCGGACAGGAGATGATGGAGGAGCACCATCAGAACCAACGGTGCAAGCACCTCCGGCACGACGATATAGCGATAGATGCTGAACATCTTCATCCAAAGCACATAAGCGAGCGCCACGAAAATAATGAGCAAGCGCTGCCTGTTATCCATCGACGGTCGTTGTCGACCCGTGAAACGAGAAGCGATACCGACAATAAGCCAACACCAGAAAACCACATACACGATCGGCCAGATGATTTGCCGAATCGCCGTTTCTCCGACACGGTGAGAGTCAAATGTGAAGATAAACGGCCAGAAAATCGTCTCCGTGAGACCCTGCGGTAACCATCGGACGTCCCCAACCGCACGAGCCTGAGTAAGCGTGTTGTGGAAGATCGCTCCGAACTGCGGGTACAACGGGTTACCAAAAACCTCCCACATATGAAACATCCAGTAGCCGCCGGTAGCCGCCGTTCCCAGCAACACGCCTATGCCGAACAGGAAGCTCACTCGAAACCGGACCATTAACGTACTTGGATAGCTCAGGAGCGAAATGCATAACGCGATTGCGTAGACGGCATTGGTCAGTTTCAGGCCAACTCCGAGTCCGACCAGCAGACCGCTTCCGACCGTGACCGGAATGGCGCCGGAGGAACACTGCCCGGCGATTGCCCATTTTGAAATGATCAACAGGAGTCCGCTGAGTACGAAAAGCGCTGTGGTGTCGTCACCCATTGAGTTACCGAGGCCTGACAGGAAGTTCGCGGTCAGGCATCCCGCCAGCGCGATCAGGATCGGTACGCGATAACGGTCCTCGTCAGGCAACGCCGGGAGCGCGTGGCGCGCTATGCCGGCGATGAGAACAAACGTCAATCCATGCAACGCTCCCATTGTGAACCCGACGAGTCGGGATGGAAGATGTGTGTTCAGCAGATACAGGGCAACGTCCATCAGCGGATTGAAATACGACTGCATTCCCGCAGGTGCGAGATCGATGTCGAGCTTTCCGTAAATCCATGCGAATGGGTTATAGAGGTGATAGTTATACAAATCCCAATTGGTGTCGGCGCCGAGCCATAGCGAGTAAAGTCCGAAGCAGATGGGCACCAGGAAGCAAGCTCGGACCATTGCGCGTGACGAATTGAGATCCAGGTTTCTCAGTCGATGGAAGGTCCGACATGACAGTCCTCGGGTGTTATTTCTCATTTGATTTCTGTTAATTTCGCTTGCTGAAGACCCAAAGTTTTGCGGTCAGAAAATTAATCGCCATTCCGGCTATGGAACCCGTTGACACTGCGTATAGCGGCAACATCGCACTCTGCGGCACGGACATGACCACCGCGCTGTAGACCGCGTAATTGACGACTCCACCGCCCAGCATTGCGAGCAGATACCGCCACCATTCGGTCCATGCGCAAACATGTGGGTCTGCAGGGAAGGAAAAGCGCCGATTGATGCGCCATGTGATCCAGACTGCTGCCGTGAATGACCCGCCTCGTCCGAGGAAATATCCACTGCCTAAAGCGAGCGCCATGTACAAGACGCACGCATCGACGACAAGGCCGATCACGCCAGCTATCGCGAAATGAAGAATTTCTCGCTTCACGGATGGTCTTGGTCATTGTTGGAGTATGGCGCTTCAAACGCGAGATAGGCCAATCGCTTGGTTTCCGAACGGCCATGTGTGACCGCATCGAGCACGATTCCGCATACGAGCAAGATTGAGCCGAGCAACGTGAGCGCAGTGCACAGGACGGCAGTCGGGATTCTTGGGACGAACCCCGTCTCCACGAAAGTGGCGAACAACGGAATGGCGAGAATCACTGCGAGGAGGACGCAGACGAAAAACCCGACTGAATAAAATAGCAGCGGCCGTTCGACGCGGAAGAGCTTGATGATCATCGACAGGATGCGCAGACCGTCGCGGTATGTACTCAGCTTGCTGAACGATCCTTCGGGGCGCGACCTGTAGGTCGTCGTTGCTTCCCCAACCGGCATCCTTAATTCAAGCGCATGAATTGTGAGTTCCGTTTCCGTTTCGAATTTTTTCGAGTGCGCGGGAAACGATTTGACATAGCGCCGAGAAAACACCCTGTACCCGGAGAGCATGTCCGTGAACGTTCGGCCAAAAATTAAACCGACGCACTGAGTCAGTAGTAGGTTCCCCAAGCGATGTCCGAGCCGGTAAGCCTCTCGTTCTTCTGTATGGCGGGTGGCAACGATCATATCCAGGCCTTCTGCGAGAAGTCTCTTGACGAGCTTTGGCGCCGCTGACGCGTCGTAGGTGCCGTCGCCATCAACCAGCACGTACGCGTCGGCGTTGATATCAGCGAACATGCGCCGGATGACGTTCCCTTTCCCGCGATCCGCGACACAGCCCACGATAGCGCCTGCCCCACGAGCGAGGTCCCCTGTGGCATCGCACGAATTGTTATCGAACACATAGATGGACGCGCCGGGTAGCGCAGCGCGGAAGTCGTGTACGACGGCCTCGATCGTCGATGCTTCGTTATAGCAAGGTATCAGGACAGCGATGCGTACGGGATCGGGAGGGGGCATTGGGGAGTTAGAAGGGAAACGGGTTACGGCTTAATGGCTTTTTTCTCACTAAGCGCGATCGCGGGAAGCGTCAACGGGGCTATCGTGATCGGGTGGTATGCGTATCGCTGAATTGTTATTTTGTGTGCCTGTGTGCTTATAGGCTTTGTCTCAAATGGCTCTCGTTTATATATTCATAGTAATGCTTATAATTTATCCTCCCGCGATGCGCGGAAAATTCTGGACATGCCTCAGAGCTAAGTGATCGCTTTGTTCGCACGCTAGCCAGAACTCGCCCGAACGCACGGAGAGGTGTCAGGATAACCGCGAACAGCACGTTTTTGACAGAAACGAAAGGTCAAAAAATGTAGCCCTCGATTACTGGTAGTTATTGTGTGAAACTGACGCCGACAGCAACGTCGTCGGCATCGTCTAGCCCAACGCAGTGGTCGCTGCTCACACAACGGCCTATCCCGCCTATCCGGCTCATGGGCCGATGGCTTGAGCAGGCTGGATTCAAACCCGATAGCCGCGTTTGCGTTCACGTCGAAGACGGCAGGCTTGTCATCACGCCAGCTTGAACCACGCTCAATAAACAACGAACCCGGCCATGGCCGGGTTCGTTGTTTATTGAAAAATGAATTTAATTATTAGCAGGGTTCCGATAAATGCGGCCACTGCACCAACACAAATCCAATACCCGATTTTTTGGGCGCGCGTCATCTTCGCCCACTGCTCTGGATTAGGTGCTCCGCCGACAGCCATATAGATATCCTTATTTGTTTCCAGTCATCTGTGCCCCATGCCCCCAAGGCAACACCCCAAAGCTCAAGGATGCGGGAGGACTCATTCCAAATTCAATCGCTGTAGAACCTCCATACGCGTGCGTGATTGCGCCAATAGCGTTAACACCGAAAGGAGTAGGTATAGAGATGAATACTTGATTCCCGTCTCCAGCTATGAAGTTATGCGCATCTTGCGCGCTGTTCGCACCGAAGATATAACCAACTGTAGTCGCAATACTGGGCGTGTACGAAACGGCAGACGGGTTTGTCATGGCGACCCCGCCCGACACATAGGTCGCACCATTGTAAAGATTCACAATACCAGATGCATTTCCCGACAATGCCCCGATGCTTGCAGTAACGTAGTCAGGTGCGAGTCCACGTCCATACTCACCAAATCCCGCAGAATAATCCCCCGTATTAAAGTTTGGCGAGAACGGCCCATTCGGATCAATCTTCGGCGCTGCCGCCTGACTGGTTGACGTTCCCCAGCTATACGGCGAGCTTGCGCCGCCCGTGTTCTGGGTAATCAGGTCTTGCAACGCCTTCGACGGCGTCGCCAACATCGACTGGTCTTGCACCAAATAATTCCCGGTGCTATCCGTCTCCAGCTTCATCCCCGTCGTGTCATAGACCGCGCCCGCAGGTGTGTTCGCATTCAACGGCACCACAACTACCGTTGCAGCAAACTCACCATACTGGCTATTGTCCGCAGCGCGCATGGAGTTCTCGATCTGCGCCGCCGTAATCGGCGATCCATCGGAGTTAGTCAGCCCTTGAGCCTTTGCCGTTGCTGCGATTTGCTGCGCCTTCGTTTTCTCAGGCTGATGAAGTTGTCGGTTGAACCGATCTGTGTAGGCTTGGTTATCAAAAGTGCTATCGCTCAAGGGCCACACTCCCCAATCGTTCCGGCGCTGTACTCAAAGCGGACTCCATACGTGTTGGTGGAAAGCGCCGGGAAGAGTTCTGACTTAGTGTCGAGCGTTGCTAGCGCTCCGAGTTTGCATGCCTCCCATTTTTCGTTGTCGGTGTGCTGCCTGGCTTTCCATCCTCGGCCCTCAAGCGCCATCTGATATCTGTCAAATAATTGATCCGTCCATGAGTCAGCACTGATGTTTCGCGTCAGGGACGCTACGCTTCCGCGATCCAAGTCTTTTCGGAATACCACCTTCCCACCCATCCCGAGCATGTAGTCCATGTCAGACTTCATCAAATCAAACTTGCGCGACACATCGGTTGGGTTTTTGAGCAGTACGTCGTGAAAGAAGATGTATCCAAATGCCAGCACAAGCAGCCCACCAATCCAGAACTTTAGATTTCGCATGTAATACGCTCCAATCAATACCCAGGTATTTTGCCAATACGATTGCCGTATCCTGTGCCGCCATACCCACTCAGATTAGGCGCCTTGGTTATCCCACCGGTACCTACGCCTACCTCGAAGGCGGTGTCACCACCAATTCCGTGGTTCACGCCCCCGCAGACACCGAATGCGCACACACCGCCTCCAACAGATGCGCCCGCCAAAAAATCGTCGGTGTTGCTTCCTTTCTGTCCCGTAGGCAATCCCGGGTTGGACGCGACCATACCGCCAACAATTGACGCCCCTGGCACGACAGGCACCGAACCAGAACCCGACAAGTAAACGTTGCCGTTATGAAGATTGACAGTTAATGCGCCGCCGACCCCGAGTCCGCCACCTTGTACCGTCAAATAATCAACTGACCCGGGGCGCTGAGCCTCCATTGCGGCCTGCATTGCCTTGTTGTCAGCAGTTGAATCAGTTACAGGATATTGGAACAATCCCCCCGAGCTCTGCCGCACCATGCCACCATAGCCCGCAAGGGCGACAGACGTGCCGTTGTAGTTCTGCAACTGAGGCTGTTCGGTGGTGTAGCCTGCACCTTCCGCCTCCAGCGCTGAATACTTGGCGTAGTCCGTCGTACCCGGCGCAAATTCCGCCGCACAGTGAACCAAAGCGCATCCAGCCGCTTCCAGACGGTGATCTTTATCGGCGTCCCCGTTAGCCAGATTTTTGATTGCCTGGTTTTCGTCGGGGTGAAGTTGTCTGTTGAAGCGAACACTCAACCCCGACACGCCCGCCGTTGTCGAGGCAGGTTTTTCCCTGACGTAACAAGCACTTGCAAACGGTTTTCGCCTGACACGCTTCTGA
>Ga0302220_10003736_pt1 | contig 10397 bp, 15 predicted proteins | sample II_Palsa_E1_3_FD_194572 | JGI IMG/M metagenome (GOLD analysis project Ga0302220, IMG submission 194572) | Peat permafrost microbial communities from Stordalen Mire near Abisko, Sweden - II_Palsa_E1_3 | ecosystem: Environmental > Terrestrial > Soil > Palsa > Peat permafrost | place: Sweden... | reverse complement strand
CAGCATCCGACATGTACAGGATGAACCCGGCATGGCTACCGTTCTCATAGTACTTGCGCCGGAATAGCGTCGATGATTCATTAAGCCAGGCCGCGTGCAAGGAGCTGAGGTATTCAGGCAAGCCATACACTTCCTGATTGATATCCGGCCGCATCAAATGGAAGATGCTGCCCGCCTCGAATTCATGCACTTGCTCCCAGCCGTTGACGAACACATAGCCGCTGAAATCTGTCTTGCGTCGCACATACTTGGCTAGCGCGGGTTCAAGGCTCAATGTACCACCCAGCATGTTTTTCTTTTTCTCCAGGTAGCCATTGCCGAACGTCAGGTCGAAGAGATTGCAACCACCCGCCACGGCATCCATGACGGTGACGAGCTGGCGCCACTGCGCGTCCGCGCCAAGATGCCCTCGGCACAATGTCGCATGCGACACGTCAATCGTGATGTGTTCGTCCTTGGCCCTGCCGCGATTGGCGTGCGCCCCAGTCCAGAACGCGTAGGCTTCGTGCGTAATGCTCGATGGCGTCGAGAAATACGTCTTGCGCCAGCGCTTATGCATTGCCATGCCCGACGCAACCTTGTTGAGTTCGCGAAACCGAGGCACCCAAAAGTATTCATCGAAATAGAAATTGCCGTGATAGCTCTGCGCCGTGCGGGCGTTGGTGCCGAGGAAATAGAGTGTCGCCGCATTGGGCAAAATGATCGGATCACCGGTCAACTCGACTTCAGCGGCGTCAATGGCGAACTGCGCGATGTACTGCTTGAAGACGTGAGCCTGAGCCTTACTAGCCGACAAAAATATCTGATTGCGGCCAGTCTCAAGCGCGTCGACTAGCGCCTCACGCGCGAAATACCAAGTCGCCCCGATCTGCCGCGATTTGAGAATATTCCTAGTGCGCTGATCGCCGTTTCGATACCACACCTTCTGATAGTCAAACAGCGACTCGCGAAAGGCGGTCAGGATCTGCTCGTGCTGTTCCTCACTGATCGCATTACGGCTTGAGTTGCGCTTGGGTCCGGAATTGCGCGCTTCGATAGCTGGGTTAAGGTCCGCCTCCTTGCCGGTTTCCCCGTACTTCCGCACACGCGCCAACCGTTCGACCTGGCGCCCCAGCAAATCAATTTCCTTGAAGTCGCGGCCATCCTTGTCCGACTTCGCAATCAACACCATCAGCCGGGTTTCAAGCGACGCCTCGATACGCTCGCAAGCGCTGGCTTTGTCCCACGCCCCGCGCCGCTTCCATGCCCCAACAGTCGAGCGCTTGAGTTTCAGGTGATCAGCAATCGACGCGAGGCGCCAGCCCTGCCAATAGAGGGCGCGCGCCACGTTCCTTACATCGTGTTGAAGTGCATCGGCGTCGGAGGTTTCAAGCATGGCGCCAGCGTACCCGCGCCCTACGCGCGTAGGCACGCGCTAGCGTCTGTCCTCGGCGTGGGCACAGACACGATTGATTGAATCGCGCGGAACGACGCAGCACCATGCAAGCAAACCAACCCCTGCTCAACCGATTGGAGAATCCCGCCATGCAACCAGGCGCAGAAAATCACACCCCTCGCTCCAAAGTTTTTCGCGTCGCAGTCGAAGGTGCGACCACAGACGGCCGCACCATCTCGCGCGAGTGGATCGAGCAGATGGCAAAGAACTATGACCCACAGCTTTACGGGGCGCGCGTGAATCTGGAACATATCCGCGGTGCGGTACCGGCACCCGCCAGCCCGTTCGGCGCATATGGTGACGTGCTAGCGCTCGAAGCACGCGAGGAAACGACCGAGCCGCACCAAGGTAAGCTCGGGCTTTACGCGCAGATCGACCCCACCGCCTCGCTAATTGATCTCACGAAAGCCCGGCAAAAAATCTACACCTCGATCGAAGTCGCGCCCTCATTCGCCGACACGCGAGAGGCGTACATGGTCGGCCTGGCGGTGACGGACAGCCCCGCGAGTCTGGGCACGGAAGTCCTATCGTTCGCCGCACAGAACCCAGCCGCCACCCCGTTCGCGAGCCGCAAGCAGGCTCCCGACAACTTGTTCACCGCCGCCACCGAGACCGTAATCGAGTTTGAAGCGGCACCGGCCAGCGCAAGCCCCGGCCTATTCTCTCGGGTGAAAGAATTGCTCAGCGCGATGAAAGGCAAAGACGCCGGCGACGCCTCACGTTTTGCCGATGTAACACAGGCAGTGGAAGCACTCGCCACCCATAGCGCCGACACGGCGGCCAGGGTAGGCAAATTCGCCGGTCGCGTCGACACCCTCGAAACTCAAGTCAAGACCCTGACCGCCGATCTAAGCAGCTCAAAGCAGGCATTCGACGCCTTGCAACAGCAGATCTCAACCACCGGCAACGGCCAACCCGCGCGACCACCCGCCACCGGCCAGGCATCCGTTGCCATGACCGACTGCTAAACGGCGCGGCAACTCCTTCAACGTCTCGGAGATTTATCCATGCGCAATACCACCCGTGTCGCCTTCAACGGCTACCTGGAGCACATCGCCAAGTTGAGCGGTGTCACGGACCCAACGGTCAAATTTGCCGTCGCCCCCAGCGTTCAACAAAAGCTGGAAACCCGGATTCAGGAGTCAAGCGATTTCCTGAGCAAGATCAATATCGTCGGCGTGACCGAGCAGCAAGGCGCCAAGCTCGGTCTTGGAGTCGGTTCGCCGATTGCCAGCACGACCGACACCACCAAAGCCGATCGCGAAACCGTCGACGTGACCGATCTGGATGAAACCGGTTATCTCTGCACGCAGACCAATTTCGACTCGCACTTGACCTACAGCAAGCTCGACTCTTGGGCCAAGTTCCCCGACTTCCAAACTCGCATCCGTGATGCGGTGGTCAAGCGCCAAGCGCTCGACCGGATCGCGATCGGCTTCAACGGCACGTCGCGGGCCGCCACCTCCGACCGGGTCAAAAATCCGCTGTTGCAAGACGTGAATAAAGGCTGGCTGCAACAGTATCGCGACCAAGCCGCAGCGCGCGTGCTCGCTACCGGCAAGACGGACGGCAAGGTACAAATCGGCGAGGGTGGCGATTACGAAAACCTCGACGCCCTGGTCATGGATATTCTCTCCAACCTAGTCGACCCTTGGCATCAGAACGACACCGAGTTGTTTGTGTTCTGTGGCCGCCACCTGATGCATGACAAGTATTTCCCGCTGATGAACAAGTCCCAAGTACCGACGGAAACCCTCGCGGCCGACGTGATCATCAGCCAAAAGCGTATCGGCGGTCTGCCCGCTGTCAGCGTGCCATTCTTCCCAGCCAACGCGGTATTGGTAACGCGCTTCGACAATCTGTCCTTGTACTTCCAAGAAGGTGGCCGGCGTCGAAATGTCGTCGACAACTCGAAGCGCGATCGCATCGAGAACTACGAGTCCAGCAATGACGCCTTCGTGGTCGAAGATTTCGGCTGTGGCTGTGTCGCGGAAAACATCGAGCTATTGCCGCCGTCCGATAAAAAGGATGCCTGATCATGCATAGCCCTGCTCGCTCCCACTTCCAACGCATGACGGCCGCCAAAGGGTCGGCCTCCGCTGGTCCCGGCGAAACCCTGGCTCACGCCGCCGGCTACGAGCTGATGCTCGCCAAACTCGCCAGCGACAAGCGCCGCCTCAAACAGATCCAATCAATCAAACAGAAAATCGCGGTCAAGACGGAAGTCTTGCCCGAGTATGCCGACTATGTAACGGGTGCGCTCGAAGGCGGGCGCGGTGCGCAAGACGATGTCCTGGTCATCATCATGTTGTGGCGCATGGATGCCGGTGACTACGACGGCGCGCTCGATATCGCCCGCTACGCGATCCAGCACAGCCTCACGCTGCCCGATCAATTCGAGCGCTCACTACCCGCGGTGCTCGCCGAGACCTTCGCCGATATCGCCTTGAACTCCATCAAGGACAAGGCGGTGACTGCTGGTCAGTTGATGGAGGTCATCGAGTTGACGGCGGCGACCGACATGCACGACCAGATCCGCGCAAAACTCTATAAAGCCCTGGGGCTGGCTATGCAAGATCAGCCGGGCATCGCCCTCGAACACTTATGCCGAGCGCTCGCGCTGAACGAGCGGGTCGGCGTTAAAAAAGACATTGATCGGCTCAACAAGCTGGTCAAGGTCGCCCAACCTGTTGATAACAACAGTGCGGCCGACCAGTAACGAGCCCTCCGGCATGGCGGCGCCGGCTGACGATCGCAATACCCGAATAGCAACGCGATGCTTAAGCCGGCCCACCGCCATCACCTTCCGAGACTTGCCAGATGAACAGCTTTATCGCCACCGAGCCGAGCAATACCCCGCCGACACCAGCCCCCGGAGCGACGATTAGCAACGACGGCTGGTTCCCTGACATCGACCTGAACAAGCTGCGCGACGCCATGCGGCTCGATGGCACGGTGACTCATGAAAGGCTGGTCGACGCCGTGACTGAAGCCATCGCCTACACCAATGCTCAGTTAGGCACCTGGCAGGCGCAACAAGTCGCAGCAGGCTACGCAAGCCTCGCCGACGTACCTGCGTCCCAGGTCAATCAGGAAAGCGCGAAACTCGGCCACTACCGCAGCGCGGTCTATCGCTGGGCACAAGCGGATTTGACCGAGCGCTACCGGGATTTCGATTCGACTAAATCGGGTCACGCCCACGCCGATCAGCTCGACCCAACGGTGGAAGATCATCGCCGCGCGGCGCATTGGGCGATCAGCGATATCGTCGGACGCCAGCGCAATACCGTCGAGCTGATCTGATGACCCGCGTGATCGCACAACAAGGCGACACCGTGGACGCGCTGTGCTGGCGTCACTACGGGCGCACGGACGGCACCGTCGAAGCGGTACTTGAAGCCAATGCCGGACTGGCCGACTACGGTCCTGTGTTACCGCATGGGCTGGCGGTCGAGCTACCCGAGCTGGCAAGCATCGCCCCGACGCAGCCGCTCTTGCAATTATTTGACTAAACCAGGAGCCGCCATGGCCGAACCCAGCACTACCACCCTTTCTGTCGCCACCGCCGTGGGCCTGGCGGGTGTCATCCCAGGCGTCGACGGCAATGCGCTAATCGGCGCCTTCACGGGCGCGGCCCTGGTTGTCGTCACCTCAAAGGACCTGTCGATCGCCAAACGCTGCGCCTACATGGTGATTTCACTGGTGGCGGGATACATGGCGGCCCCCGAGATCGTGAACGCAACGCCCATTCATTCGACCGGAATTGCAGGATTTTTTGCGGCGGCCCTGGTTATCACCATCACGCTGCAACTGATTGAGCGGGTGAAGTCGTTCGACCTGTTGGCGCTGCTCAAAAAAGGAGACTGAGATGCTGCACAACCACTCTTTGGACGCCGTCATGGCTGTGGTGTACCTGGTCGCCGCCTTGTATGTGCTGGTGCGCCGCAAGCATGGCTCAACCCATCGCCGCCATGTGTGCTGGCTCGCCTGGTTCCTGCTGGTAGTGCTGGGCGGATCATGCATCAGCTTATTGCTGCACCCGGATCGCATCGGTCTGCTCGACGCCTGCCGAGAAATTCTGCTGTGTGTCTTTGTGTTCCGCGCTCGTGGCGACATGGCGCGACTGTTAAGGAGTGAATGATGGTCTTGAAATTAAACGATCAAGGCGGCAACGTTGAATTGCTGCAACGGCGTCTGACACGCGCTGGCTACACCGTTGAGATCACGCATGTATTCGACCAGGCAACCGAAACCGCCGTGATGGCCTTGCAGCGTGATCGGGGCCTGGTGGTCGATGGCCAGGCCGGACCAAAAACCGAAGCTGCGCTACATGGCGCCAAGCATCCCAAGCACTTAAGCGATACCGACCTGATACAAGCAGCGGACGCGCTTGGGCTACCGGTCGCGACCGTGCGCGCCGTCAACCAGGTGGAATCGCGCGGCTGTGGCTTTCTGCCGAATGATGACCGGCCGGCGATTCTGTTCGAGCGTCACGTGTTTTATCAACGGTTAACGCAGCGCGGCATCGACCCCGCCCCCTTGGCAGCAGCCCAACCGAATATCGTCAACCAAGCGCGCGGCGGCTACCAGGGCGGCGCAGCCGAGTATGTCCGCCTCGCCTCGGCCGAGCTGATCGATACGGCAACCGCCGACGAATCGGCAAGCTGGGGCGCATTCCAAATCATGGGCTATCACTGGGACAGGCTCGGTTACGCGAGTATCGATGAGTTCGTGGCCTGCATGGAATCCAGCGAAGCGCATCAGCTCGATGCCTTTGTACGCTTTATCAAGGCTGACTCCGGCTTGCTGGCGGCACTCAAGGCGAAGAAATGGGCGGTGTTCGCCAAAGGCTATAACGGCCCGGACTATGCCGCTAATCTGTACGACGCGAAGCTCGTGCAAGCCTATGCGCAATTCTCCGCTCAGCACGTTCCTTCTGGGGATGCCACACAGCCGGTCACATCTGAAGACGCCGCTCAGCAAGTGCCAGTTGAAAACGGCCAAGCCGACACGGAATCGGCCACATGACCTTTCTGCGCACGGCCCTATGCTGCATCGTCGCAACACTCCTTGCCGGGGGCTATATCTACCTGCTGCGCACCCAACTCGCCAGCGCCCGGCAAGTCGCCCAACAAGCGCAACAAGGCAATGCCGATCGCGACGAGACCATCCGTCAGCTCAACACCAAGTCGATACGCGACACCGCCCAACTGGCCCAGCTCGAACGCGATCGGAGCGCCGCACGTTCCGCACTCTCGGCCCGCGACGCCGAATTCCAGAGACTGCAACATGACAACGCCGACCTGGCCCGTTGGGCCGCTACTGCTTTGCCTAATGACGTTATCCGCCTGCACCAGCACCCCGCTTATACCGGCGCCGCAGCTTACCTTGAACGCCTGCGCCCCAGTGACGCCGTGCACGCTGCCAGCGACAGCGCCGCAGACTAACGGCGAGCTGCGTCACGCGCTGGATCAGGCCGAATCGGCCTGGGCCGAGTGCGCGGCCGTGGTCGACGGCATTGTGGCATGCCAAGCCCAAACAGCATCTGACTCTGCCGCAACAAACATCCATGATTAAACCCGCCAAGCTGCGCGCGGCGCTCGTGACCGCCTGCCCACCACTCGCCGCCAACCCGGACAAGCTTCTGGTGTTTGCCGATGCAGGAATCATCGCCGCGACCGGTGGCCCTTCGCCGTCATTTGAGTATCGCTACCAACTCAATCTGATCTTGCTGGACTTCTCAGGCGAACCGGATCGCATTTTTGTTGCGCTGATCGAATGGGTCAAAGCGTATCAGCCTGACCTGGTAACCAATCGGGATTTGCGTAACACCGGTATCAGTTTTGAGGTTGATATCCTGAACGACAGCACCAGCGACTTGGCGATCAAGCTGCAATTGACCGAGAGCGTGGTCGTGTCGACGGATGACAGCGGCGCTCGCACCGTCACGCACGTCGACGATTCCGACGAGCACTGGACGGCGCCGTAATGGACGAGCTACAAGCCTTGGAGCAATGGGCTGATGCCCTGCTCGCAAAACTCTCGCCCAGCGCCAGGCGCACCGCCTTGCTCGATATTGCCCGTGCACTACGACGTAGCCAACAAACTAGGATTGCGGCACAACAGAGCCCAGACGGCAGCGCCTATACCGCGCGTAAAACTCGTCCCACCAAAGGCGGAAAGAAGCTGCGCGACAAACAGGGGCGCATCAAGCGCAACGCCATGTTTATGAAACTCCGCACCGCCCGATTTCTCAAGATCGAAGCGGACGGCGCAAGTCTTGCCGTTGGCTTCACGGGCCGCATCGCACGGATTGCGCGCATTCACCAGGAGGGCGAACGCGCGCCTGTTGCGCCGGGCGGCCCCGAATATACCTATCCGGCGCGCGTGCTGCTCGGCTTCACCGAGGCCGATCGGGAAATGATCCGAAATCGACTATTGAGTCAACTCGTCACATAGCACACTTAAGGCACGAGGCACCTCGATTCAGGCGAGATGGCGCGTGCAATGGGTACGCGATTAGCAAACGCCGATTTGCAAAAAGCACATATCAATCTTGCAGAAATGCATTCAATATTGTAATATGAATGCATTGAGTGCATTTTAACGAGGTGACGCTATGGCGATGCTAACAGTACGCAATCTGCCCGAAGAAGTACACCGCGCACTACGGGTACGGGCCGCTCAACATGGGCACAGCACCGAGGCCGAAGTTCGCGAGATTCTGGCGACCGCCGTCAAGCCGGAGACTCGCGTTCGCCTGGGTGACGCCCTCGCCGCATTGAGCCGCAAAATCGGCCTGACGAATGAGGATTTCGAGATCTTCGACCAAGTCAGAGACAAGACACCCGCCGAACCTCTGAGGTTTGAATGATCGTTCTCGATACCAACGTCGTTTCCGAGGCAATGAAGCCCGAGCCGCACCCCGCCGTGCGTGCCTGGCTAAACAATCAAGCGGCTGAAACGCTGTATCTGTCCAGCGTGACGCTGGCCGAGTTGCTATTTGGTATCGGGGCACTCCCGGTCAGCAAGCGCAAAGACATGTTGGCACAATCCCTTGACGGCCTGATGGGCTTGTTCAGGAATCGGGTGCTGCCATTCGACACCGATGCGGCACGGCGCTATGCCGAGCTTGCGGTGCTGGCCAAAGCCAGCGGGCGCGGATTTCCAACACCTGACGGCTACATTGCCGCAATCGCGGCCTCACGTGGGTTTATCGTGGCCTCACGCGACGCGGCGCCCTATCAGGCCGCCAGCGTCACCGTCATTAATCCGTGGGAAGCGTAGATAAAATAGCAGGCCTGCCGACGCTCTAGCGGGCCGTTTTTTAGGGCACCTCGCCCCCCTCGTTTGTCCCCATCACGAGCACATTCTCAATCGCTCGCCTCGCGCGTCCATGCCCGGCAACATGCGGCTATGGACACCAACGAACTCCGCCGCCTCATCCTGAACATGATCCGCAAAGGCGTGATCATGGCGGTCGACCCCACCAGCAAACCGCCGACTTGTCGCGTCTCCAGCGGCGAGCTGGAAACGGATTGGTTACCGTGGTTCGCCCTGGCGGCCGGTGAAACACGCGACTGGAATCCGCCGACTGACGGCGAGCAAGTGATGCTGTTCTGCCCGAGCGGCGACCCGGCCCAAGGGGTGGTGCTGCGCGGCTTGTATTCGGATGCAGCCCCAGCGCCCAGCGATAACCCAGCCGCCCATCTGCGTACCTACCCCGATGGCGCCAGCATCAGCTATGACCACGCCACGCACATGCTCAAGGCGGAATTGCCTGACGGCGCAAGCGTGCTGATCGTAGCGCCCGGTTCCGTCACCGTACAAACTGAAAACGCCACAGTTAAATCCACGACGGTCTTACTCGACGCCGACCAAACCACCTGTTCCGGCAACCTGTTGGTCAAGGGCGCGCTTTCCTTTGAGGGTGGTATGAGCGGTAAAGGTGGTAAGGGCAAAACCATCAAGATCGAAGGCGGCGCCGATTTCACGGAAGACGTGACAGCGGCCGGCACCAGTCTGCATGGTCACAAACATATCTGCCGTGGCAATGGCAATCTGTCGGACCCACCGCAATGAGAGGCATGAACGCCACCACCGGTCGCAGCATCACGGATCTCGACCATCTTTATCAATCGGTCGGGAAAATCCTGACGACGCCGCTTGCATCGCGCATCAAGCGCCGCTCGTTCGGTTCGGCAATTCCCAAGCTGATCGATGCTCCAAACAACGGCACGAGCCGCGTACGCCTTTATGCCGCGACCGCGTCCGCTTTGATGCGCTGGGAACCTCGGATCACGGTCACGCGGGTACAACTCTTTATCGACCAGAACGATGAGGGGCAAGCCTATCTGGACATTGAAGGTTATACATCCGAAACGGGCGCGCCCCTAGCGGCAAGGGTTCCGTTGAGAAATGGAGTTACAGCATGAGAGCCACCCAGATTGAACTGTCGCGTCTGCCTGTACAGGACAATGGCGGTACAACATGAGCACCAGCCCGATCGATCTGTCACGTCTGCCGGTGCCTGACATCGTCGAAACCATAGACTTCGAAACCCTGCTCACAGAACGCAAGACGCGCCTGGTATCGCTTTACCCAGCCGATCAACAGGCCGACGTTGCTGCCACGCTCGAACTCGAGTCCGAGCCGATGACGATCCTTCTCGAAGAAAACGCTTATCGCGAAGTCGTCTTGCGCCAGCGGGTCAACGATGCCGCACGCGCCGTCATGCTCGCCTATGCAAATGGCACCGACCTCGACCATCTCGCGGCATTGTTCGACATCGAGCGACTGACATTGGTCAAAGCCGACCCGGAACACAACGTCTTGCAGGTCGAAGAAAGCGATACAGACCTACGCAGGCGCACCCAGCTCGCGCCGCAGGGCTTTTCTGTCGCAGGCCCCGAAGGTGCTTACATCTCGCATGCCCTGAACGCGAGCGCCCAGGTGCTAGACG
>Ga0302220_10003730_pt1 | contig 10411 bp, 12 predicted proteins | sample II_Palsa_E1_3_FD_194572 | JGI IMG/M metagenome (GOLD analysis project Ga0302220, IMG submission 194572) | Peat permafrost microbial communities from Stordalen Mire near Abisko, Sweden - II_Palsa_E1_3 | ecosystem: Environmental > Terrestrial > Soil > Palsa > Peat permafrost | place: Sweden... | reverse complement strand
CCGCCAGCTTTGCCGCCGGCCTTAACGTCTACGCCACCGTCGCGACCCTCGGCATCCTCGCGCGTTTCGACTGGGTCACCCTCCCGCCCGGCCTGCACGCGCTCTCCAGCCCCTGGATCATCATCGTCGCCAGCGTCCTCTTCGCCGTCGAAGTCTTCGCCGACAAAATCCCCGCCTTCGACATGGTCTGGAACGCCGCTCACACCTTCATCCGCGTCCCCGTCGCCGCGCTGCTCGCCTACCAGGCCGCCTCGCAGCTTTCGCCGGAGATGAAACTCCTCGCCGCCATCGCCGGAGCCGCCATCGCTGCCATCGCTCACACCTCCAAGACCGCCGCCCGCGCCCTCGTCACCCCCAGCCCCGAGCCCTTCTCCAACATCGCTCTCTCCGCCAGCGAAGACGTCGCCGCCATCTCCCTCACCTGGTTTGCCACGCGCCACCCTTACGCCGCCGCCGCAGTCGCCACCGTCGCCATCATCTTCCTCATCCTCAGCGTGCGCTGGATCGCCAGCCGCCTCAAGCGCCTCTTCCGCCGCCAGCCGCCGCCCGATCCCGGCTCCTCGCTCGCCCGCTAGTGCCGGGCGCCAAAGGCAACGGTGCCTCCTCAAACGGTCGCTCCAGAGCCGCCCTGCTTTTCTCCACCGAACTCACCCCACATGCTGCAGGTGCGTGTCCTTGAATGCCCCGGATACTTCAGCCCGAACCCCAGCATCCGATCCAACGCAATGTGCGCGAACCAGATGATCCCCACCGCCATCCAAACACTCTTCCCGGTCCCATACCCAACCGCGAACGCAAGGACCGGCCAAACCGCCAGGTGTCCCAAGTTATAAATCGCAGCGCCCACCTTTGGACCCGCCAGAAATCCCACCATAAACAAATCCGGCGCGAGGAACAGCACCCAGCTAAAGTGCATCTGCCAATAAAGCATCACCGCGCCCAACAGAAGCGCAGTCTCCTCGATCCTCAAGAGAGCACCAGGTCGTGTCAGCATCGATCTTCCTTCCTTCAGACACTTCCACAATAAACGAAGGAAGGCGGCCCGAAGGCCGCCTCCATCACTCTTATTGCAACGCCAACTTACGCCGGCGTCGTGTGCCCTTCGCCGAACCCAGGCTTGCGCCCGGTCTCTGGCTTCAGCACCTGCTGTTTATCATCGCCGTCGTCATCGCCAGCCGACGCCAGTGAAGACTTCACTGGTCCCAGCAGCTTGCCCTGCATGATCAACTCGATCTCCGCCGCATCCAGCGTCTCGCGCTCAAGCAGCGCAGCTGCCATTGCATGCATCACTTCGCGATGCTCGTCGAGAATCTTGTACGCCGAGTTGTACCCTTCGTCGACCAGCCGCCGCACAGCCTTATCAATCTGCTGTGCCGTGTCATCCGAGTAGTCTCTCGCCTGCCCAATATCCCGGCCAAGGAACACTTCCTGCTCCTTCTTGCCGTAGGTCAGCGGTCCAAGCTCACTCATGCCGTACTCGCAAACCATCTTCCGAGCCAGCTCCGTCGCGCGCACAATGTCATTGCCCGCGCCGGTCGTCATACGGTTCATGAAGATCTCTTCCGCGCAGCGTCCGCCCATTAAGATGGCCAGCTGCGTGTTCAGATAATCCCGCGTCACCGTGTGCTTATCCTCTTCCGGAAGGTGCATCGTCACACCCAGCGCCATACCGCGCGGGATGATCGTCACCTTGTGAAGCGGATCCGAGTGTTCGCGCTTCGCAGCCACGAGTACGTGTCCAGCCTCGTGATACGCCGTATCGCGCTTGTCGTCCTCACTCAGCAGCATGGACTTCCGCTCGGCGCCCATGAGCACCTTGTCCTTCGCTACTTCGAAGTCGTACATGTGCACTGCCTTGCGGTTGAACCGCGCAGCCGTCAGCGCCGCTTCGTTCACCATGTTAGCGAGATCGGCACCAGTAAAGCCCGGTGTTCCCCGAGCCAGGATCGGCAGGTTCACATCCTCGGCCAGCGGCACCTTCTTCGAGTGCACCTTCAAAATCTCTTCGCGCCCACGAATGTCGGGACGATCCACAATCACGCGGCGATCAAAACGCCCTGGCCGCAGCAGCGCCGGATCCAGAACATCAGGCCGGTTGGTCGCAGCAATCAGGATCACGCCGTCGTTGGACTCAAACCCGTCCATCTCGACCAGCAGCTGATTCAGCGTCTGCTCGCGCTCATCATGTCCGCCGCCCAGGCCAGCACCGCGGTGCCGTCCAACAGCGTCAATTTCGTCGATGAAGATGATGCAGGGAGCATTCTTCTTACCCTGTTCGAAAAGGTCACGAACGCGCGAAGCGCCGACACCCACAAACATTTCCACGAAGTCCGAACCGGAGATCGAGAAGAACGGAACATTCGCCTCGCCAGCCACAGCCCGCGCCAGAAGCGTCTTGCCCGTTCCCGGAGGTCCGACCATCAGCACGCCTTTGGGAATCCGTCCGCCGAGGCGCTGGAACTTCTGCGCCTCGCGCAGAAATTCAATAATCTCGCGAAGCTCCTCCTTCGCTTCATTCACGCCCGCAACGTCCTTGAACGTAATCTTCTTCTGCTGCATGGAGAGCAGGCGAGCGCGGTTTTTGCCAAAGCTCAGCGCCTTGTTTCCGCCACTCTGCATCTGCCGCATCATGAACATGAACAGCGCCACCAGCACAAGAATCGGCGCGAAGCTCAGCAGCGCGTTCCAGTACATGTTGCCCTGCTGGCTCTTGAACGTGACATCCACGCCGTGGGCCTTCAGATCGGCCTCCTCGTTGTGGTCCACGTAGTTCGCAGGAATCGTGGTGTGGAAGGTCTCTTTGCCGTCCTTGTACTTGCCTGTGACGTCAGCGCCGTCCACCAGCACATCCGAAATCTTGTTGTTATCCGCGTCGTCCTGAAACTGTGTCAGGCTCACTGCCTTGTCGTGGCCCGCAGCCATGTTGGTCGCGACGAAGCGCCAACCCACCAAAAGGCAGCCCAGCGTCAGCACCCAGATCAACAACTGTTTGACTGTTGAATTCAATCCGATCCCTCGTTTCGTCTTCTACTGCTACTGCTCCGTCCAAATCCCGGACGGCTACCACCCCAAACACTCGCCTCAACTGCAGGCGCTTCGCTCGTCCTTCGGAGCCTTGCAAAAATCCCCGAAAGCTTCGCCTGATCTTTAGACGCCAACCGCAGAAATACGGTGCAGTGTTTTGCTTCCGTCTTCACTCCTACGCCGGGTTTGTTCTAAATTCTACTCTGGCGACACCCCCATCCGGCAGAAATATCGCCCCCCGCCCCTCATCTTTCCCCCCGGTCGGAATCTAGCCTTGCCGCCACAACCGTATCTCCCGCGCCGACCGCTCCACCCGCAACCCTCCATGCAGCTCCAGCCGGCTCCCAATCTTTCCCGTCACCGAGCCGCCCACGCCCCCGAAACCCGCCAGTGCCAACACCTTCGCCGTCTCCTCCCCACCTAAGACATACGCCGCTTCCGCATCCTCAAACACCTTCCGTGCCGCCGCCCGCACAATCCTCCGCCGCAACGCGGACGGCATCGCGCGCAGCCGCTCAATCTCCAACGCGTACCCCACTTCCCCCACCGCGGTACTCACTGCCCGACCACCGCCGCGCACCGGCTTGCCGGGCAACAGTACCTGCGGCAGCACCCGCGCCACCTCCGCCTGCCAGAACCCCTCTTCCTCCCGCGCGATCTCCGCGGTCCTCGCCACCAACGCGTCCACCGCCGGATTAAACTCCCGCAGCATCGGCATCAACACATGCCGCACCCGGTTCCGCGTCAAACTCACATCCGCGTTCGTAGCATCCTCTCTCCACCCCTGCCCCCGCTCCCGCAAAAACACCTCCACCTCCACCCGCCGAACCCCCAGCAACGGCCGCACAATCCTTCCCGCTCCTGATCCCTGAATCTCCGGCGAGATCCCTCCCAACCCCTCCGTCCACGCTCCCCGCACCATCTTCATCACCACCGTCTCGGCCTGATCATCCATCGTGTGCGCTGTAGCCACCACATCCACCGCCCCACTCGCCATCAACCCCCGCAGCGCCTCATACCGCAACTCCCGTGCAGCCTCTTCCACGCCCTCGCCTTCCGCCACCCGCCGAGCGGCCGTGTCCACCCGAAACACCGTCAGCGGAACCCCCAACCTCTCGCAAACCTCCCGCACAAACTCCTCATCCCCATCCGCCTCCGCACCCCGCAACCCATGATGCACATGCGCCGCCCGCAACACGACCCCCAGCGGCGTCTTATTTTGCGCACTCTCGGTATTCGCCTCCACCATCGCCAGCAGCAGCGCCACCGAATCCGCCCCACCACTCACCGCCACGCACACCCGCTCCCCCGCCTTGAACAGCCCCCGATCCATCGCCAACAAACCCTTCACCGCCATCGTTCCACTCTATCCTCTAACCTCCATCCTCTACACTGCTCTAGCCGCATCCAAACGGTTGGCGAGCATCTTTCGCCCAAGGAGATTTTCATGAGCACTTCGCACCACACCGTTACCCTCGACGACGCACGCCGCATCATCGCCGCCGCCACCAAGAAGGCCGAAGAGATTAAGCAGCCCATGAACATCGCCGTCGTCTGCGCAGGCGGCCACCTCCTCGCCTTCGAGCGCATGCACGGCGCCTGGATCGGCTCCGTCGACATCGCCCAGAAGAAAGCCTGGACCTCGCGCGCCTTCGACATCGAAACCGGAACCCTCGGCACCCTCTCCCAATCCGGCGACCAGTTCTTCGGCATCCACGCCTCCAACGACGGCAAGGTGATGATCTTCGCCGGCGGCGTCCCTATCAAGCAGGACGGCAAAGTCATCGGCGCCATTGGCGTAAGCGGCGGCCTCGGCGCCCAGGACCAAGCCGTAGCCGAAGCCGGCGCCGCAGCCCTCTAAGCTTTTGCCTCAAAGCTAGCCTTGCGCAAAGCAAGGCTAGCCCACCTCTACGCTCTACCCTCCATCCTCTCGGGGTCCCCAACGAGCGTTTTCTGCTCGTTGGGGTGATCTACACTCTGCCTTATGACCCTCCGCCGCGCCACGTCCGCCGACGCCGCCCTCATCACCGCCCAGCGCCACCAAATGTTCGCCGACAACGAACTCGCCTCCGAAGCCACCTACAACACCATGGACCTGGCCTTCGAACCCTGGGTCCGCGAGCGCCTGGCCGACGGCCGCTACGTAGGCCTCCTCCTCGAAGAAGAATCATCCGTCCCCGACGCCCCCACAATCCTAGCCGCCTGCGGCATCTTCTTCGGCGACTTCCCCCCACACTTCCTCGACCCCAACCCCATCCGCGCCTATCTGCTCAACTTCTACACCGCCCCCGAAGCCCGCGGCCGCGGCCTCGCCACGCAACTCCTCCAACACGCCGTAGACGAATGCCGCCAGCGCAACGTCCGCGTCATCACTCTCCACGCCTCAAAGTTCGGCAAACCCATCTACGAAAAATTCGGCTTCACCCAAAACAACGAAATGATTCTCAAGCCGCAAGCAACGCCGCCCTTATAAGCACCAGCATTCGTTGTCCGATGTCCGTTCTCCGTTTACTGCGTTTCACGGAGACCCGCAACGGACAACGGAGAACGGACAACGCTTCTCCGCGTTATACTCACATTCCCATGTCTGTCTTCGTCATCATCCCCGCAGCCGGTATCGGCACCCGCATGGCGCACGCCGCCAACGGTTCGCCAAAGCAATTCCTCGCCCTCAAGGGCTTTCCCATCGTGGTCCACTCGCTCCGCGCCTTCCTCGCAGTCCCCGAGATCACGGCCATCTACGTAGCCGTCCGCGACACCGAGCAGGCCCGCGTAGCCGACATGATCGACGAGTACCACCTCTCCGCCAAAGTCCACGTCGTCACCGGCGGCGACAACCGCCAGGAATCCGTCGCCAACGCCCTCGCCGCGCTCCCCTCCACCAGCGCGCAAGACATCGTCCTGGTCCACGACGCCGTCCGCCCCCTCATCGACGCCACCACCATCGCCCGCACCATCGCCGCGATCGAAAAGCACGGCGCCGCCATCGTCGCCACCCCCGCCATCGACACCATTAAGCAGGTGGAGCGCACCGCCGACGGTGCCCTCATCACCGCCACCATCCCCCGCGAGCTCATCGTCCACGCGCAAACGCCGCAAGGCGCAACCATCCCTCTCCTCCGCCGCGCCTTCGCCGAAGCCGCAGCCGACGAGTTCCTCGGCACCGACGAATCCTCCCTCCTTGAACGCGCCAACATCCCCGTCTTCGTCGTCCAGGGCAGCTCCCGCAACTTCAAAGTTACCCAGCCCGGTGACCTCGAAGTAGCCGAGTTCTACCTAGCCGGCTGATCGCAACCACGCGCATGCAATTCCAACTCGCCCAATCCATCGAAGTACTTGCATCCACCCCCGCCGTCCTCGACGCGCTCCTCCGCAACAAATCCGAGGCCTGGCTGCACTGCCGCAAATCCCCCGAAGCCTTCAGCCCCATCGACGTCCTCGGCCACCTCATGCTCGCCGACGAAACCGATTGGCTTCCCCGCGTCCGCACCATTCTTGAAGGCGGCCACACCCCCTTCCCTCCCTTCGACCGCTTCGACTTCCAGCGCCTCATCGCCAACAAATCCATCGAAACCCTCCTAGACGACTTCGCCACCCTCCGCTCCCAAAGCCTCCAAACCCTCACCTCCCTCCAAATCACGGAAGCTCAACTCGACCTCCCCGGCACCCACCCGCAATTCGGCCCCGTCACGCTACGCCACCTGCTAGCCACCTGGGCAGTCCACGACCTCAACCACCTCCAGCAAATCGTCCAGACCATGTCCAACGAATACCGCGAAGCCGTCGGCCCTTGGCAAGCCTACCTAAGCATCCTTCACTAACCGGCACGCCCCGACGCTCGCACCAAATCCCCTCCGCGTATCATCTAACCAACTGTGATGGCCACCGCAACCCAAACCGTCGAGCTAACCGAAGACCAGCTCGCCCTCATCGCCCGCGCCCTCGCCGACCCGCGCCGCTACGAGATCCTCAAAACCATCAGCACCAAGCGCTCCTGCACCCCGTGCAGCAAGATGCGCGACTGCATCGACATCTCCCCGGCCACGCTCTCCCACCACATGAAAGAGCTCGAAACCGCCGGACTCGTCCGCTCAGAGAAAAATGGCAAGTTCGTGAATTACTTCCCCCAGACGCACATCCTTCGCGCCTACCTCGACCGCCTCAAGTCCGACCTCGCGTAACCCCTTCCTCCTGAGTAGGATTCGACATCGTCATCTCGACCGAACCCTGAGCATAGTCGGAGGGGAGTGGAGAGATCCCTGTATTTGCAGGTCCTCGAATTGCCGCAACCTTCAATAAAAATTCACAAGCATCCTGAATCTTCCCGCACCTCCGCCACATCAATTCGATGGTTGTCGAAATATCGAAAGATCGACACAAGGAGATTCACCATGAGCACCCTCACAGGAAAAGTCGCCGTCGTTACAGGAGCCTCCAAAGGCATCGGCGCAGCCATCGCCAAATCCCTCGGAGCCGCAGGCGCCTCGGTCGTCGTCAACTACGCCTCCGACAAAGCCGGCGCAGACAAGGTAGTCGACATCATCACCAAGGCCGGCGGCAAGGCCGTTACCGTCAAAGGCGACGTCTCCAAACAGCCCGACGCCGAAGCCATCATCGATGCCGCCATCAAGGCCTACGGCCACCTCGACATCCTCGTCAACAACGCCGGCATCTTCGAGTTCGCACCGATAGAAGGCATCACCGCCGACCACTTCCACAAGCAGTTCAACACCAACGTCTTCGGCAACCTGCTCGTGACCCAGGCCGCCGTCAAACACCTCAAGGAAGGTGCCAGCATCATCAACATCGGCTCGCTCGCCAGCGGCGGCAGCATGGCTGGCTCAGCCGTCTACTCCTCCACCAAGGGCGCACTCGATACCATCACCCGCGTCTTCGCCGTTGAGTTCGGACCCAAGCGCATTCGCGTCAACTCCATCAACCCCGGCGGCGTTGAAACCGAAGGCGCCATCACCGCCGGAGTGGTCGGCTCTCCCATGGCGGCCGACTTCATCGCCAGAACGCCGCTTGGTCGCTTCGGCCAGCCCAGCGACATCGCCACCATCGCCGTCTTCCTGGCCTCCGAAGACGCCGGCTGGATCACCGGCCAGCTCCTCGACGCCGGCGGCGGCCTCCGCTAACGCTCCCCACCATCCGGGTGCCCCAGGTCCCGCTTCTGGGACCTGGGGGCTACCCAAACTCCCAAGCACCTCGCACTAGCCTCTCGAAAGGATCACCATGAGCACCCTCACAGGAAAAGTCGCCGTAGTCACCGGAGCCTCTAAAGGCATCGGCGCAGCCATCGCCAAATCTCTCGGAGCCGCTGGCGCCTCCGTCGTCGTCAATTACGCCTCCAGCAAATCCGGTGCCGACGTAGTAGTCGACGCCATCACCAAGGCCGGCGGCAAAGCCGTAGCCGTCAAGGGCGACGTCTCTAAGCCCGCCGACGCGCAAGCCATCATCGACGCCGCCATCAAGACCTACGGCCACCTCGACATCCTGGTCAACAACTCCGGCGTCTACGAGTTCGGCCCCCTTGAAGCCGTAACCCCTGAGCACTTCCACAAGCAGTTTGACGTCAACGTTCTCGGCCTCCTGCTGGTCACGCAGGCCGCGGTCAAGCACCTTCCCAAGGGCGGCAGCATCATCAACATCGGTTCGCTGGTCAGCCGCATCACGCCCCCGGGCAGCTCCGTCTACTCTGCCACCAAGGGTGCCGTCGACGTCATCACCGGCGTCCTCTCACTTGAGCTCGGAGCCAAGGGCATTCGCGTCAACGCCCTCAACCCCGGCCTCACCGTCACCGAAGGCACCAGCACCGCCGGCTTCGTCGGCCCCGAAGCCGACTTCGAAAAGGACGTCGTTTCCAAGACACCCCTCGGCCGCATCGGGCAAGCCCACGACATCGCCACCGCCGCAGTCTTCCTCGCATCCGACGATTCCGGCTGGATCAACGGCCAACTCATCAACGCTGCCGGCGGAGCCCGCTAAGTTAGCCAACTTAATTCGAGTCAACCACCAAACCTCGTACGTCTAACCTGCAGAAGCGATCCCGGCTCATAGCGCGGCCTCACCGCACCATGAACCGGGATCCACCAGGCCTCCTCAACTCCCTTTCACCGCATCGGCTCCGCGTACGAGCCGCAGGAGATCCCTATGATTAATCTCGCTCTCACCATGCTTCCCATCGTCGTCACCTTCGGCGTAGCCGCCTGGATTTCCCCTTCCAGCGAGGTCCAGCCCCGCTCCGCTCTCCGCGGCGGCAACCCAACCTCCCGCCCCACCCCCTGCGACTGCTAACCACATCGCCGGGGTTCTGCCCTCCCCAAAACTCTCTCCTCCTCACCCATATCTCTGCCACTACCGCCGCCCGCTGCTTTATCATCATCAACAATGAGCATGCGCATCGGTCTCGGCTTTGACTCTCACGCCTTCCAGAAGGACGTCCCGCTGGTCATCGGCGGCCTCAAGATCAACCACCCCGAAGGCCTCGCCGGCCACTCCGACGGCGACCTCCTACTCCACGCCATCACCGACGCACTTCTCGGCGCAGTCTCCGCCGGCGACATCGGCACCTTCTTCCCCCCGACCGACCCCAAGTGGAAGGGCGCCGACTCCACCCTCTTCCTCAAGACCGCGCTCGAAGAGATCGCCCTCGTCGGCTTCAAGATCGTCAACATCGACTGCGTCCTGATCATGCACCGCCCCAAGATCGTTCCTCTTGCAGGAGAAATGCGCGAGCGCGTCGCCGACCTGCTCGGCATCGACGTCAACAACGTCAGCATCAAGGGCAAGACCCCCGAGGGCCTTCCCCAGGACGGAACAGCCGTTGCGCACGTCGTCGTCCTGCTCGAATCCATCGACCTCCCTAACGAGCACAAGAAGCTCACCCTCCACGCCGACGCTCCCGACGAAGCCGACATCGACGCCGCCCTCGCCGCCGTAGCCAAACCCCGCGACCTCACCGCCCTCGGCCGCAAGCTCCCCACCTTCGACACCGACGACCTCACGTAGACCGTCCCAAAATTAAATCCTGTTGCCGCGCTCGATTCTCGCGTACATTGTCCTCATCTCACGGAGGCAATCATGGATCCTAACCAGGTAAACCACATGGCCGGCGCAATCGCGGGCATGATGGGCTTTTTCATGCTCTTCGGCATTGCGATCGTCGTATTTGCCATCTTCCTCTTCTGGCGAATTCTCACCAAGGCTGGCCTCGCCGGCCCTCTCGCGCTCATCGTTCTATTCCCTGGCATAGGCTGGATCATCGTCGTCTGTATCCTCGCCTTCTCGGACTGGCGCGTCGTCCCCGCCCCCAACCCCTACGGCGGCCTCCAGCCCTATCCGCCACCACCCACCAGCTATCCGCCCGCTCCCACCAGCTACAACC
>Ga0302220_10003729_pt1 | contig 10414 bp, 10 predicted proteins | sample II_Palsa_E1_3_FD_194572 | JGI IMG/M metagenome (GOLD analysis project Ga0302220, IMG submission 194572) | Peat permafrost microbial communities from Stordalen Mire near Abisko, Sweden - II_Palsa_E1_3 | ecosystem: Environmental > Terrestrial > Soil > Palsa > Peat permafrost | place: Sweden... | reverse complement strand
GTCGCCGGGAGCGAGTGTTTTGAAGATGGGCGAAAGGTAGTCGACGATCTCCTGATCGCCACCAATCATCATCGAATAGCCTTCGGTGATGCCCCAGATGCCGCCCGAAGTGCCAACGTCGACAAACTCGTAGCCTTCTTTTTTGAGCTCGTCGTGGCGGCGCTGTGAATCCTTGTAGTTTGAGTTGCCGCCGTCGATGAAGATATCGCCAGCAGCCATAAAGGGCTTGAGATTCGCGATCGTCTGGTCGACGGGATCGCCTGCGGGCACCATAATCCAGATTGCCTTACGACCGGTGAAGGCCTTACACATGGCTTCGAGCGTCTTTACGCCGACCGATCCTGCGTCTGTGAGCTTCTGCACGGCAGCGGCGTTGAAGTCAAAGCCAATGACTTTATGTCCGGCAAGGCGGAGGCGTTCTGCCATGTTGCCGCCCATTTTGCCGAGTCCGATGATTCCAAGTTCCATGGATGAATGTCCTTTGCGTAAATAACGCCTCTTAGAGAGTAATCCGAATCGCTGTCAATGCCGAATTTTGAGTTGGAAGGGGCTCAAAATGGATAGCGGTTTATTGCCCTTCCGGGAAGTCGGTGCCCAACGTCGTCTCTTCCCATTCGGTTACTTCGGTACCCCACTCGGCGAGGCGCGCTTTCCAGCGATTGAGGGCAATTTTGCCGAGAATCAGGTGTTTTGGCGGTTTTGGTGCGCTAACCGCGGCAACAATGGCTTCGACCGCTCGCTGCGGATCGCCGGGCTGCTTGCCAGACTGCGTGTTGAGGTACTCGCGGGCCTTACCGGCGGTGGGTGTATAGGCCGGAATCACTGTTTTAGCTTCGACGCCGGAACGGCCAAGGAAATCGGTGCGGAACGGGCCGGGCTCGACGACCGTGACGTGGACCCCGAGGGGTTCCATTTCGCCCGCCAGGGCCATGGAAAGGCCTTCGACGGCGAATTTCGACGCGTTGTAGTAACCCCAGCCGGGCGAACCGATGAGGCCGCCGATTGACGAAATATTTACGATATTGCCCGTGCCGCGCTCGCGAAATTGAGGCAAAAGGGCCTTGGTGACGTTGATCAGACCGAAAACGTTGGTCTGGAACATGGGTATGTATTCGTCTTCGGAGACTTCTTCGATGGCTCCGTTGACGCCATAGCCGGCGTTATTGACCAGGACGTCGACATGGCCAAAACGAGCGAGGGCGTCAGAGACGGCGGCATCAATCTGCGGCTGGCTGGTGACGTCCAACGGCAGGATTTGCAGATTTGCGGGGTATTTGGTGACGAGTGGGGTGAGCTGGTCAGGCTTGCGGGCGGTAGCGATGACGTTTGCGCCGAGGGCTAGAAGGTGCTCGGTGAGCAGGCGGCCGAAGCCGGTAGATGCGCCGGTGATGAACCAAACTTTGTTTTGTTGGGATGCAGGGGACGTATTCGTCATAAGAAATGGACGCTTATGGAGGCGATTACGATGCAGGGATAGAGCCTGAATGTCCTCCTGGGGAATCTCTGCATAGTTCAGGGCTTCAGTTCTGTGACGCCGCCGTCCCCGGCGATGAGGGCTAGTGAGGCCATGTGCAGGAAGAGGCCGTGTTCCACGACGCCGACGATGTTGCGGATGGCCGCCGCGGTTGCAGCTGGGTCGGGGATCTGGTGACAGTTGCAGGTGAGGATGTAGTTGTTTTCGTCGGTGAGATAGGGAGAGCCGTCGGCCTTGAGGCGCTGCGTGGGGTTCAGGCCTAACGCGGCGAGCTTGTTTGAGACAAGCGGCAGGGCCATCTTGATGACTTCGACGGGCAGTGGGAATTTGCCGAGGACCTTGACGACTTTGGTGGAGTCGGCGACGACGATGAAGCGTTTGGCGGCGCTGGCGACGATCTTTTCACGAAGGAGTGCGCCGCCGCCGCCTTTGATCAAGGCAAGACCGGGGGCGACTTCGTCGGCGCCGTCGATGTAGATGTCCAGCTCGGGGAGTTCGGGGAGCGTGGTGACGTCCATGCCGAGTGAGGCGGCGAGATTGTGGCTGGCATCGGAGGAGGCTACGCAGCGGATTTTCAGGCCAGCTTTGACCTTTTCTCCGAGGGCCTTGATGAACATCACCGACGTTGTGCCGGTGCCGAGGCCGACGCGCATGCCGTCTTCGACGAACTCGACAGCGCGTTTGGCTACCAGGGCTTTGGCTTCATCCTGAGTCATGGAGATTCCTTCCTGGACATTGTGCCATCGCACCAAAGCGGCGGGCTACCCGTCCGTCGTCGCTAAGGATAGACCGTCACCGGCTCGCCGGTCTTTACGGTGTATGCAATGAGGAAGCGCATTGGTTCGGTCTCGCTTGCGTTGCGCGAGATCGTATGCATCACGTGCGCTTCATCCTGAAAACTTTCGCCGGCCTTGAAGGTCACGGGAGCATCGTCGCCAAACGCCGAGACAATGCTTCCGCTCAACATGTAGCCGATCCCGCGAACGGGATGCGAATGTCCGCTGCCGTCTGCGCCCGGCGGATACTCGATCAGGTAAATCCGCGTCTCCCAGCCCGGCATGGCTTCCACCGGGGACGTTTCGAGCAGTGTGCGCTGAATCGTTGGGTTTGACTTCGAACTCACTATCACTCCAAAAGGAAAAAGCCGGAGCGATTTCTCGCTCCGGCTTCCGTGCCTTACTTCTTGACCAGCTTGTTGGCAGCTTCGACTACGTGGGCGACCGAGATGCCTAGCTTTTCGAGAGCGATCGGGCCTGGGGCCGATGCGCCGAAGCGATCGATGCCGATGGCGATGCCTTCGCGACCGATGTACTTCCACCAGCCCATGGTGGCGCCGGCTTCAACCGAGATCTTCGGCACACCGTGCGGGAAGATGCTGAGCTTGTAGTCTTCGGATTGCTCTTCGAAGATTTTGAAGCTGGGCATCGAGACGACCGTGGCATTGATGCCTGCGGACTTGAGCTCGGTTGCGGCCTTCAGGACGACTTCGACCTCGGAGCCGGTGGCGACCAGGATGACGTCCGTACCGTAGGCTTCGAGCACGTAGGCGCCCTTGCGAACGCCTTCGAGGACCTTGTACTTCACGGCGTCGAGGACAGGGAGATCCTGCCGCGAGAGCGCCATGAAGCTGGCGGACTTGCGCTCGAGCGCGAGCTGCCAGACGGCGGCGGTTTCGTTGGCGTCGGCGGGGCGGAAGTCGGTGAGCTGCGGGATGGCGCGGAGAGCCATCAGGTGCTCGACGGGCTGGTGTGTGGGGCCGTCTTCGCCGAGGCCGACGGAGTCGTGGGTGAAGATGTAGAGCGAGTGCGTGCTCATGAGCGCGCCCATGCGGAGAGCCGAACGGCAGTAGTCGGAGAAAGTGAAGAACGTGCTACCGAACGGGATGAGGCCGCCGTGGGCTGCCATACCGTTGACCGCGGCCATCATGCCGAACTCGCGCACGCCGAAGAACACGTTACGGCCCTTGGGGTCGACGTGGAAGCTGGGCGAGTCCTTGAAGATGGTCTTGGTGGAGGCGGTGAGATCAGCCGCGCCGCCGAAGAGCTCGGGGACGTCCTTGGCAAGCGCGTTGAGAACGACCTGGCCGGCGTTGCGGGTGGCAACGGGCTTATCGGTGGGGAAAACGGGGATCGACTTCTCCCAGCCTTCCTTCATCTTCGCTGCCGTGGTGCGCGAGTACTGCTCGCCGAGCACCGGATAGGCCTTGGAGTACTCGGCGAACTTGGCGTTCCACTCGTCCTGAGCCTTCTTGCCCTTCTCGACCGCCTGCAGCCAGTTCTTGCCGGCTTCTTCAGGGATGTAGAAGCTCTTGTCTTCAGGGAAGCCGAGGTTCTTCTTGGTCGCCTTCACGGCTTCCGCGCCGAGCGCTTCGCCGTGCACCTTGTTGGTGCCAGCCTTGGGCGAACCGTAGCCGATGACCGTGCGCACGCGGATGAGGGAGGGCTTGGTGGTTTCAGCCTTGGCGGCGAGGATGGCCTTTTCGAGGGCGACGAGGTCGTTGCCGTCGTCGACCATCTGTACATGCCAGTGGTAGCTCTCGAATCGCTTGGTGACGTCTTCGGTGTAGCTGAGCTCGGTGGGACCGTCGAGCGAGATGAGGTTGTCGTCGTACAGAATGATGAGCTTGCCGAGGCCGAGGGTGCCGGCGAGCGAAGCGCTCTCATGCGAGATGCCTTCCATCAGATCGCCGTCGCCGCACAGGGCGTACGTGTAGTGGTCGACCGGGGTGTGGCTCTCGTAGTGCTTGTCGTCTGAGTGGCTGTCGCCGCCGTTGTTGTAGATGGCGGCCATGTGCTTTTCGGCGATCGCTTCGCCAACAGCCATCGCAAAGCCCTGACCGAGCGGGCCGGTGGTGACTTCGACGCCTGGGGTTTCGCCGTACTCGGGATGGCCTGGGGTGTGCGAACCCCACTGGCGGAACTGCTCGAGCTGCGATATCGGGAGATCGTAACCGGTGAGATGCAGCACGCCGTAGAGCAGCGCGGAGGCATGGCCGTTCGAGAGAATGAAGCGGTCGCGGTCAGACCACTTGGGGTCCTTGGGGTTGTACTTCATCAACTTGTGGTACAGCAGGTAGGCGATGGGAGCGCAGCCGAGTGGCGCTCCGGGGTGGCCGCTGTTGGCCTTTTGCACCTGATCGACGGCGAGAAGCCGGAGGGTGTTGATAGATAGCTGGTCCAACTCGTCTTGCTTTTGCTGATCGGTCATTCTGTCCTCTGAAGAAATAAGCTCGGGCGCCGCTAGCCGGGCGCAAACATCCGTTCCAAGGTCACTACAGTGTATCGGATGGAGACGGTTTGAATCGTCACCGGATAGACGCCGCTGAGGAGAGGAATGATTTATTTGCGGTTTATTTCTCTTTTGGGGTTGACATGGGTGAAGCGCGATTCTATATTTCACCAATCGGTTATATAACCGTTGGGTGAAATGCAAATGCAAGCTTCTTCTCTTGATTCGACCTTCGCCGCACTGGCAGATCCGACACGACGGGCGATCCTGGCACGGCTGGCGCTTGGTGAGACTTCGGTGACGGAGCTGGCAGAGCCGTTCGCGATGAGCATGCCCGCGATTTCCAAGCACCTGAAGGTGTTGGAGAAGGCTGGGCTGATCGATCGCGGGCGTGAGGCGCAGTACCGGCCGGCGAGGTTGAACCCGGTCGCGCTGAAAAGCGCGGCTGACTGGATCGATGAGTACAGGAAGTTCTGGGAACAGAGCTTTGACCGGTTGGATGAGTACCTGAAGAAGCTGCAGGCAGGACAGGACGCGAACTTGCAGGACGTAAAGGATCAAAAGGAGAAGTGAGATGCAGGAGCTTTTAGAGACTATGCCGGAGTTGGCTGAGGACGAGCGCACGATTGTTTCCACGAGAGTGTTCGCTGCTCCGCGGAAACTGGTTTACGAGGCGTGGGCCGACCCGAAGCAGGTGGTGCAGTGGTGGGGGCCGAACGGGTTTTCGACGACCGTGCTTGAGATGGATCTGCGCCCCGGCGGGAAGTGGCGGATCGTGATGCATGGGCCGGATGGGACGAACTATCCGAACGAGATGACCTTCATCGATGTGGTGCCGATGGAGCGCATTGAACTCGACCTGGTTGGCGGCAAGGAAGGCTCGGAGCCGGTGAAAATTCACAGGACGATTACATGGACCGATGAAGATGGCGGCACTCGGCTGACGCTGAAAAATGAGTTCGGCAGCCGTGAACTTCGTGACGAAAACGTGCGTACCTACAAGTCTGTGGAAGGCGGGCGGCAACTATTAGTGCGCCTCGAAGAGCACCTGGCGAAGGTCAGAGCAGGCAGCGCGAGGTGAAGCCGATGATTGTCGACGTTTTGCTGGGCATGGCGATTGTGGCGGACGCGTGGATGCTGTCGACGCTGACCAGTCCGCTGGTTTCGCTGCGTCGACGAAAAGAACGGGCTGAACTGCCCAAACGATAGAACCGAGGAGAGGAACATGAGCACAGCAACGATGACGGAACCCGTGAAGGGTTATGAGCTGACGATTACGCGGGTGTTCGATGCGCCTCGCGAACTGGTTTGGAAGGCCTGGACTGACCCAGAGATGGCGATGCACTGGATGGGGCCACGTGGATTTACTGCAACCGAGTTTGTGGTGCCGCACGAAGTGGGCGAGGAGTGGCACATGACGATGGTGGGCCGTGTGCCCGCGTCGCAGGAGCCTGTGACGCTGCGGCAACATGGGCGGACGCTGGAGATGGATCCTCCACGAAAGCTGGTCTACACGTTTGCGTGGGACAACCGGGCGTGCGTGGGATTGAGCGAAAGCCCATTCAAGGAAAACACCATAACTGTGCTGCTCGAAGAGAAAGGAAATAAGACTGTGATGACCTTTACGCAAGGGCCGTTTGTGACCGAAGGCGAGCGCGATGGACATAATGGCGGATGGAATAGCGCGTTCGATAAATTTGCGGAGTTCATGCTGGCGGAACAGCCGCCGCGCATTGCCGATCCGAATGATGTGCCGACCGAACTGCACTTGAAGCGGGTGTTTGCGGCACCGCGGCAACTGGTGTTCGATGCGTGGACCAAGCCGGAGATGGTTGCTGAGTGGTGGGGGCCGAGGAACTTCACCACCACGGTAGAAGAGTGGGGTGCGCGCGCAGGCGGCGAAATACTCGTCATCATGCGCGCGCCGGACGGAGCCGCTTACCCAATGTCAGGCCAATTCGTTGAATTTTATCCGCCGATTCGTTTCCACTTCACGGCGTCGGCGCTCGACAACGATGGCAACACGCTCTTCGAGAACTGGAACTCGGTGTTCTTTGAAGAAGTCGAGGGCGGCACGCAGGTGACGCTCGACGTGCATGTGATGTCGCAGACAGAGACCGCACCGCAGTATTTGAAGGGGATGAGGGAAGGATGGAGCCAGAGCCTCGACAAGCTGGAGGATCTACTTAAGAGCAGGGCGTAAAGTGTAGAGCGTAGAGAGGACCTGCTCCATGACAGCAATTGAACTTTCGAAGCGAGGGCGCGCGGATGCTATCGCTTCGATACAGCGATACTTTGACGAGAACATGCCGGAGCCGCTTGGCGAACTTCCGGCGGGCCTGTTGTTGAACTTCTTTTTAGAGGAAATTGGTCCCGCGATATACAACCAGGCGATTGCCGACGCGCAGACGCGGATGCAACTGCGCGTTACGGACCTGCATGGCGAGTTGTTTGCCGATGAGTTTCAATATTGGGCGAGACTTGAGGCGAAACGGAAGAAGGCAGCAAATAGGAAATAGCGGATCAGGAGGATTGAGAGATGGCGATGAAGACAGATGTGCATTTGGTTTTTTCAGGGAGCTGTCGCGAGGCGTTTGCATTTTATGAAAAGACGTTTGGCAGCAAGATCGGGATAACGATGACCTACGGCGATGCGCCTGCCGGTTCACCCGTCCCCCCAGGTTCCAAAGACCTGGTCATGCACACCGCAATGCCGCTGGGCAGCACCCTCCTGATGGGCTGCGACGCCCCACCCGAGCGCACGCCAACCTTCGGCGGCTTCCAAATCTCTGTCAGCGATCCCAATGAGGACGAAGTGAAGCGAATCTACGCTGCTTTGAGCGAAGGCGGCAGCGTGCAGATGCCGTTGACTCAGACCTTCTGGTCGCCGTTGTTCGGCATGTGCACCGATAAGTTCGGCCTGGGCTGGATGGTTGGCGTTCCGGGACCGTCCCCGGCTTAGCTTCCGGCTCTTGTGCTATCTCAACCATGCGCGGAGTGCGCGCATGATGGGCTCTCTTGTGTTTGAAAGGACGTTGCGATGAAACTATATACGCAGTTGAACTTCGGTGGGAATTGCGAAGAGGCGTTCCGCTATTACGAGAAACATCTTGGCGGAACGGTGACCGTGATGATGCGGCAGGCGGACGGGCCGCCCGGTGTGCGGCGCAACGTCGACCAGGCCATCATGCACGCGCGTATGAGCGTGGCGGGTGTCGAGTTGATTGGGAATGATGTGCCGTTGGAGAAGTTTCAGCGGGTGCGAAGCAGCTACCTGTATCTGGAGGCGGACTCGACTGAGCACGCCGAGAAGCTATGGGCGGCGCTGGCCGATGGCGGCGAGGTGACGTGGCCTATAGGCGAACAGTTTTTCGCGACGCGGTTTGGGCAGTTGCGCGACCGGTTTGGCGTGCTTTGGTCTGTCATTCATCCGAAGACGATGGGGTAAGTTCTAACGCGGCCATAGGCTGGGTTAGGTCTTTGGCTTGGTAGCAGCTGTTCCTTGTGGAACGGGTTCGGCGTTGACGGCAACTTCGCAGTTGCGGCCTAGCCAGCGATTCTCTTCCGGCCAGAAGAGTGTGAAGATGATGCTGCCGGTCTGGTCGTGGGCGGTCTGGATATCGATGAACGAGCCAGGGCGGCCGACGACCCTGGAGTCCTGGGCGTTTTTGGTAGCCCAGTTGTCGGCGGTCCATGTGACGCGGAAACGATCGGCGTCCATGATGCGAAGTGTGCCGCCCTGCACCATCGCGGAGATGGGGCGGCCGACCTGGAAGATTTCCATGCGGGACTGGAAGCTGCGCTTTTCTTTGGGCACGGCGTAGCGATCGGCGACAACCGAGACACGATCGAAGACAACGCCGTCGGCAACGGAGCGGAGCAGCTTGATGTACTCTGCGTGGGCCCAGACGAGGGGTTGCGCGGAGCCGGCGGAGCGGCCGAAGTACATGCCTTCGGAGGGCATATCGGCGTAGTCCCAGACCTGCTCGGGCAGCATGCCGCCGAAGGAGCTGAAGCGTTCGAGAGCTGTGATGTACGACGAGACGTCGTTGCCCGCGGCGAGCTCGTAGTGGGCACGCTCACCGGTAAGGATCGGCCATGCGCGGCCCTGGCCGTAGCCGCAGTACGGGCCGCCATCTTTGCGCTGACCGTAGCCATCATGGTTGTAGCGGCGGAAGCAGATGCCGTATGGGGTTTCGATTTTGAGAACGTGGTCGACGACTTTGAGCGAGTCGATGATAAGTGGATCGTCGGCGCGGCGGACGCCGTAGCGGACGAGCTCAAGGAAGCCTCCGTCGATGACTTCGCGAGCTTCGAAGTCGTACTTCTCGCCGGGGCCACGGTTGGCGATGTGGATCATGCCGGGAGGGATGTCGTCGTTGTGGAAGGGCTCGCCATCGGCCGGTGGACGAATGCGCATGTAATGGTAGGGCACGTCGGGCAGAAGCATTCCACGCTGCGTGGTGGTCCATTCGTCGAGGTGAGCTTCGATCCAGTCGGCGTAGTCCTCGAGGAAGCTGCCGAGATCGGCGGAACCGTGGGCGCGCACGATGTCAGCGGCGCATATCAACGCGGAGATGACGGCGGCAAGCGTGGAAGGCGAGTAGCCGGCGTTTTCTTCCCAGCGCTCCTGCTGCGTGACAGGGGCGTAGCGGACGAGGAACGACGAAGCGCCGACGACGAAGGGGAAGATGTCGAAGCCGCCGAGGCCATCGACCTTCCACAGCCGCCACGCGAGAATGATGGGAAAAGCTACTTCGTCGAGCTGAATGCCAGACCAGTAAGGGGTTCCATCGATCCAGAAGTTCTGCGCAAAACCACCGTCGGGGTGTTGCGTGCAGGCGAGATAGACGAGGGCGCGGCGAGCGGTGTCGGTACGGCCGCAGGCGAGCAGTGCGCTGGCGGAGTGGCACATGTCGCGCGTCCAGACGAGGTGATAGCCGCCAAGATCGTCGTCGGATTTCGAAGCGCCCCATGGGATGGAGGCCGAAGCGATGAAAGCGCCGGAGTAGGTCTTGTCTTCGTGCGCGAGGATGACGTTATGCGAGACGCGCATGAGCTTGCCGTCATCGGTTGAAACGGCGGCCAAGCGCTCAGGCGAAAGGGCGCGGTGCCACTGCTCGATGAAACGCTTGCGGTGGAGTTCGTAGGGCGTGGAGAGCGTCTGCATCATGCCGGCGAGCGCGGCGTGGTGGCCGTCGCCAAGTGCGATGGCGATGGTGAATTCGCGGATTTTGGAGATGTCGATTTCACCCATAAGGGCGAGGTTGCCGTCGAGTGCCTGGCCGAAGCTCCAGGTCATCTTCATATGTGCGGAGATGTCCTGGAAGCCGTCGGACGTGCCAACGAAACCACAACTGGAGCGGCTGAAACCGCAGTCGGCGCCGAAGGCAAGCGAGACGCCGTTTTTCCATGCAAGAATGCAGCGCTGGCCTGCGATATTGAGTGAACGGGCTGAGTTCCCTGCACCGCCGCCATCGAGATGCGGGGCGAGGAGGGCGTAGCACTTGAGGCGGGAGAGGATGGCCTCGTCACCCTCGACTTTGACGTTCATCAGCACGACGGGATGGTGGGGGTCGGTGATGAACTCCTTGGTGACGGTGTAGCGGCCGCCGAGGTCGTTGGCGACGACGCGGACGGCAAGGGCGTCGTCGTCGATGTAGTGGAAGTCATACTCGAAGTCGCGCTTTTCTTCGTGAAAGAAGGTTTCCT
>Ga0302220_10003728_pt1 | contig 10422 bp, 7 predicted proteins | sample II_Palsa_E1_3_FD_194572 | JGI IMG/M metagenome (GOLD analysis project Ga0302220, IMG submission 194572) | Peat permafrost microbial communities from Stordalen Mire near Abisko, Sweden - II_Palsa_E1_3 | ecosystem: Environmental > Terrestrial > Soil > Palsa > Peat permafrost | place: Sweden... | reverse complement strand
CGGAGATCGGCCGACCGTAGTTTTCGCGGATCCAACGCGCGGCCGCCTCGATCTTTTGCCGCACCCCGCCGTCGTCAAGGTCGCCGAGCACGGCGCTCAGCCTGCGCCACGCACCGGGAATCGAGCGCTCCGAAATCTCGCGCGCCACGGCCGAGCCGTAATCGCGCTTGACCACGGAAAGTGCCGCGGCAATCGGTCCTTTGGGGTCGTCCAGCGTCAGTGCCGAGGCCAACATCTGCGGCGCGCCCATGTGAGGCGCGACCGCCGCGCCACCCTCGCGCATATCCAGCGCACCGCCTCGCAACGAAAGGTTGGCGGCCGCCAGAATTTCCGTGCCCTCGCCGATGGCTTTGACGATGCGGGTCTTCGGCGCGATGCTGCGCAGGCGCTGCAGCAGATGGTCGTCTTCTTTCGCTTGCCGCGCGCCTTTGCCACCCGCGACAAACAACGCATCGCAGTCGTTCAGGCAGGGGGTGTCGAGGCTATCGGTCCAGATGCGCATGGAGCAGCTACTGGCCACGCTGCCGCCGGCGCTCGAAAGGAACAATAGCGAGTAGGGCGGCCCATCGCTGGAAGGCTCTTTCTGCAATTGATTGGCGAGAAAGAAGACTTCGGCAATAGAAGTGACTTCGACTAACGAGAAGTCGTCAAAGATCAAAATGGCGACGCGCTTTTCCATGTGGCTTACTTTGTCGGTGGGCCGGTCATGCCTGGGCCTGCGAGTGGGATCGGTGCGATATCGGTGCCGCATTGGTGCAATGCGCCTCTCCCTGCAACGATCTGCGTTGCGGATTCCACAGGATCGAAAAACTTCTCCTCTGCGTCGCATCATACGCGGCGAGAATAGTGACGCAGGGTCATTCGTCGGAAAAGGGCGAGATGTTGGCAGATCCATTCGACAATCGAGGCATACGCTGGGACTTCGGCTTCAACTTCAACTGAACCGGGGTGACGATGTGCGAACTCTACACAAAGCGGTATTTCCTGTCGCTGGGCTAGGTACGCGGTTTCTTCCTGCAACAAAGGCAAGCCCCAAAGAGATGCTGCCTATCGTCGATAAACCATTGATCCAATACGCCGTCGAAGAAGCCATTGCAGCCGGTGTGACTGAAATGATTTTTGTCACCGGCCGCGGCAAGCGCGCTATCGAGGACCACTTCGACAAGTCGTATGAAATTGAGATGGAGCTGCAAGCACGCGGCAAACAGGAATTGCTCGACCTGGTGCGAGGCATCAAGCCCAGCCACGTCGATTTCTTCTACGTGCGCCAATCCGAGCCGCTGGGGCTTGGTCACGCGGTGTTGTGCGCGGAACGGATCATCGGCGATGAGCCGTTCGCCGTGATACTCGCGGACGATCTGCTCGATGGGAAACCACCGGTTCTCGAACAGATGGTCGCGGTCTTCGATCATTACAATTGCTCGGTGATCGGTGTCGAGGAAATTCATCCGGAAGATACTCGCTCCTATGGCGTGATCGAGGGGCGGGCATGGGACGAACGCGTTTTCAAGATGTCGGGTGTGGTCGAGAAACCCGAACCGGCGCTGGCGCCATCGAACCTGGGCGTGGTGGGCCGCTATGTGCTCACGCCGGATATCTTCGATCACCTGCGCGCGCAAAAACCCGGCGCCGGCGGTGAAATTCAGCTCACCGATGGAATCCAGTCCTTACTGGTTCATGAACAAGTGCTGGCTTATCGCTACCGAGGCAAGCGCTTCGATTGCGGCAGCAAACTCGGTTATCTCAAAGCGACAGTCGAGTTCGCGTTGCGGCACCCTGAAGTGAAACAGGCCTTCGAGGCCTATTTGGGCGAGCGATTTGGTACGACCCATATTTCGGCAGACGTGATTGAGCAGGTCGTTTGAAATGGCGCTCGTGGGGGGTGTCCCCGCTGCGCGATAAATTTTGAGATGGGCGGATGAGGAAAAATCCGCCAAGGTGCAGGTGATATCGGGCAAATGCGCGGTTTGGCCTTGATTTTATGTGTTGCTTGCGATCTTGTTGTAGATGGCGCGAGGCTCCCCCGGTCCGCGCCATGGTCCTTGGGGCCCGTTTCCCGCGGGCCCTTTTTTTGTGGCCCTCGCCAGTCGATGCGCGGTGTGAGGGGGCGGTGTAGCGGCGTCGTGTAGCGGGGATGGTCTAGCAAAGACGGTTTCGCCGGAGCCGGTCTAGCCGCGCACGGCCGATCTACGCATGGGGCAACGCAAGGCGCGGCGACGGTTCGTGGCTGTTTTAAGTATTCGCGAGTTATCAGCGGAAATACGCTTTGGTATTCTCGTGCACATCGTCGCGAATCAGCAGTTCGGTGGGCAGCAGCCAAGCGTACTCGCTGTGCTGGTGAAAGCGGCCGATCGGCGCGGTGGCGTTCAGGGTGATGGCGTAAGCCAGCACGATGTAGTGCGTCGAGACGCCGGGGGCGCCGGCGAAGTTGTCGACATAAAGATGCTCGAAAACGCCGTAGAAGCGAGCCGCGGAACGCTCCAGACTCCTGATGCCGAGTTCGTCGTTGACGATACGTGTGAACGCGCCGTCCAGCGTTTCGTCCTTCATGATGCGCCCGCCGGGCACGAACCAGGTGTTGCGCGCAGGGCGGTTGCGGCGCTGACCGACCAGTACGTGATGGTGACCATCGGTTACGATCAGGTCGATTGCCACGAGCGGTGTGCGGCGAACCACGTCGAGAAATTCAATTTCGCTGAGCATCATGGATCCGGTGCCTTGTGAAGGCGGCTGAAGATCGGAAAAAAGTCGGTACACGTGGAGTGTTGGATTGCGACACCGCCCCGCTCGTCATGACCGTCTGCATTCCGAAACATCTGTCTTGGCCAGTACAAAAATATCGTGAAGTTACCCGGACGGAAAGGGATCGACGCGTGTAACGAGTGAAATCAGTCTAGCGCGTTGCTGCGTGCGAAATGAGTTTCAGGTACTGGCGAAAACCGCCGAAGTATCGCCGCGTTGGGCCAGGGGCACGATGGGTCAGGGCACGACAGGTCAAGGCACGATGCGTCAGGGCGCGACATAGCCCTCGGGCGTGGTCGCGTTGGCTTTGGCCAGGGCCGCATCGTTGGCGATCACATAGATCGGTGCCTCGGTCAGCGCGAGCGACACGCGACCGTTCGCATAGGCGAGCTCCGACGCATTGCCCATCATGTCGAGCACGCTCACCGTGCCCGACGTTCCCGGTGCGTCCACTTGCAAACTGTAGGGGACGTTATAGGTCGCGCTGAACCCCGAACTGCTGCTCCACACGGCATTGTTGTGCGTCCATAGTGCGCTGACGACCTTGCCGCCGTTGGTTTTCTGAAACGCATACGCATATACGCCTTTCGGCGTGCCGCGGATCGGTCCCAGCGTGATCGTGGCGTCAATGATGCGGGTCATTGCCGCCACGGCCAGGGCCGCAGGCTTGGGACTGATATCGTGGGGTCCGTATCCGCCCTGGGGGTGCTCGAGGTCAAAGAAAATTCCGTAGCCGCCCGGAGGCGGTATGTCGGACATGTAGAACACGTAGGTCAGGTCCGCGCCTTCGCCAAGCAGGATCAAGTGAGTGCGCACCGCTACCGCGCCTTGTGCGTAGAGCACGTTCGCGGTGGGGTAGTTCGGACCGTACGAGGTTCCGATGTCGTAGCTGGTGCCGGTTTCCGTTACGAACAGCTTGGCGCCTGGCTTGAGATAAGCCGCCATGGCATGCCTGAGTGCGCGCGTGGAGGCCGGCAGTGCGTTGGCGGCCGCGGCGGGATCGGGGTTGTCGGCGAGCCGCTCCGGGGGGTGCGAGGGCGATGTCCCTGCGTCGTAGTATCCGTGCGCCGTTACGCCGTCGAGATACTGGCCGATGCCGAGCGGCGCGAGGCGCTTGAGCCACACCGCGTTGGTTCCCATGATCGCATTGGTGACACCCATCACGACCGCATGGGGATCCGTCGCATGAATGCCCTGCCAGGTGGCCTTGTACATATCCACGAAGTGGGCATCGGTGTCGCGCCAGGGAAGACCGCCGTCGTAGTCCGGTTCCCAGGTCACCTGGTAATAATTGTTCGATTGATTGGGGAAATATCGGGCACGGACCGTATTGGATTCCTGTCCCACTTTGCTCATGTACGACTGGTAGGCAGACAGCGACGTCGGGGCATAGCTGTGCGTGATCTCGTGCGAGGGACTGGCCCAGGCCGGGATCCCGTCGAGTTGGATGAGCCGCAGCAAACCGGGTTGCTTGAAGAACGAAGCGACGTGATCGGTCGACGGGTCGAACGTATTCGGGCCGTTGGGTTCCATGAGATACCAATTGCGATTGTCGTTGACCCAGGAAAGGCCCAGATCTTTATAGAGGGGGCGGTAGCCGTCCCCGGAACAGCAATCCTGACCGGGTAGCAGATAGGCCGCGCCCTGGCCGCCGAAGCGGGGAAGATCCTGGCGGACTTCGCTAAGCGCAGGTAGCAGTGGCGAGACGTCCGGCAGAATGCCGAACGAGGCGATCCCGTTTGGGCGCGTGCCGCGTGCCATCAAGGTTCCACCTTGCACGGCGAGTGTGGCGGAGACGGAAAAATAGCCGGCTAGCGCCGATGTGCAATTCAGCGTCCACACGTTCGCGCCGGGTCCCACCGCGATACGTCCGCTCGCATGCACGGTGCTCCATGTATCCGCGATTTGCCACGTGAGCGTGTCGCTCGATTTGGCGCGCGTCGTGAATGCAAGCTTGAACGGCTTGTTCACGGCGAACATGCGAGTGCCGTCGCTTCCTGGCGTGTCGGCCTCGATCCGATCGCCGGTCGCGGGTGCGGGGCTGGAGGCGGACGCTGGGGTGCACGTCATCGCAAGCGTGGACGATGGCGATGCCGGTGCCGCGGTTTGCGGCGAAGTACCGTTCGACGTACCGCTTGTATCCGGCGAACCGACCAAGCCCGGCGCACTGGGGGGCGCGGTGTTCGTGGCGCCGTTGGCAGGTGGCGCACTGTTTGCGTTATCGCTGCATCCTGCGATAACACAGCAAATCGACACCGCGACGGTAACGAACCTCGCGATCCTCTTGAACCGGCGCATGCTTATGGAGGGCACAACATCGCCGGTCACCGCGAAAGTCGTCGTTGGGAAGCGCTTCATGGCGTCGTGCTCCGTTGCTTTTGTTGCGGGCTGGACGTGCTTGGCAGTCAAGCGCGGCGGCGCTGGCTAACTCGCCCCCGAACTCACCCTCGGCCTAACGCCCGAACTAACCCGTTGAACCAGGCCTGGACTTAACCGCGAACTCACCCCGGTTGGAGTAAAGCTGAGAATAGGACACCCGGTCCGATCGCGCCAGCCTTGGCGGCAACCGACTAGGCGCCGGCCGTCAGCGAGAAATCGGAGCGCCCGCATAGGTTCATCGTTGGCCCTCATTTGCGTTGAAGTCGCGTCGACCTCGCATGACATCGATCCATCGGCCCCTTTCGCTGTCCCTTATTTAACAACAAATCTCGCTTGTTTCATTTTCGTAACATCTTTCATCGACTGGGCTCGCACCCGTGTTTGACGGGGATCGGTGTGCGTCGTCGGTCGCGCAGCACCACGCCGTCTCGCGAATGACGCAATTTCGAATGCGGACAACGCGCTGATCATCGCTCGGTTCTTCTTCTCTCATCCGACAGCAACACCCTTATCTGACGCCATTCTGGACGCGCTTTCGGCCAGAAAATAACGACTGCGCAGTTGAATTGCTGCGATGCGTCAACCCGTGTTTCGAGCATCGCGTGCGCCGTGAAATGCCCGAACGCCGCTACGTGCTTGAGCTCTTTTCCTTTTCACGGGCAACGCATTTTTCTGCGTTCGCCATGAATTTTTGGCGGCCGTTATCAATAGTGAAACGTTTTGGCGTGCCTTTTCGTGCGCCAATTTTTCGGATTTTCCGGAACTCAATCCCATCAAGGCCCGGCGGTTCCTGGCACGCTCCTCGCATAGAGCTAGGTACCGACAGCGCACGGCACTGGCGAAACCGCAGTGCAGCGATTTCTGTCACTGCGCCAGCGCAAAAATCAGCCGTTGTTTTGCTCTGGCGCAGTGGGGGTGCGAGAGACCTGGCGCCATCTTTCCGCCAATATCTCGCCGCTATCGGTCGGCGCCGCCTAAAGCAGGATAAGCCTGCCTATGATGCACTGCAAAGAGAGAGCATGTTCGAGATCCCTCCTCGGCCGATAAGTCGGGGACCCTCAGACCAACGATGTTCAGGGGAAAACGATGCCTTATGCCGATCTTGAGTCCGCGGTGATGGGATGGCTGCACGTGTCAGACAAAAGCGCGCGGTGTGAAGCGCGCAAGATCGCAATCTTGCTGTTCGACGGATTCTCTCTATTAGGGGCGGGTATCGTGGCTGAAGTGTTCCATGTCGCCAATGAGCTGTCGGCCTCCGCCAACGACGACTCGGCCTACGACGTTCGCTTCTTGTCGGCCGACGGTGGCCACGTGACTTGCTCGTCTTCGGTTCGTGTCTGGACCGACGGGCTCGACGCGCGCCATTACGTCGGCTTCGATGCGCTCTTTGTTGCGGGCGGCAAAGGCGCTGACGTGGCCGCGAATGACGGCCGGATCATCGGCTGGCTGCGCCAGGTGCAGAGCAATACGGCCACTGTCAGGTCGATCGCAGAAGGTCGCAAGGTGCTCGATGCGGCGGGTATTCGCAACCAGCACGACCCGCAGGGGCGCTTCGGTTCCGTCATGAGCCATGTCGGTCAAGACGAGCATGACAGCGACTCGGGCGACCGCTATGAATCGATGAAGCTGGCGTTGGTGATGATCAAACGCGACCTCGGGCGTGAGATGGCGCGTCGCGTTGCCGAGCGCCTGATGCCCGGTTCGGCGGCCAAACTCGAGCCATTGCTCGGCGACAGCGGTGCCGCCGCGGACAAGATTCGAGCCGCGGCACGGTGGCTGCAGGAGAATTGCGCGCGACCGGTTTCGGTCGTCGAGGCGGCGCAGGTGGCCATCATGAGCGAGCGCAATTTTCTGCGGCGCTTCAAGACCGAGATGGGCGTCACGCCGTCCGATTATTTATTGCAGGCGCGGCTCGCCGTCACCTGCAGCTTGCTCACGGATTCCGAATTGCCGGTCGACAAAATAGCGCGCCGCAGCGGGATGGGCAACGGCGATCGGCTCGCCAAGATTTTTAGAAAACGTTTATTGATTTCACCCACCGAATACCGGAGGCAAAGTCGCTGCGATGCAGGCGGCTGAACAGGCATGCCAGGTGGGAAGCGGATGAGGAGTCACGATGTCGGGGTCGCCCGCAATTCGTAGATTCGTGCAAGCGCAACTGCCATTTGATGACTGGACCGATTGGCAACGATAGGTACCGAGAATATTCAAGTAGGACTACTAAGATGCGTAACAAGAGAAACAAGGTCGAAGCGGTGAGTGTGGTTGAGCGAGACGTGGGCTTGGGAGCGCACTTAGAAGCGCGCGTGCGGTGTCGGCGCGTGGTGCCGGTTGTGCTCGCAGGCGGCTCTGGAACACGGCTTTGGCCGATGTCGCGTGAACACTTTCCGAAGCAGTTGATCGGCGTGGTCGGGCCGGACTCGCTGCTGCAAGCGACCGTGCATCGTATGGAGGGCTTTCCGAGCCCGTGGGAAGTCTCGTGCGCGCCCATCATTGTCTGCGGCGACGAGCATCGATTCATTACGGTAGAACAGCTACGCGCGAGCGGCGTCGAGGCACGCATCGTCGTCGAGCCGGCGCGTCGCGACACGGCGCCCGCATTGACGCTTGCAGCCTCGTTGGCTAGTGCCGATGGAGAGGATGCGATCCTCGTGGTGATGCCCGCGGATCACTCGATAGGCGATATCAAGGCGCTGCAAAGCGCGATCAGTATCGCAGCAGGTTATGCCGAAATGGGTGCGATCGCCACGCTGGGCGTGCCGCCCACCCGTGCCGATACCGGCTTCGGCTATATCCGGCTGGGAGACTGCCTGGACGACGGCGCGCATCAGATTGCGGGCTTCGTCGAGAAGCCGGCGGCGGAGCTGGCCGAGCAATACGTCGCGTCGCAGATGTACTGGTGGAACAGCGGCATTTTCATTTTGCGTGCTTCTACATGGCTTGCGGTGCTCAAACGCATGCAACCCGAGATGCACGAGTCCTGCCTCGCGGCGCTTGAACACGCACTTTCCGATGGCCCCTATTTGCGGCCGGACGCTGAGCAATTTGCACGCTCGCCCTCCGACTCGATCGACTATGCGGTCATGGAGCGTCTGACCGATCCCGATTCGGGCTGCCAGGGCGTCGTGGTTCCGCTCGAAGCGGGTTGGTCCGACCTCGGCTCGTGGGACGCCGTTTGGGCCGCGATGGATAAGGACGAATCGGGCAACGTCGCGCGCGGACGCGTCGTCTTCGAAGGCGCTACGTCAACCTATGCCCATTCGGAAGGGCGGCTTGTCGCATGCGTCGGTACGACCAACATCGTCGTGGTGGAGACCGACGACGCGGTGCTGGTGGCAGATCGCTCACGGGTCCAGGACATCAAGGGTCTCGTCGCGCGTATCAAGGCGCAGCACGCTCCGGAAGCCGACACCCACCGCAAGGTTCGCCGGCCGTGGGGGTTCTACGACTCCATCGAGCACGGCGAGCGCTTCCAGGTCAAACGGATCGTCGTTCAGCCGGGGGCGCGGCTCTCGCTGCAGTCGCATCATCACCGCGCCGAACACTGGGTGGTGGTCTGCGGTACCGCGCTTGTCACACGCGGCGACGAGCAATTTCTGCTGAGCGAAAACGAGTCGACGTTTATTCCACTCGGTGTGCGGCACCGACTCGAGAACCCGGGAAAGCTACCGCTTGAAATTATCGAGGTTCAGTCCGGCAGCTACCTCGGAGAGGACGACATCGTCCGCTTCGAAGATACCTACGGACGCTGCAAGTAGAGCGGGCGATTGTCTTGTGTGCTGTCAATGGATTGTGGTCAGTTAGAGCAGTTCGGGGAGAAACAAGATGCGCGAATTACAGGGTTTGGCGGCGCGAATCTTCGATGTCGCGGTAATCGTCCTGGCGGCATTGGTAGCGTCGCAAATCCGTTTCGATGATGCCTCGCAGCGCAGCTTCTATGAAGCGTTCGTGGCCTTTGCGCCTGCGTTGGCGTTGGCGCTCTTTCCGGCGTTCGGCGTGTATCAATCCTGGCGCGGGCGCTCGAAGATCGCCTTGGCGGGCCAGGTGTCGATTGCGTGGTTGATCGTGCAGGGGTGCGGCCTCGTGCTGATGTTTTCGCTGCATCGCATCGACAACGTATCGCGGCTCTGGTTCATCTACTGGACTGCCATGGCTGGCGGCTTCATGATCGCGGGCCGACTCGCCACGCATTTTGTCCTCGCCCACGTGCGCAATGCCGGGTTGAACGTGCACCAGGTCGCGGTCGTGGCATGCGGCGGCCATTGCGGCGCCGTGGTGCGCAAGATCGAGGCCAAGCCGGCGGCGGGCTTTCGGGCTGCCGCGATCTACAACCTGTGTCCCGATACCTCGGCGGCTCACGCCAAGGTGCCGGTGTTCCTCGACCTCGCGGCGTTTTCCTATTTTGTGCGCACGCAAGACGTGCACGAGATATGGCTCGCGCTGCCGCTGTCCGAAGAGCGAACGATACTAGCGCTGGTCAACGAGTTTCGCAACGACCTGATCAACGTGCGCTTTATGCCGGACGTGCGCAGCCTGGCGCTCTTCGAAAGCGACATGACGACGCTGCTCGGTGTGCCTGCGATCAATCTGGTCGCCTCGCCGCTGTCGCCGCACGCGTTGATGCAAAAGGAAATCTTCGATCGCTTGTTCGCCGCCGCAGCGCTGATTGGACTCATGCCGCTGCTGCTCATCATCGCCGCCGCGGTGAAGCTGTCTTCGCCCGGGCCGATACTCTTCAAACAGCGGCGCAAGGGCGCGGACGGCCGCGTATTCAGCATCTACAAATTTCGCTCCATGCGGCTACACGTAGAGCAACCCGGTGTCGTGAAACAGGCGACACGCGACGATCCGCGCATCACGCGGGTGGGGGCTTTTCTGCGCCGCACGAGCCTTGACGAATTGCCGCAGTTCTTCAACGTTTTGCGTGGCGATATGTCGGTTGTGGGGCCGCGACCCCATGCTATCGAGCATGACGATCTATACCAGAAGGTCGTCGCCGGTTACATCCATCGTTACCGGATCAAGCCGGGCATCACGGGATGGGCGCAAGTCAACGGCTTTCGTGGTGAAACCGATCGCGTCGAGAAAATGGAGCGGCGCGTGGCACATGATTTGTACTACCTAGGACACTGGTCCTTCGCACTGGATTTACGCATTATCGCCAGGACGATCGTCAATGGATTACGGCATACCAATGCCTATTGAAGGGAGGACGACCAACATGTTTACGCAAAAAAAATCAAGAGCAATAGAGCGGACCATCGAGTGGACGGTGCCTGCATACCGTGTTGGTCTGGCGGT
>Ga0302220_10003725_pt1 | contig 10429 bp, 9 predicted proteins | sample II_Palsa_E1_3_FD_194572 | JGI IMG/M metagenome (GOLD analysis project Ga0302220, IMG submission 194572) | Peat permafrost microbial communities from Stordalen Mire near Abisko, Sweden - II_Palsa_E1_3 | ecosystem: Environmental > Terrestrial > Soil > Palsa > Peat permafrost | place: Sweden... | reverse complement strand
CAGGGTGCCGAAGAATGGCGGTTTAAGGCTCGCCGCATAGCGCTCAAGCGCGAAAATCACCTGCTTCGCCGTGAAGCCGGGCGTTTCATTGTCGAGATAGATGTAGCCCGTCACCTCGCCGAGCGGCGCGAGCGACAGCGATTCGACGCCGTTCAATTCACTGACAAGGTAAATCGGCGTGTCCAGTCCGCGATCCTGCCGGATAGTGTTGACCAGATCCTGTACCTCAAGCTCGTTGGGACCGTCGATGGCGAGCAGGAAGCAGCCGATTGCCATATCGCTTTCAGCGGCTACCTTCGCGCCGCTGACGGTGGGGCAGACGTCAGTGCGGAAGTCATAGCCGGACAAGGCGTCGAGGAGCCCCTGCATCAGACGGGCCTCGTTGCTTTGGGGCGCTGTCGCGAAGACCGGGCTGTACAGCAGAACATGGAATAGCTGGTTGTAGGGGACTGCCATATCGGAGATCTCCGGGAAATTGGATTGGTCTGCCAAAGCGCGGCTGTAGACAGGATGGAATGGCGAAGCGTTCGCGACGACTTAATTGGCCGATCTGTTGCACCTTTAATCCGGTCAGTCGTTTCTCGTCTGTCCGGTAGCGGACGAATGGAGAGCCCGGCTCGACTCTGTCCGGCGTGTCGGCTTGATAGATCCTCGAACGCGCGCATCGCTTTTCTCATCAGGTCCATTCCGGCGTCGCCGGAAGAGATGGATTTCGACACATCTGAGTAATTTCCGAACCTGTTGCTTCCGCGTGCGCGATCCTATGATTTGGAGTAACACGAATGGCCGTCGGTTAGACACCTGTCGATCCGGCCTACGCTTCGGTCGCACCTTCTCGATCGCGGATCAGTAGGACTTCGCGGGTGGGGTCGAGGTAACGAACGAAGTGTTCGAGTCCGGCGCGTCGATCGTATTCGAGCAGGCCGAAAACCGGCTGCATACGATCAAGGCGATTCTTGTCGCGACGCTTGCCGGATAGAGGAGATGACGATGCTCATCGTTGTGGCCCCTGGGGGAATGTCTTGCTCAGACGTGGTGACCGAGTGAGCGCCTACGCGCGATACAACAACACATTCTGCCTGCCACCACACAACTGTCGAAGGCAGCGACCGGAGGCAATCTCGTGATTGTCCACGGTAATCGGCCACAAGTTGGGCTGCTCGCGTCGTAAGGCATGGCCGCGCCTGAAGCTGAGCGCTTTCCTCTCGACCTGCTGGATGCGGAAACTGAGGGCATGATCGGACTGGAGCTGGGCAACCGGTTTGCGGGCCACCGCGCCTCCGCTAATTTGATGACGATGGAGGAGGTGCCGAGTAGTTTCCGAGCCTGTCGCTCACACGTCGCACGCAGCTATCATTCCGACATCGACCGTTGCCTCGAGATTCCTCATTAATATGCGTATGAGGGCTCCGCTGGCCTGGAACAACCCGAGTCCGTTATCAGGCCGGTCGACTAGGACTTTTCTCAGTTAGTCGCTATTGGATCGAGCCGGCACCAGATCGCGCATGACCGTCATGCTTGTGTGCTGGGCTTTGGGATGTGCATCTGCCGGCGTACGGTTTGCCGCGAGGTCCCGGACGTCCGGTAATCGATGTGGAGCAGGATCAGATGAAGGCACAAGAAGTCGTGGACACCGCAAATGCTTTGGTCGCCGGCCACAAGGGCCTGCTTGCGATGGATGAAAGCACGTCAACCTGCAACAGGCGATTTTTCGGATTGGGGATCCCGCAGACCGAAGGGGTGCGGCGCGCATATCGTGAGTTGCTTCTGACCACACCGGGTCTTGCAACGTGCGTGAGCAGCGTGATTCTGTACGACGAGACCGTACGTCAGCGCAAGACTCACGGCACCCCCCCTCCTGGACGTCGCAATCGATGCGGGCATCATTCCCGGTATCAAGGTTGACCTAGGTGCGAAGGACATGGCGGGGCATCCCGGGGAAAGAATCACAGAAGGCCTCGATGGATTGCGCGAGTGCCTACGTGAATATGCCGAGATGGGCGCCCGGTTTGCCAAGTGGCGGGCAGTTATAACCGTAGCCGAAGGCGTTCCGAGCCGGGGGTACATGGATGCCAACGCCCACGCGCTGGCTCGCTATTCTGCTCTTTGCCAGGAAGCTGGCCTGGTACCCGTCGTGGAACCCAAGGTGCTGATGGACGGCTCTCATTCCCTGTATCGATGCGGCGAGGTCACAGAGCTGCGCAACGTGTTCAACGAACTCAACTCGCAAGGCGTGATGCTGGAGGGGATGAGACTGAAGCCAAATATGGTTCTTCCCGGGTTAGCCTGTGCGATACAGGAGACATTGGACGAAGTGGCAGATGCCTCAGTTCTATGCCTGCAGCGAACTGTGCCAGCCGCGGTGGCGAATTGGGGCGCGGCCCAGGAAGCATTGTTGCATTGTGCGCGGTGCAATCACGCCGCGCTCCGCGGCGAATATAGCGCAGTGACGGAGGCGCCATGAGCCAATTACTGCAGGCGTATCTAGTTCGGCATGGCGAGACCGCCTGGTCTATCAGCGGGCAGCACACCGGACGCACTGATCTCCCCTTGACTGCAGACGGCGAGAACGGGGCGCGTGAACTCGCGCCGCTTCTGAGGAAGATCCGGTTCGGACGTGTTTTCGTCAGTCCGCGACTGCGTGCCCGGCAGACTTGCGAGCTGGCCGGCCTCGGGCAGGTGAGCGAGATTGAAGCTGATCTGGCGGAGTGGGACTATGGCGACTACGAAGGCCGGCGGTCCTCCGACATCAGGAAGATGCGCCCAGACTGGAATGTTTGGCGGGACGGAGTTCCAGGCGGTGAAGCGCCCACAGAAGTCTCTGCGCGCGCCGACAGGCTGATCACACGTCTGTGCTCGATGCACGGCAACATCGCGCTCTTTACGCATGGCCAGTTTGGCGCAGTCATCGCAGCCCGATGGATCGGGCTCCCATTGATGGATGGGCAGCATTTCCCGTTGCATCCGGCGTCGGTAAGCATTCTCGGTCATGAGCCCAGCCATCCCGATATTCGCGTCATCGAACTGTGGAATGCCACGTCGTCGCGATTCTGGTTCGACCCTCAGGAGCATACCTCGATCGTGTGATTTGCGACCAGGATCACTCGCGCCGCGTACGTTTTCGAAGCTACGGCAACTGCAGCGAGTGCCCTTTGGTTTCAGGCGATCACGAAGTCTGTGATTCGAGCTTGCGACACCAGGATGACTGATTGATTGAAAGTCCGGCTGATTGTAAACAAGCCGATGGCGGTGTTCGAGTCAGTGAGCCAGCCGCAGCGTGATGGGTGGTCAACCAGCCAATGTGAGGAAGACATGCGCGCTTTGATTGCCGGAAACTGGAAGATGAATGGTCTTCTGTCACAACTGGTCGAGATCGATACTGTTGCAGCATCGGTGAGCGCGACGCCTCCACACGCGGACATTCTGATTTGCCCGCCGGCCACGCTAATCGCACGCGCGGCAGAGCAGGTGGCTGGGCGCATCGCAATTGGAGGACAGAATTGCCATAGCAAGATTTCGGGGGCGTTCACAGGGGATATTAGCGCCGAGATGCTCAAAGACGCGGGCGCGAGTACCGTCATCGTGGGACATTCGGAGCGGCGGCGGGATCATGGGGAGACCGATGCGATGGTGGCAGAGAAAGCTAAAGCTGCATGGCGCGCCGGGCTCCTAACAATTGTTTGTGTCGGCGAGACTAAATCGCAACGCGAGGGGGGGAGCGCACTATCTGTATGCGGGACTCAGATTTCGGGTAGCGTGCCTCAGCATATGGTCTCGCTCCACAATGCAGTCGCGTATGAGCCGCTCTGGGCGATTGGAAGCGGCCAGGTGCCGACAGCGTCGCAGATCACGGAGATGCACGCGCACATCCGATGGTGTCTGGTCGAGCACCTGGGCGAGCAAGGGAAGGAGGTACGCATCCTTTACGGCGGCTCCGTCAAACCCGCCAACGCACGGGCGATTCTCGCACTTCCAGAGGTCAACGGCGCGCTGATTGGTGGTGCAAGCCTGAGGGCCGCAGATTTCCTCGAGATTATTGACGGTGTTCCACACTGCCCTTGAACGCATCCTGCCGCGACGAAGTGTCCGGTACTGGACAGAACACACCGCCGAGAGCGCATAGCATCGTGTCAAGGGTGCGATGCCGGCCTCGACCATGCACGGCTGTAGTCCGCTAGCAGCGGGTCGGGTTACGGCGCTACCGTCCGATGGTGTAGCGAAGAACCGATCTTTGGAGTGAAGACGGCACACTATTTGTGCTCCTGGCTAGCTCGCACACATGCGCTACCAGGATGTGTTGACATTCGCGAGGTCGCGGTCTGACGAAGTATTGCCATGCGACCGGAAAACCGAACCGCAAATGAGTCCATGCGAAGTGATCAGCGGTTCAGGCGTCGGTGACGAAGAGGACTTCCTCACTCTGGCGACAGATTCAATACTTGAAAAATTGGGAGGTTCAAATGGCACATTATTACTGGAACGACTGGTATTCCGGTTGGGGCTGGTTTCTATGGTTCGCCGTGATCGTTCTGATTTTTTCAAGCTTCGGAAACTGGGGTTATACCTATCGTGCTCATCGAAACTTTGGGCTGCAGATACGGAAAGAGGCTCTCGATATTCTGAACGAGCGGTATGCCCGAGGAGAGGTGGCGCTGGACGAGTACAAAGAGATGAAATCCGAAATAGCGAAGGCCTATAGCAACGGCGGCGATACGGGCACCCATAGCGGCCGCTGAACGGCGCGTTCTGTCGATCGATGCGGTGCCGATGACCGGGAACTCTGCGCGCTTTGCTTTTGGAACGTTCACGCGCATCTCAAATCACCAGATGCGGGAAGGGTTCATCGGGCACAGGCGCTACATCGACACGCATGGGTGGGACATGCTGGAAATATGCGCTTGGACAGCATAACGCGGCGACGTGCCAGGGCAGGAGCCAGTTGACTTTGTCGGAAAGATACGACGGCAAGCGGATAGCGAGAACGGGCTGCGTGGCGGCAGATCAGGAGTGGCGAAATGAACGATATCCCTACGGCTGTCAAGCAACCGAAACGGTCCGCACACGAAAAAGTGACCGCGATCGGAATAGATCGCCCATCGCGCCATCGGATCAGGAACCTGATTATTGCCGTGGCCCTGTTCGCCGCCTTCGCGGCGGGTGTTGCCGGCTATATCCAACAATGGCTGTGGATGCGGCAGTTAGACTACGTCCGTGTCTTCTGGACGCTCCTTTCAGCCCAGTTGGGGATGTTCGCCTCCGCCTTCGTCTTTGTCTTCCTTTTCGTGTGGTTCAACCTGCGCCAGATCAGCAAAAATGGCACGGACGTCCCAGCCAGGGGGCACGCCACCATGCCGGCCGGTTCATCCACCGACCGTGGACGCACACTGCCAGACATCGTGTTTGCTCCTGGGGTGGTGAAGATGGCGATTGGAGCTATCAGCGCGGGCATCGCCCTGATTTATGCGGTTAGCTTCCATGCAGAATGGGATACCTATCTTCGCTTTCGATATGGCGGAGCCTTCGGCATAGCCGATCCGCTTTTCGGCGTCGATGTGGGATTTTACGTCTTTCATCTGCCCTTTTATGTGCTGTTGCAAAACAGCCTCACGTTGCTGACGGTCCTGACGCTTTTGCTGGTCCTGCTCGCCTATGCGTTCCTGGGATTGTTACGCGTAGACAGGAGCGTAAGGATCGCTGTGGACGATCGTGTCACGTCACATATCTCGGCGCTGCTTTTTATTCTGGCTGGCAATTTTGCATGGGGCTTTTACCTTGACCACTACGATCTCGTCTTCTCCACGCTGGGTGTCGTCTACGGCGCGGGCTACGCGGCTGACCATGTAACACGCGTTTCGCTCTGGATCATGCTGGCGGTCTCAGCCTTGGCATGTGCATTGCTCGTCGCCAATTCTTTCCGTCCGCGGTTCAAGATGCTGGTGTTGGCCGCGGGAGCGGGCGCGTACCTGGTTCTCTGGGGCGTCGCGGTGTGGCTGCTTCCCGTTGCTTTTCAGGAACTCTTCGTACAGCCGAGCGAGCTCAAGCTGGAGACCCCTTACCTCAAAAGATACATCGCATACACCCGGAAGGCTTACCAACTGGATGCAGTCCAGGAAACGACCTATCCCGCCCTCGCGGATCTGACGCCTGATGTACTCGCGAGAAATCAGGACACGATACAGAACATTCGTCTGTGGGACTCGCGACCGCTACTTGAGACGTATCAACAGACCCAGGCGATACGGCTCTACTATCAGTTCTATAACATCGACACCGACCGTTATCATCTGGCGGACGGCTATCATCAGGTCATGCTCTCCACCCGCGAGATCTCCGCCAAACTTCCTGAGAAAGCACAAACCTGGGTCAACGAGTATCTTCAGTTCACACACGGATATGGGGTGGTCATGAACTTTGTCTCGAAGACCACCGGAGGAGGGTTTCCGCAATACCTCCTCGAGAACGTTCCTGCCGAGTCCGACTTCGGTCTGTCCATCACTCAGCCTTCCATTTACTACGGCCAGTCGATGTCGGGGTACCGGATCGTCTCGACCGACATCAAGGAATTCGACTACCCCAAGGGCAATAACAATGTTTACACCAGCTACAGCGGAAAGGGCGGAATCCCGTTGGACAGCTTCTGGAAGAGGATCCTGTTCGCTTTTACCAAAGCCGACGTCAACATTCTATTGACCTCCTACCTCAAGCCTGAGAGCCGAATTCAAATCTACCGGGACGTTCGCGAACGCGTTGCACAGATCGCTCCCTTCCTGAAGCTGGATCGCGATCCCTACGCTGTAGTGAGCTCCGGAAAGCTATACTGGATTCAGGATGCCTATACGATCTCGAATCGGTTTCCCTACGCCAATCCGGAGCGGACGACACAGTACGGAATTGCGCTCGGTCAACGCGTGGATGCCGCGATCGCGGGTGAGGCGGGGACGCTCAATACCGCAGAGATCGAGCCCGGTGCGATGGCGGGCTTCGACGGACTGAACTACATCCGAAATTCCGTGAAGGTCATAGTGGACATGTACGACGGAACCGTCCGCTTCTACGTCATGGACCCCAAGGATCCTGTCTTGGCCGCCTATCGGAATGCGTTTCCCGATGCTTTCAGGGATCTGGCTGAGTTGTCCCCTGATCTCAGGAGCCACCTGCGGTATCCAGAGGATCTCTTCGCTTTCCAGGCCGACCAATACAGGACTTTTCACATGACGGATCCTCAGGTGTTTTACAACCGGGAGGACCTGTGGACCGCGCCCAAGGAAACGTACACAGGCCAGGTTCAGCCTATGGATCCCTATTACATCCTGATGAAGCTTCCCGGCAGCAGCAAGCTTGAATATCTGCTCATGACGCCTTTTACGCCTCAAAACCGGGACAACATGATTGCCTGGATGGCGGCGAGATCAGATTTTCCCGGGTACGGAAAAATGCTATTTTACGAGCTCCCGAAAGAGAAGCTGATCTACGGACCCAACCAGATCGAGGCAATGATCGATCAGAACACTACGATTTCCCAGCAGCTCACCCTTTGGAACCAGCAAGGTTCGCGGGTCATTCGCGGAAAGCTGATTGTGACGCCAATTGAGAACTCGTTCCTCTACGTGGTGCCGCTCTACATGACCGCAGAAGGAACTAATTTTCCACAACTGAAGCGTGTTATTGCGGTTACGGGCGACAAGGTTGTGATGGAGCCCACGCTTGACGAGGCGCTCGATTGCCTCTTCGGTGCGCGGCAATCTCAAGGTAGCGCAACACAGGGCGGCGGAGCGCAAACAGCGGCGGCAGCCGTGCGGACCGCTCCCAGTCAATCTGATTCAGGCATGGCACGACGGCGGTTCGAGGACGCCCAGAGGGCGATGCAGAACGGGGATTGGACACAATTCGGGAGCGCGATGGAGGCGCTCAAGCAGGTGTTGGCCAACCCGCAAAAATAGCGCGCGCTCCTCATCGAGCCGTACCTCATTAATTTAGAAGGAAGGCATGCATAGGATATTGGAAAATACAGAATAGTCTTACAGTTGACTGGCTGCCGCGCTCGACGAAGTCTGAACAGTTGACCATGCGCGCTTTGATCATGAGGCGTGAGGAATGGGCTTCGTCTTGGGCAACGCGGGAAGCTGGCTCGATAAAAGCAGGTATCGCTCTCGCCGTAATGGATCAAGTACGCGGATTCGGATTCGACTGCGGTGCAGGCCGGCCTTGCGCGACAACGAGCTATGGATACTCTGGATGTCGACACAAATTGGCCCGTGTCTTGGCAGCATGAAATTCGCTGTTTTGATTACTACGGCTATCCGCGGTACTCGAACATTGATGGTCGATAAGCGCAGCTACGAATACATGGGCTTCGAGATGACTTCCGATTTGGGTGAAGTAGCCGAAGATAGTTTTTACGTCGCCACGCAGCGGATCAGGGAGACCACGCAGGGAATCCCGATCGATGTACCGATTGACGGCGTGGCCGCAGGGTGTTTTCGCAGCATGGAAAATGCGTTCGATGCATCATTTGATCGTATGAGGGCAGAGATCGACCGCGAGGTCGATGCCGGACGGACACATTGATTGCGCGTGCGAGCATGATGCGTACGACAGCCATTCATCGAGTGGCTTGACCGTAAGTCCGTCTTGAATGGTGACTTACGTCAGCGTATTCGCGACGAGCACTCTTTCCGTCGCCGCTATGGGAACCATGACAAGCAGACGTGTTTTACGCGCCGCGCTGGCCGCCGGTGTTGTCCCCGTTTTGGCTGGCGCCGACGGGTTTGCCGCCACGATGCTGTTGCGTCGCACAGCATCAAGACTGCGGATGGTGGCCCCGGCCGAATCTGGGGGGGCGTGGGAACGCCGGATTTCGCAGACATCCTGGCGACATACGGAGCGCCGTTGTGATCGAGCCCGGGAAATTGATTTTTGCTGTCGACGGAAAGCTCGTTGAGAACGTGGAGCAGATGTCTGTGCCGGTCAAACCTGGTCAATGCGCGAGGGAGACCGGGGAGCCAAAATCGAAAGGACGACGGCAGCGAAACGCTAGCGTATTTCGCTGCCGCAGAAGTCAGGATGAATTGGGCTTATATGGGTAGATTCCGAGTCTATCGCCAGCGTCAATTCCGCTTTATGATTTTTTCATTCGCACCGAAAATGGTTCTGCAGGCCAGTGCACTTTGATCGAAGATCTCGATAGTTTTCGCTATCGGAATCTTCCAGTCGCTTAGAAAGCGATATAGTTTCCGCAATTTTGATATGAAGGGTTACCGAATCATGTTGCGAAGCATAGACGATGTGCTCAAGTCTGGCGTGACCTGCCCGGATGGTGACCTTGGCAAGGTTGAACACGTCTATTTCGACATCCTGACCTGGTGTGTGCGCTACCTGATCGTCGATACGGCAGCTTGGGGCTATGGGGAAAAAATCTGGGTGCCGACCTGTTGTGTTCGCCAAATCGATTTCGCTTCAAACGTTATTAAATTGAATCACGCGCAACAGAATATGTTAAGCAGCTCATCGATAGATACGCAGACGCCGATTTCCCACCTGCAGGAGGTCGCGATCTTCGCCCACTACGGGTATAAACCTTATTGGCAACAGGAACGTTTCCGGGGAGCCCCGAAGCGTCCTGGAGGACGATTCGGTCCGCCGGTTGCTGATGAGCCTGACGCAAACGTGCGAATTGCGTCCAAAACGGACCTCCCGAATGCCACTGTTGAACTGATGAATACGAAACATGTCGGCGGTTTCGCTATCGAGGCGTCAGACGGACCAATTGGTCACATTCGCGACTTTGTGTTCGATGACGAGACGTGGCTAATACGTTACCTGACAGTCGATACGCGGGACTGGTGGCAACGCGAAAGCGAAGTGCTCCTGGCAACCGAATCGTTCAACAGGATCGATTCGACCGCCCAAACTATTTCGACTACGCTCAGCCGCGGTGCAATCAAGCGCAGCCCTACATATCTGGATGCTGTTCCCCTAAGCCGCATGTACAAGACCCAGCTTCATAAGCCGTGAGCGCTGGATATTGGTTTCCCCGTCCCCGTCCGCGCGCCGCAACGGCCTTGACTGCGAGGGATTTTTGCCGACGAGCCATGATTTCCCTGCGTTCGGCTCATGGCCTGGTGTAGTCGAAAATGGGAGAATTGCTTGGATGACGATCGTAAAGCAGTGAGGCCACACTGGTGTCTCCAGGATCTGAATTTCGTCGGCATCGATCTCGCACGTATCCGTGAGCGGGACGATCTCTTCGTTCTTGTGTGTAGTGCCTCACTTATCGAAAGCGGGTCGGGTCTCTATACGCGCAATCTGGTGCACTATTTTGCCAAAGATCTGGAGATCTGCGATTGGCTGCGAGATCACTGGGAGCCAGAGGAACTCCAGCACGGACAGGCACTGAAGGCCTATGTTCAGCATGTGTGGCCAGAATTCG
>Ga0302220_10003719_pt1 | contig 10434 bp, 10 predicted proteins | sample II_Palsa_E1_3_FD_194572 | JGI IMG/M metagenome (GOLD analysis project Ga0302220, IMG submission 194572) | Peat permafrost microbial communities from Stordalen Mire near Abisko, Sweden - II_Palsa_E1_3 | ecosystem: Environmental > Terrestrial > Soil > Palsa > Peat permafrost | place: Sweden... | reverse complement strand
CGGCGAAGCCGAGAAGATCTTAAAGGTCAAGCAAGCCGAGGCCGAAGCCGAATCCAAAGCCCTCCAGGGCAACGGCATCGCCCGCGAACGACAAGCCATCATCGATGGTTTGTCGGCGTCTATAGAACACTTCCAGCAAGGCGTCCCCGGCTCCTCCGCCGGCGAAGTCATGGCCCTCGTCCTGCTAACCCAGTACTTCGACACGCTGCGAGACATCGGCACCCGCGGCGGCACCAACACCCTCTTCCTGCCCAACAATCCCGGCGCCTCCAACGACTTCCAGACCCAGATCCTCGCCGGCCTCCGCGGCGGCGCCATCCCCAACGCCCCCGGCCCCGACGCCCCCCGCACCGTCGAACCCCCGCGCCCCTACAACCCGCCAGCCCCACCCGTAGGCACCCCCGGCACCCCCAACCCCTACACAGGCGTATAACCCGCCGCAACAATCCAGCCGACCACCGCGCCAGCCAACTGTTACTCAATGTTGGCTGGCGCATTCTCTTGCCTTCAGATATAACTCCTTGCGCACCAAAAATCCCTATCCGTAAGAATCCAGGCCCCTAGGAATTCAGGCCCCAGCAACACCATCCGACCCAACTGGAGCAGCCATGAAATTCATCAGCACCTGGACCCCTCGCCCAGATACCCGTAAAGCAGCCATCGAAAACTTCCTCGCCGGCAAAGCAGCCCCACCCGCCGGTGTCGCCACCCTCGGCCGCTGGCACAAGGCAGACGGCTCCGGCGGCTTCACCCTCTACGAATCAAACTCCGCCGAGGCGATGTACGAGACCGCCGCCTATTGGTCACTGTTCATGGATGTGCACATCGTCCCGGTCATCGAAGACGCCGCCGCCGGCACAACCCTGACCAAACTCTTCAAGAGCTGAACACCACCAACGCAACACCCAACCAAACCTCCGCCCACCGCGTCCCAACCAGGCGCCCTCGAAACCGTGCCAACTCACGCCCGCGACTCCCGTCACACCATCCTCCCCTCGGTCTCCCTCTCCGGCGATATCTTCCAGATCTCCAACACGCCCGCCTTCTTCCGCGGCGTCATCGCCACCATCCTCGCCACCTAATACATCCAGGTCACAGGCCCGCCGCCTACGCCTTCGTCAAACAAAACGCCGTCTAACTTCACCCCCATCAAATCAGCGCAGTCCATCTGGTTAAAATTTCGTCATAAACCCGACTTGTGACACAAATCACATATTCTCCGGAATTTTTTCCCGTACCGTAGAGCTGCATCCTGTTCAGCCTTAGAGATTTGCATCGCTGCCAGCTTTATTTGGAGATTCGGCGAATGCATACCCTAAGTCCTCCCCCAGACTTCACTTTCCGGCGGATTTCCAGCGCGTTCAAGCTCTTTGCGTACGCGCTCGCCGCACCCTTCTTCCTGGTTGCCTTTCTCGCTGCTCTCGTCTGCGTGTTACTCGACTTCGCCTGGTTCCGCACCCACGACATGTTCCGCGGCCATCCCCAACCCAAAGGCCTTTGGGAGTTCTAGCTCCGCCCCTTCCACATCCCGCCTGATCGCAACGTGCATCCCTCCGCGATCTTGGCACCGCGCCGCAGGGCCCTACTTCCTCTTCGACCCCAACGTCTCCACCACACTCCGCCGAAAGCACTTCACGGCGTGATCATTCACCATCCCCGCGGCCTGCATCCACGCATACACAATCACCGGCCCCACAAACTTGAACCCCTTCTTCTTCAACTCCTTCGACACCGCCTCCGACAACTCCGTCGACGCCGGTATCCTTCCACCACCGTTCTGGTCCCACGAGTCCTGCACCGGCCGCTCCCCTACCAGCCCCCACACCCACTCCGCAAACCCCTCCCCCGTCTTCTCCATCTCGTTGTAGATCCGCGCGCCCGCAATCGTAGCCTCAATCTTCGCCCGCGCCCGCACAATTCCCTCATCGGCCATCAGCCGCGCAATGTCCTTTTCCCCAAACCGCGCCACCTTCTCCGGATCAAACCCCTTGAACGCCCGCCGAAACCCCTCGCGCTTGCGCAAAATAATGCTCCACGACAGCCCCGCCTGGAAACCCTCCAGCATCAGCAGTTCCCACAGCGCCCGCCCCTCCCGCTCCGGCACGCCCCACTCCGCATCGTGATATGCGCGCATTCCCTCATCGCTCTCCGCCCACCCACATCGCACCTTCACCGATTTGGCCATGCACCAACCTTTCTCCCGCACCTGCACAATCCAGCCGCTTATCTCTCAATACCTAAATCGCCAGACAAGAATATCGTCTCCCGGGAGTATCGAGGTTGGTGCAAGCATTCCATTCCATCCCATTTGTTTCCAGTGAGATCCCGTTTTGGTACTAAAGTATGGAAGACCGAGGCCGATATATATGAGTACCATGTCACCGATCCACACCGTTGAAGATATCGTGCCCCTTTCCAACGCACCATCGAACGCCAACAGCCAGATCGCCGGCCTTAACAGCCTGAAAGCTCCGCTGCGCATGGGGATAGGCCTGCTTCTGTCGCCCTTGCTTGTACTCGTCGCAATGTTGGGTTTCCTGGTCGTCCTCGCGGACTTCGCCTGCTTCCGCCTCCAGGACGTCCGCGATGGCCATCCCCAGCCCAAAGGCCTCTGGGAGTTCTAGCCCACCTTCGAAGCACAGCGCCCCGCCGCTAACCGCCCCGCCGCGCACCACTTCGCAACGCACCGCCTCCCTGTCTCTTGGCTCAGCCTGGCTCGACGCTTGCCCCGGTCTGTCTGGTCATCCCCGACAAGTAGCACACCCCAAAACGCCCGCAGCGCCTACCGCGTCTCCAACTCCTTCGAGACAGCCGCTACCTTCCCCTCCTTCGACAGCTTCGCCAGTTCCTCCGAAAGCCGATGCGCCTCGCGCGCATGCTCCATCGCCTGCATGGACTGCTCATGCGCTCCCAAATGATCGTTCATGTTATGAGAAGCAGCCGCGGCTTCATGCGCATGTGCTGCCTGCATGTGACGTTCCGCCGCTGCCGAGTGCTGTGTCGTAGGCATATCAAGATCCTCTTCTACCTAGGATGCCACTCCGCCCTCCCCGAGAAGCCCGCACCCACCTCCTGAACCTGCCACCCGCTAAAAAGAAAGGCGCCCGATCCGTGGCAAACCTCGCCAGCGATCAAGCGCCTTCCTAATCCCTGTTCCCTAATCCCTGCCCTTAGCAGTTGAAGTTGACTTCTTCTTCCTCTTCCACGCCATAGCGCCGCAACAGGTTCGGCAAATTTTGCGAGAACGCCGCACGCGGCATCACCACGTCGCAACCCGCCTCCACTGCCTTTGCCTTCAGGTCTCCTTGCAGATGCGACAGGAACCCGACGATCGAAGCCGAACGCTTCAGCTTTGCCTTGAGCTTCGGAATCAGCGTCAGCGGCTTTGCATTCGCATTGTTCAGATCGAACACGATCAGCGCCGGCTTGTTCTCTTCGCTATCGGTCAACGCCGCAACCGCGTCCTTATCGTTCTTGATGAACGACACCTTCACGCCCAGCTTCTTGGCCGTCTCCTGGATCTTTGCCTGGAAGAACAGCTCTTCAATGAAGAAGTAGATGTGCGTCTGCGCGCCCTCGGGAATCGGGATCGGCCGCGGCATCGAGCGGTCAATCGGCTGCGAGTCTCCCGTGTGACGATGTCCGTTCCTGCGTCCCTGTCCCCCCAGCTGGATCGTCGACGGCGGTGCATCGCCAAACTCTCCCGACGCGCGATAGCTGTGGTCCATCGGCCCTACAAACCCGCGCTCGCGCGACTGGCCTCCGCCGCCCTTGCCCTTGCGCTTGAATCCGCCCGCCTGGTTGCCGAAGTTGTCCGGACGATAACCTCCGCCACCGCCGTATCCGTTCCCATTCGACGAGCTAGCTTCCGCACGGAAGTCGTTGCCCGGATTCTCGCTCCGGCCACCACCGCCGCCGCCGCCCGGACGACGTTCCCGGTCCCTGAACTTCTTCTTCCAGCGCTTACCGCCCTGGCCCTGTGCTTGACCCTGGCCCTGCGGCTGGCTGCCATTCTGCTGACTACCCTGCGGCCTGCGCGCCTGTTGCGGTGCAGCCGACGCTGCCAGCGCCAGGCTCTCGCCCTCCATCACCATCGGCACAACCTGCGGTCCCGCCTCCCCATCGCCACCGGCGACAGTCGGGCCATCTCCCGCAACCTTGTTCTTCCGCTTGCGGCGACGACGCCGGCTGCTCTTGCTCTGACCCATCCCCGGCCCGGGCTGGCCGTCGTCGTTAGCACCTCCAGACTCCGACGATTCGAAGTCTGTGTTGCCATAATCCCCGCCGCTATACTCCTCCGTCGCGTTGTACGACGAAGTGTCTACTGCATTCTGCTCTGCCATGGTGCTGTGGTTTCCCCTTGCAATTGGGTGCTTGAGGCGTGTCGGACAGGTCTCTGTCTTGGTCCTTCGGTCCTGTGCGGACTCGACCGGGACTGTCTCCGAAACGGGTCAATCGTAGTCTCTCTCAAGCGTTGACTCGAAGTTGATTTGTCATATGTTCCCGGTGAAGGGTTTCGTCTGGACTTTGAACCGTTTCCGGCCCGCGCCCCGCCCATTCCCGGCCCGCCTGCCTGCTCGGCAAACGGCTTGCTGCTCTTGAACCGCTCATTCATTCAAATTCGTTACGGGGAATCAAAACCTCGGTCTTGCGCTTTCAACCGAAAGCTTTGCACTTCCACCCCAAAATCAGCTCAGCCTTATTCTTCCTCCGGCTCAGCTTCTCTACTGCACTCTCGGAGCGACTCTATAGTCTTCGCTAAATTTTATGGAACCTCATCTTGGTCCAGATCTCCGTACCTTGCTACCGGCTAATCCTGGAGTGATCATGGAGTGCTCGGTCACAATCCTCGCAACCCTTATGCCTCATCTTCCGATTCGGTCATCTGCGGGAACCCACGCTATTACTTACTCTGAAAGCTCATCGGGTACGTCAACCAACCGGAATGAACACGGCGAGATTTCAACCCCTAAGCCTACGGAACATCATGAGCTTACGCTTTATGCCAAAGAAGTGCAACAGAAAAGAGGCGCGCAGATGTTCACAACCACCTCACCCAGCAAAGTCGCCTGATATCCGTCAGTTACCGCCAGGTCCCCAGAAAGCCGTTGGGCCATCTCCCCTCCCCGGAAGATGGCCCTAGCCCCTAACAGCCAGTCACTGGCCTCCAAATGGTCGCTCGGCGCCGAAGCTCCCGAAGACCTTTGCTTGGTTGGGGGAGATTCCTCTAGATGGGAACCTCTACATCCCTTACCCGTGAACCGCTCAGGCTCCAAACATCCATAAGTCAAGCTCTTTACTTCGCGGCTCGATCTTGAACACTTGGTACTCTTGCAATCGTCGTACCAAACCCAGATCCCCCATTTCCTCCGGAAACTCCCAAATCCATCCCCCAAAGGCCACCAAAAACCGGAAATGCCCCCAGCCAACCTCCGCTTTTCGGAAGACTCTGCCCCTTCTACCCCCTCCAATACAACCCGCGTCAATTGACCCCGCTCATACGGTCTCCTATAATTGCGGTCAGCCGACTGTCCTCTCGCGCCCGCAACCCTCTCCTTCATTTGTGATGATGAGATAGAGCAAGCGGACAACACCTACAGGTGTTCAACGGGCGGAGGAAGGTGCGGCAGCCTTCCCTGCGGCGCTTTGCGCCGGGAGTAACCCAGCCGAAATCTCTCCGGAATCCGGATCCTTGTAAGGAGTCTCACACACCGCATGAACCGTACCTTTGTCTTTGCTACTGCGCTGGCAACCGGCCTCGCAGCCTCCTCCCTCTTGGCACAAACCACCACCCACGCACCAGCCACAGCCCGCCCCGCAGCTCCCGCCGCTCAGGCTGAGATCAAGCCGGAAGCTGTTGAGGCAAAAATCGCCATCATTGCGTTCGAGCAGGGTGTCGTCGCCACCAACGAAGGCCAGCGCGCCGTACTCGATATCCAGAAAAAGTACGAGCCCAAAAAGAATGCCATCGACTCTCAGTCCGCTGAAGTCGATTCCCTCAAGAAGCAGTACCAGGCTCTCCCCACCACCATCTCCGACGAGGAGCGCGCCGCTCGCCTCAAGACAATCGACGACAAGACCAAGGCTCTCCAGCGCGACGTCGAAGATGCCCAGAACTCTTACAACACCGATGTCCAGGAAGCCTACGGCAAGGTCGCCCAGAAGTTCGGCGGCACTGCAGTCAAGTATGCCCAGGATCACGGCTTCACCATCCTGCTCAACGAAAGCGCCGGACAGCAGCAGCTTCCCACCGTCCTCTGGTGGCAGCGCAGCACCGATATCACCCAGGCCGTCATCGACGCGTACAACGTAGCTTCCGGCGTAGCAGCTCCGCCGCCGCAAGCTCCTTCAGCAACACCGCGTCGCGCACCCGCCACTGCACCCCACCAGTAACTCGCAGTAGCGCTCAACAAGAATCTGCAAACAAGAATGGAGGCCCTCGGGCCTCCATTCTTGTTGTTATCCATGAGAGAGCTGCTCCCGCGTTAGAAGCACCAATCGTCAGTCACTTGTTTGCCGCCAATCGTGACGGTCAGGTGTCCAGTAGCCTTCGACGGTTCAGACCCGTCTGTACATCCCAACCCCGCGGCCACCTGATAGGCCACCGAGTCGGACGTAAAGGTATAAACCGGACCCCCACAAACGCCGGTCCCTTCAAACGTTTGCTTCCCATGGTCGACGTCAACATCGGCTGTCACGCTTGGTGACTTCGGCTTATCCCACGAGCGATACCGAAAATTGCCTTCTTCGACCTCATCGATCGCTATGCGGTGAGTCTTCGTCTCACACGTATAAGTCAACGCGGGCTTCTTCGACTTCGCATGCAGGTCAGGCAGATTCACCGCATCCACCACAAATCTGTGGCCATCTGTGGACACCCACATCGCTCCATCTTTGTAACCAAGACCCTCGTCGTAGCGACAGATGTAATCATCCGCGACCGTCGCCAGAACTTTCCTGCGAACTTCTAAGGTAAAGATCTCCGAATAATGCCCACCAAGCGATGCGGCATCTGGGATTAGTAACTCTCCTTTACTGGTGTTCACCCGCAAGGGAAAACCAACAAGAAAGGCGAGCGCGGCCGTGTCATTCTGCTCTAAGGCTGAACGCAACTCCGCATCGAACCGCTTGAAAACCGCCACCTGTTGCGCCGACGGGGGAATACCGCCTGAGGTCGTGCATGGCGCGCCGCTGTACGGCATGTCAGAGACCTTCGCCGGCGTCTGCGAAACTGCTGCACTCGACAGCGCACAGAACGAAACAAGGATTGCCAACGCAGATCTCGTCATCTATCCGCCTCCACCAAGGATGAACGCAGTCTACTACTCCTACTCCTCGCCCACCTTCAACACTGCGAGAAACGCCTCCTGCGGAATGTCCACTTTCCCAATCCGCTTCATCCGCTTCTTGCCTTCCTTCTGCTTATCCAACAACTTTCTCTTACGACTAATATCCCCGCCATAGCACTTCGCAATCACGTTCTTCCGAATCGCCGTCACCGTCGACCGCGCAATCACCTTCGACCCGATCGCTGCCTGAATCGCTACCTCAAACATCTGCCGCGGAATCAGCTCCCGCATCTTCTCCACCAGCACCTTGCCGCGATCGTACGCAGCGTCCCGGTGCACGATGATTGACAGCGCGTCCACCGGATCGCCGCCAATCAGAATATCCATCTTCACCATCGGCGAAACCCACGTGCCCGACAGGTGATAGTCCAGCGACGCATACCCGCGCGAAACTGACTTCAGCCGATCGTAGAAATCCAGCACAATCTCGTTCAGAGGCAGCTCATACGTGAGCATCACGCGCGTCTCGCTCACGTACTCGATATTCTGCTGCCGCCCGCGCTTGTCTTCCACCAGCTTCAAAATGTTCCCGACATACTCTTCGTTCGTCAGAATCTTCGCCGTAATCACCGGCTCTTCAATCTCTTCGATCTCGGTAGGATCCGGCCAGCGCGAAGGATTGTCCACGCTCAACACGCTTCCATCCGTCATCGTGATCTTGTACTGCACGCCGGGTGCCGTAATGATCAAGTCAAGGTCATACTCGCGCTCCAGCCGCTCCTGGATAATCTCCAGATGTAGCAGCCCCAGAAACCCGCACCGAAATCCAAACCCCAACGCGACCGAACTCTCCGGCTCAAAATTAAAACTCGCGTCGTTCAGCCTTAGCTTCTCCAGCGCGTCCCGCAGCATCCCGTGTTCATGTGTATCCACGGTATAAAGCCCTGCAAACACCATGCTCTTAATATCTTCAAACCCCGGCAAGGCCTCAGCACACGGCCGGTCTACATGGGTGATGGTATCGCCCACCTTCGTATCCGCGACATTCTTGATCGTCGCGACAAAGAACCCAACCTCGCCCGCACTCAGCTCGTTCAGCACCACAGGCTTCGGCGTCATCACGCCCATCGACTCCACATCGAACTGCCGCCCATTCGACATGATCTTGATTCGATCACCCTTCTTCAGCCGCCCATTGATAATGCGCGCCAGCACAATCACGCCGCGATACGCGTCAAACCAGCTATCGAAAATCAGCGCCTGCAGCGGAGCCTCGGCATCGCCCTTCGGCGGAGGCAGCAACATCACCACCGCCTCCAGAATGTCCGCAACATTCAGCCCCGTCTTTGCGCTCACACACACCGCATCATCGGCCGGCAGCCCCACCGACTTCTCAATCATCGCCTTGGTGCGCTCAATGTCCGCGCTCGGCAAATCAATTTTGTTGATGACCGGAATGATCTCAAGCCCACCAGCGATCGCCAAATAAGCATTCGCCAGCGTCTGCGCCTCCACTCCCTGCGACGCATCCACCACCAGCAGCGCGCCCTCGCACGAAGCCAGCGACCGCGACACTTCATAACTGAAATCCACGTGCCCCGGCGTATCAATCAAATTCAGTTGATACGTCTCGCCATCCGAAGCGGTATACATCATCCGCACCGTGTGCGCCTTGATCGTGATCCCGCGCTCGCGCTCCAGGTCCATGGCGTCCAGCACCTGGGCCTGCATCTCGCGCGAAGTCAAGCTCCCGGTCAGCTCCAGCAGCCGGTCCGAAAGAGTAGATTTGCCGTGGTCAATGTGCGCGATGATCGCGAAATTACGAATGTGCTTTGGATCCATGGAGAGTGCGATTAGCCCTAACCTCCATCTTAACACCCACACCAACCCATCGCTCCGACCCACCAACAACCAGCCAGACCGTCCAACCCTTACAATGTGGTTGTTGATGCCGACTTCGAAAACTACCTCTCTTATCCGGCGCTCCCTCGCCGTGACCTCCTCGCTGCTCGTGCTGCTCACGCTCACCGGATGCCCCGACGACCGCACCCGTACCGCCGCACCCGGCTCCGCGCCCGCCAACGCCACCGCCCCCACCCTGCAACAGCATCAGGCTCTCAACCAGGCGCAGACCCAGGCCCAAACCCAGGCCCAGCAGTCCGCCAACCAGATCATCGCCGCGCAGCACGCACAAAAAGTTCAAGCCCTCATCGCCAAAACCCAGGCCAGCTATCAATCCGGCGTCGCGAACTACAACGCCAATCGCCTCGACGCCGCGCGTAGTGACTTCGACACCGCCGTCGACACCATGCTCTCCAGCGGCATGGATCTCAAAGACGATCCCCAACTCTCCGAAGAGTTCGACCAACTCCTCTCCGCTATCAACTCCCTCGAGATGGTCGCGCTCAAGCAAGGCAACGGCTTCTCCGGCCAGATTGAAGAAGCTCCAGCCGAGGCTGCCAACCAGGTCACCTTCTCGTCCAACCCCGCGCTCGTTACCAAAATCACGCAGGAATTAAAAACCACCCAGTCCGATCTTCCCCTCGTCGTTAACGATTACGTTGCCGGCTGGATCAACTACTTCACCAACTCCCCCGCCGGCCACGCTCACCTCGCCCGCTCCCTCGAACGCGCCGGGAAATATCGCGCCATGATCTCCAAGGACCTCGCCGCCCAGGGCGTACCGCAGGACCTCATCTATCTCGCCGTAGCCGAGTCCGGCTTCCAGCCGCAAGTCGTCAACGCCGGATCAGGCGCCGGCGGCATGTGGCAGTTCATGCCCTTCCGCGGAGCCTACGGCCTCGAACGCAATGGCTTCTTCGACGAGCGCTTCGACCCCGAACAGTCCACCCTCGCCTACGCCCGCTACATGAAGTCCCTCTATAACCAGTTCGGCGATTGGTATCTCGCGATGGCTGCCTACAACTGGGGTCCTGGCCACGTGCAGCACGCCGTCGCCAAGACCGGCTATGCCGACTTCTGGCAACTCTACCGCCTCAACGCCCTCCCCGGCGCGACAAAGAATTACGTCCCCAGCATCATCGCCGCCGCCATCATGGCGAAAAATCCCAGGCAGTACGGCCTCACCGACGTCGTCCCCGATGCCCCCATCCTTTCCGACGAAGTCACCACTAGCTACTCCATC
>Ga0302220_10003717_pt1 | contig 10437 bp, 14 predicted proteins | sample II_Palsa_E1_3_FD_194572 | JGI IMG/M metagenome (GOLD analysis project Ga0302220, IMG submission 194572) | Peat permafrost microbial communities from Stordalen Mire near Abisko, Sweden - II_Palsa_E1_3 | ecosystem: Environmental > Terrestrial > Soil > Palsa > Peat permafrost | place: Sweden... | reverse complement strand
CTTCACCTGGGCCATCGCCATCGGCTTCGAGAAACACCATGCACTCGCGCAAATCGGCCGTCGCAGCTGGGTCTTTCTCGTTCTCTCGGGAGTCTGCACCGGCCTTTCCTGGCTCTGCTACTTCCGTGCCCTGCAGTTAGGCCCGGCCTCAAGCGTCGCTCCGGTCGACAAGCTGAGCGTCGTGTTGGTCATTCTCGGCGCATGGTTGTTCCTCGGTGAACATCTCACACCGCTGAAGATCGGCGGAGCCTCTCTCATCGCAATCGGCGCGGTGATTCTGGCCTTCGCCTAGCAGGGCATATAATGGAGTCAGTTCTTTGCAGCGCCCAATGCAATGTTGGTGCCAGCTCCACAATGGGGGCGTCACGGCTTCGACGGGATTGCTTGTGGCAGAGAGGCATGCCGGGGTGTGGACACCCGTAATCGCTCACAAAACTATAAGTGCCGAACCTCAATTCGCGCTTGCTGCTTAATAATTAAGTAGCCGATCGCTCAGGCTTCGCCTACGGGCCTGTACCGATCGTCGCACTGTAGGCTGGTCTTCCCTGCTCCGTCTGAGCGGGTCGGACGAGACTGATCAGACTGGTCGTCGCCGCGTCTTCGTCCGTTCTAAGCGTCGATGACGAGACAAAGATGAACGTGAAAAAGCATGAATGCTCTCTGTTGGAAGTTTTTTCGGACGCGGGTTCGACTCCCGCCGCGCATGGTTCTAGCTGAAAATAAAGGGTTTGCCCCTGTGATCTCATAATTTCCCCCTCCTTCAACAAACCCATAAACAACTGAAAATAAAGGGCCAATTATTTTTGAGACGTCAGTCCCGTCTGATCCGCCTCCAATGCATCCAAGTAATCTACTTTCAATAACTTGGCAGTTTGCACTGAGAACGCTGGGTAGTTTTGTGCCCATTTTGTGACCAAACGGGTCGCCAGGATCAAAAGCCTTCCCAAAAGTTTGACCTATTTTCACCAAGGCAAACATCACGAAGGCAGGTTCTACCGGGAGCGCATCCGCTGGCGTACTTGGACCTACCTCTGGGACGAGGCCAAGCAGTTCGGCGGCTCGATCCCGTCTCTGGCCACCACCACCATTACACACCTCTGCATATCCCAATCACGGGGCTGATTCTCCAACCGGCCGCGTGACTCTGTCGGAACAATCCGGCCTGCGAGGTTGCGACGACCACGGAACCGCCGAAGCCGGCCTTTTCAGGGCTGCCTAGCAATGCAGCTAAGCCGTCTGGAATCAGCGAAAATTATTGGTGCTATTGCGCTTACGAGCGAGTCGATGTGGGACGATTTAGGCTGTTTTCGACCGTACGATGGTCGTGTATTGGTCGCGCCAAGCTGGCCGTTCCCATCATTGTCTTCGCCGTTCAATGAGTAACTCGGCCTGTAATCACCCATTGACAACGAAAACCGCACGAGTCTTTCGCGCTCGAACGGCGTTGAGAAACGAGGTGCTTCGTTCTTCGGTCGCACCCATTTTCATTTTCTGATCGTGCAGCGGATACCCTGGCTCGTGCAGGCATAGTAGGCCACCATAACAATGAAAATCACCACTGCCGCAACCGGATGCACGAACCAGCCGAGCATACCAGCCAAGATGTAGAGCAGGATAACCGCACTCCGGCAACTGGGTCTCATGTCTACCGCCCAAGCAGGAGACGAAACTGCGGAATCCATTTGCATCAAATATTGCTGACAGGGGTTCTAACCTGTCTAGGATCTGACGGTGTGCGTGATCGCGTACGGAGATCACGCAGTCGTCACACGGGCTCCGACTATTGGATTCTCATGACCCCGTGCGTACCAAGCCAATAAATCTCCCCAGACTTCAGATAGAGAAACTGTGAGTTCATGACCGGAAGGTCTTCGAGAACGCCGTGTCCCGCCCGCACAAGTTTGGCGCACATGTCGAGGACCACGGTTCGATCCGATGGAGAGGGCAACATAGCTGGCTCATGCCTGCTGGGAGCGTTCATAGATGTCATCGAAGATGTCACTGCTGTTCCGGGTTTTGACGGACAAGGTCCCGTTGAAAGACTATTCGACTCAGCCAGCATTCCGAAACGTGAGATTGTAGCGAACTCGGCCGAGTCGTGGATGTTCACCGTCCTTCAACGGCGCAATGCCGTGATAACGCAACCTCGCGGGGCCTCCCCAGACAAGTACGTCGCCATGTATGACCTGAATGCGTTGTGTTTTGTCCCCGCGCTCCAGCCCACCGAAGAGGAAAGTTGCGGGCAGTCCCAGCGAGACAGAGACAATAGGCTGCGCGAAATCACGCTCATTCTTGTCCTGATGCAACGACAATCTCGCACCGGGTTCATACCGATTGATCAGGCACGCATCCGGGACGAAGTTCGAGAAGCCTGCTTCTTCCGCGGCAGTTACTGCGAGCTCTCGAAATGCAGTGGGCATAGTAGGCCAAGGGCGATTCACCTCTGGGTCGATCCCGTCGTATCGATAGCCGGTTCGGTCCGTGACCCACCCGAGCGAGCCACAGTTCGACATGGCAACCGACATGCGGAATCCACCAGGTGTCACCATATTGCGAAACGGCGACCGTTCGATGACATCCTTGAGTGAAGAAAGTAAGTCCTCTTCAGCATCAAGCGCAAAGCAAGCAAGGACTGCGGTGTCGGCACCGAGAATATCTTTCGATGGCCGTGCAGGTGGCGCCATTTCAAAAAGCGATGTGCTCATGACTCCCTCTAGTTGGCATCGTGAAAGATGATGCCAACGGTATGACGCTCTCCTGAACGCAAGCGGCTTACGCCGTGACGAAGGTTGACGCGATAGATTCCTCGCGTGCCCTGCACGGGCCGGTGGTGAACCGCGAAGGCCACGGCGTCACCCTGGTGAAGCGGAACGACCTCCGGTCGCGATTGCATACGGGGCCGTTGCTCCGTGAGCACGAATTCTCCCCCGGTGAAATCTCGCTGCGGCTCGGAAAGCAGGATCGCTACCTGAATCGGGAAGACGTGTTCTCCATAGATATCCTGGTGGAGGCAGTTGTAGTCGCCGGGGCCGTACTGCAAGAGCAGCGGAGTGGGTCGCTGTTGCCCTGCGTCGTGGCATCGCTGGATGAAATCCGCGTGCCTCTCTGGATAGCGCACCTCGGTTCCCATTGCCTCGTTCCAGCGATTCGCGACTGGAGCGAGTTGAGGATAGAGCGCCGTGCGAAGACGATGAATGATAGGCGGGAGTGGGTAGCTGAAGTATTTGTATTCGCCCCGTCCGAAGCCGTGCCGTCCCATGACGACGCGGCTGCGGAAAATCGACTCCTCCGGATAGAGAGACGCGACCGCCTTGCACTCGTCTGCGGAGAACACGCTCGGCAGTAGGGCGCTTCCTTGCTCATCGAGGTCTTTTCTAATCTGACCCCAGTTGAGCGCATTGACGCGTGTGACGGCTCCTTCGAACGGAATCGAGCCTACGCTGGTTTCCCTGGCTGCTTGAAATTCATCTGCGAATAGGGTGTTCATGCCTTTGCCTCTCGATCTAACAGTGCCCGTTTGCGCTCCACGCCCCAGCGATACCCAGAGAGCGTTCCATCATTTTTGATGACGCGGTGGCATGGGATTGCGATGGCCAACGTATTTGCCCCGCACGCTTGTGCGACTGCCCGTACAGCCTTCGGCATACCGATAGCCTTCGCAACATCCGCATAGCTGGCGGTCGTACCGACGGGGATTTGCTGCAATGCCTTCCAAACCCTTTGCTGAAAGGCCGTGCCGCGAATGTCCAAGGGCAGATCAAGTCCGACGCCTGGCCTTTCGATGAGGCCAATCACCTTGGCGACCAGATCCTCGTAGCCGCTCTCGTCGCCGATCAGCTCAGCCTTGGGAAATTGGTCCTGCAGATCGCGTACCAGCAGGAGCGGATCATCTCCCATGAGGACAGCACAAACGCCGCGCTCGCTCTTGGCTACCAGAATCGAGCCGAGTGAGCACTCCGCGATCGCGAAGTGAATCACGGTGTTTGCACCGCCGTCGCGGAAGCTGGTTGGCGTCATCCCGAGAGTTTCGTTCGCACTCTCGTAGAAACGGCTGTTGGAGTTGAACCCAGCATCGTAGATCGCGTCTGTCACAGACTGACTCTTGCCTAGGGTCTTGCGGACACGCTTCGTTCTATGAGCAGCCCCGTAGCCGCTCGGCGTGAGACCGGTGATCGCCTTGAACGTGCGATGGAGGTGAAAGACACTCATCCCCGCGTGCTTGGCCAGCTTTTCAAGAGAAGGAGTCTCCTCAGAGTGCTCGATGAGCCGACATACTTTCTCGATCCTGGCCGTGTTGGCCTCGGTCAGCGAGAGTCCAGCCGGTTTGCATCGTTTGCAGGCTCGGAAGCCTGCTTTCTCTGCTGCCGCGGTCGTCGTATAAAAGCGCACGTTTTCTGGGCGCGCGAGGCGAGCGGCACACGACGGGCGGCAGTACACTCCCGTTGTCTTCACCGAATAGAAGAACTTCCCATCCGATTCCTTGTCCCTCGCTACGAGCAACAGCCAACGAGGATTGCTGGTTGTCTCGGCGGCGAGTTTCTCGATTTCCATCTGCCTGTTCATTGCGAACTCCTTCAAATCTTACTTCTCAACCTTAGCGAGATGCCTCAGCGAAGACACTCCGAATCTTGCTTTCAAATTCAAAGGGTAGGATCACGATTGGAGACCTCGTGACCAAGCCCCTTAAACCCAACGAATTGAAGCTATCGACAGAGCAACGGCAATTCCACGCGGCGACTCTTCATCTCGCTTCAATCGACGCGGACTGGAGACAGCTCGTCAAACAGGTCGGACCGTGTACGCACCTACCCAAGCCAGCTCGGGAGCCGTACGAAGCCTTGATACGCGCCATCGCATATCAGCAGCTGCATGCCAAGGCGGGCGATGCGATCCTCACAAAATTCATGGCACTGTTCGGAGGGTCTAACTTTCCAACCCCAAACCAGATTCTGGCGGCGGATCTCGACTCGCTTCGGGCCTGCGGATTCTCAGGGAGGAAGATCGAGACAATTCGCGAGATTGCGTCGGGGTCCCTGAGTGGCTTGGTACCAGACCGGAAAGACGCGGACAAGATGTCCGACGAGGACCTCATCTCAAGACTGGTGACTCTCAAAGGGATTGGTCGGTGGACCGTTGAGATGTTCCTGATTTACACCCTGGAGCGGATGGATGTCTTACCCGCAGATGACTTCGGAGTGAGAGAGGGACATCGACGCTTGAAGTCGCTACCGAAGGCGCTTTCGGCGAAGGAAATCGCGAGGGAAGGCCACCGGTGGAATCCCTATCGAACCATTGCCGCGTGGTACCTCTGGCGCGTACCACACGACGGTTCTACGAAAGGCTGAGCTGCTTCGGCGATTTTGCATCCGCTGCTTCTAGTTCCAGCAGCCGACGCTTGCGTTCGAGACCACCAGCATAGCCCGTGAGGCTTCCGTTGCTGCCGACAACCCGGTGGCACGGGATGATAATGCTGATCGGATTTCTTCCATTTGCCAGTCCTACGGCACGGATAGCCAGGCGATTTCCTAGTGCGTCCGCAAGCTCCCCGTATGAGCGCGTCTCTCCATACGGGATTGTTCCTAGTAGATTCCAGACCGATTGTTGGAAGGGCGTTCCATGCAGCGCGATCGGCACGTCGAAGTGAATGCGGTTGCGTTCGAAATACTCATCGAGTTGCGAGCGGACAATGTCGAAGCCCGACGTTGCCCTCGATCCCAGCGAATCTGCTCTTGGTCCTCTGAGGTGATCCGGCATGTATAAGCCGCTCAGAACTCCGTTCGTATTCACCAGCGTCAGAGTGCCCAATGGCGACTCCATCAGGAAATGCTCAATCATTGACATCGTGTTTTCCTTTCAGCGACGGGCTTGCCGCGATTGTTTGTTGCCACAATCTTTGCGATCTGCGTTGCCACACTCAGCGGTTCTTCGTGTGACCAGAATCTCAGGACAGTCCAGCCTTCCTGACGGAGCCGTTCTGTCGTGTCCACGTCTCGATTCTTGTTGCCCTGGATCTTCGTTGTCCAGTAGCTCGCGTTTGTCCTGGGCGGCGCATGATGTTCCGGGCATCCATGCCAAAAGCATCCATCAACGAAAACCGCGATCCTCGCATTTCGAAATACTAGGTCAGCAGTTCGCCTGAGGTCTCGTAGTGGCCGCGCCGAAACGCGATAGCGCATCCCTAACGCATGTACGGCTGACCTCACAGCGATCTCAGGTCTTGTGTCTCTGGACTTGTTCCCCTGCATCACTCGACGTACGGCTGGGGTACTGGCCCATGAGCCCATAGGTAGCTGAGTTGGAACAACAGTGCCATGGGTAATCCTTGATGCGTCCCTGTTCAACATCGCCTCCTCCGCTCGCTTCTGTTGCAAGCGTTCTCCGAAGGTAGCAACTTCAATCCTTCATCTCACTCCGTTCCTTGCTCTCAAATTCAATCTGTTTGGGCGAAGCCCGGCCTCGGATTCGAAAGCAAGATACGGAGTGTCTCTCCCTCGACATCGGAATAACTTTCGAGATGCAGAGGCGAGCGCCATCCTGGCCTTCGCCAACATCCCCTGCACATGGAGAACACTTATGTCGAAGGAACAAGAGAATAAAGCCATCGTAGGTCGTTGGTTCACCAGCTTCTGGGGACCCACGTGCGACCTCAGCATCGTTGACGAACTCGCCGCCCCGGACATGCTCTTGCAGTATTCATTGCACGAGCCCCGTCGTGGACACGCGGACATCAAGGCGTTCATGACGGATTTCCGCGCCGCGTTCCCAGACCTCAGCTTCGGCGGAGCGGCGGATCTCATCGCCGAAGGCGACCATGTCGTTGGTCGTTGGGTCGGTGGCGGCACTCACAGCGGAACCGCATTCTCCGACTTCCTGGCAGGGGCGTTGCCCGCTGCGACGGGTCGCAAGATGCACTTCACCGGAACGACAGTGCTGCGTCTGGAGAACGGCAAGATCGTCGAAGAGATTGGACTCGACGATGGCGTCACCGCGCTCACTCAGCTCGGCCTTATCCGCGCTGTCTAACAAATAGCGGCGGCCGTTGCGTAGACGGCTGCCGCTTACAACGTCGATTGCAATCCTTCGCTTGTCAATTCGTAGCTTGTAAAACACGATCTTGTTCCATCATGTCAGTTGTCGCGAAATCGCCAAAGCACTCATCAATCTTCGTACAGGCCCAACACTTCCGCGTTGCTCCCGAGGCACGGACTATCCGTCAGCAATCTCAACTTCTTGTTTGCTGACCATCTGGTCAGTAAGGAAAGAGCCCAGCGTTGAATGATAGGTCAATTGGTCAATTCAGGAAAACTGGCGCCCCTGGATCCCCTAGCGCTAGCCTGGCGTGCTCTCCAGCGCTAGCCGCCGCCAGACCAACATAAACAGCACTGCCAGCGCAAGGTCAATGCCGCCGAAGTACAGATCGATATGATCCAGCCTGCCTTGGCGGTATAGAACCATTGCACCGATGCCGAAGCTCAGCTTCTCGAGCGCGGCGAACGGAATGACCGGGCGCAGCCGCGCCGGCTGGTATGCAATCGCAAAGAGCAGTAATTGCCATGCCAGCGTCACTCCGACAAATCCGTAGAAGAACATCGGATGCGTGATCGGTGGTGGATCCTGCCCACCTATTGCTCGCTCCATAAAGTACAGCGGAGCTACGGAGATCACTCCATAGACACCCGCGATATTGAATACCCAGCGCGAAAACTTCATTGGCCACTCCTCGATAGATACCAACCCTTGCTTTCGACAAATGATAAACGCGGATTAGACTCGCGTCTCACAAACCCATAGACTCCGCGAGGACAGTCCGCTGCCTTTTCAAGAAGAGAGGCGGAATCGTTTATGTCGCCCCTCGCAGCGCGGGGTGCATCTCTTGAGTTCAAAGGTGAACTCAAGAGATGGCCCATACTAAGCATGGTCTGCGACAAGGAATGTCTGATTCTTCTCCATCGACTTCGTCAATTTCTGAAAATCGGCCTGAGTGAGTTGAGCAGGCAGAAAGTCTGTCCTACCCTCCGGATGCACCGCGTCCTTCATCATCCGCTCGTGGTGATACGTCGACACACTCAGCATGCGGCACGGATGCTCACTCTTGTTGAAGAATGTATGAGGCGCATTGGGCTGCACCATCAGACTCTCCCCGGCTTCGCATGTGTCCCACTCAGTAACACCCTGGTTGTTCCAATAGCCGATCGACAGATTGCCTTCCAGTACATAGAAAAACTCTGGAAAGGGGTGTCTATGAAGTGGAATACCCATGCCCGGCGAGAGCGTGCTCTCGAAGATAGAGAACGTGTAGCCCGTGTTTTCTCCCAAGGCCCTCCAGAGCAACTTCATTTGCCCGACATCCAGCGCCGGGCCGCCTGTTTTGTTGTTCTTAATAACGTTGTGATGAATGACTTCTTCAAGCGGTGTGGGGAAGTTTGACATAAAACGATCCTTTCTTAGAACGAAGATGATGCTCTGATGCGAAGGCCAGAACTTGTGAGTTGCGCAGCTAGCACTCCGCTAGTCCCGTGAGTTTCCACAGTTATCTGTCGCATGAATCGTTACAGGCCTTTACACAGCCGACCGGATCACCTCGATGAGAGAGGTGGTGATCCTCGCGGAGGCTTTGCTATGTGGTCGTCACGGTCACTGCCTGACGCACATACCGGCTGCTTTCCAGTTGCTGCACCATGAAGGCTGCCAGATCGGCCCGCCCAATCTTGTAGGCCTTCTCGCCGCCCTCCGTGCTCAGCACCCTGGCAATGCCGGTCTTCTTGGCGTCGGTCAACATCGGCGGCCGCACGATCGTCCAGTCCAGGTTGCTCCCTTCGATCTCGGCCTCCATGCCTGCCTTGTCTACCAGCAGTCCCCGCAAAAACGTCCGCATGAGCACATGCTCGTTGAAGAAGCCGGCGTTTTTGACGCTCTCACCCGTACCGACCACCGAAATCTTCAGCAACCGCCGCACGCCGTTGCGACGCATCGCGTCCACGATATTGTGTGCCGCGCTCGTTTCCATTGTTGTGACCTTCCATGGAGTCTTGCCACCAAGCGCGTCGATGACCGCATCCTGCCCCGCTACCGCAATGTCGACCGCAGCCGCGTCCAGCACGTCGCCGGCGATAACTCTGACATTCGCCTTCTTGTACTGCGCGGCACCGCGCACGAAGGCCGTCACCTTATGCCCGGCAGCCAACGCCTCATTGACCAGCGCGTCTCCGCTCTTGCCTGCTGCTCCAATCACTAGAACTTTCATCGCATCTCCTCTTGCCTCGTATATGGCCGCCATCCAAATACGCGACCTGACGATTAGAGGCCAGTGGTAACCATTGGTTGCAAAATAATCGTTGGTTTTACATCCACCGGTTATAAATCAACATTTGGTCGCAGAAAGCGTTTAAGCGGACTAAACTGTGGAAGTGACAGCCACATCACCAAGTCGACGGGTAGAGCGCAAGGAGAGGTTGCGGGGCGAAATCCTTGCGGCTGCCAGCAAAATGTTTGCCGATCGCGGCTACGAAGCCGTGACGCTTCGCGAGATCGCTAAAGAGATCGGCTATACGCACGCCGTGATCTATCAGCATTTCCCTGACAAATGGCACATTCTTGTTGAGTTGAGCAGCGAGACCATCGGGCTGATGGTTCAGGATTTCGACGCGATTGCCGCGAAACATCTTGTACCGAAAGAGCGTCTTTTCGCGACTTCACGCGGCTTGATTCAATTCTGCATTGCCCATCCACAGCAGTTCCGTAACGTGTTTTTCGGGCCTGAGAATCGCAACGGCGTCCGCGCTGGACAATATATCAACGACCTTGGCGCCCCATTGTTCGGACGTTTCGTGCAGCTCTTTTTCGATGTTGCCAAGGAAGAAGGATTGCCAAACAGGAATGACATAGTGGTAGCTCACACCTGGTGGTTTTCGATCTTTGGTCTCGCCACACTCATGGTCATCCAAGGGGCCGTGCCTGACTTGCCTGACCAGGCTCTTGTGGTCGAGCAAACGATCGCGACGCTTTGGGCGGGCGTTCAGGCTGTTCCGCGATTGCCGAAGAGTGCAATCTCTAAGCGATCCGGCCGATCCAGTACCTCAAAGCAATAACAGCTTCTATCTACTTAGGAGTCGGCACATTTTCCAGTACCAACACGTTGGTTGCCGAGAGCTGCGGTAGACCGGCATTGTTCCTATATGGACGAACTCGTGAGCTTGAATTCCATCTTTTCGACTCCACGAATCACCCTTACTCTCTTCATCTTCGGTTCGGATTTGTTCAGGATCTTGCGAAGGTCCACAAGAGACGTAACGGCTTGTCTCTCAATGGCAGTGACGAGATCACCCTTCCGGAAACCGAGCTCCTCTGCCCGGCTGCCCGCCGCAACCTTGTTGACGAGTAAGCCTGGCACATCGGGCAAGCCGACAGCTCGCCGCATTTTCGTCGAGGCGCGAGAAT
>Ga0302220_10003713_pt1 | contig 10449 bp, 9 predicted proteins | sample II_Palsa_E1_3_FD_194572 | JGI IMG/M metagenome (GOLD analysis project Ga0302220, IMG submission 194572) | Peat permafrost microbial communities from Stordalen Mire near Abisko, Sweden - II_Palsa_E1_3 | ecosystem: Environmental > Terrestrial > Soil > Palsa > Peat permafrost | place: Sweden... | reverse complement strand
AGCCCGACGTTCCCGGCCACCGGGAAGATGATGTCCGCGCCCTCGGTGATGAACGTCTGGGTGAGCTGCTGGCCGGCGGTCTGGTCGGTGAAGTTGCCGGTGAAGCTGCCGTTCTGGGTGGACTCGCTCCAGCCGAGCACCTGCACGTGCGTGCCGTGCTTGGAGTTGTAGTACTGCACGCCGTCGTAGAAGCCGTCCATGTAGATGGTGACGGTCGGCAGCTTCTCGCCGCCGAACGTCGCGACCTTGCCGGTCTTCGTCATGCCCGCCGCCAGGTAACCGCCCAGGAACCCGTCCTGCACGGTGTCGAACAGCAGCGCGTCGACGTTCTTCAGCGCCGGGGTGTAGGCGTTGTCCACGATCGCGAACTTGGCGCTCGGGTTCTTCTGGGAAGCGGTCTGCGTGGCACCCGCCATCAGGAACCCGACGGTCACGATGACGCCGCACTTCTTGCTGATGAACGTGTTGATGTTCGGCGTGTAGTCGCTCTGCGTCGTCGACTGCAGGTAGGTGACCGAGATCTTGCTGGGGTCGGCGGTCTGTGCTTCCTGCATGCCCTGCCACGACGAGGCGTTGAACGAACGGTCGTCGATGCCGCCGGTGTCGGTGACCATGCAGCCCAGGAACTTGCCTGCGGCCGAGGCCGAACTCGAGCTGCCGCTGGGCGTCGATGACGAGCTGCTGCTCGGCGCCGATGTACTGCTGCCGCACGCCGCGGCGAGCAGGCCCGCCACGGTCAGCACCGCGCTGGCCGCAAGCGTCTTCTTCACTGGTTACCTCCTGTTTCGCGGGGCACCATTGCCGCCTGTTTCGTGGGCAGTCGCCGCCCCCGGACCTCACGCGCGTTTCCAGGCCGCCGCCGACGTTTTCGCAGCGCATTCCCGCGCCGGGCGGAGCCGGTGCCGTACGCACCGTAATGGTCTCGATCATCTGGATCATCGCAGGTTAGTCCCGATGTGCCGGGGCGGGAAGGAGCGGCCCGGCCCTGCTGTGCCCCCGTTGCAAAATTGCAATCGGCCCGAGTCCGGACCCGCAATGAACTCCGCGGCGTCCCGTCGATGTCCTGCCAATACCCCGCCGCTAGCTGCACTGTTATCGTTCCTGTGTCGTGAGCACGATGTGTTCCCCTGTTAAACAGGTGAGTCCCGGGTGTTAAACAGAGGTGAATTGCGGTTGGAAATCGACTGGGCGGCTCTGCGGGCCCTGGCCGCGGAAACGGCCGGGCGCGCGCACGCACCGTATTCGCGGCTGCAGGTCGGCGCGGCCGGGCTGGTCAGCGACGGCCGGGTCATCGCCGGCTGCAACGTGGAGAACGCGTCCTACGGGCTGACGCTGTGCGCGGAATGCGGTTTGGTGTCGGCCCTGCACGCGTCGGGCGGCGGCGCGATCGCCGCGGTCAGCGTGTGCGGCCCGGACGGCCGCTTCCTGCTGCCGTGCGGCCGCTGCCGCCAGCTGCTGCTGGAAGCCGGCGGTCCCGGCTTGCTGGTCGATACCGACGCCGGGCCGGTGGAGCTGGAACGGCTGCTGCCGTCGGCGTTCACCGGAGCGGACCTGCCGGGAGCGGACGGCCCCGGTGCCTGAGCTCGGTGACCCGCCGGCGGCGCCGGCCGCAGTGGACCTGATCCGCGCCAAAGCGCGCCGTCGGCGTGGCCGCCTGGCGGCTCGGGGCCGGACGGGCCCGCAAGGAAGATCCGGTCAGCGCCGCCGCGGGGGTGCTGTGCCTGGCCAAGCCGGGGGACCAGGTCGAGGCCGGCCAGCCGGTGCTGGAACTGCGCACGGACACCGAGTCGCTGCTCACGGGGGCGCGGGCGGCGCTCGCCGGCGCCATCGAGATCGGCGGCGAGCCACCGCCCCCCGCGCCCCTGGTGATCGAGCGGATCAGCTCGGGAACTGGTCCGTCGTGAGGAACGAGAGCAGGTCGGCGCCCAGTTCCCGCTGGTAGTCGGCGGAGATGCCGTGCGGCGCCCCGTCGTACACCTTCAGCGCCGAATGCGGGAGCAGCTTGACCGACTGCTCGCCCGAGGCCTTGATCGGCACGATCTGGTCGTCGCCGCCCTGCGCGATGAACACCGGGACGTCGATGCCGGGCATTTCCGCGCGGAAATCGGTCTCGGAAAACGCCTTGATGCAGTCGTAGGCCGGCGCCAGGCCCACCTGCATGCCGAGCCGCCAGAACTGCTCGCGCAAGCCGTGCGAGATTTTGTTACCCGGGCGGTTCGCGCCGTAGAACGGCTCGGACAGGTCCATGTAGAACTGCGACCGGTCGGAGAGGACGCCCTCCCGGAGGCCGTCGAACACGGACCGCGGCGAACCTTCGGGCCAGTCGGGGGTCTGCAGCATGAGCGGCGGCACCGCGCCGGCCAGCACCGCGGAATGCACGCGCCCGGTGCCGTGGCGGCTGAGGTACCGCACGACCTCACCGCCACCGGTGGAGTGCCCGACCAGGGTGATGTCGTGCAGGTCGAGCTCGCCGATCACCGCCGCGAGGTCGTCGGCGTAGTGGTCCATGTCATGCCCGGAATAGGTCTGGGTCGACCGGCCGTGCCCGCGCCGGTCATGGGCGACCCCGCGGAAGCCGTTGTCCGCGACGAGCTTAAGAAAGACGTCCCAGTCGTCGGCATTCAGCGGCCAGCCGTGGCTGAATACGACGGGACGGCCCGAGCCCCAGTCCTTGTAGAAGATGTCGAGCCCCTCAGGCGTCCTGACCGTCGGCATGTGTCTTCCTCCTGACGCACGGGAGCCCGTCAGCTGGCGAGCTCGACAATGAGCTAATAGCGCGCCGCAGGACCAATTTTAAATGGCGGTCTAAAATTACCCTGCTTCGACATCTGGGTCGATAACGTTTGCATTGCATAGTTTCGGCCATGGCCAACCTAGTCGGTGGCCCGAGGCGACCGCAAGAGGCCGCAGCCAGCTCTTACTGTGCGTGATACCTGTGTAACGTAGGCATTCGACAGCGTTTCGGTTAGCCTAACGCGCGGCCTTATTGACGTAACGCCGGGCTCAATTGCCCGGCGCCGCGCGGGAACTGCCGCCGCAGGCGCCGGCGGTCGCCCGGCTCGGCTGAACAGGTGCGAGATCCGGCCCGCGCCGCGGTGCCAGCGTGGGTGTAGGCCCGGTTAATGCTTGGGTCCGAAAGGACGTCATACTCCCATCTTGCATGGCCCGATCGTTAACAATGGAGATGTGACCCTGACCCTGGACCAGATCCGGGCCGCGCCGAAGGTGCTGCTGCACGATCACCTCGACGGCGGCCTGCGGCCGGCGACCATCGTGGAGCTGGCCCGCGACATCGGCTACAACGACCTGCCGAGCACCGACCCGGAGGTGCTGGCCGCCTTGATGACCGGCGCCGCGCGGCGCGGCCACCTCGAGCTGTACCTGGAGCCGTTCAAGCACACGGTCGCGGTCATGCAGACCCCGGAGGCGCTGACCCGGATCGCCGCCGAGTGCGCCGAGGACCTGGCCGCCGACGGGATCGTCTACGCCGAGGTGCGGTTCGCCCCCGAGCTTCATCTGGCTGGCGGGCTCAGCCTGGACGAGGTGATCGAGGCCGTCCTCGCCGGTTTCCGGCTGGGCAGCGCCAGCTCCGGCGTCGCCGTACGTGCCCTGGTCACCGCGATGCGAACCACGGCGCGGTCGCTGGAGATCGCCGAGCTGGCCGTCCGTTACCGTGACCTGGGCGTGGTCGGGTTCGACATCGCCGGGGCGGAGGCCGGCTGGCCGCCCAGCCGGCACCTGGACGCGTTCGAGTACGTGCAGCGGGAGAACTTCCACATCACGATCCACGCGGGCGAGGCGTTCGGCCTGCCGTCGATCTGGGAGGCCGTCCAGTTCTGCGGGGCGGAGCGGCTCGGGCATGGGGTCCGGCTGGTCGATGACATCAAAACCGACCCGGACGGCACCGCGTCCCTCGGCCGGCTCGCCTCCTACGTCCGGGACCGCCGGATCGCGCTGGAGATGTCCCCGACCTCCAACATCCAGACCGGCGTGGCCGCCTCCATCGCCGAGCACCCGATCGGCCTGCTGCGCGACCTGTCCTTCCGCGTCACCGTCAACACCGATAACCGGCTGATGAGCGGGGTCACGCTGTCGTCGGAGCTGCACGCGCTGACGGAGGCCTTCGGCTACGGCTGGGCCGACCTCCAGTGGCTCACGATCAACGCGATGAAGAGCGCGTTCCTGCACTTCGACCAGCGCCTGGAGATCATCAACTCGGTCATCAAGCCCGGCTTCGCCCCGCTGGTTTAGGCGGCGGCTCCCGTTCGCCCGGAGATGAACCGCGGCACGGAAGCACGCGTTTGCTGCGCCAGGAGCACGCCCGTTCCATGTCCCGCGGAGCTGCTGCTGGCCGACCGCCGGAGGTCTCAGCTGGGGCAGTGCAGGTCCTGCAGCCTGTTCCGGCTGAGCGGCGGGTGGCGCCAGACGGCCTCGGCGCGGCGTCCGGCCAGGGAGCAGGTGATGTCCATCCGGTGCGGGGTCTCGAGGAAGATGACTTCGGCCCGGAACGTGCGGTCGTCGAGCCAGCCGCCGGAGGCGGCCACCGGGATGGTGTCGCCGTGGCCGTCAGCGGGGGCGGACACGGTCCACTCGTTGGCGCCGACGCCGAAGGTCAGCGAGTTGGCTGGCTCGATGAGGGTGATCTGGGCGCCGCCCGCCCCTGGGGCCATCGCCACCGAGCTGACCGTCGGCTGAATCTGGCCGCCGCCAAGGGCCCCGAAGACCTCCGTTGCCCCGCCGGCCCCTGAAGTCACGGTGAACTCCATCCCCGTCCACGAGGCCCAGCCCGCAGGCGCCGGGGCGGCGGCGCAGGCCGGCAGCGCCAGGCGGGCGAGCCGGTCCGTGAGCTCGTCGTGCGCGGACCCGGTATCCGGCGCGGTGGCGCCGAGGCCCGGTAGGAGGTGCGCCCACATGGCGTCGAGCACCGCCTGCATCTGGAGCGTGTAGGCGGTGGTGACGACGACCGTGTCGTGCTCGGGCAGGATCACGCAGAACTGCCCGAATGCCCCGTCGCCGCGGTATCCGTGCCGGGCCATCCAGAACTGGAAGCCGTAGCCCTGCTGCCAGTCGGGATTCTCCCCGCCGGGGTTGCCGACCTGCTTCGAGGTCGCCTCGGCGACCCACTGCTCGGGGATCAGCTGGACTCCGTCCCACCGGCCTCGCTGCAGATAGAGCTGCCCGAGCTTGGCGATGTCCTCGGTGCGGGCGTGCAGGCCGCTGAAGCCCTGCTCCCGGCCGGGCGGGAACGTCTGCCAGCCAACGTGCCCGATACCGAGCGGGTCGAACAGGCGGGGCCGCAGGTACTGGGTCAGCGGCAGCCCGGCGTTGCGCTGGATGATGCTGGCCAGCGTGTACGTGCAAGGCTGGCTGTAGGCGAAGGCCGTGCCCGGCTTACGGTCGGGCGGGATCAGCAGGAACCCCCGCACCGGCTCGGCCGGGTCGTAGGCGAGCGCCTCGCCCAGCATCTCGCGGGTATGGCCGCTGGCCATCGAGGCGACGTGCCGGATCTTCACCGACCGGCTGCGCGGATCGGTGATGTCGGCCGCGAACTCGCCGAAGTGGGAGACGACGGTGTCGTCGAGGTCGAGCAGGCCCTCGGCCTGCGCGAACGCCGCGGCGGTGGCGGTGAAGCTCTTGCTCAGTGAGTACAGCAGCTGGGGCCGTTCGGCGCTGTACGGCGCCCACCAGCCCTCCGCGACCACGTGCCCGTGCCGCAGCACCATCAGGCTGTGCATCTCGACGCCGGGATGATCCTGCACGGCATCGAGGAAGCGGAGGATCGCGGCCGGGTCGACCTGCTGATCTTCCGGCGCGCCGCGCGGCAGTGAGCTGGCCATGACGCGAGCCTAGGATACGGCGGGGGACAGGGCCGGTCAGGCCCGGGCCATCTCCTGGTCGGCCAGCGCCCACAGCCACCGGGCGTACGCGTGCGGCCCGTCGCCGACCGCGCGGTCCATGGTGCCGTTGAGCGCGCGGACGTAGCTGCCTCCGGCGTTGCTGATGTCCACCGGCAGACAAGCTGGGCACAGCTGGAGCAGGAGAAGGTAATCCGGCGGCAGGAGCGCGAAGCATAGCCTCCCGCCGGGCAGCGATCGCCTCGCCGCTCCCCAATGGTGACTAGTTCCTGGAATCGTCGGCTTTGAATCCTGGGGCCGAAGGCCAATGCCGCTTAGCCTAAATTCGATCGCTTAGAGACCTTTAATTTGTGATGTCCGTTGGGTGTTTCACGGGTCCAGGTCATCCGCACGGCCTGAAGAAAATCCTGTACCGGCCCTGCCTTATCGAAGGCTGCTTCGCCGGAACAGGGCTGACCCCTGGGTGATGGCGTGATCCCGAGTACGGGCGGCCCGATCTCTCTCTTCAGGGGTGGGGGTTTCGTGAGTTGCCTGGTGTCGCTGGAGGTTGCGTTGGTTCTGACGGCCTGGCGGCCGGGGTGAAGTAAATCTTGTCCAGGCGGCAGGGGCCAGTGCGTAAGGTGGCGGCGCGGCGGATGGCGCGTGCTGCGCCTGGCGGTAGTTCGCGATGGATGGTCTCGCCCTGGAGCGCTGTGGCGCAGGCGGTGTACAGGGGAGCTTGGAGGCCGTACTTGCCCCGCCCGCCTGATTACCCGCAATGACCGGCCATAGGGCGGGCCCGGGGATAGTTGACCCGGGCCCGTCGTGCGTTTGGCTGTTACAGCCGCATCCAGCCGCCGAGAGACGGCCAGGTGCCCATCCTCATCCAGATGTTGTTGTCGGTGCCGAGCACGAACACATATGTCTTCCCGCCGGGCACAGTCGTTGCCGTCACGCCGGAGGTCAGCCGGCCGCCGAGCGACGTCCAGGGGCCTGTGGGCGCGACCGGCAGCATACTCGGCCGGCACCAGAGCGCATTGTCCAGGCCACGCGCGAAGACCTCGACTCCTGGCACCGTGCGGGTGATCCCAGGAGTAGCGGTGGTCAGGCCGCCGAAATCGGTGTACCCGTTATTCATGCCGATCCGGCCGAACACCGAGACGTGCCGGTCAGGGTTAGCGATGGCGAACAGGCCGTTACCCGCGCCAGGCCCGGTGCCTGCCATGACTGCGCCGCCCAGCGGGGTCCAAGGCCTCCACGCCCCGGCTCCGAAGACCCTGTACCAGATCACGCCGTCGGTACCGCGGGCGAATACGTTGAGCGCACCGAACTGGTCGGTCATATCGGCCGCCGCGCCGGGCGCGGAGGTGAGGGTGCCGCCCAGGGACTGCCAGCCGCTCCACCCGGACGCTGTCTGGTGCCGCCACCACAGCGCGTTATCTGTCCCGCGGCCGAGCACCGCCAGCACCGCACCCGGGGACAGCACCCCCGCCGGGACCACGACTGCCGCGGGCCCGCCGATCAGGCGGCCACCCAGGGCGATAGCGGCTTGTCCGGGCTGGGCCGCGTTCCGCACATACACGGCCTGGTTGGTGGCGGTGTAGGCCAGGTACACCGTCGATGCCGACCGTGCGGCCGCACTCATCGTGACGCCGGGCGCCGAGCGCGGCGGTGCGGCGGCCGCGCTAGCGGGCGGGCCGACGGCCAGTCCTGCCAGCAGGCTCCCGCCCGCCAGCATCGCGAGCAGCAGCTTGGTCGCCCGGTGCTTCCAGCTGCTGACTAGCATGCCGTGAGCGCCATTCATTTTAACTGATCGCATCGCGCACCCCTTTCCCAGATGTGCGCACCGCCACCAGGCCCCACTCGACGCTGCTTGATCACAGACGGTCCAAGCAATCGGGTTTAACAGGCGACATGGATTTAACGTCCGAATCGGACATTGCCGGGGATGATCTTCCTGTAGTGGAAAGCTCTCGCGACACGCGAGACGACAGGAGAAGACGTGGCCCCGGCACGCAAGCCGCTGACCATGGAAGACAGGGAAGACATTTCCCGCGGACTGGCGAAAGGACTGGAAAATAAGGACATAGCCGCCTCGATCGGGCGGGACGAATCGGTCGTGTCCCGGGAAATAGCACGGCACGGCGGGCGCGAAGCGTATCGTGCATGGAAGGCCGGCGCGGCCGCACGAGAATCGCGGAGCCGTCCGAAGGAACGTAAAATAGACAATGACCGGGAACTGTGCGAAAGGGTCACGGGCGGCCTGAGGAAAGGCTGGTCACCGGAGCAGATAGCGGGCAGGCTGCGCTTCGCGCGTAACCGGGGAGAAACGGATATGTCCGTATCGCACGAGGCAATCTATACCTGGATCTACGCCCAGCCGAAAGGCGAGCTGGCCCGTGCCGGGATTGTCCTGCGCACCGGCCGTGAGCAGCGGAAACCCCGCGGGCGCAAGAAGAGCACAGGCGCGAAGATCGTCGGGATGCGGTCCATCGGCGAGCGGCCGGCCGAGGCGGCGGGCCGCCAGGTGCCCGGCCACTGGGAAGGCGACCTGGTCATCGGCAAGGCGGGCAAATCGGCCATGGGCACCCTGGTCGAGCGGGTCAGCCGGTTCCTGTGCCCCGTCGCGCTCCCGGACGGGCACGACGCGGACTCGGTCAAAGACGCCCTCTTCGATGCCGTGAAAGACCTGCCGGCGCACCTGCGCAAGTCGCTGACCTGGGACCAGGGCACCGAGATGGCCCGGCACGCCGCCCTCACCGTCGCGGCGGACCTTCCCATCTATTTCGCCCATGCCCATTCCCCGTGGGAGCGCGGTACCAATGAGAACACCAACGGCCTGATCCGGGAATACTGGCTCTTCGAACTTAACCGGGATGGGGTTTCTGGCTGGTTACCTGGCGTGTTCTCCTGGCGGTTGCGGTGCGTGATGGGCGCCGTTTGCCACGGGTGCAGGCGATGCGGACGCGCCTGCGCTGGTTCGCGGGGTTGCGGAAACCGTAGGCGAGGCGCGCTTCGAGCTTGGCGAGCCGGTTCAGGCTCTCGGAGGTGGCGTTCGTGACGCCGGCCAGGACCGCGCAGACGATCTGGTCCTCCCACCGGGAGATCGTGGTGGCCAGGCTGAGCAGTTCGGGGATGTCGTCGTTGCGGGCGCACCAGTCGTAGAAGGCGGAGAGCCGGTCCCGGACGTTACGCTCGCACGGGACCGAGCCGGTGACGCGGGCGCGCAGGTTCAGGACGTCGCGGAGTTTCTCCTTGCCGATCCAGGCGGCGGCGATCTCCTGCCCGGCCGGATCCGCCTGCAAGGTGCTGACGATCTTGGCGAACTGGGCGGGTGAGAGGTGCTCCAGGTCGCGGGCCAGCAGGTTCTTGATGCCGTACTCGGGGTCGCCGGAGCGGCCGCGCCGCCCGTACTTGCCGCGGACCACCCGGCGGCGCACGTCGCCGGTCATCTTCACGGCCAGGTGGACAACGTGGAACAAGTCCACCGCGATCTGCGCGCCGGGCAGCATCCGGCGCACCGCGGAGGCGTAGATGGAGCACATGTCGATCGCGACCACCCGGATCGCGTCCCGCCAGCCGGGGGCGGCCTGCGCCAGCCAGTACGCGGCGTCATCGGCGGTGCGGCCCTCCACCTGCCCCAGCAGCCCCTGATCCCCGGACAGGTCGAAGAAGCAGGTGTGCCACCGGTCGGCGAGCAGCAGGTATTCCCCGGTCTGCTCATCGATGCGCCACCGGGGCCGGCCGCGGCGGTGCTCGTCGATGCCCAGGTGCGCCACCGGCGCGGGGGGCTGCTCCAGCACCGGGTCCGCCGCGGCGGCGAACGCGTCGTGCGCCACCGGCCAGGAGATCCCGGCGTGCCGGGCCGCCTCCGATGGCGTGATGCCCCGCCCGGCGACCTCGGTCCCGGCCTGCTCCCGCAGCCGCCGCGTGAGCCGGCAGCGCGGCGGCACCTGCGGCACCCGCTCGGTGAACGTCTTGCGCCGGCAGCCGGGCGCATCGCATTTCCAGCGGCGCTTGACCCACCACACCGCCACCGGGTCACCGCCCCGGCGGACATCCCGCGGCCGGGCCAGCACGGTGTCGTGCCGGCGGTCTGAGACCGTCCCGCAGTCCGGGCACGCCGCCGCAGCCGGGTCACCGGTGACCGCCCATACCTCCAGCGTGCCGTCCGGCAGCGCCTGCGCATCGGTGACCTGCAAGCCCTCCACGCCGAACAGCACAGACGCCGTATCCTGGAACACGATGCCCGCGGCTTTCTGATGATCTTGGATCCTGTGGTAAGGCCCAAGATCGTAAAAGCCGCGGGCTTCCTGATCACTGCGGCGCGCCGTACGCAGGTCAGATCACCCGGATCAGGTGCCCGGCACGTTCAGCAACATCCTGAGGTCACTCAGAGTTATCGAGCAGCAACGACATCCCGGTTAACTTCGAAGGCCCAGGAAACCCTCGCCAGCGTACGAGGTGCTGTAATGCTCGATCTCCTTCAGATAACCGTAAGCGGGCTTTCCCTGGTACGGATCCGGCACCTCTTCGTAATAACGCATGATCTCCTGGATGGCCGGGTAGGCGTCGACGTAGTGCCAGAACCGCTCCCGTGCCCCGCCGGGCGGCG
>Ga0302220_10003709_pt1 | contig 10455 bp, 7 predicted proteins | sample II_Palsa_E1_3_FD_194572 | JGI IMG/M metagenome (GOLD analysis project Ga0302220, IMG submission 194572) | Peat permafrost microbial communities from Stordalen Mire near Abisko, Sweden - II_Palsa_E1_3 | ecosystem: Environmental > Terrestrial > Soil > Palsa > Peat permafrost | place: Sweden... | reverse complement strand
GTGGCCGACGATTATAACGGCGGCCTTAAGCGCGGTTTGGCGTTGCGCGGCGTTGTGTTAAGTCATGCAACCGTCGTCAGCCGTCTTCACCCGTAGTACGCGCGCGGGGCACTTGCGGCGCGTCGGGCTTATGACACGCTCGACGCGCCGGAAGTGCCCCGCGCGGGAATCACATCTTGACGGGAGCGGACACGCCAATCAGCGCGAGGCCGTTTTCGAGCACCTGACGGGTAGCGGCAAGCAACGCGATGCGAGCGTTGCGCACGCCCTCTTCCTCCACCAGCACGCGCTCCGCATTGTAGAACGAGTGGAATTCGCCCGCGAGGTCACGCAGATAGAACGCGACCGCGTGCGGCGCGAGTTCGTCCGCTGCGTGCGAGAGCATGTCCGGATACTCGGCGAGCTTGTTCAGCAGCGCCATCGCGCGTTCGCTCGAGAGCGGCGCAAGATCGACGTTCGGCAGCGTCTCTGCATTGCCGGCGTATTTCGTCTTCCAGTCGCCGAGGATCGTGCAGATCCGTGCGTGCGCGTACTGCACGTAATACACCGGATTTTCGTCGCTTTGCTTGAGCGCCAGGTCGATATCGAAGACGAATTCTGTATCAGCCTTACGCGAGATCAGGAAGAAACGCACGGCGTCGCGGCCGCGGCGAATGGTGTCTTCATCAATCTGGTCAGGCGCTACTTCCTCGCCCGGCGTCATGCCCCCCGACCATTCGATCAGGTCGCGCACCGTCACATAGCTGCCCGCGCGCTTCGAGATCTTCACTTCCACGCCGTTGCGCATGACCGTGACCATCTTGTGCAGCACGTAGTCGGGGTAACCCTTCGGAATGCCGATGCCAAGCCCCTGCAGCCCCGCCCGCACGCGAGCGATGGTGCCGTGGTGGTCCGAGCCCTGCACGTTGATGACCTTGGTGAAGCCGCGCTGCCACTTCGCCACGTGATACGCGACGTCCGGCACGAAATACGTGTACGTGCCGTCGGACTTGCGCATCACGCGGTCTTTATCGTCGCTGTCGTCGGTCGTGCGCAGCCATAGCGCGCCGTCCTGCTCGTAGGTCTTGCCGGCGGCGATCAGCGAGTCGACGGTGGCTTGCACGCGTCCCTCGTTATACAGCGACGACTCCAGGTAGAACTGGTCGAAGTCCACGCCGAATGCGGTCAGGTCCAGATCCTGTTCGTGGCGCAGGTACGCGACGGCAAAGACGCGAATGGCGTCGATATCGCCGACATCGCCCTTCGCCGTCACCGGCGCGCCGTCCTTGGCCGCGACCGTCGCACCGGCCAGGTAATCGCGTGCGATGTCCGCGATGTACTCGCCGTTGTACGCGTTTTCCGGCCACTCCTTGTCGCCCGGCGCAAAACCGCGGGCGCGCAGTTGCGTGGACATGGCGAGATTGCCGATCTGCACGCCGGCGTCGTTGTAGTAGAACTCGCGATGCACCGCGTTGCCTTGCGTGCCGAGCAGGTTCGCCAGCGCGTCGCCGAGCGTGGCCTGGCGGCCGTGGCCGACGTGCAGCGGCCCGGTCGGGTTGGCCGAAACGAATTCGATCAGCACGCGTTTGCCTTCGTCGCGGGCGTTGTAGCCGTAGCGCGCGCCTTCGACGATAACCGCCGGCACCACGGCCTGTTTCGCCGCTGCCGCCAGCCGCAAGTTGATGAAGCCCGGACCGGCGACTTCGGCGGCGTCGACCAGGCCAAGAGCTGCCGGCAGCGCGAGCACCGCATCCACGATCTGCTGCGCCAGTTGGCGCGGATTCGCGCGCAGCGGCTTGGCGAGTTGCATGGCCACGTTCGACGCCACGTCACCGTGCGCCGCGACTTTCGGGCGCTCCAGGACGATGACCGGCTCGACAAAGTTCGCTTCCGATGCGCCTTGCGACGCCTGTACGACCTGCTTGACCGCGTCGGCGAGCAGCGTTTCGAGGGTATGTTTTTGTGCGGGCAGCATGCTGATTCTTAAATCCGGTAATTGTTTGCTTGCTTGTTTATTTCTATCCACGCGCTCGCTGCGAACGCGGCAAAAACGTGCAATCGAGTTCAAACGCCGGCGTGACGCGTGCTCAAAAGTCTCAGTCCTGTTTCAATCCATTACGCTCGTTCGGCGCGCAGAGGACTTCGGACACTCGGTCAAGTCGCTACGCACGTCTGCGTATGCGCGTCCGCAAGCATAGCCGGAGCCGGTTGCAGCGATAACGCCAAAACCGGGGTTTTGTAACCGGTGCAACATTTGCTCGGGTAAAACGGGATTTTAGCAGGTGCTAATATGTCGAATCAGGGTCGAGTCGGGAAAACGAGCCAGGAATTAACACAATGCGCCGGCGTGTGATGGTGTGGCCTGGACTCTTGCCACGCCTGGCGCATCTCGCTCATTAGCCACCAAAGGCCAACATAAGGGAAAGGACCTTGTCATGCTGATCACATTTAAAACCAGAGCTGCACCAGACGTTCAGATGCTCGACAACCTCGCTGATTACCTGCTTGGCATCATCGGCAAGCGGCTTGGCGAGCGCGGCGTCATTACGCACGAAGAACTCCCTGAATGCATCCAGAAGCTGGAGTCGGCGGTTGCGACAGACAAACAGGAACGCGCCGAACACGATGGCCACTTCCACGAAGGCGAGCCCGGCCATGAACCGCACGAGATTCCCGTCGGTCTGGCGCAGCGCGCTTACCCGTTCCTCGACATGATGCGCCTCGCGCATCAGGCGGAGGGCGACATCCTGTGGGGCGTTTGAGCCTGGGTGACGTGGCGGGATTGACCCATTGACTCAGCCGGAAGCGAACCAATGGTGTAAGCGTTAAAAAAACCCGCCTCGTTGCCGAAGCGGGTTTTTTTGTTCCGATGAATCCAGGGCCGTAGAACGCTTACTGCGCGGCTCCGGATGCAGGCATGCTCGCGCCTTTCTTCGCACGCGGCTTGCGGGGCTTTTTCTTGTGCTCCGTGATGGGCGGCGAATAGCTCGACGCGGTGCTCGAGCTTGCGCCGCCCTGCGCGAAGGCAGCCGTACTTCCCGACGTGAACAGCACAGCAACAGCAACGGCGAGGACAGGCGACAGCTTGATCATTTTCGACTTTCTCCGTGACGATTTGAAGGAATGCGTGACCGCCGCCATGACGGCCTTTGCACCCCTTCGAGTGTAAGGAAAATCAAAATAACCGTAATAGACTTCGCCAATATTGCGTCTTTGTGATTCCCGGTATTTGGCTGCGCCTGGTTTTTGCCTAGAGTAAGGGCGCCAGTGCGCGTTCGGCATCGTTCTTCGAAATCGCCATGCGTTGCGCGAAACTTTCGACCTGATCGTCGGCGATCTTGCCGACCGAAAAGTACGTGCTTTCCGGATGCGCGATGTAAAAGCCCGACACGCTCGCTGCCGGCAACATGGCAAGCGACTCGGTCACCGTCATGCCGATTTCGTTCGCTTGCAGCACGTCGAACATGTCCTGCTTCACCAGGTGGTCCGGGCACGCCGGATAACCCGGCGCAGGACGAATTCCCCGATACTTTTCTTCGATCATGGCGGTGTTGTCGAGTGTTTCGCCCGCTGCGTAACCCCACAGTTCGCGACGCACCCGCGCGTGCAGCGCTTCGGCAAAGGCTTCAGCAAAACGATCGGCCAGTGCCTTCAGCATGATTGCGCTGTAGTCGTCGTTGTCGGCTTCGAACTGCTTCTCTTTCTTGTCGATGCCCAGGCCCGCCGTCACCGCGAACATGCCGATGTAGTCCGCCACGCCCGAGTCCTTCGGCGCGATGAAATCCGCGAGCGAGCGGTTGGAACGCTGCACGCCATCCACGATCGGACGCACGGTTTGCTGGCGCAAGTTACGCCATGTCATGGCGACTTGCGTGCGGGTATCGTCGGTATAGATTTCGATGTCGTCGTCGTTCACCGTGTTCGCCGGCAGCAGCATCACCACGCCGTTCGCCTGCAGCCAGCGGCCCTGGATGATGCGTGAGAGCATCGACTTGCCATCGGAGAAAACGCGCCGCGCCGATTCGCCGACGATTTCATCGTTGAGAATGGCCGGATAGGGGCCGGCGAGGTCCCAGGTCTGGAAGAACGGCGCCCAGTCGATGTAATTCGCCAGGTCTGCGAGATCGTAATTCTTGAAAATGCGCCGCCCGATGAAGGTCGGTTTCTTCGGCTCGTAGCTCGCCCAGTCGATTTTCGTCTTGTTCGCGCGCGCTTCGGCGTAGGTGACCATGGGTGTCGCCTTGCGGTTCGCGTGCTGCGTGCGAATGCGTTCGTAGTCTGTCTTGAGGTCTGCGAGGTATTTTTTCGCGCCCTCGTCAGAGAGCAGGCTCGACGCCACCGATACCGAGCGCGACGCATCCGGCACGTAGACCACCGGGCCATCGTAATGCGGGGCAATTTTCACGGCCGTGTGCACGCGTGAGGTCGTTGCGCCGCCGATCAGCAGCGGCGTTTGCTTGCCGCGGAAATAGTCGTCGCGTTGCATTTCGGACGCAACGTACGCCATCTCTTCAAGGCTCGGCGTGATCAGCCCCGACAAGCCGATGATGTCCGCGCCTTGTTCTTTCGCCATCGCAAGGATGGTCGCGCAGGGCACCATCACGCCCATGTTGACGACTTCGAAGTTGTTGCACTGGAGCACGACCGAGACAATGTTCTTGCCGATGTCGTGTACATCGCCCTTGACCGTCGCGATCACGATCTTGCCCTTCGGCCGGACGTCCTCGCCGGCATCGGCCATGCGCTGCTTCTCTTCCTCGATGTACGGAATCAGGTGCGCCACGGCTTGCTTCATCACGCGCGCCGACTTGACCACTTGCGGCAGGAACATCTTGCCCGCGCCGAACAGGTCGCCGACGATATTCATGCCGTCCATCAACGGCCCTTCGATCACGTTGATCGGCCGGCCGCCTTCAGCTTCAATGCGCGCCCGAACTTCCTCCGTATCTTCCACGATGAAGTTCGTGATGCCATGCACCAGCGCGTGGGCGAGGCGTTTATCGACGGGCTGGTTGCGCCATTCGAGGTTCTCTTCTTTCTTCGCGGCGCCGGTTTTGAATTTATCGGCGATTTCGAGCAAGCGATCCGTGCCGTCGTCACGACGGTTCAACACCACGTCTTCCACGCGTTCGCGCAGTTCGGGATCGAGATCCTGATATACGCCGAGCTGACCCGCGTTCACGATACCCATGTCCATGCCGGCCTGAATCGCGTGGTAGAGGAACACGGTGTGGATGGCTTCACGCACCGGATCGTTGCCGCGAAACGAGAACGACACGTTCGACACTCCGCCGCTGATCTTCGCGTGGGGCAGGTTTTCCTTGATCCAGCGCGTAGCGTTGATGAAGTCGACGGCGTAGTTGTTGTGCTCTTCAATGCCCGTGGCGATCGCGAAAATATTCGGATCGAAGATGATGTCTTCCGGCGGGAAGCCCACTTCGTTCACGAGGAAATCGTACGAGCGCTTGCAGATCTGCGTCTTGCGTTCGTAGGTATCGGCCTGGCCGTCTTCGTCGAAGGCCATCACGACGGCGGCCGCGCCGTAGCGGCGGATCAGCGTGGCGTGATGGCGGAACGCGTCTTCGCCTTCCTTCAGCGAGATCGAGTTCACGACCGCCTTGCCCTGCACGCATTTCAGCCCCGCTTCGATCACTTCCCACTTCGACGAGTCGATCATGATCGGCACGCGCGAAATATCCGGTTCGGAAGCGATCAGGTTCAGGAATCGAACCATGGCCGCTTTCGAATCGAGCATGGCCTCGTCCATGTTGATGTCGATGATCTGAGCACCGTTCTCAACCTGCTGGCGCGCAACAGCCAGCGCTTCGTCGAACTGGTTGTTGAGGATCATGCGGGAAAACGCCTTCGATCCCGTGACGTTGGTCCGCTCACCCACGTTGATGAAGAGCGAGCCGTCGGTGACGTTGAACGGCTCGAGGCCGGAAAGGCGCATGGTGTGATCGGTCATGGTGTCTCTGGCGTTGCAGCGTGATTGTCTTGTCGAAGGGCTTGGGCGTCGTGTCAGGCAGTCAGGCAGTCAGGCAGCTTCACGATAGTGCGACGGCCACTTTCTTGGCTTCACGTCAGCCAGAGCCTTCGCGATTTCCGCTATATGTTCGGGCGTCGTCCCGCAGCACCCGCCCGCCAGATTCACCAACCCCGCCTGCGCAAATTCCTTCAGCAAGCTGGACGTGACATCGGGCGTTTCATCGAAGCCAGTATCGCTCATCGGGTTCGGCAAGCCGGCATTCGGATAACACGAGACATACGTGTCGCAGAGCTTCGACAACTCAGCGATATACGGCCTCATCAGCGCCGCACCCAACGCGCAGTTCAAACCAAACGTCAACGGCCGCGCATGACGCAGCGAGTTCCAGAACGCCTCGACCGTCTGCCCCGACAGGATGCGCCCCGAAGCATCGGTCACGGTGCCCGAAATCATGATCGGCAGCAGTTCACCGGTGTCCTCGAACAACTGATCGAGCGCGAATAACGCGGCCTTCGCGTTCAAGGTGTCGAAGATGGTTTCGACGAGGAACAGATCGCAGCCGGCATCCATCAGCGCCTTCGCCTGCTCGTAATACGCCTGGCGCAGTTCGTCGAAGCTCACGTTGCGCGCGGCCGGGTCGTTGACGTCCGGCGAGATGCTCGCGGTCTTCGGCGTCGGTCCGATCGCGCCCGCGACAAAGCGCGGCTTGTCCGGCGTCGAGTACTTGTCGCACGCCTCGCGCGCCAGCTTCGCCGACTGCATGTTCATTTCGACCGCCAGCGATTCCATGCCGTAATCGGCCTGCGCCACGGTCGTTGCGCCGAAAGTGTTCGTCTCTAGAATGTCCGCGCCGGCAGCCAGATACTGCTCGTGAATTTCAAGAATCACATGCGGCTGCGTGATCGACAGTAACTCGTTATTGCCCTTGATATCGCGGGGATAGTCGGCAAAACGTTCCCCGCGATACGCCGCTTCGTCGAGCTTGTAACGCTGGATCATGGTGCCCATCGCGCCGTCGAGAATGAGAATGCGCTGTTCCAAAAGGGCAGGTAACACGGCGCCGCGCGAGTACGGGCGGCGCTCTGCAGCAGATTTCGAGTCGACAGTTTCGGGCGACGGATTCATGATTGACATGGCTCCAAACAGGCTGAAATAGCCCAACATTGTATCTGTAGTAGGGCACGAACGCTTTCTTATGGCGCTTTCCAAAACACCACGCAATCAAGCGTCATGAACAAAAAACCCCGCCACTTTCGTGGCGGGGTTTTTTAGGGGTGTCGCTGGATGTTCCAACCGCTTGGTCGACGCTACAACGCGCAATACCGCGCGCAATACCGTTTAGTGAAGGATCACTGGCTGGTTCATCAAGATGTCGAACTGGCCGAGAAACTCGTCCACATCCTCCAAAGATTGTTCTTCCTGCATCAACTTCTGGACATGCTCGCGAAAACGGGCCGCGAGTGCGCCATCAATGAAGATTTCGCGCTGCATGGTCTTGTCCACGATCTCGTAACCCCCGGCTTTCATCGCGAGATGATTGTCCTGCGGCGGAAATTCGACTACACAATAATTAGGGCTGTTGTAGATCATTTGCATGGCGACACTCCTTATTCCTGTTTGCCCGTAAGGCGTTTCAGCGTCTTACATTGAGCGTTTGGGTTGGAATTCAAGGGGTGGCCTCGACGTAAGACCGAAAGCCCATCGAGGACCTTTGTTAGACATTCTCCCGCAAAAATGTTTCCAGAAGTGCCCTGAAACGCTGTGTTTCTTCTACTGGGGACAGATTTGACGCGTCAAGTATTGCGAATCTTGCATTCATGCTTGAATTCACCACCGCTTTCGTCTGCATCGACCGCAATTACCCGCCTGGGTGTTTTAATCAATGTCGATTGCCCCTTAGATCGAAATCGCGGATCGCTTCGGTGATCCTGGCGAAACCTTCAACCGATGTACGTACAACCGTTTTACCTCGCGCCCAACTGCTTGATCGACACTTGCATGCTGGCTCTGTCAAGAGGCGCCATCAGTTCGGGATCGAACTATCTTCAGACATCCTCGCACGTTCTGGCATCACCTGTTTAACGGAGTTTTTTGCCGAATCTTTACCTTCACTCAGATTATCCGGCCTGACTTAAGCCAGCGTTAAATCGCCAGCGTTCAATCGAACAGATGTCAGGGTTTGTCGGATATGGGCGCGGCGGGTGTTGCATCTTCAGACGCATCCGGCGTGCCCGCACCGGATTGACCCGGTGTCGCGGACGGCGGTTGCAGCTTGCCGCGCCAGAGCATTTCGATCTGCATGCCGTTCGGCTCCGTCTGCAGAATACGCACGGGCAGCCAGCCCAGCGCGGGTGCGAGCCAGATGTCGAGACGCCGGCGATCACCGTCTCGTCGTGGCAGGCGGGTGAAATGGCGAGCCTGCACGTTGCCGTCAGCGGTCTGGACGTTTTCATCGCCGACGGTTTCTATCGGCCAGATTTCGTTGCTGTCGTTATCGGCAACGCTGAATTGACGCACTACGCCGGGTTTGTAGGCATCGGGCGAACCGCGTACGAGGCTCGATAGCTGCATGACAACGCTGAAACGATCTTCAGCGCCATCGGCCAGCGGCTGGTTGTTGGGTGTGCGTGTATAGACCAGTTGTTTCGTGGTGCGATCGAAGACGGTGATGTCGGCGGCGCGGCGGCCACGTTGCTCCGAGTATTGCTCGGGGGCAATGCCGAAACCGTCGATATGGCCCTTGCTGGAATACACATACGGTCCGACGAACGGCAAGGGGATGGACACCACCATCTCGTAGTGCTGGCCGTCATTGACCCAGTGGATCGTGCCGATCTGGTTCATCACGCCATTGATCCGTGTGTCGTAACGAAGTTCGCCCGACGGTGGGACACTGAATTTGTCGCCGGTTGCGGCGGCGGCTGCGGTAGCCGCTGCGGTAGCCGCCGCTTGAGAGGCCGCAGCGTCGCGCGCTGCTTTCGCGGCGGCCTGTGCGGCTGCTGCTTGCGCTGCCACTGCTTGAGCTGCCTGCTCGGCCTGAGCAGCTTGAGCTACTTGCGCCGCCTGAGCCGCCTGCATGGCTTGTGCAGTTTGCGCTGCCGTGATGGCGTGCGTGGGTTGGGGTGGGGGCACGGGCTTTGGCTCGGGAGCGGGCGGTGGCGGCGCGACAGGCGTCGGGGCTTGCGCTATCGGCTTGGGCGTTAGCAACTCCACTTGCACCGGGACATGTTCAGCCGGCTGCTCCGGATTCGATGCATTCCGGCTTCTATCCACCCAGCGCCCCGCGGCCCAATGCAGTGCCAGAACAACGAGCAGCACGATCAGCCACACGACCCATCGATTGGAAGGGTCGGCGGGCAAATTGCCGGACGATGCGCCGGAAAGGGCGCGACGGCGGCGAAGCAGGGAGAACGGCATCGGCTGGCTCGGAAACGCGCGTGATCAGGTGAGCGGTAAAACGCTGCCGGGGAACAATCGGCAACGATCATGACGGAACGCGAATGATCAAAGGACCAAGCATGATCAAAGGACCAAACGAAACGCGCACGAAAGGCATATGACTCGCGGGCACGCCGCGATGTTCCTCGCTCGTGAGGATCGTACGATCCTCACGTCTTACCGTTCGCCCGGTTTATACCCGAGTTCGTAAGAAAGCTGCCCCGCGCATTCTCGTAAGGCAGTGTCAATCTCGCCGCCCCAGCGGGTATCGAATGATCCTTCGTGGCCGAGCGCGATCAGCCCGAGCGCGAGGTCGCCGGTCGAGTCGAACACCGGCGTGCAGAAGGCATGGATGGTGGGCAGCAACATGCCCTCCACGCGCGCCGCGCCGCGGGCGCGGATCTCGGCCAGCACTGGTTCGATATCCGTCATCGACTGCCGCGTGGCAGCGAGTTCGCGATCGAGCATCGCTTGCGTCTTGCTGCGCGGGAGCCATGCGGCAAACAACAAACCCGTCGCCGATGACAACAGCGGCATCACATCGCCCAGTTTCAACGCAGCCTTCGCCGGATAGCTCGACTCCATCCAGTGCACGACGGTCGGGCCCTGATTGCCCCACACCGCGATCCCCACGGTGAGGTCAAGCCGGTCGCGCAACCCCGTCAGCGCGATGCGCGCGAGCTTTACGCCATCGACTCGGGCAAGCCGCGCCAAACCCATCTGCAACGCAAAACCACCCAGCTCATAGCGTCCGGATACCGGGTCCTGAGAGACTGCGCCAAGCCGCTGGAAACTCACCAGGTAACGATGCGCTTTCGCCGGACTCATGCCGGCGCGCTGGGCGAGATCGCGCAGCATCATCGCGCGCGGCTCGTTGGTCAGGACGTCGAGCAGGCGGAAGCCGACTTCGATCGACTGGATGCCGGAGCGGAATTTTTCCTCGGTGGCGTCGGCGATGTCGCTTGAGTCAGTGGAATCGGCGGAGTCGATGGCGTCGTCGGCTTCGGCCTGTTCGGATGAGGGCAACGCGGACGAACCGGGACGGCTGG
>Ga0302220_10003703_pt1 | contig 10464 bp, 9 predicted proteins | sample II_Palsa_E1_3_FD_194572 | JGI IMG/M metagenome (GOLD analysis project Ga0302220, IMG submission 194572) | Peat permafrost microbial communities from Stordalen Mire near Abisko, Sweden - II_Palsa_E1_3 | ecosystem: Environmental > Terrestrial > Soil > Palsa > Peat permafrost | place: Sweden... | reverse complement strand
CTTAACTGGCTCCTGAGAAACGCGTATTTACAGGGGCCAGTCAGCGCGAAACCGAGACGATCAAACGCAGCGTCCGCCGTCCACTTCCAATGCCACGCCGGTGATGAACTCGGCGTCATCGGAGGCGAGATAGAGCGCCGCGTTCGCGATGTCTTGCGGAGTCGAGAGACGACCTAAAGGAATGGTCGCGAGGAACTTCTGACGGTTCGCGGGCGTGTCTTCCATGCCCATGAATTCGGACAGCAAACCCGTTTCGCCCATCACCGGGTTGATGCAGTTGACGCGAATCCGGTCCGGCCCAAGCTCAACGGCCAACGCCTTGCTCGCGATAATCACCGCCGCCTTGCTGCCGTTGTACCAGATCAAACCTGGTCGGGGTCGTACGCCTGCTGTCGATGCAATATTGATGAACGAACCCCCGCCAACCTTGCGGAAGTAGGGCACGAATTGCGCGACGCTGAAGTACAGGCTCTTCACATTCACTGCATAAACGCGATCGAATTCCGCTTCGGTAATTTCCATTACCGGCTTGTTCCGATGCGTCGTGCCCGCGTTATTCACCACGACCTGAACGCTGCCGAAGTCTTCCATAGCCGCATCGAAGAGTGTTTGCCAGTCGGCTTGTTTCGTCACGTCGCCGGGGACTGCGATCGCCTTGCCGCCGCTCACCGCGATCTCGCTGGCCACGCGTTCAGCCGATGCGCTGTTAAGGTCGTTCACCACGACGGTCGCGCCTTCGCGCGCAAATGTCTTCGCGATTCCTTCGCCGAATCCCGATCCGCCGCCGGTCACAATCGCCGTCTTGCCTTGCAGTCTCATGTCGTCTCCTGTGTCGACCGGAGTTGGCGCTTTAGCGCTTACTCCGGTCCCATGCAAAATAATTGCGCTTAGTCATGCTTGATGGCGATGGTTTTGAGCACCGTGAATCCATACAGCGCTTCGAAGCCTTTTTCGCGGCCGTGTCCTGAATGTTTGACGCCGCCGAACGGCAGTTCCACGCCCCCGCCCGCGCCGTAGTTGTTGATGAACACTTGCCCCGAGCGCACCTTACGGGCAATACGCATTTGCCGTCCGCCATCGCGTGTCCAGATGCCCGCGACCAGGCCGAAGTCCGTGCCGTTGGCGAGCTTCAGTGCGTCGGCTTCGTCATCGAAGGGCATCGCGCAGAGCACCGGACCGAATACTTCTTCGCGTGCGAGACGATGCGCCGGAGGGACGTCGCGCAAGAGCGTCGGCGCCTGGTAAAAGCCCGCTTCCGGCGCTTCGGAAACCACCTCACCATGCGCGGCCATCGCGATGCCGTCGTGTTGGGCATCGGAGAGAAAATCCCATACGCGCTGCTGCTGCTTTGCACTGATGAGCGGACCGCAATCGAGATCGAGCTTGCTCGGACCAACCTTTAGCGCGCTGAACGCCTCCGATAACCGCTCGAGCAAAGGCTCATACGCCGATCGCTCGATCAGCACGCGGCTGCCAGCCGAGCACGTCTGCCCCGCGTTCTGCACGATCGCTGAGACGAGCACGGGCAGGGCGGCGTCGAAGTCGGCATCGGCGAAAACGATTTGCGGCGACTTGCCGCCGAGCTCCAGCGTGACAGGGACGTGGTTATCGGCGGCCATCTTGACCACTGCCGCGCCCGTTGCCGGCGATCCGGTGAACGAGATGTGATCGATGCCTGGATGCCGTGCGAGCGCCGCGCCGGCCTCGTATCCATAACCCGTGACGATGTTCAGCGCACCTTCTGGCAAGCCCGCTTCGGCGGCGAGTTCAGCAATGCGCAGTATCGATAAACACGCGTCCTCCGCCGGCTTCACCACGCACGCGTTGCCGGCCGCGAGCGCCGCGCCGACGCTGCGCCCGAAGATCTGCAGCGGGTAATTCCAGGGCACGATATGCCCGGTCACGCCGTGCGGTTCGCGGATCGTGAGGACGGTGTAGCCGGTTTGATAGGGCAGTGTTTCGCCGTGGAGCTTGTCGGCGGCGCCTGCGTAGAACTCGAAATACCGCGCGATGCCGGCCGCGTCCGCGTGGGCCTGCTTCAGGGGTTTGCCGGTATCGCGTGCTTCGAGACGCGCCAGTTCGTCCTGATGGGCGGCGATGATCATCGATAGCCTGTAAAGCACGCGTCCGCGATCGGCGGCGCTCGCGTGGCCCCACGGGCCCTCGTAAGCGTGGCGCGCTGCCTGGATGGCGCGGTCGATATCGGCTGCGTTGCCGCGCGCGAGTTGCGCGAAGACTTGGCCGTCCGAGGGATCGATGACGGGAATGGTCTCGTGGCTTGCCGTCGTTACCCACTGGTTACCGATGAAATGCTTTGCCTCTTCCATGCCTGACTCCTGTCTCCGTGGCTGTTTTCGGGGAGAGCGTACTATCGCTTCATTCGATTGCACGCTGCTTCACTTGCGTTCATTTGCCGTCATTTACGTTACCGATCACATTGCTGACAGCCTATTTTGCGCCGATTTCTCTACGTGCCACTGACGCCGGGACACGCATCTCGATTGGCTATAATGACGTAATTGCGCTGTTTCATGGGCGAGCGTAGCGCCTTGGCGCCGCATTGCAGTCAGGACATTCGCGCTTCACGTATATTGTTGCAATGCGGCAAAACGTGACGTTAGCGCGTAGCGAATGCGTTTATCTCCGACACCGAATTTCCACTTTGAAGAGAGTGCACATGAGCTTTAACAACGTACCAGCAGGCAAGGATCTTCCGCAGGATTTCAATGTGATCATCGAGATCCCGGCGCAAAGCGATCCGGTGAAGTACGAAGCGGACAAGGACATGGGCCTGCTCGTGGTCGACCGTTTCATTGGGACGGGCATGCGTTACCCGGCGAACTACGGTTTCATTCCGCAGACGCTGTCCGGCGACGGCGACCCGGTCGATGTCCTGGTGATCACGCCGTTCCCGCTGCTGGCTGGCTCGGTGGTTCGGGCACGCGCATTGGGCATGCTGCAGATGACGGATGAATCGGGTGTCGACGCGAAGCTGGTCGCGGTCGCTCACGACAAGATCTGTCCGATGACGGCGCACATGAAGACGGTCGATGACGTGCCTGAATACCTGAAGGACCAGATCAAGCATTTCTTCGAGCACTACAAAGCGCTGGAGAAGGGCAAGTGGGTGAAGGTCGAAGGCTGGAAGGGCGTGGAAGCCGCCCACAAGGAAATCACGGACGGCGTGGCTAACTTCAAGAAGTAAGTTAGCGACTGATTGTCGTTGTACAGAAGACCGCCCGGTCTTGCCGTAAGGCAGGTCCGGGCGGTTTTTTTATGCTGAAATTTTTGATGTTACTGTGATCCACAGCGCTGCCGAGCCATCGCGTAAAAACCCCGGCTCCTACCAATTCCGAGTAATCAGAAAGGACGATTTCCATGTAGCCGTTGCGTAACCTGCAACAATCCAGTTAGCAATTGAAATCTCCGCGTAAGGTTTCACGTTCTCGCTTCCAGATCAACAAAGAGGGGCGCCCTTCCTGCGTTTTCCGCGGCTTTCATCGAGAGCGTGACGTTGAATCTATCAGGAGAAGATCGAACACTGCGGGAGGTCGCAACCTTATGAACAAGGTTTAAAGAATGAACAGGCGACTCAGGGGGGAATCAGTGCGGCGATCTGCGCACTTGCTCTGGCGGGATGTGGAGTAGGCGGAGGTGAAAATGGAGATTCCTCGGCCACTCCTTCGGCTCAAGCAAAGAAAGACGATGTTTCCCAACTGAAGGCGGCGGCGCCGCAGATTGCCGATGTCGGCATTACGCCCTTGTCCGCATTACGGCCTGGGACGAAAGTCAATTTCATCGTGAGCGGTACATTTCCGAGTTCGACGACTTACGTCTGGGATTTCGGCGATTCCTCGCCTCTATCAAACGGTGTCTCGGCTAAGCATGTATTCGAAGCTGGCTACGTTCACGGTCAAAGTGACGGCAACAGACGCGAGCAACCAGAAGAGCGTCGAGACGCGATTAGTCACGATTGTCCAAAATCAGCCGCCCCACATCAGTGGCGTTGTAAGCATTGGGGCAAATGGACCTGGCAACGCTTTTGACACCGGGCAAATCGGATCTGGGGGCGCCATTAGCACCAGCAGACAGGACCTATAGGATCGGCCGTCAAGGTCGTCGTCAATGTGACCGATCCGCAAGGAGATACCAGAGGCCGTGTTTCGGCGGTCCTTACGGATCGCTCTGGCCTGCGAGCGATGGAGAAGTCTTCTCTGCAACAATCTTCGGCGAACAATTCCGGCCGGACGACAGCGGGTCTGCATGTCCGCGGCTTAGTGGCAGGACATGCACGCTGCCTGACGGTGGCCCCGTCGATCTGGTGACCGGTGGTCACCAAAACTGTCGGTACTCCCGCTGCATATCCATGCCGACTCCGATATGGCACACCCTGTCTTTTTTCGTAGTTGATATTTCGTCTGAGAAAACCGAAAAAGGATACGTGGCTGAAGTCCGATGACTCCGCCGCGATTAACCGTCACGATTGACCTGCGACGGAGGCTCCCGATGCCTTCCCGTTCGCGCTGGACAGCGGGAAGGGGCGCGGCCGGAAAGATACAAGCATGCGCATTTGAGGCAGGGAACATCATGAAAGAACTTAATGCATGGACAGTCACTGGCATGGAGAGCGCTCCACTCATGCTATCGGCAAACGCTGCTCCTGATCAGCGTTTGCAGCGGGCCGAAGCCGAAGTCCGTCGGCTAACCAGATGCATGGAGATGAAGGACCGGCAGCTCTGCGAGCTGCGCAAGGCGCTTGCGCATTCGGCGACTGTTCACTACTCGTTTGAAAATCGCCTGCAGCGTGAACTCGATTCCCTGCGGATCATGATGCCCGTGAACGAGTTCCAGGAGCATCGGGGCAAGTCCGCTAGCGACCGACCAGAGGAGGGCATCGTCGTGAAACTGCCCTACGTGACGTTGATACTGTCCGTCCTGTTCGATGCGATGTGTACGTTCTGGGCGGACTGCGATGGCGATCATCCTCCGAAGTCTGCGACCGTCGCGCACGCGATCGACGAGCGCCTGGGCTTGAGTTCACAGCGGAATGGAGATGCTTCGCGCAGCGGGCAGGCCTATGCGTCGGCTATCAGGCCGGACTGGGCGAAGGAGGCCGACAACCGGCACCATTGCCGCCCTGCTGGCATTCGCTGATGTCAGGGGCCGGTCGTCTAGACCGGCGCTTGCGTGTGTACCGTTCTGTTGTCCCAAACTGCGAGGGGCGCGTCGCCGCGGGCGCGCTCGCTTCAGTCGGATGCGAATGACCCGGTATGCCAGGATCCGCTAATGGGAGCTGTCCGAAGCGGGTGATCGAGTTCAGCAGCATGACAGGATCGCACTGGAGTTTGTGGAACGCGGCAGGGTCCAGATCGATTGAGCACGCAACGATATTGGCGCAGCCCGGCGCCGTGCCAACTTCGATATCGCGCAGATCGAGCCCGAAGCGTCGGTACAGACGTGCAACGGAGTGCGAGACCACGCCGATCACGCGTGTCGCGCCGAACGAAAGGGCGAGCGCCATGGCGTAGGGGAACAACGACATGCCCGACGTTGAGCCGGCTCGATGGTCCGGCAGTCCAGATCCTGCGAATCGCGACATCTCCCATATCGAAGGTAATGACGGCAGGGAACCTGGGCCTGCAAGTTCCGGAAAGACGTCACGGAGCAGATAGGATCCTGTGGTGGGCATGAGCCGCGCACATCCGCACACCTCGTAGTCTGCGGAAAGTGCGACCAGATGGACCGTAGCGTCTCCGTCGAATTTATCCCATTCGCTCGTCGTATCGTGGGACACGCCGGGTATTTCCCAGTGTAGGCGCTGGACAAAGACCTTGTGGCGGAAGGTTCCGAGATGGTGACGGATATCCGATGGCAGGTCATCAAGCCTGCCGGCAACGATGTATGACATGGGCTCCTCCTCGTGTTAGCCGTTGACACGACGCTATCAGCGTGTCTGTGCCCCAGGAACTCTGAGCTTTGGGAGGGTGTTGACGAGTACTCACGAGCGTGCAGTGATGCACGCCGCTTATACGGCGACGGGTAGGATGTGCTGTGGAATGGCAGGAAAAACAGATTTAGGGTTTTATGATGCCCTGTACGGTCGCGTGGACTGCAGCGGCCGTCCTGCTGCGGATGTTAAGAGCCTCCATTGCTTCTTCGATGTGGAAATCAACGGTATAGCGGGAGCACCCAAGGATCTCGCCAATCTCGGCCGAGGTTTTCCCCCGAGCGACCCAGGTCAGACATTCGAGCTGACGCGGTGTAAGCAGGTGTGCCGCTCTTCTTGAAGGTATCAGTGCGAGGCGATGCAGTTCGAAGTGAAACTGCGCGCTGATCAGGTATGCCAGCCGAGAGTTGCTTGCATTGTTGACGGAATGCGGAGAGCCGGACAGGTTGAACAGCAGGATACTGCCATCGGACTGGTGGGCCGGGATACTGATTCCCGCGGGAAGTCCGGCCTCTTTTGCTTCGTCGAGTAGACGACGCTCGGCTTTGCTCAATCCGATGATGTCATGCCACCGGTAGGGAGCCGACTGGAGGAACGCAGCCCGATGAACGGGGTCGGTGGCCGCGTAATCCCGACGCTGGTAGTGCCGCACCCACTCTTGCGGATAGTGTGAGCCAATCACCTCGAGCGCCGTTCGCTGGGTGCAGCTCGAACGGCTCCGCGTAACGCGGCTGATCACGTAATGCGGGAAGCCTAGTTTCGCAGCCGCATGGCCGAAAGACTCGACGAGGGAAGGAATGTCGGTGGCACATGCAAGCCGCATGACCGGTGCGCAAGTTTGCAGACGATCAGCTATGGGTGACGGCCTGCGATGGCCCTCGTTCGAACGGCGTCGAGAGACGTGTTTCATGTTCGCTACCCCGGCGCTGCGCCACGGAGTCTGAAAGTCCAAGTGCCACATGAGACGAGGCCCGCGTCCAACGACTGTGCGGTTCCTGCGACACACGTTTCCAGGAGTGAGGGGACCAGTCAGAGGCCCGCCCACGATTGCCGCAGGTCGCGGCATCGGAAATGGCCAACTGGACGCGTACTATGCACCCGCCCGAGTGCATTCACATTTATTATAGTCTGCAGATTGCCGCTCGGTAATTCATGTAAGGGATTACAACCATTATCAATGGTGCGGTTGGGGCAAGTGGACGAAGCGGGGGCCAAGTCGGTAGGCTAACGGACCAGCAAAGCTGCTGCTGAAAACCCTCCGACGCCCCGAGCAAAGAGCAGGAGCGGCCTGCCCGCCACCAGGCCATGACACTGGGCGAGATCGATGAACGCATCGCTGACGGTGACGTGGCCGATACGGGCAAAATTCTCCGCGAACAGCCGATCCTGCGGGATGTGAAGCGAATCGAGCAGGCGGTGCCACGCAGGCAGATCCAGGTGGTGAGGCAGGATACGCTGGATGTCGTCCAGTGTGAAATGTGCCTGCTGGACTGTCTGCCTGATCAGGCTACGCGCCCTGAAGAAGTTCTGCGCTGCTAGGCGCGGTTCGTCATTTGCAAGTACCCCTCGCCAGCCCAGGCCGCTGGCGTGCGTCGCGACCGCAAGCAGGCGGTTCACGGCAGCACCGCGCTCAACGATGGCAGCGAATGCGCCGTCACTCAGAATTCCCTCATCTTTCATTATCCTTTCCGATTCGATCGGCATGACGTCGGCACCGACGAGCAGGACCCGTTTCAAATGGGGCCGGGCGATGAACATCGCGCGGATCACACGCAGTGCACCAAGGGCGGATGCACAATGCTGATGCGCGAACGAGAAGGCCTCGGCGTTGGTGAAACCGAACCGGTCACAGAGCAGACCGGGTAGCGACTGCGGCGGTGGCGCAATGCTGCCCTGGAGCGTATGCACGTAGACGATACAGTCGACTTCACCAGGTGAGATACCGGAGGCATGCAGGAGACGCTGGATCGCGCTGGCCGCGAGTCCGATTGCGCTCTGCCCATCCGCACTGCGGTAGTAACGCATCCCGGCCCGCTTCAGGTTCAGCACGGTGGTGGTCTTCTGCCGGGTTCGCTCTCCCCAGCTCCGCACGTCGTGGATGCGTTGGGGAAGATGGAAGGCGACGTGCGGTATGCCGAGATCGGGAATCATGAGATGGACCGGATATCGTCGTGCTGATAGATGTTGAGTGAGCCGCGCGCTTCGAGCAGCGCGGTGCCCACAAAGCCGCCCATCCCGTGGCCCCACAGCAGCACGCGGTGTGTCCCGCAACAGGCGGCGCGGGTGAGCGTGTGTGCAAGGCGTACGATGGATTCGGCGGCGCCGAGATGAACGCAATGTTCGTGCTGCACTCCGGTGTCCGGCCGGCCGAGCAGGTCGCATACTGCATCCGTGAGCGACGGAATACCAGGGTGCCCGACAACCTCGTCAATTTCACCGTGACGAAGACCGTGTCGCGCGAGCAGAGACTCGATCATCGATAGCAGGGCGAATGTCCGGGCATCAAGGCTTGCGCTTGCACGGCCACAGATGTTAACGGGAACGTGTCGAGCTGCGGCATCGAGCAGCTGCAAGCCACTTGTTCTGTGGTCGGTTCTTTCAACGAGCAGGGCACCTGCGGCGTCACCGTGCACGATGCCAGGTCCGCATATTCGGGAAAACGGTGGACACCACTTCTCCGCCGCGACAACCAGTATCGTGCGGACATCTGGTTCAGCGACGAACAGGTCGGACGCAAGCCGCAATGCCGTGAATGGCGACACGCCATGTTGCTGCGAGAGCGAAAAAGGAAAGCACTGTGTACCGACTTCGGCACACAGCCGTCCAGCAATCGTGGTCGAAACGTGTTCGTCCGGACTGCTATGGCAGAACATCACGACGTCGACCGGGCTTGCGCTGCGCGGGCGGGTGGCGCAGATCACGTTTGCCACTCTTGCGGCGAGTCCCGAAAGATCCGTACCGGTTTCGACCGGCACCGCGCAGGTCATGTCAGGTGGTGGCAGATCGGAATGCACAAGGAGCGACTCACCGCTTTCCTCACCCGGCCATGCCTCTAGCCAGTGCTCGTATTCGGGCTGCCAGGACCTCATCCAGGCATCCCAGCCGGGATGCCCGCTCGCGCGCAGTGTCGACTCAATCGCCCTCCATCGGGACAGCGGTACGGTGTCTGGCACCCAGGTCGCAACTGCGGTGATGACGGGTGTGTTCATGCGCCACCCGCGGGCGAGCCGGAGCCATGGGCGAGATCAACTGGGAGCAGATCATAGAGTACGCGCCCAAACCGCGATCCGCGCATGACGTGGCAATCGCGTTGCAGTCCGATCAGGCGAAAGCCGATCCGTTCGAGCAGGTGCCGCGAGCGCACGTTGCAGTCCACGGCCCACGCGGTGATGCAGTGCAGCCGGTCGGTTGCGAACGCCTCGCGCAGAAGCGTGGTGGAGGCGACAAACGTCATGTTCCTGCAAGCGGGCCGCCGGCTGTCGCGAAGTACCCAGAACGAGCTGGTGCCGAATGCATGTGCTAGATCGCTGACGGCAACAAGACCGCTTGCGGCCTCCTCGCCTGCGCATCCGAAGACCCGCAGGCGATGTCGACCGCTCTGGATCATGAGCTGCACGGCGAGCGCGGGAAGCGTCTGACGGCCCTGCCCGAAATCGAACCACTGGTTGATATCCGGTTCGGCCAGCCAAGCCGCGATGTCATTCACATCGTTGCTCTCAGGTTCACGAAGCCAGCAGGAACTGGATCCTCCGCCTGTCTGGCGGGATCCTTCTGTCTGGTGCGCGGGTGTTTGTGCCTGACCTTTGCTGCTCACGTCGAATCTCCAGCTGGTGAATGCCTCACGCAGACCCGGTGAATGTGTGCAGCGCGTCCTCGACCTTCATCAACAGCATCGCAAACCAGGGCACCGTCAGGAGCCGTGCAGCTGGCGGGAGGCCTTCCACGTAGCCGTGACCACCGCAAAGCTGCACAAGGTCCCGCGCAATGTCCATCGCTTCGGTGGCAACGTGGCGGGCCATTTGCGACACGGGGGCGACCTGCGCCTGCGTATCCTGCGCTGCCACCGACCGGAGAACGAGGTGGATCGTGTGCGCGGACACGAGCATGTCGGCGAGCCGGGCAGCGACAAGTTGATGGGCGACAATCGGCTTGCGGAAGGTCTGCCGGGTCACGCTATAGGCAAGAGCGAAGTCAATGCCCTGCTGCACGGCGCCAGAAAGCAGCGTGGCGAAGTAGACTGCTGTATTGACGAGCCACTGCTGTACCGGATCCCGGCCGACGTGGCTCGCGTTCTTGGACACGCCCAGGAGGGGGGCATCGCTAGTGGGCACGGTTGTGCGTCGTTCGATGTATAACGCACCGAGCGCGGCAACAGGAGCGGCCCCTTGGGTGTCCGGCCCTCCAGGCATCGTCGCGAGCACGAGCCGCGGACGTTCATCGTCCATGCGGATCATTATTGCGGGCGATGCTGAATGTTGGCGCAATACCCAGAGGCCCGAAGCATCGACGTCCGGGAT
>Ga0302220_10003702_pt1 | contig 10464 bp, 10 predicted proteins | sample II_Palsa_E1_3_FD_194572 | JGI IMG/M metagenome (GOLD analysis project Ga0302220, IMG submission 194572) | Peat permafrost microbial communities from Stordalen Mire near Abisko, Sweden - II_Palsa_E1_3 | ecosystem: Environmental > Terrestrial > Soil > Palsa > Peat permafrost | place: Sweden... | reverse complement strand
CGATCCGGAGGAAACCGCGCTCGTCGAGGAGGTGCTCGCCGATCTGGTCGGCGCAGACAACGTCACCCGACAGGAGCCGACGATGGGCGGGGAAGATTTCGCCTTCATGCTGCGCGAAAAACCCGGCGTGTTCTGCTTCATCTCGAATGGAGAAGGCGATCACCGCAGTCCGCAGGCTGGTCTCGGGCCATGCGAGTTGCACAACTCGAGCTATGACTTCAATGACGAACTCATTCCCGTGGGTGCCAGCTACTTCGCGAAGCTGGTGGCACGCAAGCTCGGTTCGAAGTGAGTGAGGTGAGTGAAGTGAGTGAAGTGAGTGAAGTGAGTGAGTGAGTGAGTGAGGTGAATTTCGCGCAGCAATTTCAAGTTGAATGGATGGCAATGCATATGACACGAATTTCCGGGTTCACCGTGCAGTCATCAGCGGATTCTTCCGCTGAGGCGGCGTCGCGACTGACAGACAACCCTGCGTTTGGACGCGTGTTCACCACACACATGGCGTCCGCGCGATTCACGGGAGGCGCGTGGGTCGATTGCGAAATCGTGCCGACAGCGCCGGTCTCGATTCACCCGTCGACGATGGCCTTGCACTACGCGCAGGAGATTTTCGAAGGTCTCAAGGTGTACCGGCTACCTGACGGTGGCGCCGCGCTCTTCCGGCCGGACGCGAACGCGAGGCGATTCAGGCGTTCCGCGCAACGCCTTGCGATGCCTGAACTTCCTGAAAGCCTGTTTCTGGATTCCGTGCGCAAGCTGGGCTCGATCGACGAAGCATGGATTCCGGGCACGCCGGGTGGCGCACTCTATTTGCGTCCTTTCATGTTCGCAAGCGAAGCAGCCCTTGGCGTGAAGCCGGCCATGGAATACCGGTACTTCGTGCTGGCTTGCCCCGTCGGCGACTACTTTCACGGTAAGAGCGCGGGCGTGTCGCTGTGGGTGAGCGAGTCTTTTTCGCGCGCGGGCCCGGGAGGTACGGGCGATGCCAAGTGCGGCGGAAACTATGCGTCGAGTCTGGCAGCCCAGGCCGAAGCGACTGCGAACGGATGCGACCAGGTCGTATTTCTAGATGCGGTCGAGCGTCGCTGGGTCGAAGAACTAGGCGGCATGAACGTGTTCTTCGTCTTCAAGAACGGATTGATTCAGACACCCCCGCTCACCGGCACTATCTTGCCCGGCATTACGCGTGATTCGCTGATCACGCTCGCGCGAGATCAAGGCTACGAGGTACGGGAAGCGCCCTACAGCATCGATCAATGGCAAGCCGATGCACGAAGCGGGCTGCTTGCGGAAGCGTTCGCGTGTGGCACCGCTGCCGTGGTGACTCCAATCGTTGAAGTAACGCGCGCCTCAGAGAAATTCCAGATCGGCGATCGGCTGCCAGGCACGCTCACGCAGCGTTTGAAGAAGGCACTGACCGACATCCAGTATGGAAAGGCCGAGGACAAATTCGGCTGGCTCGATCGAATCAGCTAAAGAACCATTGAAGGCGCCTGAAGGTCTCCCTGAAGACCGGGGCGTTGTGATTTTTTTGGCCAAACAAACACTCACTATCGGACTGGAGATCGACAATGAAAAAGACTTACCTTGCACTAACGGCAATGGGCGCGTTCAGCGTGGCGCACGCTCAAAGCAGCGTTACCCTGTACGGGATCATCGACGAAGGCATCAACTACACGTCGAACTCGGGCGGCCACACGCTCTATAACCTGTCGTCCGGCGTGCTGCAGGGCAGCCGCTTCGGCCTGCGCGGCGCTGAAGACCTCGGCAGTGGACTGAAAGCGATCTTCGTGCTGGAAAACGGTTTCGACGTGAACACGGGCAAGCTCGGGCAGGGCGGACTGATGTTCGGTCGTCAGGCGTATGTCGGCGTTTCGAGCTCGCGATTCGGCTCGGTCACGCTGGGTCGCCAGTATGACTCTGTTGTCGACTACGTCGGTCCGCTGGAAGCTGGCGATCAATGGGGCGGCTACATCGCGGCGCATACGGGGGACATCGACAATTTCAACAACTCCTATCGCACGAATAACACGGTCAAGTACACAAGCGCCAACTACAACGGCCTGACTTTCGGCGGCACGTATAGCCTCGGCGGCGTTGCCGGAGACTTTTCTGCGAACCAGATCTGGTCGTTCGGCGCGGGCTACAACAACGGTCCGCTGGTGCTCGGTGCGGGTTACCTGAATGCACGCACGCCGTCGAACGCAGGTGGCTTGTTCGGCAACAACACGTCGTCGTCGACAGCCTCGGCCGTCACGACGCCGGTCTACTCCGGGTACGTGTCGGCCAATACGTACCAGGTAATCGGCGCGGCCGGCGCATATTCGTTCGGCGCGGCCACGATCGGTGCGACCTACTCGAACGTCAAGTTCATGAATCTCGGTGCGAATGGCGCGTCGGCGTTCCAGCGCGGCGACACGGCGACGTTTAACAACGCCGAAGCCAATTTCAAGTATCAGCTGACGCCGGCGCTATTGTTGGGCGCAGCATTCGACTACACGAGGGGCAACTCGGTCACGCAAGCGAGCGGGACGACTAACGCCGGTGCCAAGTACTACCAGGCCGCGCTTGGCGCCGACTACTTCCTGTCCAAGCGCACCGACCTCTACCTCGTCGGCGTCTATCAGAAGGCTTCCGGAACGGACTCCAAAGGTGAGAACGCGGTGGCTGCCATCAGCAATCTGACACCTTCGCTGAGCGATAGGCAGACGGCCGTGCGCATCGCCATCCGCCACAAGTTCTGATACGTCTTCGTCACTTATCCCGGTTGCCAATGGCTATGTCCCTGCGTTCACGCATCGTCCTGATTTCTTCTCTCGCGGTGACTGGCGTGACGGCCGCGGGCGAGACCATTCAGCGTGTGGTCGGCGAGATCGAACGGGTAAGCCGCATCGTGGCGGAGATCGAAGTGTCGATGGAGGAGCAAAGCGTTGGCATCACGCAGATCGACCGGAGCGTCGCGGAAATGGACCGCGCCACGCAACAGAATGCCGCGCTCGTCGAGCAGTCCGCAGCGGCGTCGGCTCAGCTCAATGATCAGGCTCAACATCTGGCCGAGCTGGTGGGAGGTTTCAAGCTGACCGGGAATGCCGCGTGACACGCAGGAACGGCATTTCGGTCGGCTGTGGCCTCAAGAGGTGCTTGCATGACGGCGCCGCAATTGACCCACGATCTTGGTGAGCCCACGCAGCGAGTTTAGACTTGAGTTTCGCCGAACGTCGATTTTGCTCCTGACTCGGGTATCCAACATGCGTTTGTGCCGGGGCGATGAACGGCATCATCGCATCCAGCAGTGACTCGTAGCCCTAACGCGCTGTAACCGCCACATTGGCCCGCGCCGTATGCAATTTTTTATAACTGTCGATCAAGCGGTGGTGCCTGTCGAGACCCTCCAGTTTCATACTCGTTGGCGTTAAACCATAGAACCGCACGCTGCCGTCCACCGACCCCATTGCCGCGTCCATCCGAGCGTCGCCGAACATCCGACGGAAGTTGACCGCGTAGTCGTCCAGTTCCAGGTCGTCATCGAGCAGCACCTCCAGCACGACATTCAAGGCCTGATAAAACAATCCGCGTTCGACCGTGTTGTCGTTGTACTGCAGGAAGGCCCCCACCAGTTCTTGTGCCTCCTCAAATTGCTTCAAGGCGAGATGAATCAGCAGCTTCAACTCGAGAACAGTTAACTGTCCCCAATTCGTATTCTCGTCAAACTCGATGCCGATCAACGTGGCAATATCGGAGTGCTCATCCAGTTCATTGTTATCCAACCGCTCGAGCAATGCTGCCAGCCCCGTATCGTCCAGGCGATGCAAGTTCAAAATATCGGCGCGAAACAACAGCGCCTTGTTTGTGTTATCCCAGATCAAATCCTCGACCGGGTAAACTTCCGAATACCCGGGCACTAAAATCCGACAGGCTATGGCGCCCAGTTGGTCATACACCGCCATGTACACCTCTTTGCCCATGTCTTCGAGAATACCGAACAATGTTGCGGCTTCTTCGGCATTGGAGTTTTCACCGTGGCCAGAAAAATCCCACTCAACAAATTCGACATTCGCTTTGGCACTGAAAAAGCGCCATGACACAATACCGCTGGAGTCAATGAAGTGCTCGACAAAGTTATTTGGCTCGGTCACGGCTTCACTGGCAAAGGTGGGCCGAGGTAAATCGTTCAGGCCTTCAAAACTGCGCCCCTGTAGCAACTCGGTAAGACTCCGTTCCAGCGCCACCTCCAAGCTTGGGTGTGCGCCGAACGAGGCAAAGACTCCGCCTGTCCGCGGGTTCATCAAGGTGACGCACATCACTGGGTACACCCCACCCAGCGACGCATCCTTTACCAGCACCGGAAAGCCCTGCTCTTCCAATCCCTGAATCCCGGCCAGAATGCCGGGATATTTCGCCAGCACTTCGTGCGGCACATCAGGCAATGCGATTTCACCTTCGAGAATTTCACGCTTTACCGCACGCTCGAAAATTTCGGACAGACATTGCACCTGCGCTTCGGCCAGCGTATTACCGGCACTCATGCCATTGCTGACAAACAGGTTTTCGATCAGGTTGGACGGAAAATACACCACTTCGCCGTCCGACTGCCGCACAAACGGCAGTGAACAAATACCGCGCTGCACATTGCCGGAGTTGGTGTCGACCAGATGCGAGCCACGCAACTCGCCATCGGGATTATAAATTTCCAGGCAGTAAGCATCCAGAATGTCAGCCGGCAGCGCATCCTTACGGCCAGGCTTGAACCAGCGCTCGTTCGGGTAATGTACAAACGCCGCATTGGCGATGTCTTCGCCCCAGAACGAGCCAGCGTAGAAATGATTGCAATTCAGGCGCTCGATATACTCTCCCAACGCCGACGCCAACGCGCTTTCCTTGGTCGCTCCCTTGCCATTGGTAAAACACATCGGCGAGTGCGCATCGCGGATATGCAGCGACCACACATTGGGAACAAGATTGCGCCACGAAGCGACTTCAATCTTGATGCCCAATGCGGCCAAACTGGCCGACATATTGGCGATGGTTTGCTCCAAAGGCAGATCCTTGCCCACAATATAAGTGCTGGCGTCAGAAGCCGGCTTCAACGTCAGCAACGACTGAGCATCGGCATCCAGGTTTTCTACCTCTTCAATGACAAACTCGGGTCCGGCTTGCACCACTTTTTTAACCGTGCAACGGTCGATGGAGCGCAAAATACCTTGGCGGTCTTTGGCAGAGATATCCGCCGGCAACTCGACCTGAATCTTGAAAATCTGTTGGTACCGGTTTTCCGGATCAACAATATTATTCTGCGACAGGCGGATATTTTCGGTAGGAATATTGCGAGTTACGCAGTACAACTTCACAAAGTAAGCTGCACACAAGGCTGATGAGGCCAGAAAATAATCGAAGGGACCCGGCGCCGAGCCATCGCCCTTATAACGGATAGGCTGGTCGGCCACTACCGTGAAGTCATCGAACTTGGCTTCAAGACGTAGCTTATCGAGAAAGTTGACCTTAATTTCCATGGGGGAATCCTAAAATTAGCGCTCAAAATGATGTAGCCGCTATTATCCGTCGCCAAGTGCAGTTGCACCAAACTGAAACGCCACGAGTTCCTCGCACATTCTCAGAAGACGAGAACTACCAGGCGACAATTCAAAATATAAAGCCCGATAAAAAACAGGGCTTTAATAGTCAATCAAATAGACAATAACGTTTCCTGACCAAGATTCTACCCTCACTCGATTGTCAATCCAGCGGCTGCACCCTTGCTGGAACCGGGTTGCTGCCAGCGTGTGTATCGAGGATACCGTCACCGATACCGCAAAACCCGTTCATGGCCGCGCGCAGTCTTTCGCAACCGGCGCCACATGGGCCAATCGCGGCCTCCGGCGAACCTAACGAATTCGCGTCATCTGGCGCGTGATGCAGCCTTCGGGTGGGTCCACGCTAATGCCCTCCGTGAGGACCCGATCGATGAGACGCCGGCAAATCCGCGCAGCGCATATGTCTCATTTCGCGACACGTACGGCAGCCGCTGCTCGATCAAGCGTCCGATTCTGCGACAGTGGGTCGAATCCCTATGCCGGCCGGCGTGCCTGCTAATCCACTTAATTCCTTCTGTCTGTCAGGCACTAAGGCCCTATTTGGGCGGAGCGCACATCATCGGCATGGACATTGCATAAACGAAAGCAATAAAAACGCGTTGGAAGAACCGGCGCGCCTGCCCCCAACATCGAAGGCCGGCAAGTTCCCATGCAAGCCGTCAAGCCGTTGATAAGGAGACGAAACGTGAAAGCTGCAGTGCTGCATGAATACGATGAATCATTGAGCCGTGACGAGTTCGTGCGATACGAGGAGGTCGCTGATCCGAAGATCGGACGGGCGACCGACGTGATCGTGCGCATTGGAGGCGCAGGAGTCTGCCGCACGGACCTGCACGTTGTCGAAGGCATTTGGCGCAGCAAGGTCGACGTCGTCTTGCCCTACATCATGGGCCACGAAAACGCCGGCTGGGTCGAGGCAGCAGGCTCCGCCGTGGAGAGCGTCAAGGTGGGCGACGCTGTGATCTGCCATCCGCTCGTGACAAGCGGTCACTGCCTGGCGTGCCGGCGCGGCGACGACATGCATGCGACCGATAGCAGCTTCCCGGGCATCAATGCCAATGGCGGTTACGCCGAATATCTACTCACGGGCGAACGCTCGCTGATCAAGTTGCCGAAGTCGTTGGCGCCTAAGGATGTCGCGCCTTATACCGATGCCGGATTGACCGCTTACCGCGCTGCCAAGAAGGCGTCTCGCCACTTGCTACCCGGCCAGTTTGCCGTCGTGATTGGCGCAGGCGGCCTGGGGCACATCGGCATCCAGGTATTGAAGGCCCTTTGCGCCGCGGAAATTATCGTGGTCGACCGCTCGGAAACCGCGTTGCAACTCGCTAAGGAATGCGGAGCGGACCACACGGTCAAGGGCGGCGACGATGAAGTGCAAAGCGTGCTCGCGTTGACCAGCGGCAACGGTGCGGAAGCAGTCATCGATTTTGTCGGCGAAGGCGACGCGATCGCTAAAGGCCTCGCCATGACGCGCAACGGCGGGTTCTATTACATCGTTGGTTACGGCGGGAAGATCGAGTTGCCGACCATCGACATGATCACCAGTGAGAAAACCATCGTCGGCAATCTGGTCGGCACCTATCCCGAACTGGTCGAACTGATGGCGCTGGCCGATCGTGGACTGGTTCATCTGGCGACGAAGGAATACCGTTTGAGCGAGGCAAACCAGGCGCTCAAGGACTTGCATCACGGCAAGATCAGGGGCCGCGCGGTACTGATTCCATAGCGATCGATCCGACCAGGAGGGCGCCGTGGCGTCGCAGCAAAATCCAATGCCGATTCCTGAACGCGTGCGCCTGGTCATTGCACTGACCGAGGTGAATTCCCGCTATTTGCGCGGCGAAAACCGCTGTGCCGGCGCCGAGATCGAGTTGGCCTGCGCGCTGGCGTGCGAGAAGCGCGAAGGCACCACGCCCGACCGGACACGGGACATTGTGCAATTGCGGGCGCGGTTGAACGCTTCAGAAAACGAGTTGCTGGCTATTGAAGCCGAGCGTGACTGGCTTGAGAACGAGCTGGCGAATTTCGACACGGCAGAGTCCAGCAGGAAACCCGGAGATTTGCAATGAATCGAATTCCGGTCACTGTGCTTACCGGGTTTCTCGGCGCGGGCAAAACCACGTTGCTCAATCGCATACTGCGCGAGCAGCACGGCCGGCGTTATGCGGTGATCGTCAATGAATACGGCGAACTCGGCATCGACGGAGGCTTGGTGGTGGGCGCTGAAGACGAGGTGATCGAGCTCAATAATGGCTGCGTATGCTGCAAGGTGCGCGGTGACCTGATCCGCGTGGTGTCGGGGCTGATCAAGCGCAAGGGCGGCTTCGACGGCATCCTGATCGAGATGTCAGGATTGGCGGACCCGGCGCCGGTGGTCCAGACGTTCTTGGTCGACGATGTCATCCGCCAGCGCACGCGACTCGATAGCGTGATTTGCGTGGCCGACGCGTTGCACCTTCAGGCATGTCTCACGGACAGCCGTGAGGCTGCGGAGCAACTCGCGCAGGCGGACATCGTACTGCTTAACAAGACCGATCTTGTCGATGCAAATGGTCTGGCTTCGGTAGAGGTGGCCATACGAGGCATCAATCCGACTGCAGAGTTGCTGCACAGTGTCCGCTGCGCGGTGCCTCTGACTTCGCTACTTGATCGAGGTGCGTTCGATCTCAAGCGCCTCCACCTTGACTCATCACCAGGCGATGCCAACGAGCCGTCCCCTGATGAACGGCCCTTTCGCCATATATCGGTTGGTCCCGGCCGTCACAGCCACGGCATCGATTGCGTGTCGCTGCTAGTCGAGAAACCACTGGAACGCAGCCGCTTCCTGTCGTGGCTGCAGCAACTGGTGGTCGAGCAAGGCCAGGATCTGTTGAGAGCCAAAGGGATTGTTGACCTGGCGGGATCGGACCGACGCTTTGTGTTCCAGGGGGTTCATATGACCATGGACACGGATTTCGACCGGCCGTGGGGAGTGGACGAAGTACGTGATAGCAGGCTGGTGTTTATCGGCCGCAATCTCGATCGGCGCGGATTGCGGGAGAGCATTGGTCACTGCAAGACTGACTCATGAATGCGCCACCACCTCTGATCGAATTACTCGGGGCCCGTTGGGTGACGGACGCTCCCGTTGTCGCGCTTGCCTGGGACGTGGCCGGCCGCAATGCGGGCTTTGCACTGGGTGACGGTACGGTGGCGCTCGCGACCGGTGAGTGGACTGGCGGCCCGGCGATCAAGCCTCGGGAGAGTGGTGGAGTCGAATTCGTGCAGGGGCGGGAACCCCCGGCGCCGGTGGCCCGCTTCAGTGTGCACGACGGAACTTGCCTCGCACTTGCCGCCGATCCCGAAGGTGGATTTCTCAGCGGTGGGGACGACGGTCGGCTCGTCCACCTGACGGTAGACGGCACGAGCGAGGTCCTTGTCGACATCGACGGGGAGTGGATCGATCTCGTGGCAACGAGTGCGGTTGGTCGGGCTTATGCAACCGGCCGCCGGGTTCACTGGCTGGGAGCGAAGCCGGCGAGTCTCGCGTTAGCGGGTTCCGCAACCGCTCTTGCTTTCAATGCCGCCGGCGATCAGTTGGCGATCGCTCACCAAGGCGGAGTCACGCTATGGCCGGTTGACGCCCATGTTCCCCGCCTGCTTGCATGGCCTGGCTATCACCGCAGCGTTGCATGGAGTCCCGATGGCCGCTATGTCGTGAGTGCCATGGAGGAGAACGCTCTGCATGGGTGGCGGCTGCCGGATGGTGGCGACATCGAAATGGGCGGTTATCCCGGGCAACCCCGGTCGTTATCGTTTTCGGCGGACGGCCGGGTGTTAGTCACGAGCGGCGGCCCGCGGGCGGTTTGCTGGCGATTCGACCCACCCGGCGGTGACAACCAGCCGCGAGAATGCGGCATTGCGGGCAAGACCCCGGTCACGCAGTTGGCTTGTCATCCTACGCATCCACTGATTGCCGTTGGCTACCACAATGGCGCGGTACTGCTGTGCCAGCCCGGCGGCAGTGATGTTTTGTTTGTCCAAGGGGCGGGCGCCAGTCCTGTCAGCGCCATCGCCTGGTCGCCCGATGGCGGACGGCTGGCAATGGGCACCGAAGCCGGTGAGATTGGCCTGGTGTCGTTGCCGGAGGCGCTGTTTCATTTCGGAAGCCCGCGATGAAGGGACGGGCAACATCCATTACATAGAGAAGGAGACAACCATGAGCAATGAACACCTCTCAAAGGACCAGTTCTTCGAGCGCCTGGGGGCAATTGGCGATGAAATGATCGCGGCGTACGGCAAGGAATTCGCGATGGGTGCGATGGTGCTCGCCGCGCGTTTCATAGCCGAAAAGAAGCCGAATGGTGATGATACGCAGAGCGTGATCTATACGGGCGAGCAGCGCGGAGGCTTGGGGCTGTAGTCGGTGGGGCATCGAGACTCAGGGTTAGTCGATCGGGTGTCGATGCCGTAACAGCATTTGAATGCGTCTCCTCTTCGCCGCGCCGTGTAATGGGTGAAGGCCGCGACCAACGCCGCTCTTTCTGTCCTTATATAAATAATTTGGCATCCTTATTGATAGGAAGAATCGGTATACCGCCGCGTGGTCGCACCATGCTGCTGAGCGGAAATGAACGGCAGCCAGGATCGTCCCAATATCGGACAGATCCGCTGAATGAAAATGTCGCATAACAAAACAGAAAGCGGTGCCTGCGTCTTGCGGAATTGACTCCATGTAACGCATAGCCTTATGAGGCGGGACATAAGCTTCGTTGGCACGCTAATCGCTCTATGAGTACAGATCGAGACCCAAGTGTCGATGATCCGAAGTACAAAAAAACGACAGGAGGCATGGATCGTGAAGGCCGGACCGGGACGCCAGGTTGTTCAA
>Ga0302220_10003700_pt1 | contig 10469 bp, 5 predicted proteins | sample II_Palsa_E1_3_FD_194572 | JGI IMG/M metagenome (GOLD analysis project Ga0302220, IMG submission 194572) | Peat permafrost microbial communities from Stordalen Mire near Abisko, Sweden - II_Palsa_E1_3 | ecosystem: Environmental > Terrestrial > Soil > Palsa > Peat permafrost | place: Sweden... | reverse complement strand
GGCACGGCGTTGCGTGATTTTGTCGGGGACCGTCGAGCAACTCAATGCCGCATTCGAAGTCGATTTGCTGCAATATGCTCACCCGCGCGGCAAGTACCGTGGCAGGGAAGGGGTCATTACCGTTCCCTCCGCACTGGCGAATATCGTCACTGCGGTGCTCGGTCTCGACAACCGTCCTCAAGCCCACACGCAATTTCGGTTTCGGCCGCCGATCCGTGCCGCGCAGGCGGGCACGATATCCTATGTGCCCACTAACCTCGCGACGATTTACCGCTTCCCCGACGGCACCGGAGCGGGTCAATGCGTGGGCGTGATCGAACTGGGCGGCGGGTACAACGCCAGCGACCTGCAAACGTATTTCTCGGGCATAGGCCTGGCACCCCCCACCGTCGTCGCGGTGCCGGTGGACGGCGGCCACAACCAACCGACTGGCAATGCTAACGGACCGGACGGCGAGGTGACGCTCGATATCGAGGTGGCCGGCTCGATCGCACCGGCCGCTAAAATCGCGGTCTACTTTGCCGGCAACACGGACACCGGTTTCGTCGACGCGGTCAGTTCGGCAGTGCACGATCAAGTCAACCGGCCCTCGGTGGTTTCGATCAGTTGGGGCGCGTCGGAATCCACCTGGACGCAGCAGGCGATGCAGGCCTTCAATGAGGTCTTGCAAGAAGCGGCGACCCTGGGCGTCACAGTGTGCGTGGCGTGTGGCGATAGCGGCTCGACCGACGGCGTCAGCGGTCGCTCCAATCACGTCGATTTTCCCGCGTCCAGCCCCTATGCGCTTGCCTGCGGCGGCACCAGCCTGCATACAAGCGGCACTACCATCAAGAGCGAGGTGGTGTGGAACGACGGCTTGCAAGGCGGCGCAACCGGCGGCGGTGTCAGCACGGTGTTCGCGTTACCGACGTGGCAGCAGGGGCTCAAGACGCTGAGCACCGAAGGGCAGCAGAGTGCGCTCGTCAAACGCGGCGTGCCCGATGTCGCTGGCGATGCCGATCCCGCGACCGGCTATTCGGTGCTTATCGACGGCACCTCGACCGTTGTAGGTGGTACGAGCGCTGTTGCGCCGTTATGGGCTGGGCTCATCGCCCGAATCAATTCGGCGCGGTCCACGCCGGTAGGGTTCATCAATCCGAAGCTATACACATCGGCCACGGCGCTGTGCAATGACATCACGCAGGGCAATAATGGCGCTTATGCCGCCGCAGCGGGGTGGGATGCTTGCACCGGCCTAGGCAGCCCCGATGGGCAAAAAATCGCGGCAGCGATTTGAGTCCCCTGCTTTGAGTGCGTCGCTTTCAGGCTCGCTTTGAGCTCGCTTTGATCCAAGCCGCGGCGCAATCCGGCCGCCGCGGATAACGGAGAAAACATGACTGACCCACACACGACATCATCGAGTTCCGAGGGCGCAAGCCATAGCGCCGCGACTTCCGATCATCCCTATTTCGATGCGACGGCTTATGGTAATGGTCCCGGTGATTCGGTCAGCGACGCTACCGAAAATGCCGCGATCACGCATCACAGTATCAAGCTGGGCGGCAAAACGATCGCTTACACCGCGACAGCGGGGCACCTGGTCACGGTCGACGCCAGCAGTTCGCTGCCCGACGCAAAAATCTTCTATGTCGCCTTCACGGCGCAGGGCCATGCGCGGCCGGTCACGTTCTTTTACAACGGCGGCCCGGGGTCGTCATCGGTGTTCGTGCTGCTCGGGTCATTCGCGCCCAAGCGCATCCACACGTCGATGCCGGCATTCACGCCGCCGGCGCCCTACAGGCTCGAAGATAATCCCGACAGCATGTTGGACATCAGCGATCTGGTATTCATCAACCCGGTCGGCACGGGCTACTCGGCAGCGATCGCACCGCACGTCAACAAGGATTTCTGGGGCGTGGACCAGGATGCCGCCTCGATCAAGCAATTCATCAAGCGCTACTTGACCGCCAACGATCGCTGGAACTCGCCGAAATTTCTATATGGGGAGTCATACGGCACGGCGCGCACTGCAGTGTTGTCGTATTTGCTTCATGAGGATGGCGTAGACCTGAATGGCCTGACGATCCAGTCGTCGATACTCGATTACACGCAGGCGGGCAATCCGGTGGGGGCATTGCCGACGGCCGCCGCCGACGCGTGGTATCACGGCAAGGTGACAACCCAGCCGGTACCCACCGATTTGCCGGCGTTTGCCGAAACGGTCGCGCTCTTTGCGCGCAGCGACTACGCGCATGCGCTCGATCAGTTTCCGCATAGCGACCCGGCGGTGGTGCAAAAGCTGAGCGACTACACGGGCATCGATTCGAAGACCTTGAACGCGTGGAGTCTCGATATCGCGGCCAGCGATAGCGGTGGAACCTCGTTGTTCCTGCGTACGCTGTTGCAATCCCAAGGACTGGAACTAGGATCGTATGACGGGCGCGTGGCAGGGATAGGGACGGGGATCGCGGGTTCGATCGACCCGAATTCCGGTGGCAACGACCCGACCATGACGGCGGTGACGGGGGTGTACACCGCGCAGTGGAACGCTTACCTGAACGAGTCGTTGAAGTTTACGTCGAATTCGGCGTTCACCGATCTGAACGATCAGGCTTTTAAAAATTGGGATTTCTCCCATATCGACCCGACCGGCGCTCAAAAGGGCCTCGACAGCAACGGCAACGTGATTCTTTACACGGCTGGGGATTTGGCTGCGACGATGAGCTTGAATATCGATCTCAAAGTGTTGTCGGCCAACGGTTTCTATGATTTCGTCACGCCGTTTTATCAAACCGTGATGGATTTGCAAAGGATGCCGCTTATCGATGCGGCAGTGCGGCAAAATTTGAGCGCGACTTTTTACCCGTCGGGGCATATGGTCTACCTTGATGGCGCTTCACGGACCGCGCTCAAAGCGGATGTGCGCAAGATGTACGCCGCGGCCATGGGCAACCATCAAGCTGTGGCGCGGGTTCGAGACTTGCAGGCACGCAAGGCGAGTTAAAACGTTCACCTGAGGATTTTAAAATGCTAGATCTCGACTACCTCAAGCAACATCCGCAGAGCGCCACCCCCGATCAAGTGCTGGAGTTGATTCGCCTGGTAGAGCTATCGCGCAGCACTTTGCCCGATTACTCCGAGGCGGACGCCCAGGATGACGATGGCGCCATTGGCGACATCAAATCGATGCCACGCTAGGCGCGAGCGGCGAGCCGAGCATGTCGTACGTCTACATAAAGGCCGCGCCCGCTGCATTTGCAATCCTTCTACACGGGTAAGATTTTGTGGAAAAGGCGGTTTCAATGTAATAACATTGTGTTTACGTTATAATTTTTTTGGCATAACATTGTGCATACGGGTGAGGCGATGAAAACGGCGATTCGGCGGATGGGTAATTCTCAAGGCGTATTGATCCCGAAACCAATACTGGCGCAGCTTGGCTTAGAGGATACGGTTGAGATGGAGGTCGAGAATGATTCGATTGTATTGCGCCGCCCGGCTAAGACGAGCAGGGCTGGTTGGGCTGAAGCCAGTGAGGCTATCGCTGCTGCTGGCGATGACGAGCTGATAATGGGTGAGTTTTCCAATGCGGATGATGTGGACCTTGCATGGTAGCGCGTGGTGAGGTGTGGTTGGTGGCGCTTGATCCAACATTAGGCAGCGAGATCCAGAAGACGCGGCCCTGCCTAATTGTGTCGCCTTCTGAGCTTAACAACGGTTTGAAAACGGTGATTGTTGCGCCGATGACGACGAAAAGCAAACCTACACCCTTCAGGGTCACGGTAAGCTTTCAGAGAAAGAAGGGGTTGATTCTGCTGGATCAGATTCGCACGGTAGACAAAACCAGATTAGCAAAAAAAGTCGGTGCGATTGACGATAAAACTCTGTTGGACACCCTGAACGTATTACAAGCAATGTTCTCGGAATAGAATATTTCCGCCGGCCGGCGTCATCAAAATCGGAAAATACGGACGACGAAATTTTAAGGGGATCTCGATCTTAATGATCCGTTTTCAACGACGGCGAGTGTTGCTTTTCCTAAATCCACCTTGACCGGCCGTCGGTCTTATTTTAATAATGCACTTCGGAATGCGATCTGTCTCTGATAACATTTCGCGCCTCGGATCCTGGAGTGCACTGCAATGGTTAACCGCCGAACAAGCTACATCCTCGTCTCATTATTGTTGTTGTGTGCGGTGGTTGCCTTTGCGATCTATCGGTACGTCCACACCGGGGCCGCTCCCGAAGCGGCCAGCAGCACCGACGCGCCATTCAGTGTGGTCGACGCAGCTAACCGCGAGCTCGATGGCCACCCCGCGCTGGCCCTGACGTTTTCGCAGCCACTGGATACGCGTGGCGATTACGACCAAGTCATCCGCGTCTTTAAAATGCCGGCTCCCGTCAAGGCTAAGAAGTCCGGTTCCGGCGACGACGATGCGAACAACGACGGCGACACCGACTCCAACGGCAACCCGAAAGCCGCCAGCGAAGTCAGCACCTCTCCCGCATTGACCCAACTGGAAGGCGGCAAGCAAATCACCGGTGCCTGGGTCGTCGGCGATAATCCCCGGCTGCTGTTCTTCCCGCATATCGAACCGTTGAGCCGCTATGTCGTGCAGGTGCAGGACACCTTGCGCGCCAAGGACGGCCGCACGCTCGGCCACGAAACGCGCTATTCGATCACTACCCCAGCGGTAACACCCGCCTACTATTTCGCGAGTCGCGGCATTGTGCTGCCGGCCAAACAAAACGGTGGCCTGCCCGTGGTGACGGTCAACGTGCCGGAAGTCGACGTGCAGTTCCTGCGCGTGCGCGCCGACCAACTGCCGCGCTTTTTCGAGCGAGTGGTAGCCAGCTCGAAACCGGCAGCAACCGACGACCAAGACGCTACGCCCCCCGACGACGACGCAGACAACGACACCTCGCACGCCGACCTGCAAGGCGCCGTCAACAATTGGACGCTGGACTCGCTACACGCGATGACCGAAAGCGTATATCAAGGTCGCTTCGTGACGGAGCAACAGACCGACAAACGCAGCGTTACCTATTTGCCTGTCGAGGACATCAAGGAACTCAAAGAACCGGGCATTTATGTCGCGGTAATGTCGCAGCCGGGACGTTTTGGCTATGAATATCAAACCACCTATTTTTACGTCAGCGATCTGGGTTTGCACCTGCGGTTGTTCGAACATCACGCCGACGCATTCGTGAGCTCGCTCACGGATGGCGATGGCGTGTCGGGCGTGGAGCTGACATGGCTAGATCGGCAGGGAAAAGTCCTGGCGCATGGCACGACCGATAGCGACGGCCACGCGGCGTTTGCCGAGCAGCCTACGGGCGCCGCGCTCGTGTTGGCGAAAAAGGACGACCAGATGTCGATGCTGACGGTGCGTGAGCCGGCGCTCGATCTTTCGGAATACGACGCTACCGGGCTGCCCTATAAATCCGTGCGTCTATTCGCCTGGAGCGGTCGCGACCTGTATCGTCCTGGCGAAACCTTCACGGTATCGGTGCTGGCGCGCGACGCCGATGGCCGTGCAGTACCCCCGCAGCCGATTCAGGCGACCCTGAAGCGTGCGGACGGCAAAGTCCAATTCGTTGCCAACTGGCAACCGGATCCGAAGCAGCCCGGATACTTCAGCAAGGTGATCAGCCTGCCCGCCGATGCCCCGACCGGTTCCTGGTCGCTCGAACTACGCAACGACCCAGCCGACAAGCTCGCGGGCACGGTGATGCGTTTTGGTGTCGAGGAATTCCTGCCCGAGCGCATGAAGCTCGACCTTTCCAGCACCGACACGACACTAACGCCTGACCAACCGTTCCGCGTGGCCGTGCGCGGTACCTACCTGTACGGCGCGGCCGCTGCCGGCAACCGGCTGCTCGGCGTACTGACATTCCAGCGCAATGCCAATCCGCTTGCGACCCGCTATCCGGGTTTCGAATTCGGCAATGCCAACGACAGCACGTTCTTCAACCGCCAGGAACTGGACGAGCAAAAGCTCGACGCGCAAGGTCGCACCACTCTTGACCTCGCACTCGATCCGGCGGCCGGCGTGCATTCGCCGGTTACGGTGCGCGCTACGCTGAGCCTGCTCGAATCGGGCGGCCGCCCGGTGATACGCACGCTCGAGCGCGTCATCTGGCCGGCGCCGGTGCTCACCGGCGTGCGGCCGCTTTACAGTGGCGACTATGCGGCCGAAGAGTCGCCGGCCGACTTCGAAGTCATCCGCGCCGATAGCCGCGGCACGCTCAAAGGCGAGCGCGCGATGCCGGTGCGGCTGTTCCGCGAGAACCGCAATTATTATTGGCGCTTTGACGACCAGCGGGGCTGGAATTCAGGATTCACCGAAACCGACGAACTGGTCGATACGCTCAGCGTCGACGTGCCCGATGGCGGGCGCGGCAAGCTGCGCGTGCCCGTTAAATACGGACGGTACCGACTCGAAATTCTCGACCCGGTCACCGGCCAGACCATGATTTATCGCTTCTACGCGGGCTGGAGCGCGCAGGGCGACGAGACCAGCGGCTCGCGCCCCGATCGTGTGGCGCTCAAGCTCGATCGCGATGCCTATCGCGAAGGGGATACTGCTCATCTGACGATTTCACCGCCGCATGCCGGCACGGCGCTGGTCACGGTCGACGGCGATCGCACGTTGTGGACCAAGCGGATTTCAGTCAAAGGCGCGAGCCAGACGATCGATATCCCGGTCGATCCGGCTTGGCAGCGGCATGATTTGTATATTTCGGTGCTGGTGCTGCGCCCGGGCAATCAAGGCGATCTGGTGACGCCGGCCCGCGCGTTGGGCCTGATCGCGTTGCCGCTTGAGCGCAGCGAGCGCAAGCTCGACGTGACGCTCGAGGCACCGCAGAAGATGAAATCGGAAACCACCGTCAAGGTCAAAATCAAAGTGCCCAACGCAAAAGGCGAGAAAGCGCTGCTGACCTTGTCCGCGGTGGACGTGGGTATTTTGAACATCACCGGATTTACTGCGCCCGACCCGTTCCAGTTCTTCTTTGGCCGGCTGCGTTACGGGGCCGATCTGCACGATATCTATGGTCGCCTGATCGAAAAAATGGCGGGCAAGAAGGGCAAGCTGAAATGGGGTGGCGACACGACGCCGAAAGCCACGCCCAATCTGCCCAAGAAGGTCCAACTGATCGATATCTTCAACGGCCCCGTTACGCTGGACGCCAATGGCGAAGCGGAAGTACCGATAGCTTTGCCCGATTTCAACGGCACCTTGCGTTTGACCGCGGTGGTGGCGACGGCCGACCGCTACGGCGAGAAAGATCAGGAAATGATCGTCGCGGCTCCGGTGATTGCTGAGTTGTCGACACCACGCTACGTCACGTTCGGCGACCGCTCGACCGTGGCGCTCGACGTGCAGAACCTGACCGGTGCTGCGCAACAGTTCAAGGTCGAACTCGGCGGGGACGATGGTCTGCAAGTGTCGAACGGCGTACGTGATCTCGCGTTGAAGGATCAGGAAAAGCAGACGCTGCGCTACACAGTAGACGCGGGTAACAAATCGGGCCTGCATAGCCTCACGGTAATCGTCAATGGCGGCCCGATCGCGATGACCCGGCATTACGCGCTGCAAGTCGAGGCGCCGACGCCAGCCCGCAGTGTGGTGCGACGCTATACGGTGGAGCCGGGCGCCTCCTTGCAGGTGATCGATCCTACCGTGGGCGGCCTGTATCCGGATTCGCTCGGCGCACATCTGCTCGTCTCGAACCAGCCGCCTATCGATGTGCGTGCCGCTGCGAAATGGCTGCTCGAATATCCTTACGGCTGCGCCGAACAGGTCGCGAGCAGCGCCTACCCGTGGTTGTATATCGATGAGGCGGCAGCACGTCAGTACGGGCTGAAACCTTATACCCGTGATCAGCGTGCAGAACGTATCGACTTCGCGGTCGCCAAGCTCGGTGGCTATCAGTCGGTGCGCGGTGGTTTCAATTTGTGGGGCAACGGCCCCGACGATTTCTGGCTGTCCGCCTATATCGTCGGCTTCTTGCAGGATGCTCGGGCGCAAGGTTTCAGCGTGCCGGACCGAATGATGCAAAAAGCGCTCGATTACCTGCTGCGTGGTCTGCAGGAAGGCAGCGCGCAGATCACGCCGCTACCCACCCATGTGACGCCCGCGCAGATGCGTGGCTTGATCGACGACTTTGCGCGCAACAATCGCAACTATGAAGGGCTGGTGCAAGCGGGCTATGTCCTCGCGCGCGAACGCAAAGCGCCGTTGTCGACACTGCGGCAGTTGTTCGAGCAGCGCACCTATGCCAATTCGGGCTTGGCACTCGTCGAGCTCGGTATCGCACTGAACCTGATGGGCGATCAGGCACGCAGCCTGACCGCGCTGCAGGAAGGCGTGCGTACCGACCGGGTGCCCGGTTATTGGTGGTGGGATTTCGGCAGTGACCTGCGCGATACGGCGTTGGAATATGTGCTGCTCGATCGCGATAAGATCACGGCGCCGGGCAGCGATCTGCTGGTCGGTAAAGTGGCCAACGCGCTGGCGGCGCGGGACGGCGATTACTACAGCACCCAGGAGCGTCTTGCGCTGTTCCGCATGGGTCGGGCGCTCGGGGACTCCAGCGGCCAGCCATGGACAGCGCAACTGGCGCGCAGTGCCGGCACTCAAACCTTGAGCGACAAGACGACCGGCTTTGGCGAGCTCGGTGTTGCCGACCTCAAGCAAGGGGTGACGCTGACCAACACGTCGGATAAACGGTTGTTCGTTGAAGTCGATATGAACGGCAATCCGATTGCGGCGCCGGTCGCGCCCACTGGTGCGCAAAACCGCATCAATCTCGCGCGCGAGTATCTGCGTGCGGATGGCACGCCGCTGGCAGGTACGCCGCTCAAGGTGGGCGACACGGTGCTGGTCCATCTGAGCGCGAGTTCGGCTTCGGTGATCGGTTCGGCGCTGGTGGTCGACCGGATTCCGGCAGGTCTAGAGATCGAGAACACGAATCTGGTCAAGGATGCCGGTAGCGTAGGGCTGAAGGTGGGCGATATCGACGTGGCCGATGCGATGACTAGTTCGCAGATCCAGCACGTCGAATTCCGTGACGATCGCTTCGCGGCGGCGGTCAAGCTGGGCTGGGGCAAACTCGATCTGTTCTACAGAGCGCGGGTGGTCACGCCTGGCCAGTTCGTGGTGCCCCCGTTGTATGCGGAAGATATGTACCGTCCTTATGTGTATGGGATTCTTTCGAATGGTGGTCAGTTGAGTATCAGCGATAGCGATACGGCTTCGACCGCCTCGACTGCCACGGCGCCTCCCGCTACGGGGAAGGCCCCTGCCTCGGCTGCTTCGGCCTCGCCATCGGCACCGGCTTCCGCGGCAGCGAGCGTGCAGTAAGCGGGCGCGATGATGGACCGCGTCCGACATCCCGGTCTGTGCATTGCCGCCGCCGTGTTGGTCCTGCTGTTCGTGAGCGGCTATGCGCTTGACCGCGCATTTCCGCTACCGCCGCCGGGCCGCGACGCGCCATTTGCGTTGCTGGTGGCCGCACGCGACGGCACCCCGCTGCGCGCATTCCCCGATAAACACTATGTCTGGCGTCATCCGATCACGCTGGCCGAAGTGTCGCCGCTTTATACCGAGGCGCTGATCGGCTATGAAGATCGCGCCTTCTGGTGGCACCCGGGGGTGAACCCGTTCGCCCTGGTACGTGCCGCATGGCAGTGGGCGCGCTATGGCCGCGTGATATCCGGCGGCTCGACCATCACGATGCAGGTGGCGCGCATCGTCGATCCGACGCCGCGTACGCTGCTCGGCAAATTGCATCAGATCCTGCGCGCCTTTCAATTGGAGCTGCACTACTCCAAGCGCGAAATCTTGACGCTATATCTCAACTACGCGCCCATGGGCGGCGTGCTCGAAGGCGTGGAAGCCGCGAGCCGTGCCTACCTGGGCAAACCAGCCACACGGCTAACGCACGCCGAGGCCGCGATGCTGGCGGTGTTGCCCCAAGCGCCGTCGCTACTGCGTCCCGACCGGTATCCGCAGCGCGCCGGCCTGGCGCGTGACAAAGTGCTGCGTCGCATGACCGATCGATGGAGTCCGGCGCAAATCCAGGACGCGCTCACCGAAACCGTCTACGCCCAGACTATCCGCGAGCCGATGCTGGCGCCGCTGTTGGCCGAGCGTCTCAAACGCAGCAGCCACGGCAAACTCCGTATCGATACCACCATCGATGCGCAGATGCAGGAGAGCGTCGAGACCTTGCTGCTCGACCGCGCACGCAGCTTGCCGCCGCATGTTTCGAGCGCGGCGCTGGTGATCGATAACGCCACCATGGAAGTGCGCGCTTACGCGGGTTCGGCCGATTTTGGCGATCTCGAACGTTTCAACTACGTCGACATGGTGCGGGCCTGGCGCTCGCCCGGGTCCACGCTCAAGCCGTTCCTGTATGGATTCGCCATCGACGCCGGCTTGATCCACTCCGAATCGTTGCTGGCCGACGTGCCGCAATCGTTC
>Ga0302220_10003693_pt1 | contig 10488 bp, 9 predicted proteins | sample II_Palsa_E1_3_FD_194572 | JGI IMG/M metagenome (GOLD analysis project Ga0302220, IMG submission 194572) | Peat permafrost microbial communities from Stordalen Mire near Abisko, Sweden - II_Palsa_E1_3 | ecosystem: Environmental > Terrestrial > Soil > Palsa > Peat permafrost | place: Sweden... | reverse complement strand
TCTACGAAAAGCCGACCGCCGTGCGCAAGCGCAAGAAAGCCTCGGCCGTATCGCGTCTGCGTAAGCGTCTGCGCCACGAGCAGCTGCCGAAAAAGATGTATTAAAGCGAACAGCGCCCCTCGTCGCTATCGCTCAAGCCTGTCGAGAACCCGTGTGGGTTCGGTGCGGGTTCAGAAGCGGCGATGGGCGGGTTTTGCTTCAGTCTTTTTCATTGTTGCTTTGCTGTTTATTTCAGATTTGAATATTTGGCACGTTGTTGCTGGTGTTTCGAATCTGTGTGAATACGCGCCTGTTTTTCGCTTCCAAACTTTCTTGCTAAGCTTTGTTACTGAGCTTTATGGTTGAGCTCCATTCCTAAGCTTTACTTCAACCGCTCCCCTTCCCGTCTTGCCACTTGGTCCTGCATTACCATTCAACCTTATGGCCTGAAGTTGTTTCTGCTCGCCCCGCCACGTCTCGCTCCTGCGTACCCCAAGCGCGAACTTTCTCCGGCCAAACCCATCGTACGTTCATTGCCGAATCAATGATTCGCATTAGTGCATACGCGCATCGTAGTCATGCTGCGTCGATGGAACATGCAAGAAGTCGCGCGGAAACACGCGCGCCGGCGTCAGCTTCGCCCGGACGACACTCAGGGAGAAATCTTGAAAAGTTCCATTCAACGCAACGTCGGGCCGATGGCGCTCATGCTGACCGGCCTCGGCTCTATCATCGGCTCAGGCTGGCTGTTCGGTGCCTGGAAGGCATCAAAAATCGCGGGACCCGCTGCGGTCGTCGCATGGATAATCGGCGCGGTCGTGATCCTCGCCATCGCCCTCACCTACGCAGAACTCGGCGCCATGTTCCCGGAATCGGGCGGCATGGTGCGTTACGCGCGTTACTCGCACGGCTCCTTGGTCGGCTTCATCAGCGCGTGGGCCAACTGGATCGCAATCGTATCGGTGATTCCGATCGAAGCCGAGGCGTCGCTGCAATACATGAGCACCTGGCCATATAGTTGGGCGCATGGGCTCTACATGAATGGATCCCTCACGCCCACTGCGTTGATATTCGCGGCGCTATTGGTGATCGGCTATTTCTTGCTGAACTACTGGGGCGTCAAATTGTTTGCGCGCGCCAACACGGTCATCACCACATTCAAATTTATCATCCCGGGCGCGACCATTCTCGGCTTGATGCTGACGGGCTTTCACAGCGAAAACTTCGGTGGCGCCGGCACCGCGTTTGCGCCCTACGGCTGGTCCGCCGTGCTAACTGCAGTGGCCACGAGCGGCATTGTGTTCAGCTTCAATGGTTTTCAGAGTCCGGTCAACCTGGCCGGCGAAGCGCGCAACCCCTCGCGCAGCATACCGTTTGCGGTAGTCGGCTCGATCGTGCTGGCGCTGATCATCTATGTGCTGTTGCAGGTCGCCTATATCGGCGCAGTCAATCCCGCCGATGTCGCCAAGGGCTGGGCCCATTTCAATTTCGCTTCGCCGTTCGCCGAACTGGCGCTCGCGCTCAACCTCAATTGGCTGGCATTCCTGTTGTATGTGGACGCTTTCGTGAGTCCCAGCGGCACCGGCACCACGTATATGGCCACCACCTCGCGGATGATCTATGCGATGGAGCGCAACAACACGCTGCCCAAGATATTCGGCTACGTCCACCCGCTCTATGGCGTGCCGCGCCCGGCGATGTTCCTTAACTTGATTGTCGCGTTTATCTTCATGTTCTTCTTTCGCGGCTGGAGCTCGTTGGCGGCCGTCATTTCAGTCGCAACCGTCATCTCGTACCTGACCGGGCCGATCAGCCTCATGTCGCTGCGCCGCAATGCGCCTGACCTCAAGCGGCCCCTGCATATCGCCGGCATGCAGGTGATTGCACCCTTCGCTTTTGTTTGCGCGTCGCTCGTTTTGTATTGGGCCAAGTGGCCGCTGACCGGCGAGATTATTGTGTTGATGGTGGTGGCGCTCCCGATTTTTTTCTTCTATCAAAGAAAAACCGGCTGGGATGGCTGGAGCCGCGACTTGCATGCGGCCTGGTGGCTGATCGTCTACTTGCCGGCGATGGCGGCGATCTCGCTGATCGGCAGCAAGGAGTTTGGCGGCCTCGGTTGGCTGCCCTACGGCTGGGATATGTTGTTGGTGGCCTTGCTCTCGCTCGGGTTCTACTACTGGGGCGTGGGCGCGGGGTATCGCAGCGGCTACCTCGATGAGTGTCATGAAGATGACGACGCAGTCGTCAGCCCCAAAGCCGTCGCCGGCGCGTCCGTCTGACCCCCGTCTGACACGATAACCACCGTTACCATGCAACAGCTCAAGTATCTCAACGCGTACCCGGAAACCTTGCAAGAGAAGGTGCGTCAGATGATCGCCCAAAATTTGCTCGGTGAACATCTGGCGCAAAAATACCCGCAACGCCATTTGGTGCAAACCGACCGCGCGCTCTACACCTACGCGACCGAGCTCAAGCAGAGCTTCATGCGCAACGCCCCGGCGCTGCACAAGGTTGGCTATGACACGCGGCTTGATGTCGAACATCACGCGCTGGGTCTGCACACCGCCATTTCGCGCGTGCAAGGCGGCAAGCTCAAGGCAAAAAAGGAAATCCGGATTGCCTCGGTCTTCAAGGAAGCCGCACCGGAATTTCTGCGCATGATCGTCGTACACGAACTCGCCCATCTGAAAGAAAGCGACCACAACAAAGCCTTCTACCGGCTATGCGAAAGCATGCAACCCGGTTACGGACAGCTGGAATTCGATTTGCGCCTGTACCTGACTTGGCGAGATCTGGCGTAAGTACGGAACTTTCGGGGCATTGAGGAACCGTACTAGGGAGCCCACACGTACGACATAACAGTCGCCCGACGTCTTCCTTACGTTTTTCTTGATATCGCCCCACCTATGAAGCGTTCTTTTCTTTCCCTTTCCGTTGCTGCACTCACTACATTGGGCGGCTGCGGCACCTACGATTCTCACGTCGCGCACCAGGCTCAAGTCGCGATGCTCGGCATGACGGCCGACGACCTGCAATCGTGCGCGGGCGTGCCGGATAAAACCACCAAGATCAACGACCGCACCAGCGTGTACGACTACAAGCTCGCACCCGGCACGACCGGCTCGCTCACAGCAACCCTACCGCTGGTGGGCGGCGTGACCTTGGGCGGCGCCGGCCCCTTCTGCACAGCCAGCTTTCGCATCATCGACGGCAGGGTCAGCGACGTGCACTACTCGGGCGACGACGACAAGACGTTCGGCGACGACGCCATCTGCGTGCCCATCATTCGCGGTTGCATGCGGCAACCGGAAGCCAGCATGAGGCAAGACGAAAAAGCAACATGGCATGAGACCTCGTTATGGCACGAACCTCCGCCGCCGACGCAGCCACCGCACGATGCCCCGCTGACAACCCCGGCGTCGAGCGCCCTGGCCGCGAAGAAACCCTAAGAGACCGAAGGAGCGGCAATATCGCGCGACTCGACGTCTTATGGTCGCTCTTTTCAAATCGTAATTTTTAAATCCTAAGTCGGTCGCGCGGCTGCGCTGCGCAGGCCAACTACTCTCGGTAGAATTGGACGTGCGGCGCTGCTCGCGCACCACGCACCAATACACCAACGCACCCCACGCATTCACGCATTCACGTTGCCCGCTGACACGTTGAAGGAGCTTCAAATGGAATATCGATATCTCGGTGCATCCGGTTTCAAAGTACCGGTGCTCAGTTTCGGCGCCGGCACATTCGGCGGCAAGGGCGAATTCTTCAAGGAATGGGGCACCACCGACGTGACCGAAGCGCGCCGCCTGATCGACATCTGTCTGGACGCCGGCGTAACCATGTTCGACAGCGCCGACGTGTACTCGAGCGGCGCATCCGAGGCTATCCTCGGCGAAGCCATCAAGGGCCGGCGCGACCAGGTCATCATCTCGACCAAGGCGACCTTTCGCTTCGACGACGCGCCCAACAACGTCGGCTCGTCGCGCTTTCACCTCATACGTGCCGTAGACGATGCACTGAAACGCCTCGGCACCGACTACATCGATCTGTTCCAACTGCACGGATTCGACGCAAAGACCCCGATCACCGAAGTGCTTTCCACCCTGGACGACTTGGTACGCGCGGGCAAGATCCGTTACACCGGCGTATCGAATTTTTCCGGCTGGCATCTGATGAAATCGCTGGATGTCGCGGATCGGTATGGTTATCCACGTTACGTGGCGAACCAGACGTACTACTCGCTGATCGGGCGCGACTACGAGTCGGAGTTGATGCCGCTAGGCCTGGACCAGGGCGTGGGTGCAGTCGTGTGGAGTCCACTCGGCTGGGGTCGTCTGACGGGCAAGATCCGGCGCGGCCAGCCGTTGCCCGAGCAGAGCCGTCTGCATAAAACCGCCGATAAGGGTCCGCCGGTGCCCGACGAATATTTGTACAAGGTGATCGATGCGCTGGACGTCGTGGCCCAAGAGACCGGCAAGACGATCACGCAGATCGCCTTGAACTGGCTGCTGCAACGCCCGAGCGTCGCGACCGTTTTGATTGGCGCACGCGATGAAGCGCAATTGCAGCAGAACCTCGGCGCGGTCGGTTGGAATCTGAGCGCCGAGCAAGTGGCCAAACTCGACGCGGCCAGTGCGGTTACGCCGATCTATCCGTATTGGCATCAGCAGGGGTTCGACGAGCGCAATCCTGCGCCGGTCTGATCACTGCACGGGCGACTGTGCTGTAAGGGCAGCGTGCATGGCCAGCGGCGCGACCAGGAACGATCCTAACAGCACACCGATTTGCTCATGCTCTTCGCGATACCAACCCTCGACATGCGTCAGGTTCATGGTGCCGACGCATTTGCCGTCGTACGCGATCGGGATGTTGAGAATCGAGCCCAGGCCCAAGCCTTCGATCAAGGTTTCATGGTCGTCGAAAGCCTGTCGGATGCCATCCGGATGGGTGGCGCGAAACGGCTTGATCAGGCGCAGCGTGTGTTCACCCCAGGCACTGCCGCGTTTTTTCTTGCGGCCGCTGAGCGGATACACGGCCGGCATGTTGGTGAATAGCCGTTCGACTTCGAAACAGTCCGCATCAAAATACATGATGGTGAATAACTTGAAACCGATCACTTCGGCGGCAAGCGCGTGCACCGCCTCGAAGATCGTCGACGGCTGGCGGCCGGCGCGCACAGCCTGCGCCAATTGAGCCAGGTCGCTGAGTTGTAGTGCGCGAGGCGTCGCCGGCACCGTGGTCGTGAATGCGTTGCTAGTTTGCATGGTGTTCCAATGAGTCCCTTAGAGTCCCTCGTAGTCGGTCAGGCAGGCGCGACGTGAGGCGAAATCGTCCGTTTCATCTGCGTTGTGCGATCTGCGTTGTGCGGCCTGCGTTGTGCGGCCTGCGTTGTGCGGCCTGCGTTGTACGCGTTGTGCGCATCGTTCATATACGACTGCGGTCACAAAAAAATCAGCTGTTCATTCCCTTGGCGGGCCGCAGCGTTGCACGTGAGTGATCCAAACCCAGCTCTTGCGCTTCGATATCCTCCAGCGATCGATTCCGCGTTTCTATGCCGAAAATCAGCACCACACCGGCGCCAATGACCAACACCGCGGTCGTCATCGCAAACACCCCGCCGAAACCAAACAGCGGGTACACATAGCCCACCAGGATCGGTGCGCTCACGGAACCCAACCGGCCGAAAGACGATGACGAACCGGTACCGGTCGTGCGTACCGCTGTCGGGAAAATTTCCGGCGTGTAGGCATAAACACCAGCGAACGCACCATTCATGAAGAACGACAGGCTCATGCCCGCGAACATGATCTGCAGTTCCGAATGCGAGAACGCCAACGCTATGGCGGAAGCCCCGCCCAGCAACATGTACGTGGACACCACCGCCTTGCGGCCGATACGCTCGTTAAGAAACGCCGCCGAGAAGTAGCCGGGAATCTGCGACGCATAGATCACGATGGAATAACCGAAGCTCTGAGTGATCGTCAGCCCTTGCTTGACGAGCAGGCTGGGAATCCAGGCAAAGAACGAGTAATACGCGAACGCGACGGAGAACCACATCACCCAGGCCACCGCCGTGGTGCCTGCCAGCGGCGGCAGCCACAAGGTCAGTATGTTGCGCCACGCGCTGCCGCTCTTCTGCAAGACGGACGGTGCGGCCAACTCGGCGGCGGAAAGCGGCGCGAGCGTATGACCCTTGCGTACAAATTCCGCTTCGATCTTGCTCACGACGCCATCGGCTTCGGCCGCACGGCCGCGGCTATCCAACCAGCGCGCCGATTCGGGCAAGGACTTTCTCCACCACAGCAACAGCAGCACCGGCAACGCCGTCACGATGGCCACGTAACGCCATCCGTCCGGAAAATTCTTGACCACGGTAAAACCCAATACCGACGACGTCACATAGCCGAACGACATGAACCCGACCAGCGCGCCGCAGAACATGCCGCGATAGCGTCGCGGGATGAACTCGGCCAGAAACGGTGCAATCACAACCGCTTCAGCGCCCGAGCCAAACCCTGCGACGATGCGCGCGGCGAAAAACACATGCCAGTCGCTGACCAACGCGCTGGCGAATGACGCGACGCAGTAGATAGCCAGCGCCGACATCATGATGCGGCGTCGGCCGATCACGTCGGCCAATACGCCGGAGAGAAAAGCGCCGAAGAAATAGCCGATGTAGGTGCTGCTTGCGACGAGCCCCGTTTGCACGCTGCTCAGATGCCAGAGCTTGCTGATCACCGGCAGCAAAAATGCGAGCGACGAGGAGTCGAGCCCGTCGAACATGTATCCCAGGCCACCGATCAGCAATAGCTTGCGATGGAAGCTGGAGAGGGGCAATCGCTCGAGGCGGGCTGCAATCGCGGACATGGCGATGTCCTCCGGTTAGGTTACGTAAATTACGGTGGGTCGCGAGAGGCTCAACGCCCCACCGCATAGGCCTGCATTTGCCGTGGCGTCGCGGCGCCACGCATCAGCCCATGACGCAAGCCCACCGCGCAGACCCGACCCAACTCCCACGGCGCGGTCACACTGAGGTCGTGGCCGCGCTCGCGCAATTGCGCAAGCGTGCTTTCGGGGAAGCGCCCTTCGGCCGACATCTTGCCCAACTGCATGGCGCGCGGATAAAACGAGCCGGGGAAATGCGCGGTCTGGAACGCGGGCGTGTCGATGGCGGCCTGAAAGTTCATGCCATGGTGGACATGCTTCAAAAACAGCTGGATCGACCACTGGTCCTGTTGATCTCCGCCCGGCGAACCGAATGCGGCGTACGGCTTACCGTCACGGGTAACCAATGTAGGTGACAGCGTCGTGCGCGGTCGGCGCCCCGGTCCCAGAGACGAGGGCAAGCCCGGCTCCATCCAGAACATCTGCCCGCGCGTGGTGACGTTAAAACCGAGCCCAGGCACGGCCGGTGACGCTTGCAACCAACCTCCCGACGGTGTTGCCGAAACCATGTTGCCCCACCGGTCGACGATATCGAGGTGGACCGTGTCGCCTCGCAACTCGGGCAGCACCGCAAAGGTCGGCTCGCCTTGGCCAAAGCCGCCAGGCTGCTGCCGGCCTGCGTTGGCCAGCAGCAGAGACAGCCGGTTCGCGCTATCGCCGTGGCTGCCTGGGCGCAATTCGTACGAAGCACGGTTCGGATCGACGAGCTTGCGACGCTCGGCGTTATATGCCTCGCTTAAAAGGAATTCCATCGGGACGCTGGCGAAATCCGGATCGCCATAGAACACCTCCCGGTCCGCGAACGCGAGCTTCGAGCACTCAATCACGGTATGGACGAAATCGGGCCCCAACGGATCCATTGCCGCCAGATCGAAGCCCTTGAGCAACGCCAGCTGTTGGAGAAATACCGGGCCTTGCCCCCAGGGGCCGGTCTTGTGGACCGTGAGCCCCTCGTACTCGTACGAGGTCGAGTCCTCGTACGTCGGTTGCCAGCGCGCCAGATCGTCGCCATTGAGCAAGCCGTAGTTGCGCTGCCCGGACGTGTCCAGCACCGGCGTCGACCTGAAGTATTTATCGATCGCCTCGGCGACGAAACCTTGATAGAACACGCGGCGTGCCTCTTCGCACTGCTGCGCACGATCGCTTGTTGCGCTCACTTCTTCCAGGATGCGTTCGTAGGTTGCCGCAATTGCCGGGTTGGCAAACAAGCGATTGGGCACCGGCGCTTCGCCATCCTTGAGCCATTGCTCGGCCGAGGTGGTCCACTCGCTGACGAAGAAATCCTTGATCGCCAGTATCGATGCGGCCATGCGAGGTATGACCGGATAACCGTTCTTGGCATAGCCGATCGCATAGCTCAATACGTCCTTAAGCGGCAGTTGGCCATAGTCGCGCAACATCGCCATCCAGCCGCCGAATGCGCCCGGCACCACGGCCGGAAGCAGACCGGTACCGGGTACCACGTCGAGCCCTAGCGATTGCATCTTCTCGATCGTCATCGTAGCCGGCGTGACGCCCTGGCCGCACAGAACGCGCACACGGTCTTCGCGCGCACTGTAAAAAATGACCGGCAGCTCGCCGCCAGGTCCGTTCAAATGCGGCTCGACGATTTGCAGCACGAAACCCGCCGCTGCTGCGGCATCGAATGCGTTGCCGCCTTTTTCCAGCACAGCCATGGCCGACGAACTGGCAAGCCAGTGCGTGGACGAAACCATGCCGAAAGTGCCGATTAGTTCGGGGCGAGTGGTAAACGACATACCGTATCCTTGCTATAGGACAAACCAATTATCAATGGTTCGCTTGGTAAATTGACAAAATCCTGGGACAGAAAACACCAATAATTTCATCAAGCCATTGTTGTTATAAATGAATATGGTGTCAACGAATATCTCCAATTGACGAGGTCATAGCCAGAATCTCTGCTATTATTGAACCAATTTAACTTGGTTCATCGACCCATGAACAATCAGTCTGCGTTCGACAAAGTGCTCGGCTACATTGCGGAAAATGGCTTGAGCGATGGCGACACGCTGCCGCCGGAGCGCACGCTGGCCGAGGAATTGGGCTTAAGCCGCCGGGAACTGCGCGCAGTGCTCGGCTCGCTCGAAGTAGCGGGCCGCATCTGGCGCGGCGTGGGACGCGGGACGTTCCTTGGGGCCCGCCCGCTTAAATTTGCGCCATCGCTAAGTGGCTTGAGCGCGGGGACCAGCCCCACCGATGTCGCCGAGATGCGCTTGCTGGTGGAGCCTGCGCTGGCTGCGCTCGCCGCCATGAAGGCCAGCCCCGACGACCTGGCGGAATTGGATAAATGTGCGCGCAGAAACGCCGGGGCCAAGGACGACGATGAATGGCAGCATTGGGACCATCGATTCCACTACCTGATGGCGCGCGCAACCCGCAATCCCGCGATCATTTCATTGTTGGAAGCGATCAATGGCGTGCGCGTGAAGCCTGCGCTACGCGAAAAAACCGTCGACCAGAAAACCCGCGACCGCTTTGCCGCAGAGCATCTGGCGGTGGTCGACGCGATGCTGTCCCGCGACGGTGACGCCGCGTTTCGCGCCATGCGCAATCACCTGCTCAATGTGCAAGACCGTCTCCACGAAAAATAGCGGCGGGGCCGGATAGGTTCGGCCACATGGATTCGGACACAAGGATTCGGCCGCACGGATCTGCCTGATCTGCTTGCCTCGACCGACGCGCTCACACTTGACGTTTGTAACCAGTTGGTGAATTATTCACCCATGCAAACCAAGTTGACACCCACGACTATTCCGGCCAGCCGCAATGCGGAACGCACTCGCGGCGCCATTCTCGACGCCGCCACGGAGGAGTTCGCAGCCTACGGGCTGGGCGGCGCACGGGTAGACCGAATCGCAGAGCGATCGGGCTCGAACAAGCGGCTCATCTACTATTATTTCGGCAACAAGGATGGCCTTTTCCTGGCGGTACTCGAGAAGGCCTACGCCGATATCCGCAAAGCCGAACAAGCCTTGCATCTCGACGAAGACGATGCGGTCGAAGCTATCCGCAAGCTGATCTCGTTCACCTGGAATTACTACATCGAAAACCCGGCGTTCCTGACCTTGCTTAACAGCGAGAACCTCCACCGGGCGGAGCACCTGAAGCAATCGACGCGTATTCGGGAAATGAATTCTCCGTTGGTCGACATGCTCGATACGATCATCGAGCGCGGTCGCCGCGCAGGTTTGTTTCGCGACGGCGTCGACCCGGTGCAGCTTTATATTTCGATCGCCTCGTTGTCTTACTTTTACCTTTCCAATCATTACACGCTGTCGGTCATTTTCGGTCGCGACTTACGTTCACCGAAATCGGAAGCGCAACGCCTTTCGCATATGACCGAATTGGTATTGGGCTATGTGCTGCTCTGATTTATTCGACCTCGCTTCTCGCGACATACTCGCGACCTAGGGGCGACATGCGCGGCATCTCCTGACGTAAACCCGCTTGACAAGAAAAACGTGCTCACACAGAATAAGTAACGCTTTGGTTAATTAATAAATGTAATAAGAAAACAGATCGAGCTCGACTCCCCGCCTGTTTTGC
>Ga0302220_10003688_pt1 | contig 10496 bp, 9 predicted proteins | sample II_Palsa_E1_3_FD_194572 | JGI IMG/M metagenome (GOLD analysis project Ga0302220, IMG submission 194572) | Peat permafrost microbial communities from Stordalen Mire near Abisko, Sweden - II_Palsa_E1_3 | ecosystem: Environmental > Terrestrial > Soil > Palsa > Peat permafrost | place: Sweden... | reverse complement strand
GGCTATACTGAACAAAACGACTCAGCGCTCCTCATCGCCGCCAGTATCCGAGGTACACCACTTCTGACTTTATCCCCAACCATGTTCAATATCCTCCTCGTTCCGCTAGACGGCACCCCTCAAAGTGTCCACGTCATCGACCTGGCCAGCCGCGTGGCGGCGCCAGGTACGGCAACCGTACACCTGCTCTGCGTTGTCGACCCATCCTACTTGTTGCCGCCCGGTTGCGAGAGCGGTGTCGCGCCCGATGGCCTGAGCTATCCGCCCGCACACGCGCAGACCTCTTTCGCACAATGCGCCCTGGCTGCCGCGGCAGCACAGCTTGCCGGCCGGAATCTCACCGTGGAACAGCACCTCTGCCCGGGAAATCCGTCCGACGTCGTCATCGAACAAGCCCGGCTGCTGGCTGCGGAGGTCATTGTGATGGGACATCACCATTTGTCACGGCTACGCCGCTGGGCCAACCCGTCGACCTGCGGAAAAGTCATCGAACAGTCGCCTTGTGCGGTATTGATCGAAACCCGCGAGAAGGGCTAAGAACGATTTCAGTGCGACTCCGGCAAACCTGGCAGCATCAACCGGGACGACGAACTGATCGTGTTAAGGCTACTGGTGCCAACACTTGCATGTCGAAACCGCAGTATTGCCGGCGTCTCGGGATTCTGGTCGTCGCTGGTAATGAACAGCTGGATGCGATCACCCGCGCATCGAGGTCGATATCGGCGATCACGACGGTGAAACCGTCGGCCGCAAGTTTCCTTGAGATCGCCGCACCGATGCCGGTGGCGCCCCCAGTGACCATCGCGATGCGCGCGCCGTTGCCGTCCTGCGCTGCGCTGTGTCCTGCGTTCTCGATGTTCATTGACGACTCCTCGTAGACGCCGCTTTCGACCGCTCGACGAGACTGCCCGGAACGACGAACACAAGCAGCACGCCAACGACCGCTGCCCCCGCAAGTGCGTACATTCCCGATGCCGTGCTGCCAGTCGCATCGGTGACCACCCCAACGAGATAAGGCGCGACAAATCCCGACAGATTACCGATCGACGTAATCAACGCGAACCCGGTGGCGGCAGTGGCGCCCTTCAAAAATGCGGTCGGAAGATTCCAGAAGAGCGGAATGGTGGTCACGATGCCGGCCATGGCCGCGATCAATGCCACGAAAGACCACATAGGGTTCGCACGTAACAGCACGCTAAGAATCAGGCAAGCCGCACCGAAAAGCCCTGCCAGCGCGAGATGCTTGCGACGCTCGCCCGTTCGATCCGAATTCCACGCGAACACCAGCATGGTCACCACTGCAGCGGCATACGGCAGAGCCGTCATCAATCCAATCTGCCGGATGCCGACGAACCCAAGCGCCTTGACCATCGTCGGCAGCCAGAAACTGACCCCGTATAGGGCTGCCACAAACGCAAAATAGATGAAACACAGCAGCCAGACTCGGCTGTCAGACAGACCGCGCGCAAAGCTGCCCGAGTGGTGTCCACTCACGCCGCCCACCTCCGCCTTGAGCGCTGCCTTTTCGGATCCGTCGAGCCACGTTGCCTCGTCTATGGTATTGGGCACGAGCATCCAGAACGCCAAACCGCACAGCACGGCGGGCAAGCCCTCGCACAGAAACATCCATTGCCAGCCACGCAGGGTAATAAAACCTGGGGTCGACGTCATGAGCCACGCGGATAGCGGACTACCGATCACCCCCGAAATCGGCAGTGCGGTCATGAATATCGCGATGACACGCCCGCGCGTGCGCGCCGGGAACCATTGACTCACATAGAGCATGATGCCCGGCGAAAAGCCCGCTTCCGCTACGCCGAGAAAGAAGCGCAGCACGTAGAAAGACCTAGGGCCGGTCGCGAACATCGTGCAGGCAGACAGGACGCCCCACGTCAGCAGAATCCGGGTGATCCATGCGCGTGCGCCGATGCGGTGCAACAGCATGTTGCTCGGCACCTCGAACAGACAATATCCGATGAAGAAAATGCCTGCGCCAAGACCGTAGGCGGTATTCGACAGTCCAATATCAGGCGCCATCTGCAATTTCGCAAAAGCGACATTGACCTTGTCGAGCTGATTCACGATCAGGCTCGCCAGGATGATCGGGATCAGCCGCCAGAATATTTTCGCGTCTGTCGCCCGGTCGACGGGTGCGGGGACGGTCGCCCCAAGTGTTCCGCTCATCTTTATCTCCGTTGACATACCCGATCGTGTCGGCGTACATTGTTATCAATTGATAATATATACCATTCTCTCGGCGGTCGGCACGGGGAGCGTGTTGGGACTATCCCTAACCAGGGCGAGCACTTTAGAGGCAGATTTTTCAGGAGGCGACGTGGACTTCAACGCAAAGACGGTAGCGATAACAGGGGCCGCAAGCGGCATTGGCTATGCCACGGCTCAAGCGGCAGCGAAGCTTGGCGCGCATGTGGTCGCGCTCGATCGCGATACGGGAGCGCTTGAAACGATGCGCGCCGATTTCGCGGCAAATGGTTGGCGGGTGACGGCGGTGGAAGTGGACATCGGTAGCGAAGAGTCGATCCGTCACGCGGTGGAGACGGACATGGCCTCGTTCGACAGCGTCGATCTGCTGGTCAATAGCGCGGGCATCGTATCGAGAGGCATGTTCGAGACGACCACAGGCGACGAATGGCAGCGCGTGCTGTCGGTCAATCTGTCGGGCAGCTTCTTCTGCCTGCAGCAGATGCTACCGCTGCTGAAGGCAGGTACTGGACGTGCGGCCGTCAATGTCGCGTCATTGGCGGCGAAGCGCGTGTCTTATGCGGGCGGCGTCAGTTATACGGCCGCCAAAGCCGGTCTGCTGGGACTGACGAGACATGCCGCTTTTGAACTGGCAAGTGTGGGAATCCGAGTCAATGCGGTGTGTCCCGGCCCGGTGCTAACGGCGATGACACAGCGCGCGATTCCCGAGGAAGAAAGACGCAAAGTGGCCGAGATGGTCCCGCTTGGAGACTGGCTCAGCCCCGACGATGTCGCGCAGGCCATCCTCTTTCTGGGCAGCCCGGCCGCGCGCATGATCACCGGGACGTCACTGGATATTGATGGTGGCCTATCGTTGATTACCGGCGCCTCATTCGAGTCCTACCAGCGCTCCCGGCAGTAATGGAAGCCGGCCTCCAGGCACTTGCGCCGGGCCTCTCAGGCCGTGTCGCGCTTCTCACCGAACAGCGCATTCGAGAGATGGTCTACATCGGCTGATGAATACGCCGTACTCGTCATCAGTTGCTCAAGCAAGCCGTTGAGGGCGACGGTCTCCACCGCACTCAGGTCGCGCAGCGCAAAGGTCTGGACTTCGAGCACGATTCTCATACCCGCTTCGTAAGCGCTGCGACCGGGTTTCGTGAGTGTGTAGCGCGTTGCGCGGCCGTCGTTCGGATCCGGCACGGCGACCACGAGGTTGAGTTCGCGCAGCCTAAGTAGGCTTCGTCCGGTCTGGACCGGAGTCAGCAGCATGTCCCGTCCAATTTCGGTTGGGATACTGCCCGGCGCGTCGGCCAGCTTGACCAAGACTCGCCAGTCGAGCGCGCGGATGTCGAGATGCCGCGCGAACAATTCCTCGGCCATAGCGAGGATCGATTCGGCGATTCGGCGGACCCGGTAGGCCGCGAGTTGTTTGAATTGCATAGCGGTTCTGAAGAGGGTTGCGAATTGAAAATCTCAAGCGACGCACAATTGTGAGCGGAAAGAGCCGTTGACGTGGTGCGACCGTTGCGCCTATATTATAACAAATGATAATACATGGGTGAGCGAGTGCGCATTCCACCCCAGTATGTGAACACAGGGGCGATCCCCCACACGGAGACGGTGATGCAAGTATCGACTGAGTTGAGTGGTGGTCCGCGCGGTCAGCGTGAAGCCGGCGTGTATGTATTCGACGTGTCGGAGAGCCCGTGGCAAGGCGTCGGCAAGGGCGGCCTGGCGCAAAAGATTGTGCGCCGCGATGATCGAACGGGGCATTCGTTTGGCTTCATGTCATTCGACACGTTGGCTCGAACGGGTGTGCATCAGCATCTTGGCACCGCATTCAGCTATTTCCTGTCGGGCGCCCTGACTGATTATCAGGGCACGACCGGGGCCGGACAGTTGGGCGTGAACTTCGCAGGATCCACCCACGATGCGGTCGCCTATCTGCCTACCCTAACCGTAGGCCGCATGGAGGGACCGGTCGCCTACGGAGCGGACGTCACGCATTCACTGCATGCGGGCAATCGTCATACCAGTTTCGAGAATGAGTTTCCCGAACACCTTCCCGATCTGAGCATCTCGCTAGAGACGGTGCAAGTCAGTGCGACGCGTGTGCCTGGACTGACACGCCGGCTCGTCTACGACTATGCGCATACGCCGCATACGCGCCGAATGACGCAACTGATGCTGTTGCCAGGGACCCAGGTTCCCGCGCATCGGATCGGTGCGCTGGTCGATGCGTATGTGCTTGCTGGCGACGTAGCATTTGTTGCGCGCGATACCGTATCGACAGCGAAAACCGGTGACTTTGTCGTGATAGAACCTGGCACGCAGGTGGCGTTCTCGTCGCGCTATGGCGCAAGCCTTCTGGTGTGGGCGGATGGGCCGTCGACGTGGGAGGACGGACCGGCAAGCCCGGAACTCTATGGCTTCACCTCAGGGCACGGTGATCCACTGCGCTTCGGCAATCGTGCGCCGGCCGATATGAATGGGGGACTGGTCGCCACTCCAAATCTGGCGAGCAGTCCGTCACAAAATGCCCTCGACGGCCGGTAAATCGTATCCGGCACAAGCACATGATCACCGGCCTTCGTGAGACTCATCATCGCCAGCAGTTACTGCGCTTTCGCCGCCGCAGCCTGAAGCATGGCGGAGCCGATCACCTGTTGCCCGAGGAACCGTCATCGAGGCATTCGAGCAACTCATTGCCGAAGGTTTTCTGGAATCACAGCCTGGGGCTGATACTCGCGTCGCGCAGGCATTGACCCAGCCCGCTTCTGCTCAGGAACGGATCCCGTCGGCTCAAGCCGGGCCCATTCCAGAATGCGCGCAACTGTTTGTCCAGGTTGCCCGTCAGTTTGCGCAGGTACCGCAGGCGCCTTTCGCCGTCTCAGTACCCGTGGGACCTGCTGCTCCCGACGATGCATGGAGACGGCTGGGCAACCGTCTGCGCGCACGCGGAGCCGGTGCGCCCGCAGGATATGGTGATCCGCAAGGTGCGCGGCCATTGCGCGAAGCGGTGGCCGACTACGTCAGGAAGTCGCGGTCGGTTCGCTGCGAGGCCCAGCAGGTGATCATCACAAGTGGCACGCAACAGGGTCTTTTTCTTGCATGTCAGGTTCTGCTCGATGGCGACGCATCGGCGTGGGTAGAAGATCCGGCATACAGGGGCATTACCGCGATCCTCGAAAGTACCGGCCGCCCTGAACGCATGATCCGGGTGCCTGTCGATGCGCAGGGGTTGAACGTCGAGGAAGGCATCAGGCTTGGCCCGCATGCACGGGCGGCGTTCGTCACGTCATCGCACCAGTACCCGCTGGGAATGCCATTGAGCATGGCGAGGCGCGATGCGCTGCTGGCCTGGGCCTGCGCAAATAACGCGTGGGTGGTCGAGGACGACTACGACAGCGAACTCAGATACGCGGGGCATCCGTTTCCATCGCTCCAAGGGCTCAACCCGGAACGCGTGATTTATCTTGGCACCTTTAGCAAGATCCTGTTCCCTTCGTTGCGGCTTGGTTATGTCATCGCTCCGCCCAATCTGGTGGAGGCGTTTTGCGGCGCGCGAGTACTAATGGACCGCAACCCTCCCAACGCAGATCAGCACGTGCTTGCTGCATTTATCGTAGAAGGTCACCTGGATCGTCATATCCGGCGCATACGTACCGTCTATGCGGACCGCCGCGCCTGCATCATCAACAATATCGAACGATGGTTGCCGAAAGACGTCGCATGGTTACAACCAAGCGATCAGGGAATGCACCTCGTGCTATGGCTGGGTGGGGGTGTTGACGACTGTTCCGTTGCGGCTCTAGCAGCGCAAAGCGGAGTCGCCGTACGAGCGGTGTCCCCGCTGTATGCCGGTAGACGAGGCCCAATGGGCTTGATATTGGGTCTTGGCGGCTTCAGCGACGACGAAATCGAAGCTGCTACCCAACGCCTCACCGAGTGTATCGGGGCTGTGGCACGAACAGCTTCTGGCGCTCGGTGAAGTCATTAGCCAGGCGAATGGCGCCATTTCCACGAAGACGATTCCGTCGCTAGTACACACAAGGCACGTTCAACATATTCGCCTTGATCTACAAGATGAGCTTGTAGCCCTCATGGCTCGCAACAAAGCCCAGTTTTTCATAGAAACGGTGCGCGTCAGGACGGCCCTTGTCCGTTGTCAGTTGGACTAGTTTGCAACCGCGTGCTTTGCACTCCGAGATCGCCCATTCGAACATCTGCTGGCCTATCCCCGTGCTGCGGAAAGGCGCAGCGATTCGAACCGCTTCGATTTGCCCCCGCCACGCGCCCCTTCGAGCGACCCCAGGTATGAACGAAATTTGCAGTGTGCCAATCACTGTTTCTCCATCGATGGCGACCACAAGACGCTGGTTCGGGTCGACTTCTATCGCTTTAAAAGCGACAACGTACCTTTCGTCCAAGGGTGAGCTAAGGGTCTCTCGTTGGCTGCCAAGCTCATCGTCCACCAACAATTCAACAATTGCAGGTAGGTCCGCCAGTAGCGCCGTGCGGAAAATGATGGGATTCATGTCTTACCCTCAGTAGTGGGGTGCAAGGGAACCTGAAGTATATCGAGCGTTCGCCCATCTGCATCAATCAGAGTTGCTTGCTTGAACCAGCACCTCAATAGGAAGCGGCATCTACATCAGTAGGTGCCGCTTCAGCTCCATGCAGCCGTGGACGTTTATTGCTTGACGAGTTTCACGATGGTCAAGGTTCCCCCCACGTCTTCAACGCGCACTTTGACCTTCTCGCCTTCCTTGGCCTGCTTGACCATAGCGCCATCCTTGGCCTTGTAGGCCATCGTCATCGCCGACATGCCGATGTTCGTCAGCGCGCCATGCTGAAGCGTCACCATGCCGGTCGACGGATCGACCTTCTTGACTACCGCATCGGTGAGCGCCCCGTTATCCGGCGCCATGGCGCTCATTGCGCCGCCGTCCATCTTCATGCCAGCCATGTCGTCTGCCGCCAGCGCGGAGCCGGCCAGCGTGAAGCCGGTGCAGAGCACAGCGGATAGGGTGATCAACTTTTTCATCGGTTTTCTCCAGAGTGAGATTGCGGCACAAGCGTGCCAGTGGGTACTGCATGAGGTGGTAGCGTTTCTTTGGCAGTTTTTTTCGTGCGGGCAAGGCGCCGGCGTTGCAGCAAAAGCCAAGCCGCCGGAATGATGAACATCGATAGGAGCGGTGCCGTAACCATCCCGCCCACCATCGGTGCCGCGATGCGCTGCATCACTTCGGAGCCCGCGCCATGGCCCAGCATGATCGGAATCAGCCCTGCCAGTACCACCGCGACGGTCATCGCCTTGGGCCGCACGCGCAGCACCGCACCCTCGCGGATCGCGTCGACGAGCGTTGCCTCTGTGAACGGCTCCCCTTGCGCAAGTCGGCGGTTGAGCGCGCCTTTCAGGTAGAGCAGCATCACAACGCCGAACTCAGCCGCCACGCCCGACAACGCGATGAAGCCCACCGCCGTGGCAACCGACACCGCATGACCCAATATCCAAATCAGCCAGAATCCGCCGACCAGTGCAAAGGGCACCGTCGACATCAGCAAAGCGGCATCGGCGGCAGAGTTGAAGGTCAGGAACAGCAACACGAAGATGACGACCAAAGTGACGGGAATCACAGTGCGCAATTTGGCTTCCGCGCGTTCCAGGTATTCGAACTGCCCCGACCAGGCGATCGAATAGCCGGCAGGCAGAACAACGTTTTGCGCGACTGCGACTTGCATCGCCTTCACCGCCGACTGCAGGTCCGTATTGCGAATGTCGACGTACACATACCCAGACAATCGCGCGTTTTCACTACGGATCATCGGTGGGCCATCGGAGATCTTCAGGCTCGCCACATCGCCGAGCGTAATTTGCGCGCCGCGGTCGGTGACAACCGGCAACTGGCGTAAATTGTCGACCGAGTCGCGGATCTCGCGCGGATACCGGATATTGATCGGGAAGCGCTCACGGCCCGCGATGACCTCGCCGACGTTATCTCCACCCACAGCCGATGACACGATGGACTGGACATCGGTCACCGACATGCCATAGCGGGCAGCGGCCAACCGGTCGATGTCGACGTCGATGTAGTGGCCGCCGTTCAGGCGTTCCGCCAGCGCTGACGTGACGCCTGGAACGTTCTTCAGGACGGACTCGACCTGCGTGGCAATCTTATCGATCTGTCCGAGATCCGCGCCCGATATCTTTACGCCCACGGGCGTCTTGATGCCGGTCGACAGCATGTCCAGGCGATTGCGTATCGGTGGCACCCAAACATTCGACAAGCCGGGAATCTTGACGCGCGCGTCGAGTTCATCGACGAGTTTCTCGGGCGTCATGCCCGGGCGCCATTCGCTACGTGGCTTGAACTGGATGGTGGTCTCGAACATCTCGAACGGCGCTGGATCGGTCGCAGTGTCCGCGCGGCCCGATTTGCCAAAGACGGTTTTGACTTCCGGAACCGTCTTGATCAGGCGGTCCGTCTGCTGCAGCAACTCACCGGCTTTGTCTGCCGAGATGCCGGGCAATGCCGTCGGCATATACAGCAGATCACCCTCGTCCAGCGGCGGCATAAATTCACCGCCCAGGTGCGACAACGGAATCAGCGTTAGCGTGAGCGCTACTACCGCCAAACCGATTGCCGCCCATGGCCGGCGCAGGGTCGCTTCCAGCAGCGGGCGATAGAGGCGAATCAATATCCGGTTGATCGGATTGGCGTTCTCATGAGGAATGCGTCCGCGGATCAGATAGCCCATCAACACCGGCACCAGCGTCACCGATAATCCGGCAGCGGCAGCAATCGTGTAGGTTTTCGTGAACGCCAGCGGAGCAAACAGCTTACCCTCCTGCCCTTCGAGCGAGAACACCGGGATGAACGACAGCGTGATGATCAACAGCGAGAAAAACAAGGCCGGCCCAACCTCGGCCGCCGATTGCGCAATCAACTCCCATCGCTGCGCATTTGTGATCGGGATACCCGGGTGCTTATGGTCGTACGCCTCCAGATGCTTATGCGCATTTTCTATCATCACGATGGCAGCGTCGATCATTGCACCGATCGCGATCGCAATACCACCCAGCGACATCAAGTTCGCATTGACGCCCTGATAGCGCATCACGATGAAAGCGGTCAGAACGCCCAGAGGCAATGACAAAATCGCAACGAGTGCGCTACGCAAATGGAACAGGAATATCGCGCAGACTATGCCGACGATGATGAACTCTTCGATCAGCTTGTCTTTCAGATTGTCCACCGCGCGTTCGATCAGTTGCGAGCGGTCGTAGGTCGTCACAACCTCGACGCCAGGCGGCAAGGACCTCTTGAGGTCGGCAAATTTCGCTTTCACCGCGTCGATGGTGGTCAGTGCGTTTTTGCCCGAGCGCATTACGATCACGCCGCCAGCGACCTCCCCCTCGCCGTTCAACTCGGCAATGCCACGCCGCATTTCCGGGCCGATCTGAATCCGGGCGACGTCGCCGAGCAGCACCGGCGTGCCGGCATCGTTGGTGCGCAACACGACGTTGCGAAAGTCATCCAGCGTGTGTAGATACCCGGATGACCTCACCATATACTCGGATTCGCCAAGCTCGACGACCGATCCGCCCGACTCCTGGTTCGCCTTGTCGAGCGCCTGCGCGACGGTGGCCTGCGTAATGCCATAGGCTCTCAGTTTATCGGGGTCCAGCACGACCTGATACTGCTGCACCATGCCACCGATCGAGGCCACTTCCGATACGTCCGGCACCGCTTTCAACTCGAACTTGAGAAACCAGTCGTTGAGCGCGCGAAGTTGACCAAGATCGTGCTTTCCGGTGCGGTCGACCAACGCGTATTCGTAGACCCAACCCACCCCAGTTGCATCGGGGCCAAGCGAGACAGTTGCACCAGCCGGCAAACGGCTTTGCACCTGACTCAGGTATTCGAGCACACGCGAGCGCGCCCAATACTGATCGGTTTTATCGTCGAACAAGACATAGACGAACGCGTCCCCAAACGACGAATATGCGCGTATCGTCTTCGCACCCGGCACGCCGAGCAACGTGGTGGTCAGTGGATACGTCACCTGATCCTCAATCACCTGCGGTGCCTTGCCCGGATACGAGGCCTTGATGATGACCTGCGTGTCGGACAGATCGGGAAGCGCGTCGAGCGGAGTCTCCTTGAGCGAATAAACGCCCCAGGCGGCAATCAGCACGGTCGCCAGCAAGACCAGGAACCGGTTGTAAATCGACCAGCGAATCAGGCGCGCGATCATTTCGCACCTCCCATCGGTTCGACCTTCGT
>Ga0302220_10003683_pt1 | contig 10510 bp, 8 predicted proteins | sample II_Palsa_E1_3_FD_194572 | JGI IMG/M metagenome (GOLD analysis project Ga0302220, IMG submission 194572) | Peat permafrost microbial communities from Stordalen Mire near Abisko, Sweden - II_Palsa_E1_3 | ecosystem: Environmental > Terrestrial > Soil > Palsa > Peat permafrost | place: Sweden... | reverse complement strand
ACCATTTGACGAGCTTGTCGTGCAGCGTGGGGTCGTCCCGCATCCGCTGCGTGAATGCCAGCAGCCGGCGGTCTGCCAGATCGTCACGGCCAGTGCCCGGATTGGTGCTGTACAACTGCCGCCCGATCAGCTCGTAGCGCTTGCCCGGCGCATTGGTGAGCGCGTCGGCTTCGCGGATGATCCGGTTGACTTCCGCGTTCGCCTCTGTCCATTTGCCGGTTTCCTGTGTCGTGTGTTGATCGATTGCTGTGCCGACCTTGTGCTGCAGGTTGTTCTTCAACTCGGCCGCCAGCGTGAAATAGCGCTCACGTGCAGCCGGCGTCGCGGCGTTGACGAACCCCTCGCGCAGGCGCGGTAGTGCGCTGAGTTGCTGCCGGTCGCCCAATCCGGTCAGATAACCTGCACCGACCGGACGGTTGAACACACTCAATGCGCGTTCGACCGGATCGTTCTCGGCGACAGTGGCGCGCTCGAGCACCGCGTCGCCCAGCTTGGACAGCTGTTCATCGGCACGTTGACGGCCATTCGCGTCCTTGCTGTCGCGGAAAGCGACGTCGAGCGTTGCAAGGGCACCGGCGTAGGCCTGGTGTTCGGCGCGAGGCAGTGTGTTGATCTGGGCCTGGAGCGCGTTGACGTTCTGCTCGAAGTCCTGGACCTCGGGAGGGTAGCCTTTGAGGCTCAGCTTGAGGTCCGTCGCAAGCTTCGCCTGGTTCTGCTCGTCCGCGTCGTTGCTCCTCGACAAACGCGTCATGTTGGGCAGTGTCTTCGTGTCGTACGCGACGAGCAGGTTCGTGAGTTCGTCGCGTGTGGCGCTAACTAGCAGCGGGCGGGCGGAACGTTGCGAGGGTTGCGAGGGTTGCGAGGGTTGCGAGGGTTGCGAGGGTTGCGAGGGTTGCGAGGGTTGCGAGGGTTGCGAGGGTTGCGAGGGTTGCGAGGGTTGCGAGGGTTGCAAGGGTTGGGAAGGTTCTGCAGGCAGGGGCGGCGATGAGAGTGCGACCCGTCCCGAGGGCAGTGCCGCCGCGTCGGATCTCGTCAATGTCGCGGACGAAGTCGGCTCCGCTGAATACCGCGTTGAAGCGGGCGCAGCATTGTCGACCGTGCGCCGTTGTCCGCTCGCGGCGACGCCGTCAGACGCGGACCGCTGCGATGGCCCGGGCGGCACGCGGTCGTTGTCGCGCATGCTTTCCCGTTCGCGTAACGGTGCCTCGCCGGTGTCAGCGGACAGGGACGAGGTGTCGCGGATCGTCGGCTGCCGCTGCTCAGGCGGCGCGTCGCGAAGGAGGTGGGTATCGCTGGCCGCATCGAGAGGTTGCTCGGGCGAAGCGGCGCTAGCGGAACTGGCAGTAGACGTCGTCATATGAATGCTCCTGTTCCATGCAAGATAAAGAGCCCGCACAGTCTGGGCTCGCGGGTGGGCATCGATCGTGATGCATGGACAGGGGACCATCCCAGGATCAACCCCGGGTGTCATTCCTGTATGACGGCGCTTCGCATGACCGGACCAGGGAGCAGAACAAGGGCGCGGGGTTCTCCGGAACCAATCCGGATCCCGCGCGCAATCGGCAGCCTCATTGGAAAAACGCACTCGAGCGGACGCCTCGCCTGATGCCGTTCTCCAGGCTTCACCTTTCTCCATCGCGCCTAGCCCCACTCCGATCAACCACCTCCACCGAATCTTTGCAATTAATAGTCGTCAGACAACGCTATAATCTGTCTATCCACTACCTCTCCGAACTACGACATCGCCACACGGCAGACCCCAAGGAGCGTTTCTGATGGTCGAATCCCTCACATCCGTCGTGACACCCCGACGCGCCCGTAACCTGGCGGAGAGCGTGTTCGACTACGTGATCGAACAGATCGAATCCGCCGCGCTGAAGCCAGGCGACAAACTGCCCACCGAAGCAAAACTCATGGTGACGCTCGGCGTGAGTCGCACCGTCGTGCGCGAGGGCATTTCTCGCCTGCAGGCCAACGAGGTCATCGAAACACGTCATGGGATTGGCAGTTTCGTGCTGGAACCGCGCCGCGAGAAACTGGGTATCGACATGGTGCCGGCCACGACGCTGCGCGACGTGTTGTCCGTGCTCGAATTGCGCATCAGCCTGGAAACCGAATGCGCGGGCCTTGCCGCGCAACGCGCACAGCCGGAAGATCTCGTGCGCATGCGCGCGGCGCTCGACGCGATAGAAGCCACCAGCCGCAACGGCAGCGACAGCGTCGCGGCCGACCTCCAGTTCCACATCGCGCTCGCCCAGGCGACCGGAAACCGCTATTTCGTCGATATCCTGACCCAGATGGGCACCGCCCTGATCCCGCGCAACCGCATCGATTCAGCGGGGATCGCGAAAGCCGACCCGAAAGCGTACGTCTCGCTCGTCAATCTCGAACACGAGAGCATTCTGGAAGCAATCACGCGACGCGACGCCGAAAGCGCGCGCGCCGCCATGCGCATGCATTTGTCGAACAGCCGGGAACGCCTGCGCCGCGCGAATCAGTCAAGCGAAGCGGCAGGCTAACAGCGCCCACGTAGCAATCGCGCATCTTGTCGCCGGCCTCTAGGTGGCCCAGGTGGCCCTGGGCCAGCGCGAACCACTAGGTCAAGCGCCGACACATCGATCTCGCAGGCGGGCGCCTGCAGCCAGAACAGCAGGCGCCCGACCCTCCAGCAGCGAGCGCGCAATATCGCTTATCTTGTCTGACGTCCGACTTTAATTCATAATCCTTTCAGCGCAAGCGACAAATATTTCACCCTTTCCATCGAGATTCAGAAAGCATTTTCGGGTTAACACCCATTTTGGCGGCCCTCGTATCACTCTTAAAATGTCATCAGACAACGTATCTCACGTTTAAAATTGCGAATCTGCTCGTTATCGCTCAGCCGCATGAGCGATAGCGCCGACAGCCCGGACTGACCGGTCGCCATCCGGAGATGAATTTTTGACACCCGATTTCGCCCTATCGACATCCGACGCGCTGACATCGGCCGCCTCAAAAGTTAAGCGCCACGTGCTGCCGCTTTTCCTGATCATGTTCATCGCGAACTACATCGACCGGGTGAACATCGGCTTCGTCAGCACGCATATGCAGACGGACCTGGGGATTGGCGCGGCGGCCTATGGGCTGGGGAGCGGCTTGTTTTTCATCGGCTACGCGCTGTTCGAAGTGCCGTCGAATGTATTGATGGCGCGCTTCGGCGCACGCGCGTGGCTCACACGGATCATGTTCACCTGGGGCCTGGTGGCGGGCGCGATGGCCTTCACCTGGAACGACACGTCGTTCTATGTCATGCGCTTCCTGCTGGGCGTGGCCGAAGCCGGCTTTTTCCCGGGCGTGGTGTATTACTTCACGCAGTGGCTGCCGCAAAAGGAACGCGGCAAGGCGGTCGCGATCTTTCTGGGCGGCTCGGCGCTGGCGTCGGTGTTGTCAGGGCCCGTGTCAGGCGCCCTGCTCTCCATACGCGGATTCGGCCTGCATGGCTGGCAGTGGATGTTCCTGGTCGAAGGTCTGTTTTCAATCCTGCTGTGCGGCGTGAGCTGGTTCATGCTCAAGTCCCATCCCCGCGATGCCAAATGGCTCACTTCGCAAGAACAACAGGCGCTGAGCAGCGCTATTGCCCGCGAACAGGCGGAGCGGGAAGCGGCCGGCAACGCGCATCTGCCGATCACAAAACTGTTGAAAGATCCGCAGATCGTGCTGTTCTGCGTGCTGTATTTCGCGATCCAGCTGACCATCTACGCGGCGACGTTCTGGCTTCCGACCATCATCCGCAAGATGGGCGGCCTGAGCGATTTCCAGGTCGGCCTCTATAACGCCGTGCCGTGGCTGATCGCCATGTTCGCGATGTACTGCTTCGCCATGCTGTCGGCGAAATGGCGCTTCCAGCAAGCGTGGCTTGCGCTCGCGCTGGTCATTGCCGCTTGCGGACTGTTTGCATCGACGTCGGCGAACCCGGTCTTTTCGTTCGTCGCCATCTGCTTTTCTGCGATCGGATTCAAAGCGGCAGCGTCGCTGTTCTGGCCGCTGCCACAGGGATACCTCGATGTGCGCGTCGCCGCCGGCGTGATCGCGCTGATCAACTCCGTCGGCAACCTGGGCGGCTTTTTCGCGCCGGCGGCGTTCGGCTATCTGCAGCAACATACCGGCTCGATCTCGGGCGGTTTGTATGGGCTGGGAATAGCTTCGATCATCGCGGCTGTGATCGCGTTTTTCGCGAAGGACCGGTTGACCGGCCGCCCCGAACACGCCACCGAACCAAACCCGACCCGCGCCGCTTAAGAGCCCCAATCAACTCACACTGACCCCGTCCATGTCCACGAACCCAAGCGTTTCAAGCGCTGCGAACGCCACCCCCACCGTCACCGAACTGCGCGTGATCCCGGTTGCCGGCCGCGACAGCATGTTGCTGAACCTGAGCGGCGCACACGGCCCGTTCTTCACCCGCAACATCGTGATCCTGCGTGACAGCGCGGGCCACACCGGCGTGGGTGAAGTGCCGGGCGGCGAGAGCATCCGCAAGACGATCGATGACGCGCGTCCGCTCGTCGTCGGCCAGTCGATCGGCAATCTGCACGCCGTGCTCAACACCACGCGCAAGCAATTTGCGGATCGCGATGCGGGCGGACGCGGCACGCAAACCTTCGACCTGCGCACGACCATCCATGCCGTGACCGGACTCGAAGCCGCGTTGCTCGACTTGCTCGGCCAGCATCTGGGGGTGCCCGTCGCGGCGTTGCTCGGCGAAGGCCAGCAACGCGATGAAGTGGAAATGCTCGGCTACCTGTTTTACATCGGCGATAGGAACAAGACCGACCTGCCCTACTCCTCGGGGACAGACGCGACCGATGACTGGACCCGCCTGCGCCACGAAGAAGCGATGACACCGGAAGCTGTCGTACGACTGGCGGAAGCCGCGCACGCGCGCTATGGCTTCAACGACTTCAAGCTGAAAGGCGGCGTGCTCTCGGGCGACGCGGAAATCGAAGCGGTCACGGCGCTCGCCGAACGCTTCCCGAACGCCCGGGTGACGCTGGACCCGAACGGCGCGTGGTCGCTGTCCGAAGCCGTACGCCTGTGCCGCGACCAGCATCACGTGCTCGCGTACGCCGAGGACCCGTGCGGTGCCGAAAACGGTTATTCCGGCCGCGAGGTCATGGCTGAATTCCGCCGCGCCACGGGATTACCGACCGCGACGAACATGATCGCGACCGACTGGCGCCAGATGGGCCATGCAATCCAGTTGCAATCGGTGGATATTCCCCTCGCCGATCCGCATTTCTGGACGATGCAAGGCTCGGTGCGCGTGGCGCAAATGTGCAATGAGTGGGGCCTCACGTGGGGGTCGCATTCGAACAACCACTTCGACATTTCACTCGCCATGTTCACGCACGTCGCGGCGGCGGCGCCCGGCAAGATCACTGCCATCGATACCCACTGGATCTGGCAGGACGGCCAGCGTCTCACACGCGAGCCGCTGCAGATTGTGGGAGGCAAGGTGAAGGTGCCGGCGCGGCCGGGACTGGGCGTGGATATCGATATGGACGAACTCGAGAAAGCGCACGCGCTGTATCGGGAACACGGTCTTGGCGCCCGCGATGACGCCACCGCGATGCAGTACCTGATTGCGAACTGGACCTTCGACAACAAGCGCCCGTGCCTTGTGCGCTGATTTTTCCAACGGCTTCTTCAACGACTCAATCAAAGACCAATTCACGACCGACCATGACGACACCTCAAGAGCTCAAGCAAATCGTTTCCGAAGGGCTGCTGTCCTTTCCGCTGACCGACTTCGACGAACAGGGCGACTTCCGCGCCGATACCTACGCTGCCCGTCTCGAGTGGCTTGCGCCCTATGGCGCGACGGCCTTGTTCGCCGCCGGCGGTACGGGTGAATTTTTCTCGCTGACGCAAAGCGAATATTCGGACGTGATCCGCACGGCGACGGAAACCTGCAAAGGCAAGGTGCCGATTCTTGCTGGCGCGGGCGGCGCGACGCGGGTGGCTATAGCGTATGCACAGGAGGCCGAACGGCTAGGCGCGAACGGTATTTTGCTGATGCCGCACTATCTCACCGAAGCCAGCCAGGAAGGCATTGCCGCGCACGTCGAACAGGTGTGCAAAGCCGTGAAGAATATTGGCGTGATCGTTTATAACCGCGCCAATTCGAAGCTCAACGCCGACATGCTCGAACGGCTCGCCGATAGTTGCCCGAACCTGATCGGCTTCAAGGACGGTGTGGGTGAGATTGAAAACATGGTGACGATCCGTCGCCGGCTGGGCGACCGGTTTTCGTATCTCGGCGGTTTGCCGACGGCCGAGGTTTATGCCGAAGCCTACAAGGCGCTGGGCGTGCCGGTGTATTCATCGGCGGTATTCAACTTCATTCCGAAGACCGCGATGGAGTTTTATCGCGCCGTAGCCTCGCAGGATCACGCGACGACTGGCCGTCTGCTCGACGAATTCTTCATGCCGTATCTGGCGATTCGTAACCGCAAGGCGGGTTATGCGGTGAGTATCGTGAAGGCGGGGGCGAAGCTGATCGGCCGCAGCGCCGGTCCGGTGCGCGCACCGCTGACCGACTTGACCGAAGATGAAATGGCGCAGCTCGACGTGCTGATCAAGAAGCTCGGCGCTCAGTAACAGTCATCGGCAGTTAAAAAGCCGTTCCAACGTAAGTTGGAACGGCTTTTTTGCGCTTGGCGTCACGCATGAGCGCACTGACTAGAGACCTAAGCCGCGAGCAACACCACCGTCAGCGACCGCACGCCTTGCGCGCCGCGAATCAGCACGCCTTCGATATCCGCCGTCGCCGATGGCCCCGTCACCAGGACGGCATAACGCGCGGCCTTGAAGTCATCGCGTCGATACACATCCTGCAGCCCATCCACGATTTGCGCGGGATCGAGCAGCACGACCAGATGCTGCACGAGATAGCCGATCGAATTGACGATGTATTCGTCCTCGCTGAACCACACCGAGCCCGTTTCCGCCACGCCGAAGCGCGCGCGGACCACGCCTGCATCCACATCTTGTAGCAACGCAGGGGACATATCGGCGGCGAGCGCGCGGTTTCCTTCGATACCCGGCACAGCCGACGCGACTTTCCCGTCTGCGCCGAAACGCTCGGCGAGCAGCGCACGCACCGTGTCCAGCGATTCGCCTTCGACCACCGTGCCCCCCATCGCGGCCAAGGCGGTACGAAAGCGCTCGAGGCGCTCACCGGGCGGGGTATCGAAGAGCGGTACGTCGGGACGCGGCCTTGCAGCCGGTTGCGCCGCACGGATCTTGGCGAGAAAAGTCTCACGCGTGGTCATCGTCATTTTGCTACCTTGCGATTTTTCTTGTACCACTCGTGGAAGGTTTCGGCGGGCGTTTCAGGCAGATCGCGCTGACGGCCCCAGATGTTCAGCGGGTTATAAAGCACGAAGTTCGGCAGCCGCTTGAGCGCACCGCCGAGCGACGCAACGGTGCCTCGATACAGTGTCGGACTGGCAAGCAGGCGTCCCGCCATCTTCAGCACTTCCTGCTTCACGAACGGCACTTCATGATTCGCCGCAATCACTTCGCGCCACTTGTAGATCTGCTCGTGAATGTTGACCTTCGTGGGACAAACGTTGGTGCAACTGCCGTTAAGCGTCGATGCAAACGGCAGGCTGCTGAAGCGTTTCATATCGTAAGTAGGATTGATGATTGCGCCGATCGGCCCGGAGTACGTGAAGCCGTACGACAAGCCACCACTTCGCCGATACACCGGGCACGTATTCATGCACGCGCCGCAGCGTATGCATTTGAGCGAATACCAGAAATCCTCCATCGCGAGGCGTTCGGAACGGCCGTGATCGACGAGGATGTAATGCATCTCCGAGCCCGGTCGGGGCGCGCGGAAGTGCGAGGTGTATTGCGTGATCGGTGAGCCGAGCGCACTGCGCGACAGCATGCGAATGAACACGCCGAGATCGGAGATTCTGGGAATCAGCTTTTCGATACCAATCGATGCGATGTGCAGCGGCGGCACATTCGCGGACAAATCCGCATTACCCTCGTTCGTGCACACGACGACCGTTCCCGTCTCGGCAACCGCGAAGTTGCAGCCGGTCATGCCGGCGGTCTTCTCGCGCACGAAATACGGCCGCGTGTTCATGCGCTGGCTTTCGGCGAGATAGTGGATGTCGCTGTTCTTGGGATCGGTGCCGATCGTGCGGCCAAAAAGCTCGGCAACGTCGGCGCGAAGTTTGTGTACAGCCGGCACGACCATGTGGCTCGGGTCCTGGTTATCCAGTTGCTGGATGCGCTCGCCGAGGTCCGTTTCCATCACCGTGATGCCGCGCGGCTCTATGTACTCGCGCATCTTGCATTCATCGGTGAGCATGGATTTGCTTTTGACGAGCGTGGTCAGGCCGCGCTCGGACATCAGCTTGTAGACGATCTCGTTGTGTTCTTCCGCAGTCGACGCGTAATGCACGATCACGCCGTGCGACTCGGCTTGCGTAATGAACTGGTCCAGGTAATCAGCGAGATTCGAAAGCGTGTGCTCCTTGATCCCCGACGCCAGGTCGCGCAGCGTCTCCCATTCAGGCATGCCGTGGGCTTGGGCGTCCCGTTTGCTGCGCAGATCCCAGAGGCGTTTATCGTGGAAAGCGACGTGGTCTTCCTTCGCGATGAACGCGCCCGCCGCCTTCGCGTGATCGAGCCGCTTGCTTTTCCCCTTCACGACGTCGCTCATGAGCGTGCTCCGTTCAGGACTTGGGCGATATGGATAAAACGGGCATCGAGTTTCAGGCGTTCGGCGCAGCCTTGCTGATGCATGAGGCAGGACATATCGCCGGAGACGATATATTGCGCGCCCGCGCCGAGGTGATCGCGGACCTTGTCCTGCCCCATCCTCACCGATACCGCTTCTTCCGTCACCGAAAACGTGCCGCCGAAGCCGCAACATTCGTCGGGGCGCGCGGGCGTGACGAACTCGATGCCTTTGACGCCTTCGAGTAACGCGCGGGGTTTGGAAAACGGCGTCCCGGCAATTTCCGATGCCGATACCTCGCGCAAATGCCGGATGGCGCTGCAGCTATTGTGCAATCCCACGCGATGCGGGAATTCGGCCCACGGGAATTCACGCACCTTGAGGACATCGTGGAGAAATTCGACGAGTTCGTAGGCGCTCGTGCGGACCTTGCGGACAGAAGCGGTCTGCTCGATAGCGGTCAAGTGTTCGCGCACGTGATGGATACAACTCGCCGATGGGCCGACCACGTAGTCGTAATCGGCGAAATTGCGGGCGAACACGCGCTCGGTACCGGCCGCTTCTTTTTGCGCACCGCTGTTCGCCATGGGCTGGCCGCAGCAGGTTTGTTCCTCCGGGTAATCGACTTCCACGCCCAGGCGTTCGAGCAATTCGAGTGTCGCGATGCCGACTTCTGGGTAGAACGCATCGATAAAACAGGGGACGAACAGGGCGACTTTCATTGGATAAGGCCGTGGGGAGCCCGAAAAATAAGCGGTTTACCAGTTTTGGTAAGCTTGGTCTGACCAAGACTTTAAAGTTTGTGGCGTTTCATGTCAAACTGGAAGAAACATCGCGCCGTTCTTGCCCACCTCTCATCGCACTCATGCCATTTAAGCCTGTCCATTCCTACACCCGCACGCGAATCGCCGATGTCGTCTCCGACCAGATCCGCGCGCTGATCACAAGCGGCGCTTTACTTCCCGGACAACGCCTCCCCGCCGAGCGCGATCTCTCGGAACAGCTCAACGTCTCGCGCCCATCGCTGCGCGAGGCGCTGATCCGGCTGGAATCGGATGGATTTATCCAGGCTGCCGCGCGCAGCGGCTTCGTCGTATCGGATGTCACCGCACCGCTCGTGTCCGCGCCGCTGGCCGCGTTGCTGAGCCAACATCCAACCGCCAGCGCCGATGTGCTCGAACTGCGCCACGGACTTGAATCCCTCGCAACAGGCTACGCGGCCGAACGTGCAACAGCGACCGATCTGGCGCGTATCACCGAAGCGTTCAACGCACTCAAAACCGCCGCCATCGAACCAAAGCGCACCCGCATAGCAGAACACGACGCCGCGTTTCATCTCGCTATCGCCGACGCGACCCACAACCTCGCGCTCGCCCACGTGATGCACGGCCTGCACGAACTCGTACGCGAATCGATGCTGACATCGCACCGGCTGGTCGACTACGACAACGACGTCGAAGCGAACTTGCTGGCGCAACACCAAGCCATCTTCGATGCCATCCTCGCCCGCGATCCACAACGTGCCCGGGACGCCGCCGGCGCACACCTGGACTACGTCAGCACGCTTTATCGAGACCGCTTACCCCGCTTAACCAAGCCGGAAGCAACCCGCTATCCTGCAAAAAATCAGAATCCGGAGACCACACCATGACTATTTCGAGCGCCCACTGGGGCGATCTCGCGGACGGTACGCCCGTCGATCTTCACACGCTGAGCCATGACAACGGCTTCCGGGTAACGGTGACGAATCTGGGCGCGGCACTCGTCTCC
>Ga0302220_10003680_pt1 | contig 10516 bp, 12 predicted proteins | sample II_Palsa_E1_3_FD_194572 | JGI IMG/M metagenome (GOLD analysis project Ga0302220, IMG submission 194572) | Peat permafrost microbial communities from Stordalen Mire near Abisko, Sweden - II_Palsa_E1_3 | ecosystem: Environmental > Terrestrial > Soil > Palsa > Peat permafrost | place: Sweden... | reverse complement strand
GTAACTAAAAATCAGCTAATGGAGCTTTCGTAATGACAACCCTCATAGCGTTGAAGGAAAAGTATTCCGTTCTGTTGACGCTCGACCAACTGGCCGAGATTCTCGACAGAAGCCCGGAAGGGCTTCGCATCAGCTTATCCACATCGCGAGCCGACTGGGCGCAGCACATCAACTCGACGAAGATTCACATTGGTCGTCGGATCTACTTCCGCACTGAAGCCATCGCCCGACTGATTGACGAAGAGTTCTCGGGATCATGTGCATGAAAGATACGGTGATTATTCGGCACAAGACGACCCGCGATTTCACAATCCTGAAGAATGCGCCATTGCGAGACGTGCGTATTAGCTGGAAGGCGCTTGGCATCCTCGCCTATTTACTGCATCTCCCAGGTGACTTCAGGCTCAACCTCGCTTATTTGGCCGCGCTTCGAATGAAGGGAGGGAGCAGAAGAGATGCAACCAGATCGGGCATCCGCGAGCTTGAGGAAACCGGATATGTCACCATTACGCGAGAGAGGGATGATCTCGGCCAATGGTCTGACGTTACATGGACTGTGACCGACACGCCGGATGAAGGAATTGATGCACATCCACATTCGGAAAACCCGTTCGTGGATAAACCGCCATCGGACGCACCTCGGCCGGCGAAGCCGACGCTACTAAGTACTGAGGTTAACAAAGAACTAATATTAAAAAGAACTACCCGCGGTCATTATGATTTGCACTTCCCACAACTCCTGGGTAAGGATGATCGCAATGCCGCGATGCAAATGCTGTCGCACGTTCCAACTCAACGAGCGCAGGAAATTCTTGACGAGCTTGCTGGTGTATTGGAGTCCGGCAAGACTATTCGCACCACGCCATTGCGATGGCTTTGCGGCATCATCCGTCGCTCTGATCGAGGAAACTTCAAGCAGGTAGCAGGCGTTCGCATCTCCACTAGTCGAGCTGCGGCGGAACAGGAGCGGCGTTCACGCGAGGCTGCACGTGGCGCCCCTAAACCTTCCGATCGCGAAGTAGCCCGTGCACATTTGAACGCGATTCGACAGGCGACCGCAAAGCAAGCTCACAGCCAGGGTGCGCAGGACGTTCTTCAGGTAACTTCGAGGTGAAGTCTCTATGCAACTCGCGGTCAATCTTGGATTTTTCTTGAGAATTTCTTGGTGTCGAAGGAAAAACGTCGTGAAAATATCTTATTGGATTCCTGCACATCTTGATAGCGACGCGGAAATTTCGTGCCGAGGTACCTGGCAAGATATGTGAAGTTAGCTAACCGGCAAGCCGGTCACCTAATTTCACTTTGCCCTATTCGCCCTTCGGACTCAATGGGGCACCCCTAGCGATCTCGCGCAGAGCGCTGACCATTCAACAACAAAATTTAGCCGCTAAATTTTCCGATTTGACGCCAATGGATAAAACATCGAAAGCAACGCGGAAGAATGGCCGACACCTTCGGGTACCCGTGCTTCCAGATGAGGAGCAGGCGATCAAACGGAATGCCGACGCCGCAGGTCTCTCGACCGCCGCCTATTTGCGCAACGTTGGTCTCGGCTATCCGATTAAAGGCGTATTGGATCAAACTCTGATTATTCAACTCGCAAAAATCAATGCCGACCAAGGCCGGCTTGGTGGCCTACTGAAACTATGGCTGTCCAACGATGAAAAGTTACGCGAATATGACGCGATGCAGGCGCGTCGTCTGATCGGCGGGGTGCTTGAGCGAATCACGCTGACCCAAGCAACTATGCTCGCTGTAGTAAAGAAAATTTGAAGGTTCGCCCAAAATCCTTATGTATGGATGTTTCTGTCTCTGAAGCCGCAAACAAGGTTGTGCAATAAAGATGACGATACCGCTGACGATTGAAAATGTGGACAGGATGACGCCTGGCGAGGAAAGCGCCTTCTGGCAGTCGTTCGTCGCGAAGCTTGGTTCTGATGATGGCGCAGCGGCACGCGAGCATCTGGCGGCCGGCCGGCCGATTTACTATTGCGAAGACTCTACGCCTGACGGGGTTTCCATCAAAGAGTTTCCTGATGGCCGCCGTGAGCTGGTGCGGTTCGACTCATCTGGAGAACACCTTGTCGGTACAATTGAAGTTGAGGGAACGAGCTAAAAATTTAGCGGCTAAATTCCTTATGCGATTCGCATGAGACAGCAGCCGGCCAAGAACGGCCATTGACACGCACGGTCAGTCGGACGTGCAGGCGTCGGCTTTTCTCCAGTAACCGGCCATACGGTCGTTAAGGCCGACGTCACTGTATGTCGATTTGCTCGCAGGACGGCAAATGGTGTCGGAGCGCCGAAGAACTCGGGATCGTCGAATTTCCTCGGCGATATTGTTGTGCTGCGCGCAGTGTTGCTTCACCCGGAAAATGGGCCGCAAGAACGCGGACAGCTCGGCATGAGCGTCCAGCGGCAGAACATGAGCGACGAACTGGTCTGGTCGCACCACGACCAACGCGCCCCGTTCACGGTCGACGCCGCGTTCGTCAAAAATATCCGTCGCTGCATCGTTCGTAAATGTTTTCTCATAGTCGACCAGCCCGTAGCGTCCCTTACGTGGCAGCAGCAAGGCCGGTAGGTCTTCAAGGCGCACTTCGCGATGGAACTCCTGCAACACTGCGCGTAGGTCAAATACGCTGTCCGGGTCGGTGTTCCTGAGCGTGATGCATTGCAAAGGAGAATCTGGCGAGTTGGCAAGGTATTCACACAGACTATCAAGCGCGATTCGGCTCGCGTCAGCGAACGCGTACAGACGCCAGCGACCGTCCGCTCGTGCGGCGTGTCCGAGCTGGACCGGCTTGGCATCGGCGACCCGGGTCACGGACGACGAGTGGAAGCGCGATCCAATCACGAAGCCACGGGCGATCGCCTGGTTGGCCGGTTAAAAGCGGTCTTGGTGCCTGACCACATTCGTGCCGCCTGCGCCTGACCGGTAAACGCAATTCTGACTTAAAGGAGGTGAACATGCATCCGCAGAAAGTTCTTGTGACCGCAGGTGCCTCAGGTGTCGGGCGGGAAATCGTCCGCGGTTTTGAGAACAATGGTGCAAAAGTGTTCGTGGTCGACGTCGATGCGAATGGATTGTCTACGCTCGCCACGGAGACTTCGAATATCGAAACTGCGGTTTGTGACATGGCCAGTCGTGCGGATATCGAGCGCGTTGTGCCAGATGCCGTTCGCGCCTTGGGCGGACTGGATGTGCTTGTGAACAACGCTGGCATTTCGGGGCCGACATCATCTGTTGAAAACTACGACCCCGAAGCTTGGGAAGCAGTCATGCAGATCAACCTGAATGGCACGTTCAACGTAACACGGCTCGCTATCCCCCATCTCAAGCGATCGCGGGCAGGGTCAATCATTGTGATGTCATCGGTCGCGGGTCGTTTCGGTTATCCGAATCGAAGTGCGTACTCTGTCAGTAAGTGGGGCTTGATTGGATTCACGAAGACGCTTTCGCGCGAACTCGGCGAGTTCGGCGTACGCGTCAATGCAATCTTGCCGGGTGCTGTGGCAGGTGAGCGCATCGAAAAGGTTCTGGAGGGACGCGCGCGGGCAAGCGGACGGTCCGTGGACGAGGAGCGGCAAGACGCAATGTCAATCCAGTCGCTACAACGCTTTGTCGACCCGCGAGATATTGCGGCAATGGCGGTGTTCCTCGCATCGGACGCAGGCAAGTCGATCTCGGGCCAGCTGTTGCCCATTGATAACGACATGCAAAAGGCGTCTTGATAATTGTTTGAAATCTGGAGAACCAGCATGACCCCGTCACTTCGCGACCAGCTTATCGGCGCCTGGAAGCTCGTTTCCTATGTTGAAAAGCCGGTAGACGGTTCAGCGCCTTTCCATCCTTTCGGCGAGAATCCCAACGGCATCATCATGTACACGCCTGACGGATTTATGTCCGCGCAACTGTGCCGTCCAGATCGAGCGAATTTTGCTGCTGGAGACTGGTTCAAGGGAACGCCAGCCGAGTACGAAGCCGAGGCGTCGTCGTATATCGCCTACACCGGACCTTTTAGCGTGAACGAAGAGAAGCAGACCTTGACGCACTCAATGTTTATCTCGTTGTTTCCTGACTGGACCGGGCAGACGCAACCACGCGCGGTTCGCATCGAAGGCGACTTGCTCAACCTCAGTACTGCGGGCGCTATCCAGTCGGGGGGGAAGACAGTGAACTCGTATCTGCAGTGGACACGGGCAAGCAAAGCGTGCTGAAATTGGTCGTGATAGGGAAAGTAATGGGAAGTGTCATGGCGGAAGGCCGGCTGACGCCAGATTCCATGTTTCGCTCGGTCGCATGCGCTTCAGGGATACGCTGGTTGGCGGATTCCGGGCTGCACTCTTGATGCTACGCGGTCAACCGAAGCTTCAGTGATGCCCGGCTTATGGACAAGCGACATCAGTCACTGCCATGTAACGTCTCAAGGAGATCGATCATGCCGAAATTGATGGAAACGACGGCGGACACCATTGAAAGTCTTTTACCCGAACTCGAGGCAATCTATAAGGATCTGCACCAGCATCCCGAACTGTCGATGCAGGAGGCGCGTACCGCAAGCATCGCCGCGGACTATGTGGAAAAGCTCGGGTATGACGTCACTCGCAACGTCGGCGGGACGGGAGTCGTCGCCTTGTTGGGCAACGGCGAGGGTCCAACGGTGATGCTACGCGCCGACATGGATGCGCTGCCAATGGTGGAAGCGACTGGACTGCCGTATGCCAGCACGGTGAGATCGAAGGACGAAGAGGGCGTCGACGTGGGCGTGGCGCATTCGTGCGGTCACGACATGCATGTGACCTGGCTCATGGGTGTGACCCATTTGATGGCTGCGCATCGGGACGCCTGGCGCGGCACGCTGATGGCGGTTTTTCAACCAGGGGAGGAAGTAGCGCGTGGCGCCCGCAGCATGATTGATGACGGTATGGTTCAGCGGTTCCCGAAGCCTGATGTGATCCTCGGCCAGCACGTTATGGTTGGAGAGGCCGGCACGATCGGTCATCGAAGCGGCACGATTCTTTCGGCGGGCGACAGTCTGAAGGTGAAGCTATTCGGGCGCGGCTCGCACGGTTCGCAGCCGCAGACCTCGATCGACCCCGTCATCATGGCGGCTTCGACGACGCTTCGTCTACAGACCATCGTATCGCGCGAAATCTCGCCACGCGACAGTGCTGTACTGACGATTGGTGCGCTGCAAGCGGGAACCAAAGAGAACATCATCCCTGACGATGCGACGCTCAAGCTCAATATGCGAACATTCGACGAAGACGTACGCGAGTACATGCTAGGCGCGGTCCGTCGCATCTGCTGCGCGGAATGCGCGGCCTCCAACGCACCGCGTGAGCCAGAATTCACCACGCTTTCGAGCTATCCGCTCACGATCAATGACCTGGAGACGAGCGAACGCGTGGGCAAAGCATTCGAATCTCACTTTGGCGAGCGCGCCTACGAAACCGCCCCGGCAGCGGCGAGCGAGGACTTCAGCGTTTTTGGCCGGGAATGGGCCGTGCCCTACACGTTCTGGTTTGTCGGAGGCACCGATCCGGAGACGTTCAGAAATGCGTTGAAGGAGAAAAAGCTTAACGAGATCCCGAGCAACCATTCGCCAAAGTTTGCGCCGGTGCTTGACCCTACATTGCGCACGGGCCTGGAGGCCATGCTTTGCGCAGCGGGCGCGTGGCTCGAGCCGCGAGACGCATCGGCGTGAATTCGCACGCGATTTATGTCGTTCTCGACCTGATCGGGACGTTCGTATTCGCCATCAGCGGAGCCGTCGCAGCGCGCCAAAGACGACTCGACTTGTTTGGCATCGTATCCATCGCTTTCATGGTGGCGTGCGGGGGCGGGATCGTGCGCGACGTTTGCATTGGCGTAATTCCGCCGGTGGGTCTCTCGGACTGGCGCTATCTGGCGGCTTCGTTGATCGCATCGGCGGTCGCGATTCTCGGGTATGCACCGGTCCGCCGTCTGCGACAGCCTGTCCTTTTTTTTGATGCAATCGGGCTCGGCCTGTTCTCCGTGGCAGGTGCGCAAAAGGCCCTGAGCTTCGGGCACAGCGCGGAAGTCGCTATCGTGTTGGGCATCGTGAGTGCGGTCGGCGGCGGCGTCATGCGCGACGTCCTGCTTTCGCGCGTGCCTGCGATCCTGGATCGCGAGATTTACGCATCAGCCGCGCTCGCCGGCGCAGGCACACAGGTTCTGTTCTCCTACGCGCACTGGACGCAATGGTGGACGCCGTGGTGCGCCACATTCATTTGCGTTGCGATTCGGCTCGCTTCGCTTTATTTCGGCTGGCGCCTGCCGGCGTTTCGGGCACCGCGCGAATGTGATTCGTCAAGATGAAGAGCGTAGCGATCACCCCTCAGGTTTGAGCTGATGCATCGCAAAAAACCTCGTACAGAACCGCCTATTTGCACCAGAAACCAGCAATCCGCCAACGGTATCGACTCACTGTTGCCGGCGGCGCTTGAATGGGCGGTATTGCTTTGTCGTTACGAAGGGGCAATTGCGCAAGTCAGGATGGTCAGTTTGGTCCGCACTGTTGACAGCCGGAGGCTCCCTGATAGCCAATGCTGAAGGTCCGGTGATGGCGGACGACGGGCCGCCGCGATACCTGAGAACGGTCATAACGAGCAAAAAATTGGGGCCGGGATCTACACAGGCTCCGCCCAACACTTCCTCAAGTCAAGTCGCGACTCGCAGCCGTGCCCGAGTCACGCCCTGCATCACTGATTAGTTGTTCTACTGTCAAGTGTCGAGACAGTACTCGCCATAAGCCTGCCAGTTCGGTTGTACTTGTAGGGAGGCTCATGAGAGCGAATGTCAATTATGTGGCTTCGACCTTGCCGACTCCTGTACTTGCCTTCTGCATCTTCAACGCTACCAGCAGCAGGGCACCTACAAGAGAAACGAGTCCAATCAGAAGCAGCGCGAATCCAAAGCTTCCGCTGGAATCCTTTATGTAACCAACGATTCCGGGACTAAGTGCGGCCGCGAGGCTTCCCATGGCGCTGACCAGAGCGATTCCCGACGCCGAGGATTTCCCGGATAGGTACGCGGGAGGGATTGCCCAGAAAACCCCCATAGACGCATATAAGCAGACAATCGCAACGGTTAGCCCTCCAAATATCAAAACCGGATTACTTTCCAAGCCAGAAAGAATCCAACCGCCCCCGCTAAGTGCGAGCGCAGAGGCGGAGTGAAGTATCCGCTCTCCCTTGAGATCGGAGTGGCGTCCCCAGTACATCATCGCAGCCGCCGCGAGTACGAACGGGATGGCGATAATGATACCCACCGGCGCATTCGAATTGAAGATGCCATGGACGACCTGCGGCATCCAGTTCGCTGCCATCGTCAAGCCGATGTTAATGCTTCCGTACACCAACCCCAACGTTATGACTCTGGGATCGGCCAGCGCATGCAAAGTGCTCCGAGGTTTCGGTGCGGACTTCTCGGCCTCCTCCCGTTCCAGATATGCGATCAGGTAGTCACGTTCTTCAGGGGATAGCCAACGGGCATTCGCTGGCGCGTCCGTCAGATAGAACCATGAGACCACACCTGCAATTACAGACGGGAAGCCTTCAAGAACGAAAATCCATTGCCATCCAGACAAGCCAAGCCATCCATCTAGACGCAAGATGGAGGTCGAAATCGGCGCAGCAAGTGCGATCGTCGCCGGGATCGCGGTCATGAAGATGGCAAAGTACCGCGCCCGGTACGCCTTCGGGAACCACAGGGTCATATAGTAGACGATCCCAGGAAACAGCCCCGCTTCAGCTATCCCGAGGAGGAATCGAAAGCCATAAAAGCTTTGTGCACCAACGGCTAGCGCCATCGCGGCCACGACGATGCCCCATGTGAACGTGATCCGTGAAATCCAGATCTTTGCTCCGAAGCGTTGTAAGGCGATGTTCGACGGCACCTCCATCGTGAGATAGCCGAGAAAGAATAGGCCGGTTCCAATCCCGAACATTTCAGCTGTCAGATGAAGGTCTCGCCGCATCGTGACTGCTGCGAAGCCGGCTGCCCCGCGATCGAGGATCGCCAGACAATACAGCAGGATGACGAACCACATTAGACGTTTCGACACTCGCCCGACAATGCGGTCGATGGACAGATTTTGCATGTCTTCTCCTCTTATCCCTGCGCGCGCAGCGTTAATGAGCCACAAGCGCGCCAATTTCTCTTGGGTTTGCCTGAGTCGCTTAATTTGCAGCCTTTAAATTAAGGACCGACGGCTCCACTCGACCACACGGTCTGCAACCTCTTCTAACAGTTCAGGTTGTCCCTTCAGATAATGGTTTGCGCCCTTGATCGCATGGTATTCCTCGCGTGCGCCGGCTGCCGTGCGCCAGGCGCGGATATCGCATGGAAACACAGATCCGTCAGCGGTATATTCGAGTTGCAGAACTGGCACCGACGTGCGCGCAAGGCTGGCGGGGCCGTCTGCCCTCGAATTTGGAGACCATTGACTCAGCCACGAGGTAAGGGTCGTAAAGCGCGCTAGATTGTTTGTGCCGTAATTAACGGCACGGGCCGAATCGCCGCGATTTCCGCCTGGCTGCCTGTCGTTCGGGTCGAGCGAAAGATCGACGAAGCGAGGATCGGCATATGTTCGGTACACGATGAACGCTTCGTCGCGTGGTCCATTGTTTAGCGACCTGATTTCTGTGAGTCTGCGCCGCACACGTTGAGTAATTTCATCGATGCGCGTTTTTTGGGTCGCCCGATATTGCGACAAAAATTCCTCAGAAAACGGCGGCCCGTTTTGGCTTGCAAATACATCAAGTTCCGCGTTGCTGCCCGTCGGATCCCTTTCGCTAATCACGGACGGATCGATCCAGTTTCGAATCAGCGTGGCACGTCCCGGGTGAGCCGCTAGTAGCGCTATCCCGTCCGTGGGCGGCAGGTCGCTAGGGTCGACGTCGATGTGATCCCCGGCAGGGGTAGTATCGAAGTCCAGATTCTCGGCCTGAGCCTGATAAAACGCGCAAAGTGCAGCGCCCCCCGAGTTTCCAATCAGAAAAACTCTGTCGAAACGCTCGCGCATATAGCGCACGCCAGCTCCTAGATCCTGAATTACTTGCTCCATAAGCAGAGTGCTGTCATTGCCCGCGTAGCGACTATTCAAGGCCAGCAGACTGACCCCCCTCTGTACGAGCGGATCCAGCAAGTAATGGCCCATGAAATTACTCGATGGGTGCATGACGATCGCTCCAACCTTTCCCGACGTTGGCCCTGCAAGCACCCCAAAGACTTTGGGCCAATTCATCTGTAGGCCGGATTGACTTTCGAGCGCCGCGCCGGGTTTAACGCCGATCGCTACGAATTCGCGATTGTTCATTTCGTTTGCCCCTCCAACGCATGTTGACGCTGTGCCAGAAGCTGTGGGCGACGTGCAAGAATCTCGTGAGCAGACGATGCTTTCGCGCGCATTGCATCCAGTGACGCAGTGCGGGCTACGAGTTCTAGCCTGATTCCGTTCGGATCAAAGAAGTAGATTGAATCAAACCACTTATGATCCACAATGCCCAGAACGTCGACCCCTGCCGCCTCTAAGGCGGATTTCGCCTCTCGCAGCGCTTCCTTCGAACCCACGTCAAGCGCGATATGATTTACCCACTCTGGAGTGGCGGGGTCCGGTGCATGAGCTTTGCCGTCTAGTAAGTCAAAGAACGCCAGATATGAGCCATCTGCCAATTCAAAGAAGATGTGAAAGTACGGGCATTCATCCCCCGTGCTTGGCACACGATCGTGGTAAACAGTGGCGGCGAGGGGCAGTTTAAGCAGATCTTCGTAGAAATGCCGAGTCTCTTCCGCGTCGCGACAGCGGAACGCGTAATGATTGAGACCGTGTACCGTCGGGAAACCTTCGGGTTTCGCAACGTTCACGACCGCGTGTCTTAATTCGAGCGTAGAAGTTGTCATGTGTTCTCCGGGGGTAGAAGAGTTCGCAATGGCAGGCTGCGCGGTGAACGGCAGCCGGGCCTGTCGAGAGGTGCAACAGCCTTGCCGTGATCCAATGTGTCCTTTACTGCGACAAGGACAAATTTGTTTCGACTGTGGTCGTCAGCGCATCTGACTGTCAGGCAGGTGTTTCGAGGCGCCACGTACGACGTCAATGAGTAGCCCGCTGTCGATCGGCAGTTCGTCGCCGCGCCAGCAGCTGTGACCGTCGGGCCGGACGAGAACTAGTGATCTCTCGTAATGATCAAGCAACTTGGGGTCAGGGAGATCAACGACATTGAGCGGCACGCCTTTCTCGTGCGCGGCACGTACTAACGCTTCCGGATTCCCGGGAGCGCTCCCGATTCGGAACAATGTAAAGCCGTGCCCAATCAGGTCTAAGGTTGACTTACCGGGACTCAGCCAAACGTGGGGCGCGCGATGTCCTGGAGCAGCTGTCGGTCGATAGACGCGCGCGTCGAGCGCCCGGGCTGGCGAGCCATCGGGGACGACGATCGGAGAATGTTCGTACGAGTAACCCAGATGCACGCCACCCGCAGTCCAGGT
>Ga0302220_10003668_pt1 | contig 10540 bp, 9 predicted proteins | sample II_Palsa_E1_3_FD_194572 | JGI IMG/M metagenome (GOLD analysis project Ga0302220, IMG submission 194572) | Peat permafrost microbial communities from Stordalen Mire near Abisko, Sweden - II_Palsa_E1_3 | ecosystem: Environmental > Terrestrial > Soil > Palsa > Peat permafrost | place: Sweden... | reverse complement strand
GTTTCGAGGGCGGCGCGGTAGGGTTGGGTTGTCATCCGAAGTAGCTCATCACTTTCATGGCGATCTCCTCAAAATGCGGCCGCCGTCTGCGCATGTCTTCATCTGACCATCCGAACATCTGTTTATAGACCCCCTCAAACACTTCTACTAGTTTCGGTACCGTCGCTTCTTCTCTGGGTAAGGCTTCGAGTGCGGCAAATATTTTCTCTACCTCGGGCTCATATTCGTTGTCCGGAACACCTAATGCAATCAAGCCTTCGATGTCTTGGATTCGGAAGAGCTCATCTAGCGCGTCATAGTCAACGTTCATATTTTGAAATTTTATGCGGGCTCCTGTTGGCTGAGGCAGTGGAGGGTGCCGAGGCCCCATACCAGGTCTACGGCGTGGATGCCGATGATCTCGCGGTCGGGGAAGCAGTCGGCGACGATGTTGAGGGCGCGGCGGTCGTTAGGGTCGTTGAAGGTGGGGACCAGGACGAGACCATTGGCGATGTAGAAGTTGGCGTAGCTGGCGGGGAGGCGCTGGCCTTCGAAGACGACGGGGGCGGGCATGGGAAGCTCAACGATCTCGAAGGGCTGGTTGGCCAGATTGCGGAAGCTGCGGAGACGGTCGAGGTTTTCGGCGAGGGGGAGGTGGTTTTCGTCGTGGGTGTTGGGCTCGACTGCCGTGAGGATCTTGTTTTCGGCTACGAAGCGGGTGATGTCGTCGACGTGGCCGTGGGTGTCGTCGCCGGCGCAGCCTTTGTGGAGCCAGAGGACCTTTTCGATGCCGAGGTAATCGTGGAAGGCTTGCTCGAGTCGGGCGCGGGTTTCGGCTTCGTTGCCGAGGCCGGGGTTGCGCTGCTGGATCTCGGAGAGGAGGCACTCTTCGGTGGTGAGGAGGAGGCCGGCGCCGTTGGTGTCGATGCTGCCGCCCTCGAGGACGAGGCGGTGCGGGTGGCCGATGTAGTTGATGATCTCGGGTTGCGACTGGCGCATGTTGTAGAGCTTGGCGACGTGGTTGGGGATCTGGTCGTCGTGATGCCAGTTGTCGTATTTGGCCCAGGCGTTGAAGTGCCAGTTGGTGATGGCTAGCTCGCCTTGCGGGTGTTTGGTGGAGGCTTCGGTCATCTTCTTGACGAAGATGGGGCCGGAGTCGCGGAGCCAGACGCGGTCGGTGGGCCAGTGATGGAAGTGGAGGCGGGCGAGGTTGGCTCCGGCGCGGCGGAGGAGGTTGGTGGCGCGGCGCTCGGCGGCGAGATCGTTGACGAGGATGTTCACATCCTCCACTCCAGACAGGTGGCGGACGATCTCGCTGTAGACCCAGGGGATCGGTTGGAATTTGCCGGGCCAGTCTTCGGCGTTGTGGGGCCAGGCGATCCAGGTGGCGGCGTGTGGGGACCACTCGGCGGGCATGCGGTAGGTCGTCGGCTTGTCGGTCGTTCGGCTCACCTGGCTGCTCCTTCTTGGGAGGGTACCCCCCTCCCCCGGTCAAAAAGTGTGCAAAGTCTTCCATTCACGCGGTTTAGGGGTGGACTTCCGAGGCGTTCAAGACAAAGTAACAGCCCTGGATCACGTTTGGATGAACTGGCGTCGGCATCGGTCGCTTGCTTGCGAAAAGAGCCCGCTGATTTAAGTATAGCTGTTTGGAGATAACTGATACGCCATGCGAATGTGCTGGATTGGAGCGGGTTTTGCGTTGTTTGGGGGTTGACAAAGTTATGGGCGGGAGGTGTCTGGCGGCATAGAGGGAAGGCGGTTCGCACTTCGTGCGAATGCCTACTCATGCGGTGAGACTGCATGAATGGGGCACCCGGCACCCGGCATGAGTGAGGCACCCAGCTATCCGGTTGGAAGCTCAAGCGCCTTCATGACGTCTCTGGAAATTCTTTCATTTTGATCGTCAATGCCCAATCTTTCGGTCAATTCATTTAATCCGCAAAAATTTTTCATCATGAATGGTTCAAATGCATCGGAGTATTCAATTTCGAGCTTTTGAATACCCTCTTCAACTGTTATTCGTTTCACGGGGCACAGGCATGTAAGAAGTAACTTGAGGCTATTCAAGACGCCCTGTTCAGGTGCCAGGAAAAAAAACCATGACGGAACAAGAGGCTCTGCAAATGCAATCCATTTTCGAACTTCGGGAATTTCCCAAAGTTCGCGAAGATCACTATTGTAGCCGGAAACGCTAAAAATGACTCTTCCTTGAAGCTTGATGCACGTGGTTGGATTGACCGTGATCCTTTCAAAGAAATTCAGAAGTGGTTGGACTTCAAGTGCAAGAATCTCGCTTCGAGACACCATGAAATGAACTCGATCAGAGGCATGCAATGCTTCAGTAAACGCCCAATGAGTTTCGAGAGCACTCGAATAATCTTTCGGCGGACCTACTAAAGCCAGAAGAGCTTTCTTCGAACTGTTATTGAATTGATTTCCAAAAGGTATAACAAGCTTCCAATTCGATTTAGTGCGCTCTGTTTTTTCGGGTGCAAAAACCTCCCAGTAGCACTTGGAAGTTTCAGGCATGCAGATGATGATAATGATCGGTATGTCGTGATTCAAATAATAGTTGAGGTGTTTCATATCGCCAGAGAAAACGTAACCTGCGCTTGTCTTCGCTTCGAAAAAGCTCTTACCAGTCTTAATTTGTACGGCGATACTTTGACCGGTCACGGACCCATCTTCGAGAACAACGTCTATATACCCATCGATTCCATAATCATTTTCTTGATGGTTTTGGCGAAAAAGCCAACCTAGTTCGTTGCTGACAAGGGACGTGACAGCATCCACACCAATTTTCCCAGTCTTATTAGCGGCTGTGAGCTTCGGAAAAAACGCGCTATTACCTTTCACACAATTCCTCGACTATCGCGAATGCTCGGTCATTATCTGTCTCATAATTACACGCTGAGGCTTAGTCGATGAAGCGGCTGGTGATGCCGTTGTAGGCGTCGATGCGGCGGTCGCGGAGGAAGGGCCAGTTGCGGCGGGTGTCTTCCTGGAGCTTGAGGTCGATCTCGGCGATGAGGATCTCTTCTTTGTCGTGGCTGGCTTGCGCGATGAGGCGGCCGAAGGGGTCGGCGATGAAGCTGCCACCCCAGAACTCCAGGCCTGATTTGGGCGTGTGATCGCCGGGGCCAAGCATCTCGACGCCGTTGTGGATGACGTCGCCGTGCTCGTGGCCTACGCGGTTGACTGCTCCGACGAAGACGCCGTTCGAGATGGCGTGGGCGCGTTGAGTGATCTGCCAGGCGGAGTACTGGGCTTCGCCGTACTCGGCTTTCTCGGAGGGGTGCCAGCCGATGGCGGTGGGGTAGAAGAGTGTGTTGGCGCCGCGGAGGGCGGTCTCGCGGGCTGCTTCTGGGTACCACTGGTCCCAGCAGACGAGGGTGCCGATGTCGCCCTGGGTGGTCTTCATGGCTTTGAAGCCGAGGTCGCCGGGGGTGAAGTAGAACTTCTCGTAGTAGAGGGGGTCGTCGGGGATGTGCATCTTGCGGTAGATTCCCTTGATGCTGCCGTCGGTCTCGAGGATGGCGGCGGTGTTGTGATAGAGGCCGGGGGCGCGGCGCTCGAAGAGGCTGGCGATGACGACTACTTTTTCTTCCTTCGCGATGGCGCTGAGGCGCTCGGTGGAGGGGCCGGGGATGGACTCGGCTGTGTCGAAGAGGGCGTGCTCTTCGCGCTGGCAGAAGTATTGGGCGCGGAAGAGCTCGGGGAGGCAGATGACGTTGGCTCCGGCGCGGGCGGCTTCGCGGACACGGTCGGCGGCTTTGTCGAGGTTGGCTGCGGTGTCGGGGACGCAGGACATCTGGATGAGGCCGATGCGTTTGTTAGGGGTGGTCTTGCTGTTCGTTGTCGTCATGATGATCCTGATTCAAGTTTATAGGCGTTTGCGCGCGAGTTGACGCTGCAAGCAGCCAAGAGTGGCTTATTTGCAGAAGGTTAATTTTTAGAAGGAGGACACTGACTTTCGTCTGGTGTCCTCCTGGTCTCCTGTTGGTGCTTAGCTCTTTGGTGTGACGGGTACGGTGCGGGCGATTGGCTCGAGGCGGTTGGAGCTTTGGAAGGGAAGCATCCAGCCGGGGTACTCTGGTGGCAGGGCGCTGATCTCGTCGAGTTGCTTGAGCTCTTCGGGCGTGAGTTTGAGGTCGACGGCGGCGAGGTTGTCGTTGAGCTGGTCGAGGCGCTTGGCTCCGATGATGATTGAGGTGACGACGGGCTTTGCGAGCAGCCAGGCGAGAGAGATGCGGGCGGGGCTGCAGTTATGGGCTTTGGCAATGGGAGCCATGACGTCGAGGATGCGCCAGGTGCGCTCTTTGTCCACGATGGGGAAGTCGAACTCGGAGCGGCGTGAGTCGGCGGGGCGCTGATTTTCGCGGGAGAACTTGCCGGAGAGCAGGCCGCCGGCGAGTGGGCTCCAGACGAGGAGGCCAGTCTTTTCGGCTTCGAGCAGGGGGACGAGATCGCGCTCGAGGTCGCGGCCGGCGATGGAGTAGTAAGCCTGAAGGGTGTCGAAGCGCGCGAGGTTTTTGAACTCGGAGATGCCGAGGGCTTTGGCGATCTTCCAGGACTGCCAGTTGGAGACTCCGATGTAGCGGACTTTGCCTTGCTGGACGAGGGTGTCGAGGGCGCGGAGGGTTTCTTCGATGGGGGTGACGGAGTCGTTGCCGTGGATCTGGTAGAGGTCGATGTGGTCGGTCTGGAGGCGGCGGAGGCTGGCGTCGACGGCGTCCATGATGTGGCCGCGGGAGGCGCCGACATCGTTGCGGCCAGGGCCGGTGCGGCCGAAGGCTTTGGTGGCGATGACGACTGTGCTGCGGGTAACGTTGAGGTTTTTGAGGGACTGGCCTAAGGCCTTTTCGCTCTCGCCTTCGGAGTAGACGTCGGCGGTGTCGAAGAAGTTGATGCCTGCGTCGATGGAGGCCTTGATGAGCTGGTCTGCTCCGGTCTGGTCGACGGTGCCGATGGCGCGGAAGAGGCCGGTGCCGCCGTGGAAGGTCATGGTGCCGAAACAGAGAGTGGAGACGAGGAGGCCGGTGTCACCTAGGGTTTTGTATTGCATGGGTTTCCTTTTCGCCGAGGGTTCGGACAGACAAGTGATTAGACGTGTTGAATACGGGCCACGATTCAGCGCGTGAAAGGCGGTTGTCGCGGCGTCTTTGCATTGGATAGTGGAGTTTGCTTTATTGCCGGTGAAATTTCTGTTAGTTTTGAGGTGTGGAGCGGTCAGATTTGCTTCCGATGCGTTCTCTTCCAATCACCTAAAAACATCTTTCCCAGCAGTTGCAGTAAGACGTGTATCTCATTGCAGAAGGAGTGTTATTTTGAGCGAATTTCGTGATTTTCTGGAGCTTTCGTACGGCGAACTTGAGGACCTGAACCTGCAGGCCAAGGACATGCGGAAGAAGCGTGTTGCGGCCGATGTGATTCGGGAAGAGCGGATCAAGTACCTGACCGACGAGAAGCGGATCAAGGCCGTGACGGTGCTCTTCAGCGATCTCGAAGGCCGTCTGCACATGCTGGACTACGACAAGAAGTTTCTGGTGAAGAGCTACGACAATCTGACGTTTGATGGCTCGTCGATTCGTGGCTTTACGGCGCAGCGGGAGAGCGATCTGCGGCTGGGGATCGACTGGAGCGCGTTTTACTGGGTGCCGGCGGACGTTTTTGGCGCGGGCAAGGTGATGGTGTTCGGCGAGGTGATCGACAAGAACGGCGCGACGTATAGCGCGGATATTCGCGGAGTGCTGAAGGAGTTCTCGAAGGAGCTGTTCGACAAGAATGGCTACACGCTGAATGCGGCAAATGAGATTGAAGGGTTTCTGTTTGAGGGAATCGATGCGGAGCGGAGTTACCACGAGACGGGCAGCTTCGAGTATGTGAATAAGGGTGGGTACTATCACTCGCTACCGGGTGATCCGCTGCGGGAGTTTATCGACACGACCGCTGAGGTGCAGCGGGCGATGGGTTTTGAGAACGAGAAGGACCATCCTGAGGTTGCGCCTTCGCAGTTCGAGATCAACTACAGCTATGGCGAAGTGGTGGCTGCGGCCGATCAGATTCAGCTTTATAAACTGATCTGTCGACAGGTGGCGACGCAGATGGGAATGACCGCGAGCTTTCTGCCGAAGCCTGTTGTGGGCGTGAATGGCAGCGGCATGCACACGAATATTTCGATCACCAAGGGTGGGAAGAATCTTTTCTGGGATCCGAAGGGTGAGGAGAAGATCTCGAAGATGGCGTGGCAGTTTACGGATCGTATTTTGACGCATGGCAATGATCTTTGCCTGCTGCTGAATGCGAGCGTGAATGCTTATCGCCGGCTTGATCCGCACTTTGAAGCTCCGAATCAGATCAAAGCTTCGGCGACGGATCGTGGGTCGATGGTGCGGATTCCGATTGGAAACGAGAAGTCGGCGCGTGTGGAGGTTCGTTCGGTTGGACCGGATGCGAATCCTTACCTGGTGCTGTACTCGATCTTCAAGAGCGGATTGCATGGGGATACTTCGAAGATCAAGAACCTGCGGCAGGCGGAGCGTTATCTGCCGGACAACGTTTATACGGCGATTGAGAACTTCAGGAACGCCGAGTGGACGACGACTCTGCTGGGCGAGGATGTGAAGGGCCGCTATGCGGATCTGAAGCAGGCTTCGGCTGATCGTTGCGCCAGATTGCTGGGGACGATCGTGAAGGCACCTGAGGTGCAGTTCCATCACGATGTTTATAACCAGCTGCTTTGGAATATCTTCTAGTAGTTGTCTGACAGAAGGAAGGGCCGATGAGATATCTCGTCGGCCTTTTCTTTTTGATGGCTGCGAAAGATAGCGCGTGCTAAAGTTCGTATCGATATGAACGTTAGGGCTTTGTCTTCTTTTGTGGTGTTTGGATTGGTTCTGATTGGTTGTGGTGGGGGAAGTTCTAAGCCGGTGACTCCGCCTGCGAGCCCGTTGGCAGGGAACTGGCTGATCACGGGTCCACTGCCGACGGATAGCTTTACTGCTCCGGGTTCCGGGGTGTTCAGCCTCGCAATGACATTTGATGTTTCCGGCAACAACATAACAGCATCCGGCTATGGCACCGGATACTGCGAGTCGAGTTCTTCCCCGCCGGTTTATAACGAGGAATTCATCTTTGGAAGTTTGACTACCGGCGTAATTGCCTCAGATGGAAGCTTTACCTTGCAGACCCCTTCGAGCATTCTCGGCTATTCGCTATCCATGCAGTCGAGAGTTCCGGAGACAAATTCAGATCAGCTGGTGGGGAGTTATGCGGCCTCATTTAATGCGCCGGTCGGAAAGGGATGTGTAGGGAGCTCCGCGGGAATGTTTAGTGCAACATCTTTTCCGCTCGTAAGCGGGGTTTATAACGGAGCGGGAAATTTCCAGACGCTGACGAATGGAATCTCAACTGCGACGCCGATTACGATTCAGATGCAGTTACAGCAGGGTGCGCCGGTGCTAGATCCCGCTACGGGGATCACCACGCCAAGCAATATTGCGATTGGGGGAACGATTCGTGTGCAAGGATTTCCGTGCTTTAAGTCGGGCGTTGCAAACACGACACTGTTCCGCCTAAGCGGAGAGCCGCTGAGTAATATCGAAGGGAACATAATGTCCGTGAGTTTCACGATGGACGATGGATCGACGTTGAACGTGACAGGTGCATTGACTGATACAACGGAGAGCCATATTTCAGCTTTGTTCTCTGTCGATCCATTCGTAGAAGGATGTGGGGCGAACTCCTTTTTTCCTCCGGTTGATATGACTCGACAAAGTTAGTTGCGAGCGCTGCCGCCCTGTCGGTGGCGATCGTCAAGGTGTTTCTATTAGTTGACATGGGCGACGGGGTACTGCATTCTGCTGCTGTTGTAGATGGAGGGTTTTCTCTTGGAGACGGAACGATCTTCGTTGTTTGTTCCTGCGGCGGTTGTTGGGGTTTGTTTGCTGCTGGGATTGGTGGTGGGCGGATGGGTGCTGGGGTCGGAGATTAAAGACATCAGGCTGGCGGACCGGTATGTGACCGTGAAGGGGCTGGTGGAGAGGACCGTGAAGTCGGATATGGCGATCTGGCCGGTGAGTTTTAAAGAGGCTGGGAATGATCTGCCGCAGGTGTTTGCGAAGAGTGAGGCGGACAAGAGTACAGTGTTGAAGTTTTTTGCGACGCAGGGGGTGCAGCCGAATGAGATCTCGGTGGGACAGATTAAGGTGACCGACAAGCTTGCGAATGAGTATGGCGGGAATAACACGGGGCCACGGTACATCGTGGAGCAGACGGTGACGGTGCAGTCGGCGAACGTGGACAAGATTGCGAAGGCTGGAGAGAAGACCGCGGACCTGGTGCAGGCGGGGATTGTGGTTGGGGATAATAACGGGCAGGGTGGGATCAAGTACAAATTTAATGGCTTGAACGCTTTGAAGCCGGACATGATTACAGAGGCGACGCGGAATGCGCGGTCTTCTGCGGATAGGTTTGCTGCGGACTCGGGGAGCCAAGTGGGGTCGATACGATCGGCAAGCCAGGGTGTGTTTTCGATCTCGGCTGCTGATAGCGTTTCGACGGGCAATGGAGATGGCGGCGGTGATAGCGGCGACTCGAGCATCATGAAAAAGGTGCGGGTGGTGGCGACGGTGGATTACTACCTGGTTCGATAAACGAACGCTTGAGCCGGGTACCGTTGCAACTCGTCTTGCGCGGATGGTAGCCTCGGTCTTCGATTTCTTCTGCGGAGACGATGACGATGCAAACGAGCTACAACGGGATTTCAGTGCCGGCGAATGGGCAGGCGATCGAGTACAACAACGGAAAGTTTACGATTCCTGATCATCCGATTATTCCGTTCATCGAGGGGGATGGCACGGGGCGCGATATCTGGCAGGCTTCGCAGCGCGTGTTCGATGCGGCGGTGGCGAAGGCTTATGGGGGCAAGCGTTCGGTGGTGTGGTATGAGGTGCTGGCGGGGGAGAAGGCCTATCGTCAGACGCAGAACTGGCTGCCGGACGACACAGTGAAAGCTACGGTGGATTTTCGCGTGTCGATCAAAGGACCGCTGACGACGCCGGTGGGTGGTGGGATTCGGAGCTTGAATGTGGCGCTGCGGCAGTTGATGGATTTGTATCAGTGTGTGCGGCCGGTGAAGTACTACGCGGGCGTGCCTAGTCCGGTGAAGCATCCGGAGAAGCTGGATGTCGTGATCTTCCGGGAGAATACGGAGGATATTTATGCGGGGATTGAGTTTCGGCAGGGTACGCCTGAGGCTGACAAGTTCATCGCGTTTGTGAACGACGACATGCTGAAGGGGACCAAGAAGAAGATTCGGCTGGACTCGGGTGTTGGGGTGAAGCCGATCTCAATTACTGGGTCGAAACGGCTGGTGCGGGCGGCGATTCAGTATGCGTTGGATAACAAACGCAAGACTGTGACGCTGGTGCATAAAGGAAATATTCAGAAGTTTACGGAAGGGGCGTTTCGTGAGTGGGGCTATGAGGTGGCTTCGCAGGAGTTCCGCGACCAGACGGTGACAGAACGGGAGAGCTGGATTTTGGGGAATCTGGAGGCGAATCCGAAGCTGACTGCTGAGGAGAATGCGGCGTTGATCGAACCGGGGATTGAGTTTGCCGCGAAGGAGTTTGGTGAAGAGGTGATTGCTGAGGTGAAGCAGGTGATCGCTTCGATTGGGGCTTCGCACGGCGGTGGGAAGTGGAAGAGCAAGATTCTGGTGAATGACCGGATCGCTGATTCGATCTTCCAGCAGATCATTCTGCGTCCTGAGGACTACAGCGTGTTGGCGACGACGAATCTGAATGGCGACTACATTTCGGACGCGGCGGCGGCGCAGGTTGGAGGGTTGGGAATCGCGCCGGGTGGGAACATTGGCGATGGATTCGCTGTGTTTGAGGCGACGCATGGTACGGCTCCGAAGTACGCGGACAAGGATGTCATCAATCCGGGGTCGGTGATTTTGTCGGGCGTGATGCTGTTTGATTTTCTGGGCTGGACGGAGGCTGCGCGGTTGATCGAGAGCTCGATGGAGAAGACGATTGCGCAGAAGTTCGTGACGTACGACTTTGAGCGCGGGATGCAGGGCGCGACGAAGGCGAAGACGAGCGAGTTTGCGACGCGCATGATCGAAAACATGTAAGGAGAGTGGGGCGGCTTGAGAGATGAGTCGCCCTACTTTTTTGGCCTACGAAGCGTGCGGTATTCGCTCGGATTGGGCGATATTGAGGCGTAGGAGCTGCGGCGACTTTAGAATAAAGAGTGAGAGTCGTGCATTACACGATAAGGAGAGATGATGCGTAAAAAGGTAACGATTGTTGGGTCCGGTAACGTTGGTGCGACGGCTGCACACTGGATTGCCGCGAAGGAGCTTGCGGACGTCGTGTTGCTGGATGTTGTCGAAGGTGTGCCACAGGGTAAGGCGCTCGATCTGTTGCAGGCGATGCCGATTGAGAAGCGCGATTGCAGCATCATCGGGACCAACGATTATGCGGATACGGCGAACTCGGATGTGGTGGTGATTACGGCGGGGATTGCGCGTAAGCCTGGAATGAGCCGCGAC
>Ga0302220_10003661_pt1 | contig 10548 bp, 8 predicted proteins | sample II_Palsa_E1_3_FD_194572 | JGI IMG/M metagenome (GOLD analysis project Ga0302220, IMG submission 194572) | Peat permafrost microbial communities from Stordalen Mire near Abisko, Sweden - II_Palsa_E1_3 | ecosystem: Environmental > Terrestrial > Soil > Palsa > Peat permafrost | place: Sweden... | reverse complement strand
GTCTGAGCATCACGGCTATCGCCAAGGATAGTCAAGGTAGGCGACTGTTCATAAGGGGCGAAGTGCCTCGAAAGTCGCGTTTTGAGCAAGTTCACAAAAACACAGGTCCGGCTTTCGAGCACTCGATCTGGATTGGCAGTTCAGATCATGCCGATTCACGCGGCGAGATGGAGTGTAGTGGGTGGCGGGATAATTGTGCTTTGGGTATGCCACCAGGTGGTATCGACCTATAGCCCCGATGCGGAACTGTCGCGGATGTGGTGAAAGATAGGGAGAAAGTATTGGCACGCCGGGCCAACCGCAGGTCCTTCGACTGCGCCTCTTGCGATGAAACTGCAAGAGGCTCCGCTCAGGATGACACTTTCTATAGCAAGCAAGCACTTGCTGACGCTTGGGATATTTCTATAGCAATCAATCGCTGACGCTTGGGCTATAGGTCGATACTGCCTGGAAGCAACGGCAGGAACGGCGGCAGGGATGATTGCCTAGCGGCCGTTGGGGGCGGGGACCATGACGGCGTTGGGGTCGATTTTGGGGATGCCGAAGTGGCCGCCGAGGTGGACGAGGTCGAGGGGGCGGAGTTCGCAGGTGATGTGAATGACGCTCATGTCGCGCGCGGAACGGGTGAGGACGGTGACGCCGTTGATGTCGGGGCCGGTGAAGTGGATCCAGAGATCGGTGACCGTGCTATGGGGCTGCGCGGTGTTGGCGGGGGTCTGGTTGCCGTTGACCAGATGCTTCCAGCCGGCGGCGTGGAAGGAGTCGATGATGGCGTTCATCGTCTCCGGGGTGTAGAAGGCCGGCTGCGGGTAGCGGTAGTTGTCGACCGAGATGCCGGTGAGAGCGGCGGCGGCGTGGTTGGCGTCCATGCCACCGGAGGCCAGAAGGTTCTGGGCGATCTGCAGCATGGAGCGGTCGAAGCTGAAGGCGGTGTGGGTGGCGGGCTGATCGGCCAGCGTGGCGAAGTTTTCGTTGAGGGTCGGGTTAGGGGTCGGGGGCTGCGGCTGCGGCTGGGCGAGCGCGAACGGGGCTGCAAAGGCGAGGGAAAGAAACGCCGGGAGCAGGAACTGACGGAGAGGGTGGTTCATGGTTGGCCTCTTGCCTGTTAGACACCGATTTTATGGCAGAGTTACCCTGGGGATGGGTTTTTCAGGCTGCGGAGGCCGATTTGCCGGGCGGAAGAACGAGCCTGGGCTGAGGCGCCTCGTATTCAGAGGGTTTTCGCAGGGCGCTCTCGCCAACGCAAAGGCGGCAGCATCGCAAAATGTCTGAGTATGGATTTTTGCGGGGCGAAAAACGTTGGACCGATCCCCAGGCTGGATCGACCTTGAGGACGAGAACGTACAGGGAGGAAGAAGAAACCGCAGGTCCTTCGACTGCGGCTCTCGCGATGAAACTGCGAGAGCCTTCGCTCAGGATGACAATTTCTATATGGATCAGATACTTACGCTCGATCTAAGATACTTACGCTCTGTCTGAATTTTGATACTGCCTAAAACAAACAATCGCAAAACAGGTCACGACAGAGAAACGATCTTTCGTGGGTGGCTTTTCAGACAGGTTTTTACTGGGGTGGGCGGGGAGCGAAGTAGCCCTTTTGAGCGCGGACCTTGTAGCGGGGGTCGAGCGCCTGGAGATAGATGGTTCGGAATGCGCCGTCCATTCTGAGGTTCGCCGGACGGTAGACGAGGAAGTACTGGCTGCGGAGCTCTTCTTCGATGTTGCGGAAGCCAATGGCTACGTCTTCGAGCTTGGTGGGGTAGAAGGCCTGGCCGCCGGTGGCTTCGGAGATGGCCTTGAGGACGTCGTCGCCCTTGTCTTTGCTGGGGCTGACGTTGGTGCTGATGCTGTAGACGATGGTGTCGGCGCGCTGGCACATCTTGATGGCGTCGGACTCCTGGGCGCGGCTGTAGTTGTCGTCTCCGTCGGAGACGAGGATGAGGGCGCGGCGGACGGCGCCGGACTCCTGCAGGGTGAGCATCTGGTCTTTGCAGGTCTTGTAGAGCGCGTCGAAGAGGGCAGTGCCGCCGCCGGGACGGAGCTTACGGATGCCCTGGTTGAGGAGATCGACGTTGTTGGTGAAGTCCTGGGTGATGTCGGTCTGGATGTCGAAGCCCTCGACGAAGGCGCGGTCGTTGCGGTGGAGGACCTGAAGGAAGAACTCGATGGCGGAGTCCTGCTCGAACTGGAAGCGCTGACGGATGGAGCTGCTGGTGTCGAGCATGATGCCGACACGGAGCGGGAGATTGGTCTGCGAGTAGAAGCGCAGGACGGCTTCGGGTGGATGGCCGTCGTCGAGGAGACCGAAGTTCTCGCGGCTGAGGCCGTTGACGAAGTGGCCATGCTTGTCGGTCACGGTAAAGATGAGGCTGACTTCGTTGACCTGAACCTGGATGGTGGTTGTGGGCTGGTCCTGGGGGGTTCCGGAGGTAGTGCCGGGAGCGCCAGTCTGGGACGGAGTTTGGGACGGAGTCTGCGGAGTGGCAGGGGTGGTGGGCTGTTGCGCGGCAGGCTGGTACGGCGCCGGGGCGGAGGGCGTCGTCTGCGCGGGGGCAGAGGAGGTCTGGGCCTGAGTCGGGGCCTGAGACTGGGCCGTTGTCTGGGCCGGAGTCGGGGTCTGCAGGGGCTGGGCCGGAAGAGGCTGGGTGGAGAGCGCAAGCAGGAGAGCGGCGGCCGGGAGTCCGCGGAGGCGATGAAGTTGGTTATGTACGGTCACTCGGATGATTCTACTCAACTCTGCGCAAACCCGCGCGGATTGCCGCCAGAAACGTCTCCAGCTCGCCAGGCAGGGGGGAGTCGATGTCCATGGGCTTGCCGGTCTGAGGATGGGTGAAGGAGAGGTGGGCGGCGTGGAGGAAGTTACGGTCTAACGCGAGTTCCGCGCCGGGAGCGTGGAGGACATGGGGGGCTCCGTAGAGGGTGTCGCCGACGACGGGGTGGCCGAGGGACTGCATGTGGACGCGGATCTGGTGGGTGCGGCCGGTTTCGATGCGGACCTCGACGAGGGTGAAGGGGCCGTAGGGGCTGGCGATGCGCTCGAGGACGTGGGCGTGGGAGACGGCGGCGCGGACGCCTTCGTTGGCGACGGAGCGGCGGGTGGTCATGCGGGTGCGGCGGACGAGGTCGCGGCCGATGGGGAGGTTGATGGTGACGTCGTCTTTGGCGAGGTGGCCGTGGACGAGGGCGCGGTAGGTTTTGGCGACGTGGCGCTGGGAGAACATCTCGCCGAGTTTGCGGTGGGTGCTGTCGTCTTTGGCGACGAGGATGAGGCCGCTGGTTTGCTTGTCGAGGCGATGGACGATGCCGGGGCGGAGGTCGCCGCCGACGTCGGAGAGCTTGGCAAAGTGGAAGAGGAGGGCGTTGACGAGGGTGCCGCGGTTGCGGGCGTCGTCGGTGGAGCCGGAGCCCGCGTGGACCATCATGCCGGCAGGCTTGTCGATGACGGCGAGGTACTGGTCTTCGTGGAGGATGTGGAGGGGAATGTCCTCGGGGATGGCGTGGAGGGGAGCGGGCTGGGGGGTGCCTTCGATTTCGATGGACTCGCCGCCGTGGAGCTTTTGCTTTGGTTTGGCGGTGTGACCGTCGACGCGGACCTGGCCGTTTTCGATGAGGAGCTGGACGCGGGCGCGGCTGATGTCGGGGATGGCCTGGGCGAGGTACTGGTCGAGGCGGAGGTTGACGGCCGCGGGGTCGGCGGTGAAGGTGCGGATGCCGTCTTCGCTGTCGTCTTCGATCTCGAGGACAGGGACGGGGAGTGGGGTTGGATCTTCGACGCCGCGGGTGGCGACGTATTCGGGACGGACGGTGCGGCGGCGCTGGCCCTTGGGGAGCATGTTCTTAGACGGCATGGGTGACCAGCTTTCGGGGTTGCAGGAGGATGAGGCCGGCGGTGAGGATCATGCCGAGGGCGATCCACTGGATGGGGTCGAGGAGGGTGCCGGCAGCGGTGGGATACAGGTACGGCTGGCGGAAGAAGGTGAGGAGGAACTGGATGAGGCCGGAGATGGCGAGGGCGAGGGCGAGGGTGTCGCCGGGGTGCTGTTGGCGGGGCAGCCTTCGGAGGAGAGCCAGGGTGAGGGCGGCGGCGGCCAGGGCGGCGTAGAGGGCGACCGGGTGGAGGCGGATGCGGTCGGGCGGGATAGCGAGGCCCCAGGGGAGGGTGGTGGGAAGGCCGGCGTCGCTGCCCTCGAAGAAGTGGCCAAGGGCGAGGAAGGCCCAGGTGAGGGTCGCGCAGGGAGCCCAGGCGTCCAGCGTGGCGAGAAGAGGGAGGCTGCGGAGACGGAGGTAAAGGAGGGTCACGAGGACGGTGAGCAGGATGCCGGTGGCGGTGAGCGAAGGGACCATCAGCAGGAGGATGGGGTAGGCGAGGAAGTTGTGCGGGTTGGCGGCGATGAGGAGCAGGCGGGAGAGGACAAAGGCGCTGAGGATGGCGAAGAGGCCGGCGTTCCAGAGTTTTTCCGGGTTGAGGCCAACGGCGGCAGAGGTGCGGAGACTGAGGCTAAGGGCAGCCATGAGGCCGATTGCCGTAAGGAAGCCGAAGGTGGGGAGCAGGAGATGACCGGAGTGGAGAAGGTAGGGGTGCATAGCGATGAAACGTGAGCTTTGGGCTCTTTGGTTGTCGGCTGGCAGGGCCTGAGATACAGGTAAACTCCGCTGCTGGGAGGCCTGTCTGCGTTTGCGTGGATGGCCGACCGGTAATTTACAAAGAAGACCGACCCGCTGGGCCGTACGTCGAGTCGCTGGTGAACCCGTCTAAGACGGCGGGACCCTGCCGTGGTTCTTTAGGCGTTCCTGACTGGAGGACAGCACACCGAACCATGTATACGAGCCAGGCCCCTGTTCAATGAATATTGGTTCAACCAGCGTAGGTCGCGTACCTGCTTTGCAGGCCGGTTTCTTAGGTTGGATGCTAACGGGATCGGAGCAGAATGGCAAATGCGGCGGTGGCGTGGGATGGCTGGAGGGCGTTAGTTGCCGGCTTCGGTGTGGGCAGGGACGGGCTGGGCGGCCTTCGTGCGGGCGATCAGCTTTTTGAGTTTGCCCTCGACGTCGGAGCCTGAGCCGAGCATTTCGGCGGTGAGGACGCCGTCGGAGTCGATGGTGAAGTAGTGGGGGATGGCGGAGACGCCGAAGAGGTTGCTGAGGTGGTGGTCGGCGTCGCGGTACTGGACCCAGGTCATCTCGTTTTTGTTGATGAAGTCCTTCCATTTGGTCTCGTCGGAGTCCCAGCTGACGCTGATGATGACCAGGGGCTGACCGGCGAACTCCTTTGCAATCTTCTTCATATGGGGCAGCTCTTCGTTGCAGGGGCCGCACCAGGTGGCCCAGAAGTCGATGAGGACGACGCGGCCGTCCATCTCGTCGAGGTTGAATCGGGAGCCGTCGAGCGCGGTGACGGTGAACGCGGGGGCCATCTTCTGGAGGGAGAGCGCGGGGTTTTCCGCGAAGTGCTGGGCGCGGACGTAGGCGGGGTCTTTGGGGGCGATGCAGCTCAGGCAGGCTTTGAACTGTTCGCGGGCCGGTTCGATCTGGCCGAGGCGGGCGAGCACCTCGCCGTCGATGTAGAGGGCGGTGACGTTCTTCGGGTAGTCGGCGATGGCGGCTTTGAAGGAGGCGTCGGCGGCTTTGAGGAGGTCGGGCTTGTTTTTGTCTCCGGCCTGGAGGTAGAGGGCGCGGCCGTGGCTGCTTTCGGCGTAGGATTTGTCGGTTGGCGTGGTGGCAATCGCTTCGAGCGCGGCGGCGGTGGCGGCAGCGTCCTTGTAGCTCTCCATTTTTATCTGGAGGGTGTAGAGCTCTTTGAGGGTGTCGGCGTCTTTTCCGGCGGCAATTTTATTGGCTTTTTTGTAAGCCTCGATGGCGAAGTTGTAGATGCGCTCGCGGGTCAGTTTTTTCGCTTCGGCGGTGGCCGAGATGAATCTGGGATCGGTCTGGTACGCGGGCTTGTCCTGAGCGTGGAGCGAGGAGCAAACAAGGGCAGCAGAGAAGATCAAGGAGGTGAAGAGGCGCATCGGAGGGCTCCGGAGAGATGATCAGGGGTGCGTGTTCATCATTCCTGCGCTGTGGGGAAAGTTCAAGCTAAATATTCAGGCTTGTCCTGCCGGACGGGCCCACTGCGCGTGGGGCGACCACTTCGTGGTGGGTGTACCGGTCTTGCGGGATGATCTTCTGGGGGCCTCGCGTTGCTCGGCGGATGCATGATTCCGACCAACGGGAGGACCGTTACTCTCTGTTGCGCCAAGACAAGTTAAAAAGGCGTGTGAACGCCTGCCCCACGCGAAGTGGGCCCGTCCGGCAGGACCGATCTTTTATCCGACCTTGCGGTCTTCAAGGACCTCGTCGAGCATGTGCGCGATAGAGCCGGCGCGGTTGCGGACGGACTGCTGCGAGTGTTGCAGGCTGCCGGCGAGGTTGGCGATCTGGTCGTGGCGCTGGCGGGCGGTACAAAGCTCGTCGGCGATGTTGAGCGCGGCGAGGACGGCGACGCGGAGCGAGTCGACGGTGCCGCCGTGGGCGGAGACGGCGCGCATCTTGGCGTCGACGATGGTAGCGAGGCGCTCAATGTAGGCGGAGTCGGTGCCGCGGAGGTGGTAGATCTGGTCGTAGATGTCGACCGCGATGGACTGATTTTCAACCTGCTCGGGGGCCTGCGGTGCTTCGAAAGTCTGGTCCATCGGGTCTCCTTTGCGGTGAAGTTAGAGGAGCTCGTCCATCTGCTGGAGCATCTTTTCGACGCGCAGGCGGACGGCGTCGCGCTCTTTGTTGAGAGTGGAGAGTTCGGATTCGACGGCGATGGTCGAGTTAAGCTGGGTTTCGAGTTGTTCACGAAGAGAGATGACTTCGGCTTCGGCGGCGGCGCGGGCTTCGCGTTCGCGCTTGACGATCTCGACGGCGCGGAGGACTTTTTGCTCGAGCGCCTGGAACTCATCGACGCTGATGGTAGCTGTACTCATAATTCTTCAAGTATAGACGGCAGGAAGGGGGATTTTCCCTGCGGAAAACCGGGGCGGAATCTATCTGGATGCGCGTTTTTTGCGGATTAAATGCGGTTGGTGGGGAAAGGCTGTTTTTTGATGGGGTTGGGGCTTTTCGGTGCGGTAGGGGCGTGGTGAATTGCGTGGTGAAACGTGGTGATTTGTGGATGCTTGTTGTGGTGAGGGGAAGTACGCCAGGGTTTTGAGATTTATTCTGCCGGTTGCAAAAGCAACAGCAACTGCAAACGCAGATTCCTGCGGGATGACAAACAAAAAGGACAGGCAACGGCAACGACAAGAGCGACGGCAATGGATCAGGTGGGGGTACCGGGGGCGCGGATGACGCCGCCGAGGGAGGTGAGGGTGGAGATGATGGTGGACCACCAGGTGGTGAGCTCGTCTTCGCGGAGGGTGCGGTCGTTGGACTGGAAGATGCACTTCAGCAGCAGAGCGTAGTGAGATGGAGGGACGGATTTGCCCTTTGGATCGCGGAAGATTTCGGTTGGGGTGAGGCGCTGGAGCTCGGGGATGGCGAGGGCGTGGATGGCGGCGGCGATGGTGTGCCACTGCATGGTGTCGGGGAAGGTGAAGGAGAAGTCGCGCTCGACGGCCTGGAAGCGGGAGAGATCGTGGGCGGTGGCGCGTTTGAGGGGCAGCTCGTAGAGCCTCGCGAGGTCGAGCTGGGCGAGGTAGACGGGCTGGCGGAGCTTGCGGGTGTCTTTTTGCGAGTGGACGAGTTCGCCGAAGTGGGCGATGGGGTGGTTGTTCAGAAGCGCCGTGGCGGAGCGGCCGGGCTGGAGCCAGGCGGGGGATTCGGCAGCGAAGGACAGGGCGGATGGGCCGCCGGGTGGGGTGAAGAGAGACAGGATCGATTCGATTGCGCCCTTGAGTTCGAAGAAGGGCGCGTCGGCGGCGGGGTGCAGCGGCGTGGGCCGGGACTGCGCGGAGGTGAGGCCGAGAGAGAGCTGGGGGGTCTCGTGGACGGCGTCGATGAAGGCGCCGTCGGCGGGGGGAGTGCCGGTGAAGATCTGGCCCTGCTCGAAGAGGCGGACCTCTTTGACGTCGCGGTTGAGGTTGTGGGCGAGCATGGTGACCATGCCGGGGATGAGCGTGGGACGGAGGAGGGAGGCTTCTTCGGAGAGGGGGTTCTCCAGGGGGACGGGGATCGCGGCTGCCTCGTTGGAGGAAGGCGGTTCGCTTTGCGAATACCCCACCCTTCGCGGTGAGACTGTGGAGGATGGGGCACCCGCATCATTCGGATTCTTCGGATTTGTTCCGTAGAAGAGGTCGCTGTCGGGCTGGCCGGTGAAGGTGCTGGAGATGGATTCGCTGTAGCCGAGGGACAGAAGGCGGGTGCGGACGGCGGCTTCCTTAGCGGCGGTGGGGTGGGCGATGACGATGCCGGGGGTGGGGAGCGTGTTGGCGAAGCGGTTGTAGCCGTAGACGCGGGCGACCTCCTCGATGAGATCGATCTCGCGCTCGAGGTCGAGACGCCAGGAGGGGAGTTTGACGAGGTAGAGGTCGAGGCCGTGGAGGAGGAGTTCGCAGCCGAGCGCGGTGAGGTATTGCGCGACGATCTCTTTGGTGATTCCGGCGGGGTCGATGGTGGCGCCGAGGTGGCGCTGGACGGCTTTTACGGAGAGCTCGATGGCCGGGCGAGAGGCGGTGCGGGCGGCGATGTCGGGGTCGATGACGTCGATGAGTTCGCCTTCGGGTTTGCCGCCGTTTTTGAGGATGAGCTGCGTGACGAGGGCGTTGGCGGCGGGGGCGGTGTTGAAGTCGGCACCGCGCTCGAAGCGGTGGGAGGCGTCGGTGTGGAGGCCGTGGCGGCGGGAGCTGCGGCGGATGCTGGCCTGATCGAACCAGGCGGCCTCGACGAGGATGTTCTTTGTCTCCGGGGTGATCATGGAGTCCCAGCCACCCATGACTCCGGCGAGGGCGAGAGCTTTCTTTTCGTCGGCTACGACGAGGTCGTCGGCTTCGAGGGTGCGGTCGGTGCCGTCGAGGAGCTTTAGTTTTTCGCCCTGCTTCGCGAGGCGGACGACGATGCCGCCTTCGATTTTGTCGAGGTCGAAGGCGTGGGTGGGATGGCCCATGCCGAGGAGGACGTAGTTGCTGGCGTCGACGGCGTTGCTGATTTGTTTCTGGCCGAGGAGGTTGAAGTATTCGGCGATGTGGCCGGTCGAGGGCGCGATGGTGACGTTGCGGAGGACCTGGGCGGTGAAGCGACCGCAGAGGCCTTTGGCGTCGAGGGCGATGCGGACGGAGAAGGGCTCGTCGACGAGGGTGCCGACGGGGAGCCTCGTGTCGAGCGGGGCGAGGGGAAGATCGTAGATGGTGGCGGCCTCGCGGGCGATGCCGTAGTGGTTCATAGCGTCGACGCGGTTGGTGGTGATGTCCATCTCGAAGAGGTGGCCGTTGTTGGGGCCGAGGGAGTGGACGCCTTCGACGGCGATGCCGCGCAGGGTGAGGTCGTCGGCTAACTGGTGGTCGTCAGCGGGAATGTTGGGGACGTAGGTGCGGAGCCAGTTGGTGAGAATCTTCATGATGGACGGCTTTTAGTCTAAATGTTCGGGCCGGGCTGACCGTTTTAGAAGGTTGCGTAGACAGGAAGGCGGTTCGCGTCACGAATACCCCACCCTTCGCGATGAGACTGCGAAGGATGGGGCACCCGACTATCGGCACGCCTTCCGTGAGAGTTCTGCCACGCAGATTTCAGGCGAACTGTTCGAGGAAGCGCATGTCGCCGGAGTAGAAGTGGCCGATGTCGGAGATGCCGTGCTGGATCATGGCGATGCGCTCGACACCCATGCCGAAGGCGAAGCCGGTGATCTTTTCGGGGTTGTAGGCGTCGTCGGCGGGGTCGATTTTGCGGCGTTCGGCGGTGACGGCGGCGAAGACGGCGGGGTCGACCATGCCGCAGCCGAGGAGCTCGATCCAGCCCGAGTGTTTACACTTGCGGCAGCCTCTGCCGCCGCAGAAGATGCAGGAGATCTGGACGTCGGCGCTGGGTTCGGTGAAGGGGAAGAACGAGGGGAAGAAACGGGTTTTGACGTCGGAGCCGAAGAGGGCCTTCATGGCGTGGTCAAGCGTGCCCTTGAGGTCGGAGAAGGTGATGTTGGTGTCGACGCAGAGGCCTTCGACCTGATGGAAGATGGGGGAGTGTGTGGCGTCGGCGGCGTCGTTGCGGTGGACCTTGCCGGGGATGACGATGCGGATGGGCGGGGCCTGGGCGATCATGGTGCGGATCTGCACGGGCGAGGTGTGGGTGCGCATGAGGAGGCGGTCACGGGAAGGGCGCGACTGCTGGCTGGCGATGACGAGGGTGTCCTGGGTGTCGCGGGCGGGGTGGTTGGGGGGGAAGTTGAGGGCTTCGAAGTTGTAGAAGTCGCTCTCGACCTGGGGGCCGAGGTTGGTGCTGTAGCCGAGATGGTGGAAGACACCGACGATCTCGTGCATGGTCTTGAGGAGCGGGTGGGGGATGCCGGGGGCGCGGAGGATGCCGGGGAGCGTGATGTCGATTCCCTGCACTGTTGATTTTTCAGAGGTAGATGCCGGGGCTTCGAGCGCGGCTTCA
>Ga0302220_10003657_pt1 | contig 10560 bp, 14 predicted proteins | sample II_Palsa_E1_3_FD_194572 | JGI IMG/M metagenome (GOLD analysis project Ga0302220, IMG submission 194572) | Peat permafrost microbial communities from Stordalen Mire near Abisko, Sweden - II_Palsa_E1_3 | ecosystem: Environmental > Terrestrial > Soil > Palsa > Peat permafrost | place: Sweden... | reverse complement strand
CATCGAGGATCGACCTGGAAATTCCAATGTCGAAGCCCTTGCCGAGTTCGCGTGCCCATTTGGTCGCGCTGAACAGATCGTCGAACCGGCCGATCGGGGCGAAGGCGCGCGCGACACTGGACAGGGAACTGAGTTCGTTGATCCTGTTGATCGACGCGATCGCGCCCTCCGCGATCCGGGTCGCCGTCGACGTCCCGCGTGAGAGATCGGCGAGGCGCCCGACGTGAGCACTCGTCATCGCTTTGAAAGAAGCGAGAGTGCGGCTAGTTTCGGCAAGGTATTTGGCTGTCGCCGTTTGGGGCAGGCCAAAGCGACCGATATGCGTTGCGTCGAGTGCGGTCCTGATTCCGTTCATCGTTGCCGCGCTGCGTGCGATAAATCGCTCACTATCGATTGCACCAGCAGCAGAAAGGCATCGGCCGCATCCGATGAGGGTGCAATCTTTTGCAGCGCTCGCTTGTCCTGACCCAACGTTCTGAGCTCGAGCGAAGGCCGGGAGGCTGCAAAGATGGCCGCCGCTATGACATCAAGCTCCGCGTCCCCGATCTGTTGGACCCGCGCTTCGCCGATCGCCGCCCCCAGCGCTTCCGGGCCACGCGCCCGCTCGGCGAGCAGAACTCGCAGAAACGTTCTCCCGTCCCGCCACGTTTGGACGGTGCGACCGGCTTCGAACCAGCGCAGGAAGCCGACGGTGCGCAAGTCTAGCAAAATTGGACCAAGCGACGCGGTATCGACGGAGAAGTGGCCGGGGATTTTTCCAATATCCATTCGCGCGCGTTCTCTTTACGATTCGTCGGGCTGATGCCCGGACGTGCACCAAGCCTCAAGTGATCATCGTCACCATCTCCGGGAACCCCGCACGTCAGTCCATTTCGGGAGCACGGCCGACTGCGCCTGGCGATGCAAAATGCCAACGCGTGCGAAGAGCTTGCTTTGAAACTCTTCGAGCAGCAGCGGCGTTGCGATCGCGGGGTAGGGGATTTGCATGTTCGATAGACTAGACGACGGCGCGCTCGCCGGCTTCGGAAAGCGCCTTCGGGAGCGTCATGGATCCGATGTTGCCAGGCTTCCGGACGACATGATGGCCCTTCTGCTGCAATTAGATAGTGTCGACTATCAAGAGCCCGGATCAGCGAATGCTCTGCCCAAGGCGAGCGACAGGGGCCATTTACCCGATGCTCTCTTGACGCCGGCTTCAGAAATCTCCGCTGACTGTGATGTGCCGTCCAGCGGGCAAATCCGCCGCATCTCGGCCGGCTAGCCAAACTGGACGGCACGCGGCTTCACGTCGCGCGTGTAGGCGCCGGATCCTTTTGCTTACGCGGTGCGCGGCGAGCGGGCTTCGTTTCTGCTGCCTGTGCCGCGGCAGGCGTTGGCGTCTTAGTCCGCCGCGGCTTTGCAGCCGACTTCGCTGATACCGGTGCGGTTGGTGTCGGCTCCAGCACCGTCGGCTGCGCCCGGGCGGCTAGCGCCTTCTTTGCCGGCGCCTTTTTCGGCGTCGTCTTCACTTTCGTCTTCGATGCGGCGCGCACGGCCGGCTTGGCCTTTGCGGCGACTGTTGGGATCGCTTCGGGAGGAGCCTCCGCCGTCTCTGGCGGGGGAGAGGAGGGGGCAACGACGTCCGCGGCTTTGATCTTACGTCCGAGACCGAGTCTTTGAGCGACCTCGCGGCGATGTTCGGAATAGGATTTTGCCACCATCGGATAATCCTTTGGCAGCTTGTAGCGTTCGCGATACTCGGCAGGCGTGAGACCGTTGCTCCCAAGATGCCGCGTGAGCGTCTTGTAAGGCCTTCCATCGATTAAGCTGAGGATATGTTCCGGCGAGCCAAGGCTCTTGCGCACCGACACGGCGGGGACGAACTCCTCGGCGACGACCTCAGCCGGCGGCGGCGCGCTCAATTGTTTGAGCGCGTCATGCGTTGTCTGGATCATACCAGGCAGGGTTGCGCTATCCACGGTGTTGCTCGCGAAATAGGCACTTAAAAGGTTCACAGTAAGGGTGGTCAGGTCGGGCTGATCAGCTTCGGCCATTACAGTCTCCACAAACAACATGCCGTCGTCAGCGTGACAAGCAGGGACATCGACCATAGTGGCTCGCCGCCATCCTGCAAACTTGCTGCCTCCGGCTGCTAGTGAGGAATGCCATACGTGTCACTTTACCTCCGGGGCAAAGTGACACCAGTGGCAACATACGTGAGCGGAAGGGGAAAGAGGGAGCCGACGTTGCGCACACCTTTTCGGTTGCGAAAGGTGAAGTGCCACTGGTGGCAAAAGTGTAGGTTTCCTGCGGCAAACGACAGAAAAGGGATTCACAGCGAGTCCCTATTGTGCTTGGTATGTTCTGTCATGAAGCACGCTGTTCTCATCGCCCCGCAGGCCGAAGACGCGCTGGACCTGCCGCTTATCATGCAGCGGGTTACCGCCAATTCGTCTCGCCCGCGTTATACGTTCATGGTGCTCGATCTCATTTCGCGGCTCGCCCGTGAGAATGGCTCCGTCGGACCGTATATTCGTGACGGCGAAGCGCTCGTACCGATCCGTGAATGGCTCTCCCTTGCAATCTCGCCAATTGCCTCCCATCATCATCGGCGTATCGCTATGATGGAGCATGTCCGCGCAGGTCTCGCCGCAACCGGGCGTCTTTGCGGCGATCAGGCTTTGGCCGAACAGACGGTGGATGAAGAGGTGCGCGATCGGGTGAGGACGTCCGGCATGACGGCCGTCAGTCGTGCGGTTTCCGAACTGGTCAAGGCAGGTCTGGTCACGCGCCACTATCAGGGCTTCTGTGTCGATCACGAAAACCGCGGCGCCAAGCGTCTGGCGGTCTATACGATCTCGCCTGCCGTTCGCGATGTATTGCGTACCGGGCAGGGGAATACTGGCCGGATCGCGGCAGCGGCTTCCGTCACCGCTCCCGCACGACGCCGCGCTGCGCCGATCGCCGACGATCTCTTCTCCGGCACAATGTTCGCCCCTGCACGTTAGCGTCTTCTTCAAGAATGAGCGCGAGGATGCGGGCATGATGCCGCATGACATCCAGAACTGGCTGAGCATTTATCTAGCAACCGCGATCTGTTGCGGCTTCGCGATAACATTGACCACACTCAGTCTCTTGGCCGACCTGATTGGCGAGCGTTTCTGGGCGGGCCCATGGACGGCGGCGCGCGGAGTCCTTTTCCTGCCACGCATCTGGTGGCGCTGGCAACGCCGCTACTTTCTGTCGACGCCGATCACGCTCGGTATCGTCAGTGCCTTTGCCACCAGTCTCAGTTGGTCTTAGGCGGCCCAAAACCGAACATCTGCGCCGTCTGGCGCGCCGAGATGGCAGGGCTCATCGGGCCAATCCCAGGTGCCGTCCAATAGCTGAGGACACGCTGGACATAACCGGGCGTCTCCCCATTCGCCGGTATTCCCCCGACGCGCCGCACTGCCGCAGGTCCGGCATTATAGGCCGCTAGCGCTAGCGGTATATTGCCGGAAAAATCGGCTATGAGTTCGCGTAGATACCGTGCCCCAGCCTCTATATTCGCCGTCGGATCCAGACGATCGAGAACCCCAAGGCGAAGTGCGGTCAACGGCATCAGCTGAGATAGCCCGACGGCGCCTGCGGGACTGACGATTGTCGGATCGTAGTGCGACTCTACGAGAACCATGCTGTCCATCAACCCCGACGGCAAACCGAACCGGCACTCGGCAGCCGCGATTGCTGGCCAGAACATGTGACGCGCCTTCGAAACACGGGCGTCGAGCACGCGCGGCGGCGCCGGGGATTCACTGCTACATGCTGTTGCGGCGAAGGGAGTTGAGTACACCGTCTGCAGCTCCGGTACCGCAAGACCAGTCTTGGTGGGTGGGCTTCTCGGCGACGCGGGCAGCACCTGCTGCAGTAGCTCGTGAAGCATGAAATCACGGGTTCCGCCTGGCGGATCCCTGCCGCGCAACGGTTCGACGGCGGACATCCGGTCCACGCCGAAAAGTTGCACGAAGGCTGCCTGCCCCGCAGCCGGCGGCGCCGGTCCAGCGACGGCGCCGAAGGCGACGAGCGGCCAAGACCAGGCCATTATGCGGGGCCGAGGCATTAGTCAGCGATCGAATGATGGGTTCGGTGACGGCGCAAATGCTTCTGCCAACAATTTGCGTTCAACGTGCGCCGCCATCAATACGCCGAGATGATGCGCGCTCCCCTGAGCCCATTTCGGATTCAGCGCCGAGCCGAAGTCGTTCAGGGTGTCGAGCAGTTTGGGCATCGCGGTCATCAGACCCTCGATATAGGCCATGGTCTCCGGCGTGAATGGACGGTCCTCGCCGAGGCAGGCCAACATGAACAGCGCGCGGCTTGGAAGCCGAACGGCTTCGAAAACCGTCTCCGCCTCATCGACCGTGACCGGCGCTTTGCCAAGACGCATCCGGCCAAGCTTGGCGCGGGCGATGCCGGTCGCTTCATGCAGTGTATCGAGCGTCATCGACGATCGCTTGATGCTTTCGGCGACCTGCCGCTCGAGCAAGGCCTGACGTCCGCCTCGTATGCTTGATTCGATCATAGGAGACCCCCTCCGAAAGAAATGGTTAACCGCTCCATCTTCGCGCGGCAAAGCGGTGTTGGTGCCATTCTGGGAGCAATTAGCGTGCGTTAGCGAAACTTCGACGATCGTCGAACGTAGAAGCCGTCGCCCTCCGAGTCGCGCCATCTCGATGTTCGCTATCGAGATGCGTATCTCAATTTCGGTATCCCGCGTCTCTGGTGCGGATATCTCAAGGCCCATCTGTGCGACGGCTGTCTCAGCGGCGAGACGTTACCCCGTTTGTCTGTCTCAATATTGATGATGGACCGATGGAACAGCACGAATTCCTCTCGCCCGTTGGCAATTTCTTCATAATCACGAGGTGTCGGTCGTTCGTGGCCGGCTCTTCCACCTCAAGGGGGACACGCCCATGAAGACAGCCTTGTTTCTGGCGCGCCAGAAGGCGCGCATCGCATCGGTCGAACCAGCCAAGCTGCTCGATTACGCCATACCTCTTGCTCTGGTCACCGTGTTGGGAGCCGAGGCGGCGTTTGCCGGCACCGATACGACCTTCAACACCGCTCTCACCAAGTTCACGAATTTCCTCGAGGGCTCTGGCGGCAAGGTGATTACCGTGCTGAGCCTCGCAGGCGGCGTCGTGGGCCTCGCCAGCGGTCGGTTCAGCCTCGCCCAGATCGCCGTGCCTGTGGGCGTCGGCGTGGGTGTCGGCACGGGCGTGCCGATCGTCACATCGACCGTCACGGCAACGATCTGATCATCGGCTGGGGGTGGCGGCAGCGATGACCGACAAGTTCGTAGTTCCGAAGCATCTAGATGATCCGGAGCTCATCGGGCTCTGGACCATCGACGAATTCCTCGGAATGGTGATCCCCTTTACAGGGGGCATTCTCACGCAGCATATCTTTATCGGCATTTTCTTGGCCGTGTTCAGCTGGTTCGCGCTACGCAAGGCAAAAGCAGGGCGAGCCTCTACCTGGGTCATCCACGCCGCGTACTGGTATCTGCCTTCGAGCTTCGTCGGCCTGAAACTTACGCCACCCTCATACTGCCGCCTGCTCGCAGGATGAGGGGATATGGACGCGCATTTCGCACATAGTCACGGTCAGAAGGTTCTCAAGCAGCGCAACCTCCTGCTGGTCGTCATCGTCGGGCTCGTCATCCTCGTCGGCGTCCTGATGGGCCTAGTCGCGACCAGGGATCGCGAGGTCGTCCTGCAGCCGATCCTCTCGCGGCCGATGACGATCAGCTCGTCCGGCGTTACCACCGATTATCTCGAAGCCGTCACCCGAGACACCGCCTATCTCATTCTCAATCGCAGTCCGTCCGGCCTCGACTACTGGATGGATAATATCCTCAAGATCGTCAGCCCGGACGCTTATGGCGCGATCAAGGCCCAACTGATCAAGATCGTCTCCGAACAATCAAATACCGATATCGCACAGTCATTTCTGCCGACCAAGATGACGGTTGATCCGAAGTCAATGACCTCACAGGTGACCGGCCAACTGCGGACATTTGTGGGCGACCAGATCATCGCGAACGAACAGAAGACTTACGTCTTTTCCTGGAAATATTCGGGCGTGTCGCTGAGCCTTATCCGCTTCGGCGCGATCGTCCCCATCCAGACCCCGGAGAATCCATGATGTTGAGCATGCCCCTCGTCGTGGGGGTCGCCGGCGCGACCGCTGTCTCAAGCGCAGTGCTGCGGAGGCATGACCTCGTTCTGCGCTGGATGGGCCACGGGCTCATCGGCGCTGCCGCCTTTCTCGCCGCGCGGCCAGCTCTTGCCGACCAGTATAAGATGGCAGCCGACAATGCGCGGGTCGATTGCACGGTATCGCGCCACGAGCTCACCCGCATCAGTCTCGTTGGCGACCAGATAGCGGCGGTGAGCAAGATCTCGAGCGGAGGGCCCTACAACGACTTCTCGGTCGTGAACGAGCCGATCCGGGGCGACATCTACGTTGCGGTCCCGGATAGTTATGCGCCCAAATCAATCAGCTTCTTCGCGACGTCGAAGAAAGGCTTCGTCTATAAATTCGCGTGCGGGATCGAGGGTGTCGAAGCCCAGCAAATCTTCGTCACCAATCCCGGTCTCGCGACTGAAAAGGCAGCCGAGTGGGAAGGTCAGACCAGCCTTCAGGACACAGCGCTTCGCCTCATCCAGGCGATGGCGCACGAGGGCAATGTCGATGGCTACGAGATCCGCCAGCCGGCCAACGCGACAGCCAGGGTCGGGGATCTCGCCATCCGCCTGATCGCCGAATATCGCGGCGCCGCGCTCGACGGCAAAGTCCTCCGCATCGAGAATAAGAGCGCTGCACCCGTCCTCCTGAACGAGGCCGACCTGGCGCCGAAGGACACGCTCGCGGTCACTATTTCCCAACTCAGTCTCGCACCGGGCCAAGCAACGGCGGCCTATCTGGTCGGCCAGAATGGAGCGCGGTGATGATCGCTCAGCCCTCAGATCGCCAGGACAATAGCCGCCCATCTTCGCTTGCCGAGGCGATCGCCGGGATTAATGCCAAAACGTTGAAGCGGCAAAAACTCATCCTCGGCGGTGTCGGCGGCGCGGCGCTCGCGGGTGCGCTCTACTGGATCGCGGCGCCCGCCAGCGACGGTCATGCCAAGGCCGGTGCCGCCGATGATCGCCAGGTGCAGGTCTCCACCGACGACATGGTCAACAAGACCATGGACCAGAAGGCCTGGATGGCAATGTCCGGCAACCGGCTCAACGGCCAGGACGAGAGGATCAAGCAGCTCGAAGGACAAGGCCAGAATCTGGAGCAGCTGCAGGCGCAGGTCGCCTCCCTCCAGCAGCAGAATCAGGAGATCAAATCCGACGGGCAGCGAGTTATCGACGCCTATGACAAGGAGAACCAGCGTCTGAAAGAGGACGGCGCTGCGGCCACTCCGGCCGGCGCTTCGGGTGCCCCTGCCGGCGATCCGTTCCAGCAGGCGGGCGGCGCACCGCCGACCTACGGGCCGGCGGGCGGCTATAATGCCCAGGGCATGGCCGCGGCGGTAGCCGACGGGCAGCCAGGGCCGATGTCGCCGCCTGAGGTGAAGATCATCAGCTTCAGCGGGTCGGGCAAGGACGACGCAGGCGCGAGCGGTGGCGGGGGAGGCCGGTCTGCCCGGCCGGATGCAGGACCGGTCGTCGTCGAGGACAGCCCCGATTATCTGCCGCCCAACAGCTATGCGCCGGCCAAGGTGATCGTCGGCGTCGACGCCAGTGCCGGCGTCAACAGCCAGACCGACCCACTGCCTGTCGTGCTCCGGATCACGGGTCCCGCACGCTCCGTGGTTCAGAACGGCCGTGTCCTCACCACCAAGGTGGAAGGCTGCATCATCAACGGTGCCGCTCGCGGCGATCTCTCGAGCGAGAAGGTCTATGTGAAGCTCGCCAAGATGACCTGCGACCAGCCAGGCGGCAGGGTGGCGGTCTCGGACGTGAAGGGCTTCATCTCCTTCGGGGGCAAGACCGGTGTCCGCGGACGGGTCGTCAGCCGGGAAGGCGCGCTCGTCGGCCAGGCCCTTGTCGCGGGCATTGCCGCAGGCTTTGGCCGCGGATTTGCCGCCAACACCAACGCGTCGCTCGGTGGCCTCCAGGTCTCGACCGATGGCAAGATCCCGCAGCTCGGCGCCGCCGACCTCGTGCGCGGTGGCCTCGGCAACGGTGTCGCGACCGCTGGCGACGAGGTCTCCAAATATCTGATCGAACGCGCCGAGCAGTACCAGCCGGTGATCGAGATGCCGACCGGCATCGATGTCGAAATCGTCTTCCTCGATGGCGCCTATGTGAGGACTTCCCGATGATCTGGCCGATACAGTTGAAGAGCCCGACAGCCGTCGCAGTTGCGATGGCCCTTCTCGCAGGCGCTGGCGGCGGCATGCTCGTCCATGGCATCGCCGCTCAAGCCAGGATCCCGGGATCGCTCGATGCGACGCAGGTCGCAGCGGCACTCGCCCAGCGCCTGCCCAAAACCCAAATCAGCCATGTCGACTGCAAGAAGCTCGCAGGCCTCTGCGAAGTGACCGCCGGGTCCAACCTCTTTTATGTCGACGCGACCGGACGGTACCTCGTGATCGGCCGGGTCTATGACACCCAGACACGCCAGGACCTGACCGCCGCGCGCCTGCTCGAATTGTCACCGGATGCACTGCTGGCGGGTGCTCCCAAAGCCGACGGCCCAGGGGACGAGCCCGACGCGGGCGAGAGCCCGGCGGCAACTCACGCTATTGCCGCCAAGCCGGTCAACCTCAAGGAGCTTCCGGCCACGGGTGCGATCCGCTGGGGTCCGGTTACCGGGCCAAAGCTCGTTGTCTTCACCGATTTCCATTGTGGCTATTGCCGCGCGATGACCGGAGACCTCGAAAAACAGGGCTTTCGCGTCGAGGAGCGCCCGATCTCGATCCTCGGATCACGCAAGCTCAGTGAAGCGGTCTATTGCGCGAAAGATCCTCAGGCGGCGCTTCATGCCGCGTACGAGGGACGCGAACCAGCGCCGGCCGCGCACTGCGACACCAGCGGACTCGATGCCAACGAAGCCTTCGCGCGGCGCAACGGCTTCAACGGGACGCCGGTCATCGTTCGGCCCGCCGACGGCGCGGTGATCCAGGGGTATCGCCCGATCCAGACTCTTGCGTCCTTCGCGCGCGGCGGTGCCGCGTCGTGACCGCGCTGTTGCTCGGTGCAGGGGCTGCGGGCTTCGCCCTTCGCCCCATTGTGGTGACCACCGTGAGCCTGGTCGCCTTCGTCCTCGACCACCTGTTCTAAAGGAGCGAGCCATGAAACGGGTACCCTATCTACTCGGTGCTACAGGCCTCGCGCTCGCGCTCGGCACGGTCTCCTGCACCACTCTCGGCACGCATGTGAAGGGCGGTTTTGCGTGTAAGGCACCGGTCGGCACATGTGCGCCCATGTCCCACATCGACGCGCAGGCGATCGCGGGCCTTGGCGCTTTGGGTGCCCAGGCCATGCCGATCGCCAACGATGGGATGGACGGGCAAGCCCGTTTCATCACGACGGGCGCAGAGGGCGTGCCTGTCCGCACAGGCGAGCGGGTCATGCGGGTCGTCTTTCCCGCGCATACCGATGGCCGCGGCGTCTTCCATGATGAGGCTGTTGCCCATGTCGTGAGCGGGCAGTCCGGCTGGACGCTTCGCCGGGTTGACGCGCCGACCGCCGGATCCCTCGATGCGGCAATCGCCGCGGCGTCGCCTTCCGCCTCTGGTACCGCCTCGGCGACCACCTCGCCCGGACCGGTCACAAGTGCGGTGCCACTCAATCTGCGCGAGGCGGCCGCAGGACTGAGTGCGCCGGCAGACCCGCTCCCTGACGCGCCGCATGAGCAGGTCGCGGTCGACATGCCGGCTGGTTCGGACGATCTGCCGAGCCCGCAGGCGCTTGCGGCTGCGCATGCCGGGCACCGCATTGGCGACGCGGTGCCGGAGCACGCATCGTCGGCGCAGTCGAGCGCGAAAGCCGGCCTGCAGTGGGCAGCTCTTCATGCCCATCACCACAAGCCATCCGGCCATGCCGTGGCGGCAACGGTACCGGGCGCCGCGACGGCGGCCCTCAATCGCGCGGTCCTTCGCAAGCTCGGCTCAGCCGGGCCGCACGACACGACAGCCGCATCCCCTCAGGCGGTGGCCTCGCTCGCCTCCGCCGGCGGATTGCCGCGATGAGCCTGATCGACAAGCTCGCGACGCGGGTCTTCGGCCAGGGATCGTCCCGCGAGGCGGAACGGCCCGTCATCAGCCTCGCCATGCTGTCGCAATTCCTGCCCTGGCGGGTCTTCGATCGCACCGACCGTATGTATCTGAACGCGCGCTCGACGGGCTTCATCGTCGAGATCCCACCGATGCTGGGCGGTGATGAGCGGACGTCGGAGATCCTCACCCAATTTCTGTCCGAAGGTCTGCCGAAAGGCGCCTGCGTCCAGATCCTCAGCTGGTCCAGCCCTCGGGTGGGCAAGGTGGTCGGTCGCTGGTTCCTGCCGCGTTACGAGCAGGGCGGGGTGTTCGAGCAT
>Ga0302220_10003656_pt1 | contig 10560 bp, 11 predicted proteins | sample II_Palsa_E1_3_FD_194572 | JGI IMG/M metagenome (GOLD analysis project Ga0302220, IMG submission 194572) | Peat permafrost microbial communities from Stordalen Mire near Abisko, Sweden - II_Palsa_E1_3 | ecosystem: Environmental > Terrestrial > Soil > Palsa > Peat permafrost | place: Sweden... | reverse complement strand
ATCAAGGGGGCGATCATCGTCGCGGCGGTCGCCTTTACAAAGAAGTGACGGGGGGATGCCGATCACTCGCGATGCAGGGGACGCAGTACATCAAAACCAACGGAGGAGAATCATGAAACATCGTCGTGGCTCAAGAATGGTTTTAGCCGGCATGATGGCAGCGGCAGGCGTTGCGGCCCTGTCTTCTTTCGACGCCAGCGCGCAGTGCGTGACCGGATTACCGGTTGCATCGATAGGACCGAAAACAATTGTCGGGCAGGGACCGAATGGAGAAAAAGCAGCGTCGGTGGACACGGTGAAACTGAGCGACGCTGACGTTGCCAAGGTGAAGGCGGGCAAGTTCAAGGTCGGCATTTCGATGCAGACGATGAACCTCGACTGGTCGCAACTGCAGGTCCAGGGCATTACCGACACGCTGAAGAAATATGGGGTGGAGGTTATCGGCACGGCGTCGGCCGAGTATCAGGTCGACAAGCAGATTGCGGATATCGAGAACACTATCCAGCGCCACCCGGACGGCATCATCTCCATTCCGGTCGATGGGACCGCGACCGCCGCAACCTACAAGAAGGTGTCCCAGGCCGGTATCAAGCTGGTGTTCATGGACAACGTGCCGACCGGCCTGAAGCATCCGGAACAATACGCCTCGATGATCTCGGCCGACAGCGAAGGCAATGGCCAGATCGCGGCCAAGGTTCTTGCATCGTGCGTACCCAAAGGCGCCACCATTGGGCTGGTCAATTTCGGTGTGGATTACTTCAGCACGAAGGAGCGCACTAAAGCGGTCAATGACTGGATGAAAAAGAATCGGCCCGACCTCAAGATCAAGCAAGTGGACTTCACCGACCCGTCGAAAGTCGGGCAGATCGCGGGAGACTTCTTGACGGGCAATCCGGACGTCAAGGGACTGTTCGCTGTATGGGATCAACCGGCGTTGGACACGTTGACGTCAATGCGGGCCCAGGGCGTGAATATCCCTGTCACGACAGTCGATCTGGGTCTTGAATCCGCGATCGAGATCGCCAAGGGCGGACCGCTGAAGGCTACGGGTTCGCAGCGTCCCTATGACCAGGGCGTGGCCGAGGCAATGGCCATGATGAAGGCGCTCATTGGACAGACGCCGCCGGCATGGATCGGCGTACAGTCGTTGCCGGTTGTTCAGTCGAACGTGCTCGAAGCGTACAAGATCGTCTTCAAGAAAGATCCTCCGCCTCAGCTCGCGGATGCTTGCACGAAGGCGAAACCGGCTTGTGGCTGATGTGACGGTTGAGTGATGCGGGCGGAGCGTGCTTCACTGCTGCGTGCTTCGCCAGTTATCGCTTACGGTCAGACAAACTGCTCCAGAATGTCATCGCAAGATGGAGTCAGATTTGCAATCAAGCGAGGCGTTCCACGAAGAGCCGCCGTCAGCTATGTCGAACTCTAAATGTAGACGGGTTAGCGTGGTCGGCTAGCCAAGATCTAAAGCGCCCGCGATAGCCGAGTCAGCGTATCAACCCGGTGCCAGCCAGCGTTTTCCCAAAAGGCCATGGCGGCCTCGTTATCGACAACGACGTCCAGATGCACCCATCCCAGGTGGTGTTCCCGGAGACGTTCGATACAACGGTCGATCATTGCCCTAGCGAGACCTTGACCGCGCGAAGCCGGTGCAACCACGACGTGCTGGAGGAATCCGCGGCGGCCGTCGTGGCTAGCCAGCGCGCAGCCGACCAGTTCGCGATCATTGACAGCAACAACGCTCAAGCCCGGGTTTCTAACAAGCAACCGTTCAATCCCTTCCCTGCTGTCGGTAACCGGGCGAATGTCGACACCCGGCGTGCTCTTCCATAGTGCAACAACAGCGTCATAGTCAGTCAGTACCATTTCTCGAATCTGTCCGCCCATCATCCATCCCGTCAAGAGCTATTGTTTAGCGTTGGGTACTGCGGCTTAGCCGCGGCCGGGAAATCAATCGCACCGATCACACCGATCACCAACGCGGAATTTTGCCGCGTTACCCTACTACGTACGCTCAACATTCTATCTATCCGCGTTGCCGTTTTTTAACCGCCCTCCCGGCCGCGAAAAAACTCAATGGAATAAACCGGTCCGCACTCGTGTTCTCGGTGCGTAAGGCGCACGCCTTGCCTCGGCCCGCGGTTTCCCCACTCACCCACGCCTCCAATGAAATTCAGCGATCTCTCATCCCCTGCGTTCTTTGAAAATCCCTACCCCTTCTACGAACGGCTTCGCGCCCAAGGCGCGCTGATTCCGCTGGCGCCCAACATCGTGATCACCGGCCACTATGCAATGGTTGACGCGCTGCTACGCGATCGGCGTATGGGGAAGACGTATATGCCCAGCGTGGTCGCGCGCTACGGCGAAAGCGCACCCGAGCAGCCGGTGTTCCAGGCACTCAGCCGCATGTTCCTCATGATGAACCCACCGGCACACACGCGCCTGCGCAGTCTCCTGATGGCGGCTTTTAATGCCCGTCAGATCGACCTGCTTCGCGACACTGCACAGAGCACCGCGGACAGCCTGATCGATGCGCTCGAGCCAGGCGCGGAATTCGACCTGGTCAGCGACTACGCGTTGCCCTTGCCGGTGAACGTCATCTGCCGGTTGCTCGATGTGCCTGTCGAAGATGGCGTCAAACTCGGCTCGGCGGCGAGCCACTTCGGCAACGCGCTGGAAGCCGCCCCCATGGACGCCACGCACCTTGCCGCGGCGAACGAAGCAACGCAAACATTGGAACGCTATTTCAAAAGCGTGGTCGAGGAACGGCGCACGAAGCCCGGCAACGATCTCGTGTCTGCGCTACTTCGTGCGGAGGAAGCCGGCGAATCGCTCACCGAAGACGAGATCATCTCGAACGTACTGCTGCTATTCGTGGCGGGGCATGAAACGACGTCGAACATGCTGGGTAATGCGCTGATTGCGTTGCATCGCCACCCCGAGCAACTTGCGCTGCTCAAAGGCGACGCATCACTCCTGCCCAAGGCTGTCGGCGAGTGCCTGCGGTTCGACAGCTCGGTGCAAATGATCGTGCGTACGGCGTTTGAAGACCTGGAGGCGGCGGGCCACTCGATCGCGCGCGGCACGATGGTGTTCATGATGCTCGGAGCCGCGAATCGCGATCCCGACCAGTTCGAAAATCCGGATGAGCTGGACATCGGGCGCCAGCTTCAGGGCCGGTTGCTTTCATTCGGCGCCGGCATTCATCACTGCCTCGGCGCGCGACTCGCGACGCTGGAACTCGAAACGGGGCTGGGCACCCTCCTCTCGCGGCTGCCGGATCTGCACATCACGAATCTCGACGCGCTGCAGTGGCGGCAACGCAATACCCTGCGCGGGGTGGAATCGTTAAAGGCGCTGCGTTAGCCGCCTGCCAATACCTGACGTGCGCGGAATGCTCTACTTCCGTGCTCAAGCGGAATTGATACGCGACAGGTAAAAAAAAATCGGACGCACCGGAAGGTTGAGCTCTCCGGCGGTCCGATTAAACCCACACTGAGCGGGAGTGTTACGCAGACTGACCTGTGGCGTTTACCGCCTCAAGTCAGTGTCTCAAATCATTGACTCGCGTTATTGACTTAGGTCAATGCGACAACGCCAGCGACAGGCTACTTTCGCACCCTGATTTATCTTGTTCGGTATACTTTTTTACCGTCAAGTCGATATCGAGTGCCGCCAGCGTCTGAGCGTCAATATCAATCCAGCAGGCAACTACCATCCTGCCGTCAATGCGTTGTGCCGGCCCTGCCCGGTGCGCATGCACGCCAATCCGGCGGAACAGCCGCTCCATGCTGAGAAACGTGACACCGATCAACTGTCGCGCCCCGAGTTGGGCGGCGCACTCTACGACGGCCGCAAGCATGGGGCGCACGGCCCACGCGAGATTGCCTTCATCGAGATGCGTGTCGACAGCCGGACTCGCGGCAAATCGCGACAGCTCCCACACATCCGGCGATGAAGGCACCGGCATGCCTTGCGCAAGCAAAGAGGGGAACAGCTGTTCGAGCAGATAAGGCCGCGTGGTCGGCAATAGCCTCGCGCATCCGCAAATAGAGGCGGCATCGTCGTTCGCGATCACATAAACGGTATCGTCCCGGTCATATTGATCGCGCTCGCAAAAACCGTCTGCCATTGGCAGTCCCCAACCCAGATGCTCGACGAATATCTGATACCGGTAGCGCGCGAGCGCCATGCTCACGCTCTCTGACAACGGCCCGTCCTGATGAACAAAAGTGCGCATCCTGCTCCCCGTATTGTTTTTAAGGGATGCATTACAACGCGTGGTCATTCAGACAGGAACTGTCAACGTTGACAGGCGTCGAGTGCCTCTTTTTTAACGTCGACTTTATGGTCGAAGATTGATAAAACTTTTTTATTTGTCTATAAAGAACGAACACGAGTGGCAGGCGGCTATGTACCGGCATAACGGCTGACGGGAAGACCGTTGGAAGGTCTAAAAATCAGCGAACAATCGATTTGATGTGTTGCGGGGTAAACGACATGGCGGCCGCGACTACATTAGCCCAGTTCAACCCGCCAAGCCCGAGCCTGAGTGAGCTGGCAGTGTTTTTCATGCCGATGTCGGAGCCAAAATAATCGGTTCCCATGACATTGCTTCTTACGTCGCTCTTCACCGCTATAAGAATTCCCAACGTACGGTCGACATACCAGTCCCATCCGACCGATATTTGCCTCGCTCCCGAGACCGTAGTTTGCCACTCCGTATATCCCGCACCGACAGCGTCACATTTGGCGGTACGCAGTTCGGCCAATAATCCATCGTCGAAACCGGACATTACATGGGCTAGTTTTAAACTAGTCAGCGTTTGTTCTGCAACACGGACATAACCGTCGCACCGCGCGTCATACCGCGGGAAGTAAGAATTCACATAAGAGAGTTTCATAGGAAGACCTTTGCCAAAACGTCAAGCTAATGGAACCTGAAAACATAACCAGACCACCACGGGGGGAGCAATGGAACGAGTCTGTCAGGACGCCCATCAACAATTTCATGCGGCTGCGAACGAACATCAGCTTTTCGAACATATCGCCGCTTTTGCGAAGCAGCTCGGCTTTGATTATTGCTGTTATGGGATTCGCATACCGTCGCCGCTTGCCAGGCCGGCTGTCTCTATTTTCGACACTTATCCGGTCGGATGGATGAAGCATTATCAGGAGAACCGCTTCATCGATATCGATCCAACCGTGCGCGCCGGCATGCACAGCTCGAGCCTGATTGTCTGGCCAAACAAATCCTCCGGGGAGACGTCGCGCCTATGGTCGGACGCTCATGATTTTGGCCTGACCGTTGGCGTGGCGCACTCCAGCTGGAGCGCAAACGGCGTCTTTGGACTTCTGACCATGTCCCGCAACGCAGAGGCGCTGACGCCAGCCGAGATCAGTCACTTGCCGTTACCGGCGAACTGGCTGGCGAATGTCTCGCACATGATGATGAGCCGCTTTATCGTGGCGCAGGTTACGCCTGAAGCGGCCGCGTCACTGACCGTGCGCGAGCGCGAGGTGCTGTGTTGGACCAGTGAAGGAAAGACATCCTATGAAATCGGGCGGATCCTGAACATCGCCGAGCGTACGGTTAATTTTCATATCAACAACGTGCTTTTGAAACTCAATTCCACGAATAAGGTGCAAGCGGTCGTCAAGGCGATGGCGATGGGCCTGCTCAATTCGGATTGGTGACCCTTCGCCATACCCCCTATATCGCGCTAAGTGCATGGTTCGGCCCCAACGTTCAGGGGTCGAACCATGCTTATTACGGGCTGCCCACATTTCGCAGAATGACATCTCGCTCAAGCAGTCTTATTCGAGTCAAGCGCCAGGTCGGCAAAGCGAGCAGTTATCCCCGAGGCAAGCTTTTCAAGCGACTTTCACCGACGGATCCCAGTAGAAATATCCATAGAGGTTTTGTTTTTCGCCGGAACTATCGAGCGAGTAAAGCGCGAAGTAAACGTAGAAGTACTCAAGACCTCCCTTCGCAATCCGTGAGTCATAACTGGCGAAAGTAATCGCTTGCTGATTGGCGGGTAATCCGCTCGGCTGATTCGCCGGGTTCGGCATCACCGCCCCGGTCCGGGTTGTGAGGTCCGACTCGAAACCGTTGAAGACCTTATCCCCTTTCCAATAGTTAATGCCATAAACAATCACGGCATCGTCAGAATTGGCATAGATGGACGTACCCGTAAAGGAGACAAAATCCCCCACGTTCGCGCTGAACTGGAGGTCAGCAGTTCCTTGTCCGACAGGCGGCGTCCTGGACCCGGTGCAAATCATGAATTGACTGTTATGGTCAATTCCCTGGGGGCTCGACTGATTGGTATTAGGGGGGTAATGCGCCTTCACGTAGTCGGTGTCGATAACAACCAACACGTTTACCTGTTGCGCGCTCGCCATCAACTCACTGTCTTTTGCCATGATGCCCTCTCAGTTCTGGTTTTAGATTAACAACGCGGCCACTGGGACGCGCCTGAGCGCGTCAAACACAGCATGACGAAGCAAGATAGACAGGACACCTGTCAGGACTCGCAGTTGTTATCTCCCAGCGACCGGGCGTGTTACGCGTATTGCTACCTCATGAATTGCTAGCTCATGAGGATCAAGTGGGAGCATGCACCATCAACTCGTCTGCTCGTGAAAGAAACAACTTCAGGACGGGAGAGGCGTTTGACCTGCTGTAGCCGATAACCAAATCAATTGTCGGCACGTCGCCTTCAAGAGGGCGGCTGACGACCGACCACGGCAGCAAGTTGTTTGCATACTCCGGCATCAGCGCCAGCCCGCGCGTGGATGCGACGAGCGACATGGCCATCGCCAGATTGTCGACGCCGTGTTCGGGCGTGATATTGACCCCGCTCTGCTGCAGATAGCGCTCAATCACGTCGTGCAGCACCCTCGCCTTGTTCGAGGCCATGATGAACGGCTCGCCTACGAGATCCTCCGGACGGACCGTCGCTCGCTCAGTCAACGGGTGGTCGCTCGGCATGAGCACAACGAGCTTTTCGCCGCTGACCACGCGATAGTCGAGATCAAATCCCGGTTCGGCACGTAAAAACGCGAGGTCGAGCTTGCCGCGTGCGAGTGCATCGGCGAGGTCCGGCGAATAGTGGCTCGATACCGTGACGTCAATGTTCGGCAGTTCATCACGCAGCACCTGCATGGCGCGTGGCAGCCAGGTCATTTCCTGACCGGTCAGGAAACCGAGCGCGAAGACCTGTTTCGTGGGTTGAGAGGCGCGCCGCGCCGCCTCAATAGCGGCATCGACCTGGCTCAGTGCCAACCGCGCATGGTCGAGGAAAGCCTTGCCCGCAGCCGTCAGCTCGACCCCGCGCGCACTGCGGTTGAACAGTTCTGCTCCAACCTCGTCTTCCAGATCACGGATCTGCCGGCTAAGCGACGGTTGCGACGTATGCAGGCGCCGTTCGGCCGCGACGGTCAGGCTGCCGGTCTCCGCGACGGCCACGAAATACCGCAAATGTCGAAGCTCCATACGTTCCCTTCAATTTAGCCATGCCTGGCAGGCATGCCCATCAGCCTACAAAGTCTTTTTACTTTCCGCAAGACCCGACTAGATTACGCATCAGGCAGCGACAAAACGACAACTACCCCGTTTATCGCGACGACTTGAGATCTACCTCGCTCCATGCCTTTCATCTATATCGGAGAATCGCCATGACCAGCCATACACACCAAACCGCCCCGACGCAATTCGTTGACGCAAACGGCATCCGCTTCGCTTACCGGCGCTTTGGCAAGACGGGCGGCATTCCGCTCGTGTTGAACATCCACTTCACCGGCACGATGGACCACTGGGATCCGGCTGTCACGAACGGTCTTGCGCAGGGTCGCGAAGTGATCCTGTTTAACAACGCCGGGATCTCCAGCACGTCAGGTGAGGTACCGCAGTCGATTGAAGAGATGGCTGCCAATGCTGCCGCCTTTATCAAGGCACTCGGGCTCAAGCAAGTCGACGTGCTCGGTTTTTCGATGGGCGGCCTGATCGCACAGGAACTGGCGCTGGCCGAGCCGCAGCTCGTACGCCGCCTGGTCCTGGTTGGCACCGGCCCCCGTAGCGGCGAAGGCATGGAATCGCTCACGCCGGAAGCACAGGATATTTTCGGCGCGACTTACGAAAAGCCGGATCACTTGTGGCTGCGCGTGCACTTCTCGCCGTCGGATACGAGCCAGGCAGCCGGCCGCAAGTTCCTGCAGCGCTTTCGCCAGCGCACCGAAGGCCGGGACCCCGAAGTCAACGACAAAGTCGCACCGGCGCAACTCGCCGCACTCGGCAAGTGGGGCGCGCCCCGTGAGACCCCTTTCGATTACCTGTTGACGCTCGCTCAACCCACGCTCGTGATCAATGGGGATAACGACGTGATCATCTATTCGATCAACTCGTGGATCCTGCAGCAGAACATTCCGAACGCGCAGCTGATCATTTACCCGGATGCCAACCATGGCTCGCTGTACCAGTATCCCGAGCGCTTCGTGACGCATGTGGCGCAGTTCCTGTCCGAGAGCGACGCACACGCCTGAGTCAAGGCTGATGTTCATGCTCATGCACTGAATTGCCACATCGTTTTCATTCAACCTACCGGAGTCTGATCATGACCAACCTCACCGGAAAGACCGCGCTCGTCACGGGCGCTTCACGGGGCATCGGCCGCGCCAGCGCGCTCGCGCTTGCCAAAGAAGGCGCGCAAGTACTGGTTCACTACAGCAGCGGGGAAAAGGAAGCGGACGCGGTCGTCGCTGAAATTCGTGCGGCTGGCGGTAACGCTCAAAAGGTCGCCGCGAATCTGCGCGATGCAGACGGCCCGCATACGCTCGCCAAACGGGTACGCGCTGTGGTGGGCCATCGGCTGGACATTCTGGTCGCGAACGCCGGTATTTCAAAGTCGGCGAGCATCGAGGAAACGACGGTTGAAGATTTCGATAACCTGTTCGCCGTGAATGTGCGCGCACCCTATTTTCTCGTGCAGCAATTGCTGCCGGTGATGTGCAAAGGCAGCAGCGTTGTTCTGCTGTCGTCGCTCGCAGCGCATACGGTGGTCGGCAAGCTGCCTGCCTACGCGGCGACCAAGGGCGCGGTCGATACCCTCGTCAAGCATTTCGCCTCCGCACTTGGCGAACGCGGTATTCGCGTGAATGCGGTGGCGCCCGGCGTGGTCGCCACCGATATGTCTAGTTTCACGAAGACTGACGAGGGACGCGGCGTGGCGATCGGTATGCAAGCGCTAAAACGTCTCGCGCAACCCGATGACATTGGCAGTGCGGTCGCGTTCCTCGCATCGGATGCCGCGCGCTGGATTACCGGCGAGACGTTGCATGTAGACGGCGGCTCAAAGCTCTAGTTCGAACGGATTCGGGCATATTTTCAGCGTGTGTTAAAAACCTATTGATTAGGTATCCACACTTAAACTAAATGCGAAAAAGGAAGATCAAAATGACACCCTCCGCCTCCGTGCTGTACGAATCAAAAGGCTCGCCGAACGCACGCCGTGTCCGCATCTTCATCGCGGAGAAGGGAATCGATATCCCGATGAAGCCGGTTGACCTGGGCGCCAAGGAACAGTTCTCTGACTCTTACCGCGCAATCAACCCGCGCAGCCAGGTGCCGGCGCTGGCGTTAGTCAATGGTCCTGTCATCACTGAAGTGCTCGCGATCTGGCGTTACCTGGAAGAGGCGTATCCGCAAACCCCGTTGCTAGGGACGACGGCCGAGTCGAAGGCCCTCGTCACGATGTGGGAGCGCCGCGCAGAACTGGACGGCTTTGCACCGGTCATGGAAGGCGTGCGCAACGCGGTCGCCGGACTGAAAGGCCGCGCGCTCTCGGGCCCGCACGCTTATGAGCAGATTCCTGAACTGGTCGAGCGCAGCAAACAGCGCGTGGCGAATTTTTTCTCCGACTTTAACGTTCGGCTCGAGACGGTCCGGTTCGTAGCCGGCGATGAATTCTCGGCAGCGGACATTACCACGCTGGTCACGGTCGACTTCGCAACCAACGCGTTGAAGATGCCGATTCCAGAAGAACACACCGCGTTTCGTCGATGGTACGAAGAGGTCTCTGCCCGGCCGAGCGCCACCGCATAAAACCCTGGTGCCGGTCCTGACTGACCGGCGCGTAACAAACGCATTTTGGATTACTCGCTACGGTTTCGACGGCGACAGCGCAGAAGCGATCGTGGCATCCGGCGATGCAGACCTGGTCGCGTTCGGCCGGCACTTCTCGTCGAATCGGGATTTGCCGTATCGTCTGAAGCACAAGCTGCCGCTTACACCGTATGTCCGCGCCGCATTCTGGGGCGGCGATGAAAAAGCATTACTCGGATTTCCCCGCTTATTTGCCTACTGTAGAAGTCGCAGAAGCCGTATGAACCGAACGGCGCTTCGGCGCTTTGCTTGCACTTAGTTTGAACCCAGCTTGAACTCACTTACTCTGGAGAGTCTCATGTCACGCACCATCAAATTTGCCAAAGCCGGCGGTCCCGAAGTCCTCGAATTCGTCGAGACAGTGGTACCTGCTCCCGGTCCGACCGAAGTACGCATCA
>Ga0302220_10003654_pt1 | contig 10568 bp, 9 predicted proteins | sample II_Palsa_E1_3_FD_194572 | JGI IMG/M metagenome (GOLD analysis project Ga0302220, IMG submission 194572) | Peat permafrost microbial communities from Stordalen Mire near Abisko, Sweden - II_Palsa_E1_3 | ecosystem: Environmental > Terrestrial > Soil > Palsa > Peat permafrost | place: Sweden... | reverse complement strand
AGATAACTCTTCTTATCGCTATAGGGTGGTTTTTTGTCTAACCTGTGGCGTGTGAAAACGCGTCACAGTTCCGTCTTGTCGTCGTCGGGCTCCAAGTCGGGTGATTTCCCCGATGCTGCCTCGTTGGCCGAGCTGCGCGCCTGGTATGCGGGACTGAGCACCCGGCAGGCGGTCGAACGTTATCTGAATGAGCGCCTTGAGCCTGGAGCCTCGGCGCGCGCGATCATCGGCCGGATCCGCCTCACCCTGATCGCGCACTGCTTCAGATCGGCCAGACAATTGCGTTCAGTCTCGCGAGGATCGTCTTGCCGTATCCCCGTTCGATTTGCCTTCACATCACAACCCGCGAGAGTTGGCGGATGGCCTAGCGCTTTTCGCGCGAACGGATGAGGCGGCAGCTCGCGAAGATCGTGCTCGGGCTGTTCCCCATTTGAGCTCGGCAGGCGGCATGCCCTATCCCTAAATTTGTGCAAGCACTCCGCTTTATAGTGCGCGTGCCCGCGCCGGCACCATTGCGCGTCTGCCTCGACGCCGGGTCTGCGGATCTACGCATCGGTACATCCAGCGGTCTCGATCTCCCTACGCCCCCATTCCATCAGCCTCTGCGCCTACGGTGCACTGTTCCATATATCTCATTGGCATGCATGTTGCTTTACTTTAAGTAAAGAGACTTGAATGCAGTTCCAATACTTGAAATAGGGGAAACCGAAGTGCGTGTGAAAAAACTATTCAAAGCTGTCGGGTGCGCTGTGCTCGGGCTATCGATGCTGGCCGGCGCGGCACAAGCAAAAGACGTGGTCAAAATCGCGTTTATCGGCCCGCTGACCGGCGGCGTATCCGCGATCGGGCTGGGTGGTCGCGATTCGGCGGACCTCGCGGTGCGCCTGCGCAATGCGGATCCCAAGAGCAAATACCAATATCAGCTGGTGTCGCTCGATGACGAATGCAAGCCCAACATCGGCGTGCAGGTGGCTACGCAGGTCGCCTCCGACAACAGCATCGTCGCCGGTGTTACGCACTTCTGCTCGGCGGTGGCGATGGCGACGGTGGACGTGTACCACCGCTTCAACCTGCCGGTTGTGGTGTGGGGTGCAGTGCTGCCCGATGTCACGTATGCCAACGACTACAAGGAAATCCATCGCGTCAATGGCACGATGATCAATCAGAGCCAGGTGGCCGCACAGTTCATGACCGGCCTCGGCTACAAGAAATTCGTGATCATTCACGACACCACCGATTACGGCAATGGGCACAACAAATACTTCAGCGAAGCGCTGAAGAAAGACGGCGGCGATATTCTTGCCGACTTCGGCGTTTCGGCCGATCAGCAAGATTTCACCACCGAGCTCACCAAGATCAAGGAGCTGAAGCCGCAGGTGGTGTACTTCGGCGGCTTGACGCCGATCGGTGTGCGCATCCGCACGCAAATGGCCAAACTCGGCATCGATGCGCAGTTCGAAGGTACCTCCGGGATTAAGGCCGATGCCTATATCGACGGTGCCGGCGCAACGCTGGCCGAAGGCTCGCTCTCTTTCCTCGAAGGCGCACCGACCGACAAGCTGCCGGGCGGCACGTATTTCTTGACGCAATATGCAGCGCAGAAATACAGCGAACCGCCTGAAGCCTACGGTGCATTCGCGTTCGCCGCGACCAACCTGATCATCGATGCCGTGGAGAAAGACGGTCCGAACCGTCACAAGGTTCGCGACACCTTGAACCATACGCAAGGCGTGGACACCATCATCGGCAAGGTGACGTTCGATGACCACCGTCAAAACGTCGTGCCGCTGGTGAGCAAGTACGTGGTTCAGGACGGCAAGTGGGTGCTCTGGGAAGACAGCGTCTACGGCAAGGGACAGAAAAAGCTCGCGGGTCTTTAACCTGGACCTTTAAGTCTCGCGGTGCCGTGGGCGCCGCAACACAGGCAAACGGTAGAGAGGAGACGCATGCGCGACGATGATGCCGCGCATGCGCGCTTCGTGCTCTACCGGCAATTCTTTTTCGACGGGACAACGATGGAAGCGTTGGGGCAGTATCTGGTCAACGGGCTGATGCTCGGCATGATCTATGCCATGGTGGCAGTCGGATTCACGCTGTTTTTCGGCGTGTTGGATGTGATCCAGTTTTCGCATGGCGATGTATTGATGGTCGGCGCGTTCGCAGGTCTTGCGGCGTCGCTGGGCGTGAGCGCACTGGGCATCAGTTCGCCGTGGCTGCAACTGGTGGCGGTGGTATTGAGTGCCGTGATCGTGACCGGTTTGCTAGGAGCTGCGATCGCCCACTTCCTGATTTTGCCGTTGCATAAGGCGCCGCCGCTCAATACGCTATTGGCCACGCTGATGCTGGGTTCGGTGCTGCGCGAATGCGTACGCTTGTTCTATCCGGACGGCGCCAATCCCAAGCCTTTTCCGGCCTTGCTGCCGACCTCGTCGTTCTATCTCGGCGGCTTTGCACTGCGCTGGGACAACCTGATTTTGCTGTTGGCCGGGCTGGCAGCGATCGTGTCGCTGCACCTGCTGATCACACGCACTCGCCTGGGCATGGCGATTCGCGCGGTGGCGCAGGACGGTGAGACGGCGCGGCTGATGGGGATCAACTTCGGCGCCGTGGTGCTGGTGACATTCGCGCTCGGTTCCGGCATGGCAGCGCTGGCGGGCGTGATGAACGGGCTGTACTACAACGAGATCAATTTCAACGTCGGGCTGCTGCTCGGCGTGATCGGCTTTTCCGCGGCGATCCTGGGTGGCCTGGGCAATGTGTATGGCGCGATCCTGGGCGGCTTCCTGTTCGCCGCGCTGCAGGTGCTGGGCAGCGTGGCGCTGCCGGCCTTGATTCCCGATATCCCCAGCGCCTACAAGGACGTGTTCGCCTTCGCGGTGGTCATCGTCCTGATGGCGTGGAAACCGACCGGCCTGATCGCCGAACGAGCGAGCGAACGCGTATGACAACTATCACTTCACTTGCCCCTGGCCGTCGCCATGGCGCGGCGCTCCAGATTGCGCTGGCCGTTGGGTTGACCGTGTATGTCTGGGCATTCCTGTATGCCCAATCGCAGTTCCAGGTCGGCGTCCTGCTGGTGTTGGCCGCCGTGCTGGTGCCGCTGGCCAAACGGCTCGGTGTGAACCGGCGCATCGAAGCGGCCGCGCTGCACAATCCGCGCGTCGGTCCGTGGTGCGCGCTGCTCGGGACGCTGGCGCTGATCGCGGCGTTTTACGACACGCATTATGTGCTGCTGATGCTGTGCACCGTGATGCTTTTCACGACGGCCTGCCTGGGCCTGACGATGCAGTTCGGTTATGTCGGCGTGGCAAATTTTGCCGGCGCGGCATTTTTCGGTATCGGCAGCTACACAATTGCCGTGCTGGCTGCGCATACGGCCATCCCGCATCTGCTGCTTATCGTGCTGTCCGGTATCGTGTCCGCGGCGATCGGGTCGATCCTGATTCTGCCGGTGCTGCGTACGCGCGGTCATTACGCGGCACTCGTGACCATCGCATTCGGCATCCTGTTTCGCACGTTCGTGGAAGTCAACGATGTGCTGGGCGGCCCGCAAGGTCTGCGCTTGCCCGGAATCTCGATGTTCGGTTTCGCCTTCAACGACGGTTTAGAACTGTTCGATCATGACGTGTCGTTTTATGTGCCTTATGCCTTGCTGAGCCTGGTGATTTGCGGCGCGGCGTTCCTGCTGGTGAAAACGCTGGAGCGCTCCTGGATCGGCCTGAGCATGGACGTGGTGCGCACCGACGAAACCGCGGCCGCGACCTTCGGCATTCATATCGCGCGCTGGAAAGTGGTGGCCTTCATGCTGGGCAATTTTCTCGCGGGCATTGCGGGGAGCGTCTACGGCATGATGACCGGCTTTGTCGCACCTGATAACTTCGCCTTCAGCGATTCGCTGTTGCTGGTGTCCATCGTTGTGCTGGGCGGCCTGGGCAATCCGGTCGGCCTGGTGCCGGCCGCGTTCATCGTGCTGGTGCTGCCGCAGAAATTGCAATTTATCCAGGAGTACCGTTTCCTGTTCTATGCGGTGGTCGTGCTCGCCATCTTGCTGTTCCGCCCTGATGGCTTGTTGCCGCGCACGACGCGGCTGTTCTTCGGCAAGGGGGCGTCACGATGAACGCACAGCCACCGCTGGTCGAAGTCGACGCATTGACGATGCGTTTCGGCGGCCTGACCGCGCTCGACAATCTCTCGCTCGAAGTGCACGAAGGCGAAGTGTTGGGTCTGCTCGGACCCAACGGCTCGGGCAAGACGACCTTCTTCAACGTGCTGACCGGCATTTACAAGGCGAGCGCCGGCACGATCCGTTTCAACGGTCGACCGATCACCGGACTCAGCCCACAGGAAATTTACCGCAGCGGCGTGGCGCGCACCTTCCAGCGCTCGCGCTTGTCGCTGCCGCTCACGGTGTTCGACAACATCGTGATCGGCAATTACCAGCACTTGCAGCACGGTTTGTTCTTCAACGTGTTCAGGCGCGCGGCATTTCGCGCCGAATATGAACGCGCGCTGGAACAGGTGCGGCAGTTGCTGGCGATCTTCAGCCCGCCGCTGCTCGAGCGCTTGTTCGAACCGGTCGGGACTTTCTCGATGATAGACCGGCGCCGCATCGAAGTCTGTCGTGCGCTGATGAGCAGTCCGCGTCTGCTGCTGCTCGACGAGCCGTCTGCGGGGATGACGCACGACGAGACGCATGCCTTGATGGACGACATACTCGAGGTACGCGGCAAGTTGCCCAAGCTGAGCGTGGTGCTGATCGAGCATGAAATGAATGTGATCGAGCGCATTACCGAGCGCTGCATCGTGTTCAGCTACGGCAAGAAGATTGCCGATGGAACGTATGCCGAGATCACGGCGGACCCGGTCGTGCAGACGGCCTATCTGGGAGAAGCGGCATGAGCGGGCTCGAAATCCGGAATTTGCGTACCGGTTACGACAAGGTCGACGTCTTGCACGATGTCTCGATCGACGTGCAGCCGGGCAAGATCACCTGCATCCTCGGCGCGAACGGCGCGGGCAAGACCACGCTGATCCGCGCCATCCTGGGCTTGACGCCGCCGCGCGCGGGCCAGGTGCTGTGGAACGGCACCGATCTCGCGGGACAAAAGACCCACAAGATCATCCAACAAGGGATTGCCTGCATCCCCGAAGGACGCAAGGTGTTCCCGCGCATGAGCGTGGCCGAGAACCTTGCGCTGGGCGCTTACCTGGAGAAAGATGGAGCGCTGGTGCGCGAGCGACTGGCGCGCGTATACGACACTTTCCCACGCCTCAAGGAGCGTGCGGGGCAACTGGCCGGCACCATGTCGGGCGGCGAACAGGCCATGGTGTCGATCGGACGCGGCCTGATGGCCGCGCCGCGCTTGCTGGTGATCGACGAACCGTCGCTGGGTCTGTCGCCGCTGTTCGTCAAAGAGAATTTCAAGGTTATCGAGAATATCAACGCACTCGGTATCACGGTGCTGCTGGTGGAGCAGAATGCACGCCAGACGCTGGCAATTGCCCACTACGGCTATGTGCTCTCGCAGGGGCGCGTGGTGGTGGCGGGCAGCGCCGCCGAACTGGCCGCGAACGATGAAGTCCATGCGGCGTACTTTGCCTGACAGGAGAATCAAATGAACGAAGTACTGGCTTTGAGCCTACGTGAGATCGCGCGGCGGGTGGCACAGGGCGCATTGAGCGCCGAAGTGGTGACACGCGCCTATGTGGAGCGCGTGCAGGCGCTGGATGGCGATCTGCATGCGTGGGAATACTTCGACGCGGCCGCCGCACTCGCACAAGCGCGGCAGTTGGATGCACACGGCGGCGCCAAGGGCGAACTCGCCGGTGTGCCGGTCGGCGTCAAGGACCTGATGGATACGGCGGATATGCCGACGACCTACGGCTCGCCCATTTATGCAAAGCATCGACCGGTGACCGACGCGGCCGCGGTGGCAGCAGTGCGCGCCGCGGGCGGCATCGTGCTGGGCAAAACGGTTACGACCGAATTCGCGACTTTCAAGCCGGGGGCGACCGTGAACCCGCGCTCACCCGATGCCTCTACGCCGCATACCCCCGGTGGTTCTTCCAGTGGATCGGCAGCCGCGGTGGCGGCAGGCATGGTGCCGGTGGCCTTCGGCACGCAGACCGCGGCTTCCATCATCCGGCCCGCGTCCTATTGCGGCATCGTCGGCTACAAGCCGACCTTCGGCACCTTGCCGACAGCGGGCGTCAAGTCGCTTTCGCCGAGCCTGGACACGATAGGCGTGCTGGCCCGCAGCGTTGACGATGCCGCGTTCTTCGTGGGCACGTTGGCGCGCCGGGAATTCGGCGCGCTCGATGCTGCCGGGCGCGCGCCGTTGCGTATCGGTATCTGCATGACGCCGCATTGGGCGCAAACCACGGATGCCAGTCGCGCGGCATTGGAGCAGGCCGGGCGCCTGCTCGAAGCGGCCGGCGCAGTACTGGCGGACGCGCAGTTCGACGCGGCGGCAGCTGGTCTTGCCGAGGCACAGGTGCGGATCATGAGCTACGAGGCTGCTGCGGCGTTCGTGCCGGAACTGCATGGGCAACCCGAGCAACTGAGCGAGCCGTTTCGCGCAGTGCTGGCCGCAGGTCTCGCTGTGAGCGGTGCCGAATATGCGCGCCAGCAGCTGCTGGCGCAGCACGGTCGGGCCGCACTCGCGAGCATCTTCGAGCGCTTCGATGTGCTGCTGGCACCGAGCGCGCCAGGCGAGGCACCGGCCGGCTTGGCGTCGACCGGCGACCCGATCTTCAGCCGGATGTGGACGCTGCTGGGCAACCCGTGTGTCGGTGTGCCGGTGGGCAGCGGTCCGAGCGGCTTACCGATAGGTGTGACGGTGATTGGTCCGCGCTGGGGCGACGGACAGGCATTGGCAGTCGCCGCACAACTGGTGCGTGCGCTAGGCGCGCGTTAACCGTAACCGATAGCGGGCATGCTCGACATGACCCGCCAGGAACACAAGCAATGAACCAGCATACGAATACCGCCGGCAGCGCGGAACAAGCGCAAGACGCGGTCGATTCGGCGCGGCTGAACGCGGCGGTCGCCGCGCTCGCAGGCTTTGGTGGGCGCAGCGATGGCGGGGTGGCGCGCGAGACCCTCACCGCGATCGATATCGAGGCTAGGCGCTACCTGATCGATCAGGCGGCTGCCTTGGGCTGCACAGTGTCGATCGACGATTGCGGCAACCTGTTTTTTCGCCGGGCCGGGCAGACCGAATTGCCGCCGGTGTTGACCGGCAGCCATATCGACACACAGCCGGTGGGCGGCAAGCTGGATGGCGCCTACGGTGTGCTTGCCGGATTCGAGGTGATGCGTGCGCTCAACGATGCCGGCATCGCGACCAAACGTCCCGTCGAGGTGGTGATCTGGACCAACGAGGAAGGCTCCCGCTTCGGCCCCGGTGCGATGGGTTCGAGCGCGTTCGCCGAGCCCGGACGGCTGGCGGCTTATCGCACGTCGCGCGATGCCGATGGCGTGACATTCGGTGAAGCACTCGATGCGGCGCTCGCAGTGTCTTCCGATGTGACCCGACGCGAGCTGGGTCAGCCGGTAGATAGCTTTGTCGAACTGCATATCGAACAGGGGCCGGTGCTTGAGGCCGCGGGCGTACCGTTGGGCGTGGTGACGGGTATCCAGAGCGTGCGTTGGTTCAGCGTTACGCTGGTGGGTGCTGCTGCGCATGCCGGCACGACACCGATGGAAGTGCGCTGCGACGCCATGCAGGCTGCGGTCTCGCTGGCGGCGCGACTGTATGCGCAAGGAGCGGCTGCGCTCGCGCAAGGTCTGCGCTTGACCTTGGGGCGCTGGCGCGTGAGGCCAAATTCTATCAACACCATTCCGGGTGACGTCGAGTTTACGATCGACGTGCGCTGCGTGGACGAAGCGGTGTTGGAGAAATTCGAGCGCACGCTGCATGACGAAATCGAGGCGCTTGATGCCGTATGGGCCGGTTCGATCTCAGTGGAGAATCTCTTTACCCGAGCACCGACTCGCTTTCCTGCCGAGATGACCGATTTGATCGAGCGCGCTTGCGCACGTGCGGCCCGTCGCGCCGACGCATTGCCGCCGTTGCGCCTCACTTCGGGCGCATTTCATGACGCGATGTATCTCGCGGATTTGTGCCCGACCGCGATGATCTTCGTGCCGAGCCGTGACGGCGTCAGTCATAATGCGGCTGAATATACCGATCCCCACCAACTCTATCTGGGTGCGCAAGCCCTCGCGTACGCCGTGACCGAACTGGCGAACCGATGAGCGCGCGTGCCTGCGGGAACTCTTGACCTTGCAAACGCCACCTCCCAAGCAGCCCGAAACAATCCAAGAGGCTGACGGCGCGAACTCGCCGCAGGCGGTGCTCGGCCAACATCTGCGTCATGCGCGGCGGATGGCCCGACTGACGCTGTTGCAATTGGCGCACAAGGCGCAGTGCTCGGAAAGCCTGATTTCGAAGATCGAGAATGGTATTGCAATGCCGTCGCTCGCTACGTTGCACCGGCTGGCGATGGCGTTGGACACCAATATCGCGGCGCTCACTTCGCCGTCTACTCCGACCGGGCCGATCATGCGACAGGGCGAGCGGCCGGTGATTCGCAGCGGCGGCGTTGCGCTGGAGCGCGTGTTGTTGCCGAGCAGTAACGCGCTGTTGCAGGCCAATATCCATATCATCGAACCGGGGCAGGGTAGCGATGGGCAGATCGAACATGTGGGGGAAGAGGTCGGCTATGTGCTCGAGGGCACTGTTGAGCTGACGCTGCGCGACGTGTGCTATACGCTCGCGGCGGGAGATGCGTTTACCTTCAGCAGCGACACGCCGCATGGGTACCGCAATACGGGTGATGTGGTGGCCAAGATCTTGTGGGTCAATACGCCGGCGACTTATTGAGTTGAGCTCGGTGTGTGCGCAACTTATCAAAGCCGGCAGTACGGATAGTGGCCGCCACCGCCGGTTTTTTTAAACCGTCATGTATATCCGCTATCGAGAAATCTGGCCACAGTATTATTTAACATAATACAAATTATCGATCTTTTTGATGTCAGAGCTTTTTAGTAATGTCTGGTTTTAGCTCATTAGATGGAATGGTCGCCTCCCGCCTTAACGGTCGTTTAGACGCCTCAGCAAGCCCGGTGACGGCGTCGAGTCCGAGTATCGTTTCCGTTGCGACATCCCTTTAAGGAGAAAGTTATGGAACCCACGATCATTGCCATCGACCTCGCCAAGAGCGTCTTCCAGGTGCACTTCGTTGAACCTGATACCGGCGCCATTCACAGCAAGGTACTTAAGCGCGCCCAGCTCAAGCCGTTCTTTGTCAATCGTGCCCGATGCCGAGTTGTCATGGAAGCCTGTGGAAGCGCTCACCACTGGGCCCGTCAACTGGCCGCGCTGGGTCACGATGTCCAGTTAATCACGGCGCAGTTCGTCCGTCCGTTTGTTAAATCGAACAAGAACGATGCCGCGGACGCTGCAGCGATCTGGGAAGCGGCTCAGCGCCCCGGCATGCGTTTCGTTGCCGTCAAGACGGAAGATCAACAGGCCATGCTTGCACTGCACCGCATGCGCCAGCAACTCGTGAGAATCCGGGTCATGCAGGTCAACCAGCTACGCGGGCTGTTATACGAATTCGGTGTCGTGTTGCCACAGGGCCGGCGCACAGCAATCGAGGCAGCCAAGGCGTCGCTTGCGTCACTCGCGGAGCAGTTACCGGCTATGTTGACAGACAGCCTCCAGGACCAGATTTCGCGGCTACTGGTACTCGACGAGCAGATCCAGCGCATTGAGCAGCGCATTACCGAATGGCGTCGCGGCGATGAAGCATGCCGTCGCATCTCCGAGATTCCCGGCGTGGGACTACTGACCGCCACCGCAGCGGTTGCCGTCATCGGCAACGCGCTGACCTTCAGGTCGGGACGCGAATTTGCCGCCTATCTCGGGCTGGTGCCGCGACAGAACGGCTCGGGCGGCAAGGTGAAGTTGGGCGGCATCAGCAAACGTGGAGACGTGTACTTACGGACCCTGCTCATCCACGGCGCCCGATCTGTCATCTCCAGTTCGAGACACCTGCCTGAGCGGATGCGCGCCATGCTAGCCCGGCGACCTACGAACGTCGTCGCGGTTGCACTGGCTAACAAGGTTGCGCGAATGATCTGGGCGTTACTTGCGTACGGGCGAACGTATCAGCCTCCAACCTCGACGCCTGCCGAACAGCATTGCAACTAATACAAACCCACTCCAGGTTGCATAGGTGATATTGAGCGATGGCAAGACAGGTTGGACCGCGCAGAGGCAAGCCTGAGACATTTCTCGGACCTCGAGTCCGTTCTTTAGATTAGGACCTTTGCGGCGAAATCCATCGGGGCCGGCAGGCATGTTCTGCGATCGAGTCCGGATATAAGTCCGCAACCACCCTCCTCGCCGCACACAATCTCTCCTTGCAAATGGGAGGCGACCATATAAGAAATGTCCGGTTCCAGCCCGTTGGCGCACGCTAGTCCGAGGTGTCGTCAAGGGGCGAATCATGAACAGGCGTGGATTGATCACGGTCAGCATGCACGAGTTAGAACGCGT
>Ga0302220_10003653_pt1 | contig 10568 bp, 10 predicted proteins | sample II_Palsa_E1_3_FD_194572 | JGI IMG/M metagenome (GOLD analysis project Ga0302220, IMG submission 194572) | Peat permafrost microbial communities from Stordalen Mire near Abisko, Sweden - II_Palsa_E1_3 | ecosystem: Environmental > Terrestrial > Soil > Palsa > Peat permafrost | place: Sweden... | reverse complement strand
ACACCAAGCGCCCACACTTATCGGCTGTTAGTTTTTAAAGAACATTCGCTACACACCGCACGATCCCAACCCTCAGAACCCTGCCGCTTTCGCGTCGCTGCATCTGCAGCACAGAAACGAGATTATGAAGAATCTTTTTCTCCTTGTCAACAAGTTTTTGAGCGTTTGCTTTCAAACTTACCGACTTTGGAGGCCACCTGTTTCTTTAGCGGCCCTCGTTGCGAAACGAGGAGACGAATAATAGGCGATGGCACCCACTAAGGCAAGGGTATCTTCAAACTATTTTCGGAAAAGCCATAACGGCCGTTCAACGTCCCTTCACCAACCCCATTTCGTCGATGGGAACGGCTTCCGACATCGCCGCATAACCCGCGTCGCTGGGATGAATGTGGTCGCCGCTGTCGTAACGCCGCTGGAGACGGTCCGGATGGACCGGGTCCCGGAGCGCCTGGTCAAAGTCGATCACACCATCGAATGCATGGCTTGAACGGATCGAATCGTTCACTGCGGTCCTGATCGCCTCACGTTCCGGCGGCAGCGAGGCCGGGGTCAAGGTCGCTCCGTAGATCCGAACCCCGCGCTGGTGAGCCTGCGCGATCAGCCGTTGGTACCCGCGCAACAGCGAATCGGCGGTCACGGGTGTATGGGGATCGTCGCAATCCAGGCCGGCGTGGGGGGGCATCGAGGGGAAATTGATGTCGTTGATGCCGATCAGCAGGATCACCGCGCGCACCCCGGGTTGACGCAGCGCGTCTCGGTCGAACCGGTTCAAAAGCGCATCGCCGTAACACGGTGATGCGCTCAGCAAGCGATTGCCGCTGATTCCCGCATTGACGACCGCGGTGCCCTCGATCCCCTTTTGCGTCAGCCGGCGCGCCAATGCGTCGGGCCAGCGACGGTTCGTGTTCGGCGTGGAGCGCATGCCGTCAGTGATGGAGTCTCCGATTGCTACAAGCGCCCGCGCCGGTGCGGCATCGACGGAAACGCTCGTCAGCCACACGAATTGCGTGAAGCGGGTGCGAAACGCGGCGGCGTCGGTATCCGCGGAATGGTTGCCTGGCGTCGATACGTAATTCGTCTGGTTCGCCACCCTATGCCACGCGACCATTTTTTGGCCCGCTCCTATATAGGTGCTGACGGCGAGTGGCTGGTGGGCGGCGACGTCGAAGGCGATCGGGTCGCTGTCCATCTGGCCACCCGGTGCGATGGTCACGCCTGCCTTGCCGGCAAACGTTACAGGACGGCTAGTGCCCGCTCGGATCGCGGCCGCGCCGCCGGACACGGAGCGCGCCACTTGTACACCCTCGATCACCAGAGGCGCAGTGCCATACACATTGCTAAAGCGCAGCCGAACGTGCCGGCCGTCGATGGCGGGATACACAATCTGCCGAACCGTCCGGCCGCCAATCTCAGGCGCGCGATACAGCGCCGGCAAATCCGCCCGCTGCGGAATGGCCTGTAACGCCGTGCCCCAGGCGCTGACCCAGTGTTCGGCCGGCGCGTCGTCGGCGAGAGCGCTGGTGGATGGCAGCAGAGAAGCAAACAGCGTCGCGGCGGCAACGGCAGAAAGGGCGCGAAGGTTCATCGGGGAACGGGGTTTTTGAAGGAAAAAACGATTGTGCCTGAACAGGCAAACCACACGCTTACAGTTCGGCGGATGATTCGCGGCGACGTATGAGCCGCGTAGCCCGGGCTTGTGGCATGGCTTCTGGGCGCGGCGCCGGGACGTTGCCCGCAGACACTGAGACAGTGAACTCCACGTAACGCACCCTGCGTCTACCGCCAGCAAATGTACAAACTGACCTGCTTTCGCGCCGGGCGAAATCCCGTGGCCCGATTCCCAAACGTATCCACAAGACGTCTTTTGTCGTCGAAAATCGGACCATTTTGTGAAAAGCCCTCAGAATGTCGGCATTCCGCCTCGCGGTTCTCACTTTGTCCGGTACTTATTCAGCATGCATTCCAAAACTTCTCCCAGCACCAGCGCCGCACCCTCCCAGATCCAATGGGAGGAAAAAGGCGAAAACCATTCGGCGCTCTGGCACTCGGAAAGCGGAATCGCGCCGCCCAAACGCGTGGTGATCGGCGATGACCAGATGACCGCCGACTCCGCCTATCGGCTCGCTTGCGAAGGCACGGCAATTCTCTGGCGCGGTGATTTCCAAAATGCACGCCAGTTGTTGCAGGCGGTTACACGACGCATCGAAACGCGGCCGAAAAAGTCCGCCAAAGCCAAAGCGAAGGAACGCAGCGCCGCCCCCGATGCACCGCCGGCCGCGCCACCCGCTCCTGCAGAGGCATTCAATTTGCATCGGCTCGCCCAGTCCCAGCGGGCGCGCACGCTCGGCATGCTGCTGTTGCCGCTGGACGCCGAATACGCCATTCCGCTGCGCCGTGCACCGGTTGTGAAGGAGGCGTGTGAAGAGGCGTACGGCGCGGCAGCTGGTGAGTCGGTTGTGTCGCTGCGGGAGGTGCTCGGGCTGGTCGGCGCGCACGAGTGGCGCAAAAAGGGCGTAGACGTCGAGGCGCTCGGTGCGCGGATCCATCCCTACTACGGCGTGTTTTCGCCGGTGCGCGGCGAGTACGTCAAGCTCATCGCGGATCAGCCGTTGCCATCGAAAGAACTGGCTTTCGATATCGGCACCGGGACGGGCGTGCTCGCAGCGTTGTTAGCGCAGCGCGGCGTGAAGCGTGTGATCGCGACTGAAATCGATGCCCGGGCGCTGGCCTGCGCGCGCGAAAATATCGAATTATTGGGGTACGCCCAGCAGGTAAAAGTGGTCGAGGCCGACCTGTTTCCGGAAGGCCGCGCGCCGTTGATCGTCTGTAATCCGCCGTGGCTGCCGGCCCGGCCCAGTTCGGCTATTGAACACGCGATCTACGATCCGGAAAGCCGCATGCTGCGCGGATTTCTCGATGGCCTCGCCGCGCATCTGACGCCGGGCGGCGAAGGCTGGCTGATTCTTTCAGATATAGCGGAACATCTTGGCTTGCGAACGCGTGCGGAATTCCAGGAGTGGGTCGACCGCGCCGGGTTGAAGACGGACGGCCGCATGGATATTCGTCCGCAACACCCCCGCGCCGCCGATAAAACCGATCCGCTTTATCACGCGCGTTCGGCCGAAATCACGTCGTTGTGGCGCCTTGTGCCGGCTTGATTTTCTTCTTTGGCGCTGGTGTTCAGGCGGGCTTTGCGCCTGTCTTCACATAAGTCAGCGCCGCCTCACCCGCTATCAAACCGCTCGCGAAACACGCCGTCAGCAAATAACCGCCCGTCGGCGCTTCCCAATCCAGCATCTCGCCCGCGCAAAAAACGCCGGGCAGCGTGTCGAGCATCAAGTGCGAATCGAGCGACTCGAACCGCACGCCGCCCGCACTGCTGATCACTTCGGCGATCGGCCTCGTGCGCGTCACGGTCAACGGCAACGCCTTGATACGTTGAGCGAGGCGTTCTGTATCGGAGAAATCTTCGCGGCTCACGATCTCTCGCATCAAACCCGCTTTTGCACCCGTCAGGTTGAGGCGGCTCTGCAAATGACTCGACATTGATCGAGCGCCGCGGGGATGCGTCACTTCATCGTGAACACGCTGCGGCGTCAACGCCGGCAAGAGATCAAGGAAAAACGTGCCGTCGCCGGCAGCCAGGCGATCGCGGATACGCGCCGACATCGCGTAGATCAAACTGCCTTCAATACCTGTCGATGTCAGCAAGCACTCACCCGTGCGCCAATCGATACCCCCATCCTCTCGCGGCAAACCGATCGCCACGGCTTTCAGCGGTTCGCCCGCAAAACGACTGCTGAAGTGCTCGCTCCAGTCGATATCGAAACCGCAATTCGACGGCTTGAACGGCGATACACCCACGTTGCGTGCTTCCAGATGTGGAATCCACGCGGCATCCGAGCCAAGTCGTGGCCAACTCGCGCCGCCGAGCGCGAGCACGACTGCATCAGCTTCGACCGACCGCTCGCCGTCCGGCGTAGCGAACCGCAAGAGGGGTAAAGCTTCGTCGCCCCAACCAATCCACTTATGCCGCATATGGAACCGTACGCCCGACCCGCGTAGCCGATGCAACCAGGCTCGCAGCATCGGCGCGGCTTTCATGTCGGTGGGAAATACGCGGCCCGAGCTGCCGACGAAGGTTTCCACGCCCAATCCGTGAACCCATGCGCGTAACGCGGTGGCGTCGAAACGGCGCAGCAAGGGTTCGATGGGTGTCTGGCGCTCCGCATAACGCGAGAGGAATAGTTCGGCGGGTTCCGAATGCGTGAGATTCATGCCGCCCTTGCCCGCCATGAGGAACTTACGGCCGACCGACGGCATGGCGTCATACAGATCCACTTCTACACCGCCCGCCGCCAGCGCTTCCGCAGCCATCAAGCCAGCAGGGCCACCGCCGATAACGGCAACGCGCGCGCAACGAATTTCTGAGGAGGAGGACGGTGACGGCATGCGGAGGGAGACGATTGAAAGCGAAGCCGCATTGTCGCATTCAGCGTCGGAGAACCACGAACGCCCCGATCCTCGCGCCGGGATCGAACTGAGTGCACCCTACCTCCCGCTGCATAATCCGGCGAAGACGTTCACAAAGGAGGTGTCGATGCAAATCGATTGGTCGAGCATCCGTTCCGGTGAGGCCGATGCGCTGCACGACGTGGTGGTCGGCATGTCCGGCTGGATGATTCCGCTCGAATCGGAACCTCACGTCGATTATTTTCTGCTGGCAGCCGACGCTCCTTGTTGTCCGGGCTGCGTGCCAACGGACCCACGGTCGAGTATCGAAGTCATTGGCGCTTCATTGATTCAAGTCCAGGACGGTCCAGTGACGATTCGCGGCCGGCTTCGTCGTCTAGTCGACGACCCGGCGGGTTGGCGCTATCAACTCATCGATGCATGCGTGACCAGCCAGGACAGGCCATTCAGCCGGCGAGCGTTCCTGGCATCGACTGCCGCGCTGGGTTTGGTCGCTTGCGCCCGTGGCCGCTTCGCCGGATATACCGACAATCCGGACGCGCAGGCTACCGCTCAAAGCTGGCGCACGACCGGCGGGCTGACGATGGACATGCACAGCCACGCCGGCCGGGTGACCATCTCCCGCGATCCGGCAATCGGCGCCAGCCGCCCTTTCGCCCCGCTCGCCGCGCCCATGCGCAGCGGCGGCATGAACGTGGTCACGCTGGCTATCGTCACCGATACCGTCGTCACGCGGGTATCGGCGGATCGCAAGCGTTTCGAGGCGTACCGGCCACCCGCGCCCGGCGAACTGTACGCGCTCGGGCAAACCGAGTTCGCGCGAGTCCACGAGTTGATCGAGCGCGAACAATTGAATGTGATTACCAGCAGCGCGTCGCTGAAAGCAAATGCGAACAACGGGCCGAGCGCGATCATCGCTTCAGAAGGGGGTGATTTTCTCGAGGGGCAACTGGATCGTGTGGATGAGGTCTACACGCAGCACCAGTTGCGCCACCTGCAACTGGTGCACTATCGCGTCAACGAACTCGGCGATATCCAGACCGAACCGCCCCAACATGGAGGCTTGACGGATTTCGGCGCGCAAGTGGTCCGGCGATGCAACAACCTTGGGATTGTTGTCGATGTCGCGCACGGCACGTTCGATCTCGTCAAACGGGCGGCGTCGGTGTCGTCAAAACCGCTGGTTTTGTCTCACACCGCGCTGTCCGCGCATCCCGGCGAACGCAGCCGGCTCATCAGTTCGGATCACGCACGTGCCGTCGCCGATACAGGTGGCGTGATCGGCGTCTGGCCAAGTTCCGGAACATTCCGGGATCTGCAGGGGATGGCCGAAGGCGTCAAGCGGATGGCCGATCTGGTCGGTGTCGACCATGTCGGTATGGGCACGGACATGCTGGGCTTTATTTCGCCGCCGGTTTTCACCCACTACGGCCAGTTGCCCGACTTCGCGAACCAGCTCCTTGCCGCGGGATTCTCGAACGAAGAGACGGAGAAGATTCTTGGGGAGAATTACAGGCGGGTGTTTGAAGCGAGTGTTGGATAGACGGTGGAGGGAAGGACGAACGGGAAAGGTGCGTTCACCCTTACGGGCTCGTCTATCCCTCCACCGCCCGGCAATTGCGACGCGGTCAGGCTAGATGCAGCCTCGTGATGTTTCTGCTTTTGGGTGCTGGCAGTTCGCTCGAGGTATCGAGACTGCCCAACCATTGAATCATCGCGTCCATCGCCACCGTGCGGCCCGCATCTACATCCTCCAGGGCTTCACCTATCGTCCGTTCGATCTCATCGGCCCGCGTCTTCACCTCCTCGGCCAGATTAATCGCCGCCGGTACCGCCACGGACTTCATCGCAATGCTCACCGCGCGCCTCCCCGATAAAAATATCGCATCTACTGTCTGAACATTAGGCCTTTCAGATACTACCGCGTCGAAGTCACGCTATTCGGGACAGGAAACACCGCTGCCCTCACCTCGCCCTTCCATCTCAAAAAATAATTATTAACCGACCGGCCGGTCGGCTTATAATTGCGACACAGTGACTTCCTAGAGCGAGCGATCGTCATGTACACGCAATCCCTCGATATCCCCGGCAACGTGCAGTCCATCGATCCGGCGGCCACATCGCCGGAACTCAGCCGTTTCGACGCCGTGATGGCCGCCGACGGCAAGATCGAACCGCAGGACTGGATGCCCGAGGCCTATCGCAAGACGCTGGTTCGTCAGATCTCGCAGCACGCGCATTCGGAAATTGTCGGCATGTTGCCCGAAGGTAACTGGATTTCACGCGCGCCGAGCCTGAAGCGCAAGGCGATCCTGCTCGCGAAGGTGCAGGACGAAGGCGGCCACGGCCTCTATCTATATAGCGCGGCGGAAACCATGGGCGTGTCTCGAGACCAACTCATCGATGCCCTGCACGCCGGCAAAGCCAAGTACTCGAGCATCTTCAATTACCCGACGCCCACATGGGCGGATGTCGGCGTGATCGGCTGGCTGGTGGACGGCGCGGCGATCATGAACCAGATTCCGCTCTGCCGCTGCACGTATGGCCCCTATGCGCGCGCGATGATCCGCATCTGCAAGGAAGAGTCGTTCCATCAACGACAAGGTTTCGACGCGCTGCTTTCCATGATGAAAGGCACCGACGCCCAAAAGGAAATGGTCCAGCAAGCGGTGGATCGCTGGTGGTGGCCAGTGCTGATGATGTTCGGCCCGAGCGACAAGGATTCCATCCATAGCGGCCAGTCGTTTAAGTGGGGCATCAAGCGGATATCGAATGATGATCTGCGGCAGAAATTCGTCGATGCCACGGTCGAGCAGGCCAAGATTCTCGGTGTCACGCTGCCCGATCCCGACCTGAAGTGGAACGAAGAACGCCAGGCGCACGACTACGGCGAGATCGACTGGGAAGAATTCTGGCGCGTCGTGAACGGTGACGGCCCTTGCAATAAGGAACGCCTCGCCACCCGAGTCAAGGCGCACGACGACGGCCTCTGGGTTCGAGAAGCCGCCCTCGCCTATGCTGCAAAGCAAGCCGCGCGCGCCCAAAAGCAAGCTGCATAAAGGAAGGAGCGAAAAATGAATAACGAATGGCCGATCTGGGAAGTGTTTGTACGCAGCAAGCAGGGCCTTGACCACAAGCATTGCGGCAGCCTGCACGCGCCGGATGCACCGGGAGCGCTTCGCATGGCACGCGATGTCTACACGCGACGTCAGGAAGGCGTGAGCATCTGGGTGGTGCCGTCGGCGGCAATCACGGCCTCCGATCCCGCCGATAAAGCCGAGTTCTTCGACCCGGCTGGCGACAAGATCTACCGCCACCCGACGTTTTTCGTGCTGCCCGACGAAATCAACCACATGTGATTGAAGGGTCAAGCCCATGACGACGCCCCAACATCTGTCCTACGTGCTGCGCCTCGCCGATAACGCCCTGATCCTCGGTCAGCGCAACGGCGAATGGTGCGGGCACGGCCCGGTGCTCGAGGAAGATATCGCGCTGGCCAATATCAGCCTCGATCTGATCGGCCAGGCGAGATTGCTTTACTCGCACGCGGCCACGCTCGATGCCGAGCTTTACGGCACGAAGAAAACCGAAGACGACTACGCGTATTTTCGCAACGAACGTGATTTTCGCAATTACACGCTGACGGAGTTGCCGCACGCGGGTCCGTTATCGGGCACGGCGCGTTCAGATCGCGACTACGCAGTGACAGTCGTGCGCAACTTCCTTTATTCGACGCTGATGGCGCATCTGTGGACAGCGCTCACGCAATCGACCGACGCGCAACTTGCCGCAATCGCGTCGAAGTCGATCAAGGAAACGCGTTATCACCTGAATCACGCGAGCGACTGGCTGCTGCGTTTCGGCGATGGCACCGACGAATCGCATCGTCGGGCTCAGGCCGCGGTGGATTACCTGATGCCGTACACGCGCGAGTTTTTCAGTACCGATGACGTGGAAACGAGCATCGCCGATGCGGGTATCGGTCCGCTGACTACTGACCTGGAAACGGCTTGGCGTGAAGACGTGGATGCAACGCTTGCGCAAGCCACGCTGCAAAAACCCGCCGATGCCAAACACGTGACGACCGGCAAGCTCGGCGAGCATTCCGAGCACATGGGTTTCCTGCTCGCGGAATTGCAAAGCATCGCGCGGCAGCATCCCGGCGCAACGTGGTGAACCCGATGACGACCGCCGCCGACGCTTCACTCGATCGCGTGTGGGAAGTGCTCGACGCTGTGCCAGACCCGGAAATTCCGGTGGTATCCATCCGTGAGCTGGGCATTCTCCGCGACGTCCGCCGTGCCGCCGACGACACATTGGAAATCGTCATCACGCCCACGTATTCGGGCTGCCCGGCGATGTACCAGATCGCAGAAGACATTGGCGCAGCATTGAACGAAGCGGGCTTTGCGAACCATCGCATCGAAACAGTTCTGGCGCCGGCGTGGACCACCGACTGGATGACCGACGCAGCCCGCGACAAGCTCAGGCAATACGGCATCGCCCCGCCAATGGGCAATTGCGGTTCAAACGAGCACGCTCCACAAGAGAGGCCGATCCGCTTCGTGCCGCGCGTGGTGGACCAACCTGCCTGCCCGCGCTGCGGGTCATCGCATACCGAACGCCTCGCGCAATTCGGCTCGACGGCGTGCAAGGCGCTGTATCGCTGCATGGATTGCCGCGAACCGTTCGATTACTTCAAACCGTACTGAAAAAGACCATGGCGACTCCGCAATTCCACTCGCTGCGCATCCGCGACGTCCGTCCCGAAACCGCCGACGCCGTCACGGTTTCCTTCGATGTTCCCGAAACCCTGCGCGACGCATTTCGCTTCACGCAAGGCCAGTTCGTCACGTTGAAGACGCACATGGAGGGCGAGGAAATGCGGCGTTCGTATTCCATTTGCGTCGGCGTGACCGATTACGACCGCGATGGCGAATTGCGTATCGGCATCAAGCGCGTGCGGGGTGGGCGCTTCTCGAATTTCGCCTTCGATACGCTGAAGCCCGGTCACGAAATTGAAGTCATGACGCCCGATGGCCGTTTTTTCACGCACCTGAACGCCGATCACGTGAAGCATTACGTGGCGTTCTCGGGCGGCTCGGGCATCACGCCGGTCCTCGCGATCGTCAAGACGACGCTGGAATCCGAGCCGACGAGTCGTTTCACGCTCATCTACGGCAATCGCAGCGTCGATGCGATCATGTTTGCCGAGGAGCTGGAAGACCTGAAGAACCGCTTCATGAGCCGGTTCTCGCTGTATCACGTGTTATCGGACGATTTGCAGGATGTCGAGTTGTTCAACGGCGTGCTGAACCAGGAAAAGTGCGCGGCATTCCTGGAAGCGCTCGTTCCCGCCGATGAAATCGATGAAGCCTTCATTTGTGGTCCCGGCCCGATGATGGACGCCGCCGAAGCCGCGCTGAAAAGCGCGGGCGTACCGCCCAAGCAGGTCCACGTCGAACGCTTCGGTACGCCGTTGCCGCAAGCCGGTGTGCCGGCAATCGAAATCACCGACGACACCCCGGCGGCGGATCTGGAACTCATAATCGATGGAAAAAAACGCAAACTGCGCCTGCCGTATCAGGGCGTGAGCGTGCTCGACGTCGGGCTGAAAGCCGGGCTTGCGCTGCCCTATGCCTGCAAGGGAGGCGTGTGCTGCACGTGCCGTGCAAAGGTGCTGGAAGGCGAAGTGCGCATGGAAAAGAACTACACGCTGGAGCAGCATGAGATTGACGCGGGTTTTGTGCTCACCTGCCAGTGCCACCCGATTTCGGACCGCGTGGTTGTGAGCTATGACGAACGTTGAACGCCGGGTTGGCGGATCGCGCTGATTCGATTCGCTTACACTAGGGGCCGCCCGTTCCGAATGCGGTGTGCCGCGCCTCGTCGCCGCACTCGCCGCGCGCGGGCAGCCTACTTACGTTTGCGGTCACCGTTACTGATGAGCACCATTCACGTTACCAACGGCGACCACGCCGCCGAGATTCTGCGCGAAGCCTTGCAAATAGCTGCCCGCGACGAACGCGTCATCCCGCTGAAGGACGACCTTGCGGTCGGCCAGCTAAGGGGCATAGACGACAACCCGGAAACCC